>Ga0307515_10000154_pt1 | contig 166582 bp, 149 predicted proteins | sample 17_EM_MG_FD_194513 | JGI IMG/M metagenome (GOLD analysis project Ga0307515, IMG submission 194513) | Populus trichocarpa ectomycorrhiza microbial communities from riparian zone in the Pacific Northwest, United States - 17_EM | ecosystem: Host-associated > Plants > Roots > Unclassified... | reverse complement strand
TCGCCAAAGACTTCGAAAAATCCATCGCCTCAGCAGAAGCCTGGATCAAAATCGCCCATATCCGCATGCTCACCAGACGACTCGCAAGATATGGATATCGTTGAAGCCATTTCGAGTCCGACTCTGAGGCCGGCGCTACCGCAAACCAGCCGTTCAAGCGGGCTCAGAACGAAAGCAAATGCCGGATGGTTATCAAGCGCCGCCCGAGCGCAGCTGGGTCAGGCTGAGCAGCGTGTCGGCGCTGATGCCGGTTCCGCCGCCGCCGGAGAGGATCAGTTCGCCGGCTGATACATCGACATTGTTCGCGATGTCGTAGAGCGCTGTGAAGCGAACAAGCAGCTTGTTCAGCGCCTCCGGATCGTGCAGGTCCTCGATGTCGAGGACACGATTGATGTAGTCGTATTGCAGATCGACGTCTGCGCTCGACATTTCCGCGGGTATGTTGAACGTCGTCTGGATGACCTGCAACAGGGCGCTGTCGGCAAGTAGGTCGTAGGCATTGCTGACACCCGACGCCATGCGTTTGAAATAGAGCGCCAGGCGCACGCCGGCATTGTCCTCGCCTTCAGTCTCTTCCAGCGTCTGGTTGAGATAGAGATCCATCGTATCAATGAGCCCGCGGCGCGACTGGATCTGGCCAGACGACGGCTTCTCGATCTGCCCGTCGATATTGAAATTGAAGGAGGCGACGATCTCGCGGTAACGTGTATCCGTTTCGGTGTTGACGAAACTGTCCGGGTCTTCGAGATCGGATTCGAACATCTGGCGGACGTAATCGGTCTCGACCTCCTCCGGATCGATGCCGGCAGCGACCAGGATGAAATCGACGAGCCGGCGATTGCCGAGAAGATCGTCGAGCGACGTCAGCTTCTCGACTTCGGCGCTATAGTATTTCGATTCCGCCGTGGCTGCCGTCTTGTCTTCCTCCGTCCCGAATCGGCTCTTCTGCACCACGTAGCCCGAGGCCGTGTTGAGAATCTCCGATTCCGACTGGGCGAGCAGCGGCGTCCCGAGCGTGCCATCAGCATTGAAATTGAAGGCCTTGGCCAGCTCGACATAGCGGCTGTCCTTCAGGCTGTTGGCATAGCTTTTCGGATCGTTGAGATCGCTGGTCAGGACCTTCTTCAGCTTGCGGTCGCTGTCACCCTCGTTTTCCAGTCCGAAAGCCTGGAGGACGAGCGTCATGATCTTGTTGTCATCAAGCATGTCATCGACATCGACGACAAGGCTCATCAGCGTCTGGTAGGAGGAGATCAGCGCCGTGTCGGCGGCCTCATAGCTGTCATTGTAGCGATCGATATAGCCGCCGGAGGTCGCGGCCATCTGCGTCGCGGTCTGCGGCGTATCGCCGGACGCCAATGTTCCATCCGACTGGAAGTTGAAGGCGCGGGCCATCTCCTGGAAAATCGCCTTGTTCTCGTCAGTCGATGTGTTGACGTAGCTCAACGGATCGTCCGGATCGCTGGTCAGCACATTCGTGAGCGTCGCCATCAGCGTCGTTGACGGCAGGCCATAGGCGACGACGACATAGTTCAGCAGCCGGCTGTTGGCGAGAAGGCTGCCGACAGAGGTGACCGTGTTGATCGTCGCCTCGTAGTACATCTTGTCGAGCAGCGCGGCGCTCGTCGACAGGCGCGGCTGCTGGAAGACATAGGCCTCGTTGGTCAAGGCCTTCTGCGTATCCGTCATCGGCAGGTCGCCGGAGGCCAGCGTGCCATCGGACTGGAAATTGAAGGCATCGGCCAGCGGCGTGTAGTCCGGTGCATTGTTGATCATCGTCTGGTAGCTGGCGATCAGCTTGTAGGCGGTGCTGCTGGTGTTGGCGAGATCCGCCGGCGTCGCTGTCGCCTGGATGTTGGCGATCTTGGCTTCGAGGCCATCAATATAAGTCGTCGCCTGCGCGTTGACAAAACTGTTCGGGTCGCTCGTATCGCTGGTCACGACACCCTTGAACTGTTCGTAGGAGGTATATTTCGGATCCAGCCCGTAGGCTGTCAGGACATAACTCTTAAGACGATCATTCTGCCAGAGCTGGTCGACGTTGGTGACGAGGTCGATGGCTGCGTTAAAATAGGCCGAATCGGTTTTGACGGCGGCGTCCTGGTTCACGTAGCTCTGGTTGTAGAGCCCGATCACAGCGTCTTCCTGTGCATCACTTTGAACCACCGATGTCGAGGTCGAGAAGCTGAAAGCCTCCGCGAACTTGCGGTAGCGTTCGTCGGTAAGCATGTTGGCATAGCTGTCCTCGTCGCTGAGGTCGCTTTCCAGAACCTTGCGCATGAAAGCCTTGGCATAGGCCATGTCCTCCAGCCCATGCGCCTTCATCGCATAGTTGAACAGCCGGTAGTCATCCATGAACTCATCGACGGTCGTGACGTTGCCGATATTGGCCTTGTAATAATCGGCTTCGCGCTTGACCAGGGTCTGTTCGGACGTGCGCTGAAGGCTGAGCTTCATGTCGCGCGTGATGAGATTGTAGTCGATGAAAGTCGATACCATTTCGCCCTGCCAGACCTTCCGCGAAGCTCCCTGTCGGGCGCTTCCAGACCTTGTTTTGCATGGCTTTCCACCGGTCGCGGACCGAATCCGGGCAGGGAAAGCGCTGGTGCGAGCATCGGCCTGTTTGCTTGTGCGTGGCTTTTGCGCTTTCGGCGTTCCGCGGAAAGGCCCGGCAAATGCGGTCGTTTTTCTTCACAAATGGGAAACCGTAGCGCGTCGGTCTTTGCTAACCATCAGGAACTGCAAAGTTTTTTTAACTGCGATTTTTAAGCCGTCTGGAAGGGGCGCCGCCTATCTTGAGGTCACAGAGGACGAAAAGTCCCAAGGAGAAGACCGGGAACCGGCTCTCAAGGAAAACAAGGGCGAAATGAAATGGCGAAGTCACTTTCTCAACCGGCGTGGGTCGAAACCACGCTCAGGCTGGATCCGAAGCGCTTTCCCCAGCAGGTCAGCTATGCCTTGCACGGCGGGACAAGCAATGTCACGATCAGCCTGGATGAACGCGGCGCAGTGATGCGCAAGGTGCTGCCCTCGAGCGGCCTGCCATTGTCGATCGCACTGCCGTCGCGGGCCTTCAAGGGCGTCGCGGCCAGGGCCATCGACCACGGAGACGGAGAAGTGACGGTGACGCTGGAACTGCACCACGAGGATCCGGACCTCTGCATCCCGCTTCTGGTCGCCCACGACCTGTCCGATATTGCCGCCGACTGGCGCAGCTGGGCGGAAGCCTACCGCATTCCGATGCTGATGGTCGAGGCTGACGGCATTGCCCGTCCACTCGAGCAGCATCTCGGCGACGTCCAGACACGCGAGGTCAAGCCGCGCCGCCGCCACTCGCTTTTCGCCGACCGCCGCCCGCGGTTCCTGGTGCGCCGTTCGACCGGCAGCCTCGGCATCCAGATGAAGATCAACGGCCGGGAAATCATCGCCCGCAACTGATTTTCGACACAATCTGCAACCTGTTCTCCAGTGCAGAAAGCCGACCGTTCCCTGCGGTCGGTTTTTTGTTTTGGTTTTTGTTTTGTTTTCTGGGCGTTTACCCGTGTTCCCGGGGAAACACGGGCCATGCCTTCTTCGTGCCATATGCAGCGCACATCCTGCATCTCAGAGAAGGAGACATCCGATGCGCAAATCCATCCTTGCCGCCCTCGCCGCATTTTTCGCCAGACCGGCCAGCACCGGCACAAAGCGCGAAGATGAATTGAGCTGGGCCTGACCTCGCAGTTCCGAGCGGCGGACCCCTTGCCCTCCGGCCCGGCCGGAGGGTTTTTTCATAGCAGCCGCACACCCAGTGCGAGAAGCAGCCCCCCGAAAACGATCGATCCGACAACGCCGTTGAACTTGAATAGCGCCAAGCATTGCGCCGCATCGCGGATGTCGAGCACGAGGATCTGGTAGGCCAGGAGGACCGCTGCGACAAGCAGGCCGACATAGGCAAGGAAGCCAGCCCCTGCCGCCAGGAAGGCAATCCCCAGCAGGACAACGGTCAGGCCGTAAAGAGCAATCAGCCAGGGACGCGGATTATCGCCGAAGCGGCGGGCGGTGGAGCGTACGCCGATCAGTTCGTCATCCTCCTTGTCCTGGTAGGCATAGATCGTGTCGTAGCCGACGGTCCAGGCGACGGCAGCCAGATACAGAACCACCGGCGCGACGCCCAAGCCCCCGAATTCAGCCGACCAGCCCATCAGGGCACCCCAGGAAAAGGCAAGGCCGAGAAAGAACTGCGGCCAGTCGGTGAAACGCTTGGCAAAGGGGTAGATTGCGACCAGCGCCAGCGAGAGCATGCCGAGCCCGATCGAAAAGCCGTTGAACTGCAAAAGCACCAGCAATCCGACAAGCGCCTGCAGCACGGTGAAGATCTTGGCCTGGAGCCGTGATACCCGCCCCGAAGGCAGCGGTCGCGAGCGGGTGCGGGCCACTTCCATGTCGATCTTGTGATCAACGACGTCATTGTAAGTGCAGCCGGCGCCGCGCATGGCGACAGCGCCGATGAAGAACAGCAGCAGATGCAAGACGAACCGGCCGACAGAGAAGCTTCCGGAGAGCGCTGCCGCGTTCGCGGCCAGTGCCGTCGACCAGAAACAGGGCCAGAGCAGGAGCTGCCAGCCGATCGGCCTGTCCCAGCGGGCAAGCTGTGCATAGGGCCAGAGCGGCCTTGGCAGGACGCGATAGACCCAGTTCTTGGACGGCGCATCGGAAACGCGCCCGGAATCGGCGGCAGGACTGTTGTTCATGCCGCCTGTTTGCAACCGGAAAAGGCGCCGGTCAAGCGGCTGGCGATCACGCGGCTCCACCGGCGGTCGGGTATGGAGCCGCCATCAGTCGAGCGTGAAATCGAAGCGATAGGTTGCCGAAAGGCCGACGAGGACCTGGTTGCGCGTGCCGCGTTCCCTGACCAGGCTGGAATCGGCGGCAGGACCCATCAGGCGCTTGTATTCGGCAAAGGCGCTGGCCTCGATCTTTTCGGTTGCCTGCCAGGTGATGGCCGTGCCGAAACCGACAGATTGAAGGCCGCCGGACGGCTTGTACTGGCTGAGCCCCGAGGTCGCCGCCTCGCCGGCATCGACGCCGTAATAGGCATCGAAATAATCGCTGGTTGCGGCCGCCAGACGCGGTCCGCCGGATATGCGGACATTGTCCGAGACATCAACGAAGGCATCGGCCGCCAGATCGCCGACCAGACCGTCATGGCTGCGGATGCCATGCCGCAATTCGCCGCGCAGACGCAGCCAGTCGGTCGGGTAGACCTCGGCAAAGGCGCCCAGTTCGCCGCCGAAGCGCACGGGGTCAAGCCCCTTCAGGTCGTCCGAGGTGTCCTGGTCACGGGTAAAGATCAGCTTTCCGGAAAGACCAGCCCGGAAGGCGCCGGTATCGACGAAGGCAAAGGCGGGATTGTCGTTTCGCGACGAAAAACGAACGGTGCTGCCGGCGCGGCCGAGCGAAATCAACGGTGCCGCCTGGAACAGCCGCTTGGACGATCCGTCGTATTTCGCCCCAAGGAAGCCAGTTGCGCCAACCTTCAGATACCAATCACCCGACCAGAAGTGCTGCGCCTCCTGCGCCTGGACGGCGTGTGGTGCGATAGAAAGAAAACCAGTCGAAAGGGTGAGCAAGAACCAGTGACGCAAGACAAAACTCCATACCGTTCAGCCGGGTCGATTTCTCGGCAAACTGCACGGAACTGACCATAAGGCTGCGTTGCAGATCTTATAGACCGCAGGCTCCTACCAACGCGTTAACCATCGGCGTCGACGGAGCATTTACCCTGCGCATTTTATTTTCAGATTGTACTTTTCCCGGCATGCAATCGCCCTATAACGGGAAGAGAGAGAAGACCGACACCTCTGATTGAAACCGGCTTCGAGAATGGCAAAAACCCATAATATCCTAGAGTTGCAAAGCATGGCATTCGGAGTACCATCTTGACGGAACGGAGCGACGACCGGACGCTTTTCCGGAAATATCGAATGCACCTGCGCGCAGTTGAAGAGAGCCAGCCGGACATGACGATCGAATGCGTGCGTTGCCAGATCGAAGTCAAACCATGGCAGACCACAGCATACCAATATGGCCTGTGTGATGCGTGCCTTTGCGGAGGTTTCTCATGAACTATCCCATTCTGGGCTCCCGTCGAAAAAACAGCCGGCCGCCCGTGCCGGCGGATTTCCGACCGATGGAAAGCGCGCCGCGCGACGGCACCAAGATCATGCTGCATCTTGTTCGAGACACAGCCGGCGGTCGCAGCGACGTCTGCACGGAGGGCTATTACTGGCCGATCCAGGCCAATGAATATGGCCACCACTGGTATCTCTCGGAATACACCCATGGCAGCTTCGCCGAAGCCGATCTCAAGGGCTGGGCGCCCTGATCCGGAGGCAGCGCCCTCGCAATCAGGCAACGCGGGATTTGAGATAGAGGCTGGGCGAGTGTCCCAGCATGCGACGGAACATCGTCGTGAAGGCCGCGATATTCTCGTACCCCGCATCCAGCGCGACGTTGGTGACCGGCTCTCCCTCGGCCAAGCGCGGCAGAGAGGCGAAGATGCAGGCCTGCTGACGCCAGGTGACGAAACTCACCCCGGTTTCCGCCCGGAACAGCCGGGTGAACGAGCGGCGGCTCATGCCCAGTTCCCGCGCCCAGTCGTCGATGCCCGCATTGGCGGCCGGCATCTTCAGGAACCGGCGGCAAAGTACGGCAAGCCGGGCATGGGCGGGAAACGGCAGGCCGAGCGGACGCTCCGGCAGCTGTTCGATTTCATCCAGCAGCAATTCCATGATGAGCCGCTTTCGCCGCGGGCTGGGCGGCGTCTCCTCGGCGAGGAGCAATTCCTCCATCAGGCAACTGGCAAGCGCGGTCACCTCGAGAACCTTCGGCCGGTCCGTGTCGATCACCGAACGCTCGGCGTAGATCGAGTGCATCTCGACATCGCTGATCATCTCGCTGAAATGCTCGAGACCAGCCGGGATCAGAAGTCCGTGGCCGGGCGGAATCATCCAGCGCCCGTGGACGGTATTGACCAGCACGACGCCGCGGCGGGCGCACCAGAGCTGCGTCTTGGCATGGCTGTGCGGCAGGCCCCGTGAACCGGCAGGATAGAGCCGCCCCAGCATGGCCAGCGGCTCTTCCGTGCTATCGATCCAGGACAGGCTTTCGAAATGCAAGTCTTCGTCCTTGCGATCGTCCATTTTCAGTTCGATTTTTCGCATTTGGCCCACTCTCGAAAGAATGCGACCAGAGCACAAAAGCAGGCCAATCTCAAGCAGGCTAAGACACTGGCCCAAGACACCGGCATGGCATTCGTCCGGCAAGGAACAGCAGTATGGCAACCGTCTCCTCGATCACCCCGATAAACACCGAAAAGACGGCGGTTTCCGTCATCGTGGCCGTCAGCTTCTGCCACATGCTCAACGACATCATGCAGTCGCTGCTGACATCGCTCTATCCTTTGCTGAAGGAGAATTATGCGCTCGATTTCGTGCAGATCGGCCTTTTGACCTTTGCCTTCCAGGTGACGGCCTCCCTGCTACAGCCGGCGGTCGGCGTCGTCACCGACAAATGGCCGATGCCGTTCTCGCTGCCGACAGCCATGCTGTCGACCTGCGCCGGCCTGATAACGCTTGCCAATGCGCATCATTTCTATGTTCTGGTCATCGGCGCCAGTCTGATCGGCATTGGCTCGGCGATCTTTCATCCGGAAGCATCGCGCGTCGCGCGTCTCGCATCAGGCGGTCGTCACGGGCTGGCCCAGTCGCTGTTTCAGGTCGGCGGGAATACCGGAACGGCAATCGGCCCGCTGCTCGCCGCCTTCATCGTCATTCCGCGCGGACAGGAAAGCCTCAGCTGGTTCACGATCATCGCGCTCACCGGATTCATGGTGCTGTCCTGGGTCAGCGTCTGGTACACCCGCCACCGCCGCAGTTCGGCCGGTCGCAAGCCGGTGAGCCGCGCCTTGCCCCTGCCCCGCAACACGGTGATCTGGACATTGATCGTGCTCGTCATCCTGACGGCGACGAAAAATGCCTATCTTGCCAGCCTGTCGAGCTATTTCACGTTCTACACGATCGAGAAATTCGGCGTCGGCGTGCAGGACGCGCAATTGCTGCTGTTTCTTTTCCTCGGCGCATCGGCGGCAGGAGTGATCTTCGGCGGCCCTATCGGCGACCGGTTCGGCGCGCGCTTCGTCATCTGGTTCTCGATCCTCGGCGTCATCCCCTTTGCCCTTCTGCTGCCCTATGCAAACCTGTTCTGGACGGCGGCGCTGGTCATCATCATCGGCTTCATCTTCTCCTCGGCCTTTTCCGCCATCGTCGTCTTTGCACAGGAGCTGGTGCCGGGCCGGGTCGGGCTGATCGCCGGCATGTTCTTCGGCTTTGCCTTTGGCTTCGGCGGCATCGGCGCTGCGGTTCTCGGTGTGTTTGCGGATCGCAACGGCATCGAATTCGTCTTCATCGTCTGCTCCTACATGCCGCTGCTCGGCCTGCTGACAGTCTTCCTGCCGAAACTTCCAAGCCATCGGTAATATTTTTCGCGTCCGTCCGGAATGCTTGCGTCGTGCATTTCGGACGGGCCACTTTTGATACATCCCCTTGTAAGTATTCATCAAGCATTGCGCAGTATGGTTTCCCGGTGAGCTTCCCGGGGTGTTTTCGATGCGCATAAGGACTTTGGTGGTTTCAGCGGCCCTGGCGGGGTATCTCGTTTCGACGACGGCGCATGCGGAAAAGCTGAACCTGTTGATCTGGGAATCCTATATCGACCAGAAGATACTGGATCGTTTCACGGAAAAGACCGGCATTGCCGTCAACCAGATCTTCTACGACAGCGGCGATGCTAGAGACGAGATCCTGTCCGATCCGAACAGCAACATCGACCTTGCGGTCGTCGGCGAAAACGGTGCAGAACTCTTCGGCAAGCGCGGTATTCTCGAGCCCCTGACCGAAGCCAACGTGCCTTCGCTGAAGGGCTACCAGCCCGACTGGAACGCCCGGTGCGCCGGTTATGCGCTGCCCTATCTGTGGGGCACCATGGGCATCGTCTACCGCTCGGACAAGGTCAAGACGACGCCGGCATCCTGGAACGACCTGATGGCGCCGGCGCCGGACCTGAAGAAGCACATCGCCATGTATGACGATCACAACGAGGCGTTCATCGCCCCGCTCGTGCTGCTCGGAAAATCCATCAACGCCAACGATACCGAGACGCTGAAGGCGGCGTTCGAGCTGATGAAGAAGCAGGCACCGTTCGTCCTGACCTACGACTACGTCATCACCTCCATCCAGAATCCGGATATCGGCAAGGATATCTACATGGCAATCGCCTATAGCGGCGACCAGCATGTTCTCAACGAGAAGGCTGGGACACCCGGCGTCTGGCGTTATGCCGTGCCGAAGGAAGGCACGCTGTCCTGGCTCGACTGTCTGGCCGTCACGGCTGCCTCGCCGCGCAAGGTGCAGGCGCTGCAATTGCTCGACTATATCGGCTCTCCGGAAAGTGCAGCCGCCAATGCACAGGCGCTGACCATGCCAACGGCCAGCGAGGCCGCCCTGCCCCTCATTCCGGCAGAGATGCGCGACAATCCCGAAATCTACACGCCCGCGGACATCCTGGAAAAAAGCCAGTACCAGAAGGAGCTTTCCCCTCAATCGGTCCAGACCCGCCGGCGCATCATCAGCTCAATGGCAAATTTCCAGTGACGCTCGGCAGACGCGCCTTTTTCCTGATTTTCCCGGTCGTTCTGGCAGGCTACCTGCTGGCTGCCGTCTCCGTGTATATTGCCCAAGGCAGTTCGATGCTGGCGCTGGAGCGCGCGCGCCTGACCCAGCGGCTTGATCACGCCGCAGCACTTTTCCGCAACGAGGTCAGCCAGAGCCGGAGCTTTCTCTATTCGCTTCTCGAAGGCAATGCGGTTCGGCTTTTCGTTTCCGAAACCGATGTGAACTACCGCAGCAATGCGCTGGCGCTGCGGCTCCAGCAGAGCATTCGCTCGCTTTCCGACGATCCGAAGAAGTTCATCGCCTTTGCCATCATCAATCCGGACCTGACCCCCGGCTACTACTATGAAAACAGCGACGACCCCTTCGCCGAACTGAGCGTGCCGCAAGCGCAGCTGGCCCGGCGGCTTGTCAGCGGCAGCCAGCTGCGCGACTGGACGTTCCTGCATGAAGACCAGGCAAGGCCACTGATCGTCTATTCGGAATTCATCGACCCGGTTACATTCGCGCGACCGCTGCCCAGCGCCAAGCGCACCGCCCTTCTTGTCCAGGTCGCTATCGAACCTACCCAGTTTCTGGGCATGCAGAAGACCTTGCAGAAGGAATACGGGACCGCGCTCAATTTCGAGACGACACCCTCGGTTCCATCGGACGACAAGCTTGCGGCCTCCGTCCGGCTCGCACCGTCGCTGTTTGCAACATTGAACGTCGAAACGACCCAGGACGTGGGCAACATGGCGCAGCTGAAAGTGCTGCTCGGCGTCGGCGCGCTCGCCATGAGCCTGTTCTCCGTCGGCCTGATGATCGTGCTGATCCGCCGGTTCATCACCAATCCGATCTCGGCGCTCGACCTGCAGGTCACCGCCGTGATGAGCGGACACAACGAAAACATCCAGGAGACCAGCGGCGCCGGCGAGATCGGCCGCCTGACCGGCAACATAAGGCAATTGCATGACCAGTCGCGCACGGCGTTGCGCCAGGTGCAGCACGCTTCCTGGACCGACACGCTGACGGGCATCAGCAACCGGGCCCATTTCAATCTGGTCGCGGCAGGCATCATTCAGGACACCCAGGCGCGGGATGCACATTGCGCCCTGCTCTTCATCGACATCGACAACTTCAAATTCGTCAACGACAAATACGGCCATGAAGTCGGTGATGACCTGTTGAAAACGCTGGCGATGCGGATCGGCGCGGCCGTGCGCGATATCACCGCACGCCGGGCGATCCCCGAGGCCGTGCTTGCCCGTCTGTCCGGCGACGAATTCGCGGTTCTCCTGCAATCGAAACCCGGCGACGGCACCACCCGCGAAATCTGCGCCGCGATCATCGGGCTGTTCTCCGGCGGTTTCGAGGTGCGCGGCAAGCATTATCCGGTGACCGCCAGCATCGGCGTCGCCATCTGCCCCGATGATGCCAACAACCTTGCGGAACTGATCTCGAACGCCGATGCCGCGATGTACCAGGCAAAGACCAACGGCAAGAACCGGTCCTCCCGCTTTTCGCGCGCCCTGCAGGACAAACGCGACCGGATCCGCCAGATCCAGGAGGAGCTTCGCGGCATGGATGCCGACGCGCAGTTCCATCTGGTCTACATGCCGATCGTCGATGCCCGCGGCCGGGTTACCGGCTGCGAGGCGCTGCTGCGCTGGTTTTCGCCGACGCTCGGCAATGTGACGCCGGACGAATTCGTGCCGATCGCCGAGAGTTCCGGCCTGTTCACCAAGATCGACTGGTGGGTGATAAACCGCGCCATGGGCGACCACCAGCGGCTGAAGGAACTGTTTGGTCCCGAAACGGTGCTGGCCATCAACATTTCCTCGGCCGAACTGCACTCCAAATCGATCAGCGATTATTTCTGCGATTGCCTCGACCGGCATGGCCTCGACCCCAAATTCATAGAGATCGAGCTGACCGAAACCTTCGCCGTCAAGCTTGGCGACCAGCTTCACCAGAATATCCAGTCCTTGCGCGACAAGGGCTTCCGCATCTCGATCGACGATTTTGGTGCCGGATATACCTCGGTACAGCAGATCATCGAATACACCGCCGATACCATCAAGCTTGATCGGGCGCTGGTCCAGAACCTGACCGGCGATCACTCGCTGCCGGCGCTCAAGGCCGTCATCGCGCTTTGCCACGCCCAGGATATGGCCGTCGTCGGCGAAGGCGTGGATACGACGCGAAAAATGGCGATGCTGACCGAGGCCGGATGCGATCACTTTCAGGGCTACCTGATCAGCAAGCCGCTGACCTTGGCCGATCTGGCAACCTGGGCACTGCGGAATGCTGTCGTGACGGCCGGCGAGTTGGTGGAGGCGCAGGCCCCGGTGCGCCGGTCCGGCACGGCAAAATTGCTCTGACCGCCTTTCCCGCAACAGGAATCAAGCTTTTTCCTTGACCTCGAACCGGCATCCGCTTTACGGCAGCGCTACACTGCAGGAGTAGGCGATGAAGGTTCTTTTGATCGGTTCGGGCGGCCGCGAGCATGCGCTGGCGTGGAAACTGGCGCAGTCGCCGCGCCTGACGAAACTCTATGCCGCGCCTGGAAACCCCGGCATCGCCGAAGAGGCAACACTCGTCGCCATCGATACCGACGATCAGCAGGCCGTCCTCGCCTTCTGCCGGTCGGAAGCGATCGACTTCATCGTCGTCGGGCCTGAAGCGCCGCTGGTGGCCGGCCTTGCCGACACGTTGCGCGATGCCGGCTTCGCCGTGTTCGGCCCGTCGGCGGCCGCGGCACAGCTTGAAGGCTCGAAGGGGTTCACCAAGGACATCTGCGCCAAATATTCCATCCCGACCGGTGCATACCAGCGCTTCACCGCCGCCGAGCCGGCAAAGGCCTATATCCGCACGCAGGGCGCACCGATCGTCATCAAGGCCGATGGCCTTGCCGCCGGCAAGGGCGTGACCGTGGCGATGACGCTCGACGAGGCGCTTACCGCCGTCGACAGCTGTTTCGACGGCGCTTTTGGCGCGGCCGGCGCGGAAGTGGTGGTCGAGGCCTATCTCGATGGCGAGGAAGCCAGTTTCTTTTGCCTCTGCGACGGCACCCATGCGCTGGCGCTGGCCTCGGCGCAGGATCACAAGCGCGTCGGCGATGGCGATACCGGCCCGAACACCGGTGGCATGGGCGCCTATTCGCCGGCACCGGTGATGACGGCGGAGATGGTCGAGCGGACGATGAAGGAGATCATCGAACCGACCATCCGCGGCATGACTGACAGCAGGCACCCGTTCTCCGGCGTCTTGTTCGCCGGCCTGATGATCACCCGGAAGGGGCCGGAACTGATCGAATACAATGTCCGCTTCGGCGATCCGGAAACGCAGGTGCTGATGATGCGGTTGCAGAGCGACCTGCTGCCACTGCTACACGCGGCTGCAACCGGCAGGCTCGATCAGGTCGATGCGGAATGGCGGGACGAGGCAGCCCTGACCGTGGTCATGGCCTCGCGCGGCTATCCAGGCGCCTATGACAAGAACACGCCGATCAAAACCCTTCCGGATTCGGACGCCAACACCAAGGTCTTCCATGCCGGCACGGCCATCAAGGACGGCCAACTGGTCGCGACCGGCGGCCGGGTGCTGAACGTAACGGCGATGGGTGGCACCGTTGGTGCAGCCAAGGCAACGGCTTATGAGGCGCTTGCAAAGGTCGAATGGGACAACGGCTTCAGCCGCAGCGACATAGGCTGGCAGGCGGTGGCACGCGAAAAAGCCTAAACAGCGTCGCGCCTGGAAACGGAAAAGTCATTCAATCTTTACCAATTCTCCTGACGGGAACGTAACGGAGATCGGATATTTTCGTCTGTGATATTCAGAGGAGAATGCCGATGCGCCATCTTGTGCTCACTATGGCTTGCGTGTTTGCCGCCGGGTCCGCCTTCGCGTCATCGATCGAGACCGTCGTCACCGGCAACAGCCAGAACGACAGCGTTTCCGCCATGTCCTGCAGCAACTGCCCGCCGCTCATCGTCAAGAAGAAGCTCAGCTACATCGTGCCCCAGGTCGCCAAGGGCACCGAGCGCGTGGAACTGAAGGAGCTGAATGGCAAGATGAAGCTGGTGCGCACCGAAGCCTGGCTCGGCGGGTCGCCGGTGGTTTTCATCACCTCGGCTTCGGAGGATGTCATCAAGGCAGCCGCGGCTAAAAACCTGACGATGCCGACGGCGGTTGGCGCCGTGGATGTCGATCCGGCAGATGCGCAGGCCGCGGTCGCTGTTGCCGTCGATACGAGCGCCAAGACCAGCGCCGTCGGCACGATTTCGCCAGAGACGGCCACGACCATGGCGGCTGACATGATCGGTTCACGAGAATTTGATCCGGCAGGCTACGAACTTCGGCTAAAATAACAGGGCGTTGCTCTGATCTCCGCCCCAAGCCAGCCCTCCCCAAGAGGCTGAACAGGGTCTTCGCCGACGACGGCGAAAAATTGCGCTCCTGAGAGAAGCAGGGGCGCATTTTTTTGAGCGCATTCTTGTAAAGCCAAGAAGTTCTCGCCGGACATGAGCGAAGGCGACGGGTTCTTCGCTGTCAAAGCCGATCTTTTTCGGGCGTGGCGACCAGTTTTGCGGCATCTTTATTGGCCCTGCGAAGCGCGGCATCCATGGGTTTTCCGGAGGCGATTTCCGCGGCAAGCACGCCGATGAACTCGTCGCCTGCGCCATGGGTGCTTTCAACCTCGACCTTGACCGCCTCGATGAGGAGTTCCTCACCCGCCTGGTTTGCAAAAGCGACGCCGGCACCGCCGGCGGTGACCACGACCTGCGGAAAGACAGTCGCCAGGGTTCTTGCGGCCGCCAGTGCGCCATCGAGCGTTTCGACGACGGCGACGCCCGCCAGCATCTCGGCTTCGATCGCGTTGACGACGATGATATCGACGAGCCCTTGAAGCTCCGGGGACAGCGGCCGCGCCGGTGCTGCATTGATCAGGACACGGCCGCCGGCTTGTTTCACGGCTCTTGCCACCGCAACATTGGCGGCGTCGGGGACTTCGCTCTGCAGGACGAGCAGCGTCGTGTTCTTCAAAAGATCTCCGGCGGCCAGGACATCTGCGTCGCCAAGGGTGAGATTGCTGCCGGAAACGATGACTGCGCCATAATCGCCCTCGGCATCGAAAAGCGCGACGCTCATGCCCGTGGACAATGCGGCATCGCGCCGGACGAATGTGTGATCGACGCCTTTGCGATCGAGGTTCGCGAGAAGAAACCGCCCGAAATCGTCATTCGCGACCGCGCCGATCATCGACGTGGCGACGCCGGCGCGGGCGGCTGACACAGCCTGATTGCCGCCCTTGCCACCGCTTTTCGGAAGCCAGGATGTTCCGGTCACTGTCTCGCCCTTGCGCGGTCGGGCCGGCCCCATGACGGCGATATCATAGTGAAGGCTGCCGAAGACGGTGACGCGCGGAGAAGATGTCATGGGAGTCTGTCTTTTCGTTTGGATGTGACGGCCGACATGGTGCGGTCGAGATTGCGTTCGGCCGCCTGATAGTCCCGTTGCGCAACGGCCACGAAAACGGCATCGAGAATGTTGAGCTGGGCGATGCGGGCGGCGGCATTTTCGCCCATCAGGGGAGATCCTTGCGCCGTGGAGCACAGGACGACGTCGGCCGCCTGGGCGAGAGCTGAGGAATTATAGTTGGTGATCGCGATCGTCCGGGCACCGTTTCGCCGCGCCATCTGAATGGCCTCGATGATCGCCGTGGTATTTCCCGAATGGGAAAAGCCGATTGCGATGTCGCCGTCCCCCAGCAGAGACGCCGACATCAGCATCATGTGGGAATCGTCGAAGACGCTTGCCCTGACCCCGATGCGCAGGAACTTGTGCGCCACGTCGCGGGCGATCTGCGCCGAGCCGCCGACACCGTAAAAATCGCGGTTTCGCGCCCGGTGGATCAAATCCGCAGCCCTGTCGAAGGCCTGCATGTCGAGGATCGACAATGTTTCTTCGAGCGCATTGATCGAGGTGCGGAACACCTTCTGCACAATCTCCTGCGACGTGTCGTCAACGGAAAGCTCCTGGTGCATCTCCGCCGTCGGCTGGCGATTGTACTGGCTGACCGCGGTGCGAAAATCACGATAGCCGGAGAAGCCCAGTTTCTTGGTGATCTTCACCACCATTGCTTCGGAAACCCCTGCATCGTCTGCGATCTGCTTCAGGGACGTGTCGTCGCTGAAATCACGCAGCGCAAACACCGTATCGACCACCTTGGCTTCGAGGGGTGTCAGCAAGGGCATCATCATGCGAATGCGCGGGCCGACGGCCTTGGTGTCGAAGCTTTCGGAATTCATTCTTGTCCCCTATCCCCGCCCTCGGGTTGCGCGATCAATCATCATCGCGACGAGGATTATAAGGCCGGTTGCCAGGAGTTGATAGAAGGCCTGCACATTCATCAACGTCAGGCCATTGCGCATCGTGCCGAGAATGATGGCGCCGAGGATCGTGCCCAGAATGCTACCCTTGCCACCCATCAGCGAAGCACCACCGATCGCAGCCGCCGCGATGGCATCGAGCTCCCAGAGGTTGCCGAGAATCGGTTCGGCAGCACCCAGCCGGCCGATGAGGATAAGCGATGCGAGCGCCGCAAGCCCACCCGAGATGACGTAGGCCGTGATCTTCGTGCTCTCGATCGGGACGCCGGCAATATAGGCCGCTTCCTCATTGCCGCCGACCGCCAGCAGGTACTCGCCGATCGGCGTCTTGTTGAGGAGAATCCAGGCGGCGACCGCCACAGCGGCAACGATCCAGACAGGCGTCGGGATGCCGAGGAGCGTGCCGTTGAAGAGCGACCGAAAACCCGGGGGTATGCCGAGAACGGGATTGCCGCCGGTATAGATCAGGGCGATGGCGCGATAGGTGCTGAGCGTGCCGAGCGTCACGATGAACGGCTGGAGGCCGACATAGGCGACGAGAATGCCGTTGATCAGGCCGCAGACGGACCCGATGCCAAGGCCCGCCAAGATTGCGAGCGGCACCGGTGTTCCGGAAAGCAATAACGTCGCCGCGACGACCGCCGAAATTGCCGCCGTCGGGCCGACCGAGAGATCGATGCCGCCGGAAATGATGACCAGCGTCATGCCGAGCGCCAGGCAGGCGTTGATGCTCGATTGCTGCAGGATGTTGAGGAGATTGCGCTCGGACAGGAAGCCTGGGACCAGAGACGCAAAAACGACAACGATGATCACCAGGCCGATCAGGGTGCCGGCATCCCGCAGCGAAAAGGAGAAGCGGGAAAAGGCCGGGCCGGGCTCGGCTGCACCCGCCTTGGCTGCATCGGTCTTGGCTGCATCGGCAGCGGATGGGTTACTCATGATGGTCTTCCTCTGTCTCTCTCGCATTCAGGCCGCTGGCACTGAAGCAGGCGACTGGCTGGTAGCGGGGCTAGTACCGGGGCTGGCGCCGGGAATGGCATGCGCAACGATGGCGCTTTCGGTCAGGTCCTTGCGGGCGATTTCGGCCGCGATCTCTCCGTCGCGCATGACCAGAACCCGGTCGGAAAGGCGGATGATCTCCGGCAGTTCGGACGAGACGACGACAATGGAGCGGCCTTCTGCCGCCAGCGCCTCGATCAGGTGGTAGATTTCCGACTTCGCACCGACATCGATGCCGCGCGTCGGCTCGTCGAACAGAAGGATCTGCGACTTGGCCGCCAGCCATCGGGCGATGATCGCCTTTTGCTGGTTGCCGCCGCTGAACAGGCGGATCGGGCGGTCGAGCTGAAACGGCCGAAGGTTCACGCGCTTCAAAAGGTCCTGCGCAGTCGCGCGCAACGCGCTTTTCCGGAGGATACCGCCCTTCGAGAAGCTGCCGAGCGATGCCAGCGCCATGTTGATGCTGACCGAGCGGGCCGGAATGATGCCTTCGCGCTTGCGCTCCTCCGGAACAAGTCCGATGCCGGCAGAGATCGCGGCCCGCGGATTGGCAAGGTTCATGGTCTTTCCATCGATCTCGATGCTCCCCGCCGACAATCGATCGACGCCGGCCAGAAGCTTCAGAAGTTCGGTGCGGCCGGACCCGACGAGCCCGGCAATGCCGAGAACCTCGCCGCGATGCAGCCGGAAGGAGGCGTTGCGGATCTTGGTGGCGGACGAGAGGTTCTTTGCCTCGAGTTTGATCGTCGCGCTTGCATGCGACACATGCTGTTCCTGCATCAGTTCGCGGCCGACCATCATCGTGATGACCTCCTGCGGTGCGACGACCTTCAGATCGACGGCGCCGACAAGCTTGCCGTCGCGCATGATGCTGGCGCGCTGGCAGATGCGAAACACCTCGTCCATCTTGTGGGACACGTAGATGATCGAAACGCCCGATGCCGAAAGGCTGGCGATGACTTCGGCCAGCCGCTCGAACTCGCCCGGTGTCAGGCTGGAGGTGGGCTCGTCCATGGCGATGATCTTGGCACGGTCGAGCAGCGCCCGGGCAATCTCGACGATCTGCCGCTGCGCCACCTTGAGCGAAGAGATCGGAGCGGATGGATCGATGCCGGGCTCGATCATCGCCAGCGCTTCGCCGGCGCGGCGTTCCTGCTCCCGTCGCGAGACGAACAGCCCGCCAGCAGTCGTCAGGGGGTGGCCAAGAAACATGTTCTGCGCAACGCTCAGGTGCGGGACCTGCTGCAGTTCCTGGTGGATCATGGCAATGCCGACGGCGCGCGCATCCATCGGCTTGCGGAAGGAGACGGTCTCGCCATCGACGAACACGGAGCCGGAGGTCGGGCGAAAGACGCCGGAGAGAATACGCAGCAGCGTCGATTTCCCGGCGCCGTTTTCTCCCAGAAGCCCGTGGATTTCGCCGGGAGCCACATCGAAGGAGACGTCCGACAGGGCGTTCACGCCCGGAAAACTCTTGGATATGGCTTCAAATCTTAGTCGCGGTGTCATGGCGTCACCCTTCCCATGGGCAGGAGATGCCGGCCCTAGCGACCGGCATCCTTGTCAGTCGGCGATCACTTCGCCGCAGCAGCGTCTTCCATCAGAACAGCACGGACATCGACGCCCTCGCCCTGATAGCGGGCAACATTGTCCTTGGTGATCAGCGCCTGCGGCGTCGCAACGACGCGGGGCAGTTTCTGGCCGGCGACGAGACGCAAGGCGGCTTCGAGCGCCACTTCGCCGGTGAGGACCGGGAAGCTGTCGACCGTGCCGGTCAGTTCGCCGGCCTTGATCGACGCATAGGCATCGGAAATGCCGTCGGTTCCGAAGACCGCGACCTTGTCCTGCAGACCAGCCGCCTTGACGGCTTCGACGATACCCAGCGCCATGCCGTCATTGTTGGCATAGAAGCCGATCAGGTCGGGATGCTGCTGCAGGATATTGGTTGCAGCGTCGTAGGAGGTCTGGCGATCCCAGTTGCCCGGAACGCTGGCGACGACTTCGAACTTGCCGCCTTCGCTGATCGTCGTCTTGAAGCCGTCGGTGCGCTGGACGGCCGCATAGACGCCGGCCTGGCCTTCGACGATGGCCACTTTGCCGCCTTCAGGGCGATTTTCGATGAACCACTTCGCAACCCGCACGCCATTGTCGCGCTGGACGTTGCCGACATAGTGTTCCGCCTGCGGAATGACCGCGTCGTTGACGTTGACGACCGGCACGCCGGCTGCCTTTGCCTGCTCGATGACGGGCTGGAGATTGGCGTCGGTCTGCGGCGAGACCAGCAGGACGTTGAAGCCCTGGGTGATCATGCCTTCCGCGATCGTCAGCTGACCGAGCTGGTCGCCTTCGCTTTGCGCTGCCTGGTAGGCGACGGAGACGCCGACCTTTTCGCCGAACTTGGTATAGCCCTCACCCAGCGAGCGCCAGTATTCATTGGTCAGCGTCTTGGACACGGCGCCGGCCTTAGTGCCTTCCGGCAGCTTGGGGAAAGCGCCGAGCTTGGCTTCGAGCTGCGACCAGTCCATGCGGTCCTGTTCCGTGTCGGAATTCAGCGGCGGCAGATTCTGCGCAAAAGCAGCACTGAGCAGAAAGCTGGCAGCGATGCCGGCGGCAAGGGTCGTCTTCAAAAAGGTCTTCATCGGTTCCTCCCGGATGTGATCGATCGGCACGCCTCCGGCATGCCTTTGGTTGCAAAGGGTCTGGCATTTCAAAGATTTCAGCGGTGGAGTGGCTTAGCCGAGCATCAGTTCCTGAATGACGGCCTGGGCTGAAACGGCATCCTGTCGGTCAATCGCGCCCGAGAGGCGATTGTCCTGCTCGAGGCGATCCACGACCTTCAGCATGCGCTTGACGGTCTGGATGTTCACCTCGCATTCATGGACCGGATCGAGGCCGGTCATGTCCGGGAATGTGTCGAAGTAGATCGCGCCGTCATAACCGTCCCTGCGGATCTGGCGGAGCAGCTCGATCGTCTGCTGCGTGTGCACAGCGCCAACCATCAGGCCGTCGTCGCGCTTGGCGTAGCCATCATTGAGGTGCACGCCGAGGACGCGGCTGTATCGGGCGATCAGCGCGGCGGCAAAGGCCGGCTGTTCATCGGCATAGAGCACATGCGCGAAATCGAGCGTGACGCCGAGATTGGGAAGCCCGACATCCTTGATCGCCAGAAGCGTCGTCGCGCAATCCGGCATCAGGCTGTAGGACCGCGGCTCGTTCGGCTTGTATTCGATGCTGATCAGGCAATCCGGATCATGCTCACAAACTTCACGGATTCCGTCAATTTCGTGTTGCCAGAGTTTGGCATAGTCGGCCTGGAAAGCGTAGTCGAAACCATCCTGGCCGAGCCAGATGGTCATCAGGCTGCTGCCCGCCTCGCGCGTGGCATCGATGCCCTTTTTCGTCAGGTCGATCGCTTCACGGCGAACGGAAGGATCGGGATTGGTAAATGCGCCGATCTTGAATGCCGGATTGGTGTAGTAGCGCATCGCGAAACCATTGATCGCCAGCCCCGTATCACCGATCTTTCGTGCCAATTCCCGCGGATCTGTGGAGACATGATCAGGATAATTGAGATCGAGATCCGTCAGGCCATCGACCTTTGCCGCCCGCTCCACCATCTGCATGACGGTGGGCTTGCCGGACAAATCAGGCCATTCGGCCTGTGGCCGCGAGGCGAAGGAATTGAGACGGGTGGCAAATTTCAAATTGGTCACTGGACTATGCTCGCATCGTTTGCTGTCGTCCTTACTTCACAAATATTTACTATTTTGTAAAGTAAGAAAGTGTTGTGCGACGCACCAAATCGAGCAGCATTCCGTCCCGCGCCCGACCACATAAGGGCGCAGGCGCGCTTATTTGACGGCGCCAGCCGTCAGGCCTTTCACGATATAGCGCTCGAGGAAGATGCCGATCAGCACCAGCGGCAGGATGGCAGCCGTGGCAATCGCCGCCATCGACCACCAGTTGATGCCCTGCGACCCGGTCTGGCTTGCCACCATCACCGGCAGCGTCTTGGCGTCGGTGCTGGTCAGCAAGGCCGCAAAGAAATACTCGTTCCAGCAGAGAATGAGCGAGAGGATGAAGGCGGCGACCATGCCCGGAAGCGCGATGGGCAGGACGATCCGCAGGAACGCGCCCCAGATCGAACAGCCATCGACCAGCGCCGCCTGTTCCAGCTCCAGAGGGATCGTGTCGAACTGGTCGCGCATGATCCAGATGACGATCGGCAGCACCATCAGCGTATAGACCAGGATCAGGCCGACAAGCGAATCGAGCAGCATGAGCTGCTTGTAGAGCGCGAGAAAAGGCATCGCCAGCACGACCGGCGGCAGGATCAGTTGCGACAGGAAGAAGAAGGAGATGTCCTTGTTTCGCATCCAGAGGAATTTATAGGAGAACCGGCTGAGGCCGTAAGCCGCCAGCGATCCGATCACCACCGCAAGCAGCGACGCGCCAGCCGAGGCAATGACGCTGTTGAAGAACCGCCGGATGAACTCGTCGCGCACCGTCGAGGGCTGAAAGACCGTATCGGGCGACAGGCCCAGCGAGCGCCAGCCCTTCCAGTCCGGTGCGAAATCCCAAAAGGGCACGAGGTGACCCTGGGTGACGTTGACCGCGGTTTTGAACGACGTCGTCACCGTCCAGTAGATCGGAAACAGCGAGATGAAGGCCCAGAAGACCAGCGCCGCATAGATCAGCAGGCTCCGGGTCATGAAGGCAGGCAGCACGAAACCTTGACGGGCAGGTGTTTCCGGGCCTTTGGCCCCATCGACGATCGACATCACATAAGCCCTCAGTTTGTTCTCTGCATCCATCGGCTCGTCCATTTCAGGATGAGACCCACGAACACGATGATGATGACGAGATAGACCTCGGCGAGCATCGTGCCGTAGCCGACATTGGAACGATCCCGGTATTCCCGGAAGATGAAACTCGACACCGTGTCCGTCGCACCGCCCGGCCCACCCGCGGTGACATTGATGACGATGTCGGCAAGCTTGAGTTCGAAGATGATGCGCAGGATCAGGGCCGTCATGCTGACCGGCAGCATCAGCGGAAAGGTGATTTCCTTGAAGGATTGCCAGCCGGTGGCGCCATCGACCTTGGCCGCCTCCTTGATTTCCTGCGGCAGCGCCTGCAGGCCGGCAAGCAGCAGAACCATCATGAAGGGAATGGAGACCCAGGCATCCATGGCCATGATCGACAGCCGCGCCAGCCAGGGGGTCGAGAAGAAGGCGGGATTGTCCCAGCCCAGATAACGCGCAAGCGTCGCTGCGGGACCGAAGCGGTACTCCATCAGCGACTTGCCGATCATCCAGCTGACAGCGACCGGGCTGAGCATCAGCGGCAGGAGAAAGGCGACGCGGAAGAATTTTCGCGCCTTGATCTCCGCATTGAGAAGCAGCGCAAGCCCGAAGGCGATCGCATATTGAACCAGCACCGCCAGGACATAATAGACCATGTTCAGGAGCGCATTCCAGAAATAGGCATCAGCGACGAGGGTACGCAGGTTGTCCAGCCCGTTGAACCGCCGTCCTTCGACGGCGCTGAGGTTCCAGTCGGTAAAGGCGATGTAGAGCCCGAAGACCGTGGGGAAAATGACCATGGCGACGGTAAACAGGACGGCCGGCAGCACGAAGGCGGCGCGCTCGCCCGCCTCGCCGCGGATCAGGATCTGGGATGCGCCCAGCGCCGCGGACCAGGCAAGATAGGCATAGAGAAGCGGCCGCCAGCTCTGGAAGCCGATCGAAATCAGACCGAAGGCATCCAGGGACTGGAGCGCCAGAACGATAAGGAAGGTGATCGATGCGACGGCCAGCAGCAGTCGGCCGAGCGCCGGATTTTTACCGGCAGGCGCACTGGCGCGGATCGCGAAGGCCTGGTCGCTGACCGGCATCGTGGAATGGGACATGCTGCGGGCCCTTGCAGTCGAAATGGTAAACCGGCGTGCGGCCCCGGCGGCATCGTTTGAAAATGCCGCCGGGACGTTTCAGTTGTTTCCTGCGGACAAAGCCACCGGATCAGGCGCCGAGCGAGGCCTTGTAGAGGGCGATCTGCTTGTCGCGGCCGAGCTGATCGGTGATCTTTTCCCAGGCGGCCGCAATCGCATCCGCACCGGCCTGCGCCGTCATCTGACCTGCAAACACCTTGGCGAGTTCGTCTTCCGCGACGCTGTAATACTGGAAGATGCCGGGAATACGGGGCTCGATCGCCGCATTCGGGTGGTTGTAGGAGTTCGACTGGGACGCAAGGTAGCTCGAGATGAACGCCTCTTCGTAACCGGCCGCCACCCATTCCTTGATGTCGAACTGGCTCTTGCGGTAGCACTGGAAGCCGGACGGATAGGCCGCCGTCCACAAGGCCAGATCCTTGCCGCCAAGATGGGCTGCCGCACTCCAGGCCGCCTTCTTCTTCTTCTCGTCGCTGTCGACGCGCGCCATGACATAGACGCCCCAGCCGAGATAGGCCATGTTCGGGGCGTGGTTCGGGCCGCTCGCCAGTGTATCCCACTGCCCTGTCTTGGCATTGTAGACATCGTCCGATCCGGGAAGGATATCGAAGGCGACTGTTTCGCCGACGACAGAGCTGTCGCTGGTGCGGGCGCTTGAGCCGACATCACCCCACCAGGAAACCATGGAGCCCGTGCCGGCCAGGAATTGCTGGAAGGCGGTGGTGCCGGGGTCGGCGTTGAGCTGATCGCCGGATTCGGACGGCAGCGCATCGATCACGTCCTGGATCGCCCGGACCCAGGCCGGATTGTTGATGCGCGGCTTCATCGTGTCGACGTCGAACAGCCAGGCCTTGTCGTCCGGGTGCTTGGCATAGGCCGTGGCTCTGGAGCCGAGGAAATAGAAGCCGAAACCGCCCCAGGCCTTCGGCGCATCGAGATAGCCGATCGCTTCCATGCCGCCGATGGTCTTGCCCTTCAAGAACTTGGTGACCTCCTGGACCTTCTGCCAGGTCTTTGGCACGGCCCAGTCGCCTTCGTGGCCTTCATCCTTCCAGGCCTTGGCGAGGTCGGCATCGGCAAAGTAGTCGGTGCGGTAGTTGAAGTTGTGGCAATCGCCATCGACAGAGATGCGGTAGGTCTTGCCGTCCCATGTCCCGACCGGCGCCTTGAGGTAGTCGACATAGTCGTCCATGTCGATCTGGGCCTTGACCCAGTCGGGCATCTCGGATGCCAGACCCTTGCCGCAGACGTCGCCCTCGAAGGGGGCGCCCATTTCGAGAATGTCAAAATCGACGGTGCCGGTGGCGATCGCCTGCTGGAGGCGCGGATTGTAGTCCGCCTGCGCCAGATCGATCCAAGAAATCTTCGCACCGGTGTAATCTTCCCAGGGCTTCAGGAAGCCGCGGAAGATGACATTGTGGAGGTTCTGGTTGTTCAATCCCATGAAGGACAGTTCGACGCCGGCAAATTCGCCCTGCGCGACCGTGCCCTTGGTCGCATTGAGGCAGAGCTCCCCGACCTTCTGCCAGTCCGCATCGGTGGGTGAACCTTTCCCCACGCCGGGGATCTGCAGGATCTGGCCGCGCAGCGACGCATCCTGGGCGCTAGCGGGTCCTGCCGCGCCGAGAATACTGCCGGCGGCGGCAAGGGCGCCAAGACTCGCGCCCGTCTTGAGGACGGCGCGCCGGCTGAGACCGATCGCCATCATTTTTTCGAATTCACTGACTTTCATAGTGCACTCCTCCCGTTGAACACTTCACCACCATCGGTGGGTATTGGCCGGATCCTCTTGTCGCGAGGCCCCGACGAAACAGCTCTCACTCCAGCCGCAATCCGGTCTCGAAATCGAAAAGATTGACCGAGGCCGGGTTCGGCGTCATCGCAATCGGCTGACCGGATCGATCCTCCACCCGGTCGCGAAACACGCCGATGACCTTCTGGTTGCCGATCCTGGCAAAGACCTGCGTCTCCGCTCCGGTCGTCTCGACGACGCTGACGTCGGCCCTGACTTCGCCGCCCAGCACGAAATGCTCCGGCCGGATGCCGTAGAAGGCGGGCCGGCCATCGGACCCCTGTGGTGCTCGAAGAAGCGGCAGCCGGATGTCGTCATCGGTCTCGAAATAAGGCACTCCGGACGCCCGGATACGGCCCTTCAGCAGGTTCATCGACGGCGAGCCAATGAAACCCGCCACGAATGTGTTGGCCGGCGCATCATAAAGTTCGAGCGGCGAACCGATCTGCTCGACACGCCCGTCGCGTAGAACGACGATGCGATCCGCCATGGTCATTGCCTCGACCTGATCATGGGTCACGTAGATCATCGTGGTCGCCAGCCGACGCTGCAATTCCTTGATTTCAGCGCGCATCTGCACCCGCAGCTTCGCATCCAGATTGGACAGCGGCTCGTCGAACAGGAATACCTTGGGGTCGCGAACGATCGCACGCCCCATGGCGACGCGCTGTCTCTGGCCACCAGACAGTTGGCGCGGATAGCGCGCGAGATAGGGCACAAGATCGAGGATCTGCGCTGCCTTCATCACGCGCGCATCGATATCGGCCTTGCACTCTCCGCGCATTTTCAAGGCGAAACCCATGTTCTCCGCCACGGTCTTGTGCGGATAGAGGGCATAGCTCTGGAAAACCATGGCGATGTCGCGATCTTTCGGCGGCAGATCGTTGACCACCTGGCCGTCGATGCGGATATCGCCGAACGTGATCGGCTCGAGCCCGGCAACCATGCGCAGAAGCGTGGATTTTCCGCAGCCCGACGGGCCGACCAGAACCACGAACTCGCCATCGGGGATATCAACGGAAACCCCATGAATCACCGTCAGCTCTCCATAGGCCTTGCCAACATTCACGATATTCATGGATGCCAAATACGTTCCTCCCTGTGCGTCGCGCTCCTCACGACGATCCATCACCCTCCGGACGGGAGTGGCGGGTGCCGCATCCGCCGCACCCGCCACCCTCCAACCCATCCTGGGAGGGACATAATCTGACTGGAAACTTCACATATCGATTTTTATTTGTAAAGTCGTTTGTTCAAATTTTGACACCGTGGCCACTTTCTGAGGGATTGCCACAAAATACCGATACGTCTGGACAAATCCACTTGCTATAGCTGCCCAAAGACCCTCAATTCACACTCGACACCAATTGCATGCATCACAATTAGAATGTATTCCGTGAAGAAACGGTCGCAGGAAAGGGAGGATGCGAATGTTAAAGGGAATCGATCCGGTTATCAACGCCGAGCTGATCCACGCCCTGATGCTGATGGGGCATGGAGACCAGCTGGTTCTCTGCGATATCAACCATCCCGCCCAGACCATCGCCCGGCATACGACTTTCGGGCGCCTCATCGACGTCTCCGGTTGTGGCCTTGGGCGCGCTGCAGAAGCCATCCTGACGCTGTTTCCGCTCGACACTTTTATTACCGCACCGGTGAAACGCATGCAGGTCGTCGATGATCCGGACCGGCAGATGCCGATTTTCGCGACGATGCAGACTGTCATTGATCACGCCGAAGGGCGGGCGATCGAGATGGAGGCACTGGAGCGCTTCGCATTCTACGATGCAGCAAAACAATCCTTCGCGATCGTCCGAACCTCCGACCCCGGTCCCTACGGCTGCTTCATCTTCAGCAAGGGCGTGATCCTGTAGATAGATCAGGCTGCCCCGGAAAGGATCGTTTGATGGTGGGCACCGGATCGTTTTGGCCGGGATTGCAGCGCAAATACCCTGCCTTGCAGGTGCTGCGTCGCAGCAAAGGACTTTTTTAAGTATATTCGGATTAGTTTTGTCACGGAAATGATTTCCGGCGACCGCGCTCAGACGCATCCGTCCGCACCCCTGTATTCCCAAAGAAGTTCTGCGGCCTTTCCGGATGCCGCTATTTTGGATTGCGTCGATCATCATGAAAAATCTGAAAATTTCCCAGCAATTGCTGCTGCTTGTCACCGCTCTTTTTGTGGCTTTCGCCGCAACGGTCTATGTCCAGATATCGACCTCCAGCGAGGCGCTTTACCAGGCCCGCTATGACACGCTGCGCACGCAGGTGCAGTCGGCCGTCTCCGTGCTCAAGGTTTTTCACGAGCGCGAAACCGCGGGTGAACTGACCAAGGAAGAAGCGCAGGCCCAGGCCTTCACGACGCTGAATGCGATGAAATTCGATCCGGACGGCTACTTCTTTGCCTATGACTATGATGTCGTGATGAAATTCCACCCCGATGCCCGCAAGGTCGGCAAGAGCGCCAAGGGCGTTGCCGATCCGAAGGGCTACAAGTTCCGCGACGAACTGGTGCGGCTGGGTCGCGCCGGGGGCGGACAGACAAATTTCTATGCAAGCAAGCCCGGCCAGCCGGACGACAAGTTCTTCCGCAAGAGCAGCTATGCCGCAGCCTTCGACCCCTGGCAGCTGGTGGTCGTGACCGGCCTCTACATCGACGACCTCGACGCGCAGATCAACGCCACCATCTGGAAGGCTCTTTCGCTCGGCATCCTCGTGTTTGGCATCGGCATCGGTGCGGCCTGGTATGTCATCAGCGGCATCGTCAAGCCGCTACAGGCGATCCACACCGCGCTGCGGGCCGTCGCCGATGAGGACGTGGCGATCGACATTCCCCACACGGGCCTGAAAAACGAGGTGGGCCTGATGGCCGTGGCGACACAGTCTCTGCAGGAGAAGGTGCGCGAGCGCCATGAGATGACCCGCCGGCAGACGGAACAGCAGGCGGAACTCAACGCCGAACGCCAGCAGAATCTCGACCAGCAGCATCAGGAAGCCGAACTCCAGGCGCATGTCGTCACGACGATCGGCGCGGCCCTCGAACGGCTCTCGAAGGGCGACCTGACGATCCGCTGTGCCGACCTCGGCCACCGCTACGCATCGCTGCGCGACCATTTCAACGATGCGCTGTCCGGCCTCGAAGCGGCCATGTCCAAGGTCTCCAGCAAGGGTTCCGACATTGGCGGCAGCAAGGAAGAAATCCGCCGCGCCTCGCTGGAGCTTGCCCGCCGCACCGAGCAGCAGGCAGCCAGCCTCGAGGAAACGGTCGCCGCCATCGACGAGCTCTCCGCCTCCGTTCGCCATACGGCCGAAGGTGCCGGCGAAGCGAGCAAGCGCGTGCAGGCTGTCAGCGCCGATGCGACGCGCAGCGAAACCGTCGTCACCGAGGCGATCGAAGCCATGAGCGGCATCGAGAAATCCTCCGACGAGATTTCGAAGATCATCGGCGTCATCGACGAGATCGCCTTCCAGACCAACCTGCTCGCGCTCAATGCCGGCGTCGAGGCGGCCCGCGCCGGCGAAAGCGGCAAGGGTTTTGCCGTCGTCGCCCAGGAAGTCCGCGAACTGGCGCAGCGTTCGGCCAAGGCTGCCAAGGAGATCAAGGAACAGATTTCCCGATCCTCCGGCCAGGTCGTCAACGGCGTCAGGCTGGTGGGCGAGGCCGGAGAAGCGCTGAAGCGGATCGCCAGCCAAATCCAGTCCGCCAACGAAATCGTCGCCAAGATCGCCTACAGCGCCTCCGAACAGGACACGACGCTGCGCAGCATCAACGGCTCCATGAACCAGCTCGACGTCACGACGCAGCAGAACGCCGCCATGGCCGAGGAAACGACCGCCTCGACGCAGGTGCTGGCCGACGATACCGAGGAACTGCTGAACCTGATCCGCGGCTTCCGGACATCAGACGCCCCGCGGTCTTCCGGCCAGCAGACGTGGCGCAAGGCCGGCTGATTTCGACGACAGGGATTGAGGCGGAAGGCAGCGCTTGCGGGCGCTGCCTTTTTGTTATTGGGTTACCCCGAAATCTTCGAGAAATCCGCAACCGTGCCGGTTGCCGCACGGATCTGGCCGAGCAGCGCCAGGCGGTTGGCGCGGATATCAGGGTTTTCGTCATTGACGAGCACATCGACGAAGAACTGGTCGACCGGGCCGCGCAGTGACGACAGCGCTTCCATGGCGGAGCGGAAATCCTCCGCCTGAACCGCCGCAGCCGCGTCAGTCGAGGCCTTGGTGACGGCCGCATAGAGCGCCTTCTCGGCATCGAGCACGAACAGCGCCGGATCGACAGTAGCCGAGACCTGCGTCCCCTTCTTTTCCTCCGCCGCCAAAAGCTGCGTCGCCCGCTTGGTGCCGGCCAAAAGGTTGAGACCCTCCTGCGAGGTGATGAAGGCGGTCAAGGCTTCGACACGGCGGGCGACCATCAGGAGGTCGTCATTCGCATTTGTGGCTGCGCCCCCCTCATCCGGCGCATATGCGCCACCTTCTCCCCGTGGGGGAGAAGAGGTCCCTGCCGCCGCCCCTTGCTCCCTCTTCTCCCCCACGGGGAGAAGGTGGCCTGAAAGGCCGGATGAGGGGGGCGCGGCCAGAACTGCGTCGATCAGGTCGTGACGGGCGCCGAGATCGCGAAGGTAGACTTTGAGGCGGTCGTGGAAGAAGGAGAGGAGGTCGGCAGCAAATCTATCTGCTTCGCTTTCAATTGCGGCACCGCGTTCTGATGAGCCCATCCCATATCCACCACCGGACATGGCGACACATAATTCGAGAAATGTGTCGCCAACAAAACCACCGCCGAAGTTTTCCGGAGGAGTTGCAGGGGTAAGCAACTGCTTTGTGAATAAAGCGAAGAGCGACAGCCGCACCTTCCGCTCCAACAACATCCGCACCACACCCAGCGCCGCACGCCGCAGCGCATAGGGATCCTTCGAGCCTGTCGGCTTTTCGTCGATGGCCCAGAAACCCACCAGCGTGTCCAGCTTGTCGGCGAGCGCGACCGTCAGGCCGACGGCATCGGCAGGCAGGCGGTCGGATGGTCCCTGCGGCTTCCAGTGATCCTCGATGGCGGCGGCCACGGAGGCATCCTCGCCCTGCAGCAGCGCGTATTTACGGCCCATCAGCCCCTGAAGCTCGGGGAATTCACCGACGGCTTCGGTGCGCAGATCGGCCTTGGCCAGCACAACGGCGCGATCGACCAGAACCGGGTCGGCTCCCGTGGCCTTGGCCAGTTCCGCAGCCAGCGCCCGGATGCGGGCGACGCGTTCACCCTGCGTGCCCAGCTTGGCGTGGAAGGTCACGTTCAGCGCATCGAGCTTGGCCATGCGCTGGTCGAGCGGTTTGGCGAGATCGAGGTCAAACTTCTTCGCCGAGGCTTCAAGTGTTGCGAGATCCGGCAGGTTGCCCTGGTCGCGGGTCCAGAAATGCTTGGCGTCCGACAGGCGGGCGCGCACGACCTTGCCGTTGCCATGGACGATTTCCGCGCCGCCGTCGCTCGCCTCGATATTGGCGACAAGGACGAACTTGTTCGACAGGCCTTCGCCCCCGATTGCTCGCGTCACGAAACACTTCTGGTTGGTCTTGATCGTCAGGCGGATGATTTCCGAGGGGATCGCCAGATAGTCCTCCTCGAAGGTGCCCATCAGCACCTGCGGCCATTCGACGAGGCCGGAGACTTCCTCAAGCAGCGCCTCGTCCTCGACCAGTTCCAGGCCGTTGGCGAAGGCGACATTGGCGGCATCGGCGGCGATGATCTGCTTGCGGCGTTCGCCGTCGAGGATGACCTTGGCTCTCTCCAGCTTCTCGACGTAATCGGCAAAACGGCGCACGGTGATGGCGTCCGGCGCGTGGAAACGGTGGCCATAGGTGACGTTGGAGGCGACGATGCCGTCAACCTCGAACGGAATGACCTGCGTTTCCTCGTTTTCAGGGCCAAAGGTGCAGACGATCGACTGCAGCGGGCGCACCCAGCGCAGCGCGCCGGGTTTTGCCGAGGCGGCACCGGAGCGCATCGGCTTTGGCCAGGGGAAATTGCGGATGATGCCCGGCATGACGTCGGCGACGATCTCTTCCGTCGGGCGACCCGGCTTGACGATATGGGCGACGTAGAAATCGCCCTTCTTCGGATCGCTGTGCACATGTGCCTGGGCGATATCGGTGAGGCCGGCGCTGCGCAGAAAACCTTCGATCGCCTTTTCATTGGCGCTCGTGCTCGGGCCCTTGCGGTCCTCGCGCACATCGGCGGAGCGGGTGTTGAGACCGCGGATGTCGAGCGTCAGGCGGCGCGGCGTCCAGTATTCGCGGGCACCCTCATAGGTCAGGCCAGCCTCGACCAGCGCGTCGGTCAGAAGCTTCTTCAGATCGCCGGCAGCCTTGCGCTGCAAACGGGCCGGGATTTCCTCGGAGCGGAGTTCAAGCAGAAGATCGGGCATGGACGGATGCTTTTCTATGGGACCAGTGGACTGCGGCGGACTTAGCAAGCCCGGCAGCAAAAGTCATCCGGTGAATGGCGGAAAGTCCTCATTCACGCAGCGTCGCGGACAGGGATTCGCTCAATCTCCGCACGATTTCGCTCGGCTTCGATTTTCAAGTCGTAGCTCACCTGCAGATTCATCCAGAGTTCCGGCGTGGTGTCAAAGAAGCGAGCGAGGCGCAACGCCGTATCCGAGCTCATCGCGGTCTTGCCCGAAACGATACGTTCGATTCGCGTCCTCGGGACATTCAGTTTCTTGGCAAGCATGCCGGCGCTCATCTCCAACGGATCGAGATAAAGCTCCTTGAGAATTTCGCCCGGATGGATTGCGGGCAAGATGTTACCAATCATCGGCTTTCTCCTTAGTGATAGTCGACGATCTCGACATCATCAGCACCGCCTTCCGACCATGAAAAGCAGATGCGCCATTGCTGGTTGATGCGGATCGAATATTGCCCTTCGCGGTCGCCCGACAGCTTTTCGAGGCGATTACCGGGTGGCGACATCATATCCTTCAGATCCGTCGTCGTATGCAACAGAGCCAGCAACTGCTGTGCACGCCGAACGAGATCCGCAGGAAAACCTTTCTTCACGCTCCCGTTCGCCACGGATAGAGACAGTTTGTCCTTGAACGAACGGATCATCCGCGCCTCCGAATATGTATCAAAGAATGATACACAAAGACAAATGGGTCAAGTATCACGAAACGATACAAAAGCACTGACTGTCTTTTGGCCCTACCAGCCCCCTCCGCCGCCACCGCCACCGCCGCCGCCCGAGGAACCGCCGCCGGAGGAAAAGCCGGAGGAGGAACTGCTGGGCGGCGCAGGCAGGGACGACGACATGGTGCCGGCCATCGAGCCCGCAAAGCCGCCCATGCGATCGCCGAAGGCGCCTGCCGTGAAACTGTCGCCGCTATACCAGCCCGGATGATAGGCGGCAGCACCGGCGGCAGCGGCGAGCAGCCAGCGGTCGAGTGCCTGCGACCAGGGCTTTTCAACGCCGAGCGCCACGGCATAGGGCAGCAGCCTTTCGAAATGCTGCGGCGACATTTCCGGGGCACCTACCATGTTGATATCGGCCATGTTCATGCGGTCTTTTTCGGCCAGCGTCAGATATTGCCGCAGGCCGTCAATGCCATCCATCATCTTCGAGCCGAGCGGCGTCGGCGCGCCCATCAAGTAGAAGAACAGCAGATTGACAAGCACGATGCCGCCGACCGCAATCAGCAGCGGAATCTGATGGGCTTCGAGCGCCGTGGTCACCACCACGGCCAGAACCGTCAGCGAGGTGGAAAACAGGATGAAGCCGAAGACGGCAGCAAACAGGACGGCGGCGATGCGGGAAAACAGGCTGCCGCCCCTCCTGAACATGCGGCCGATACCAACGGCAAACAGGGTGACGAAGATAGAGGCGATCACCGGCAGGATCACCACCAGAATAGTGACCTCATCGAGCGAGCCAAACATCAGAATAGCAAGCAGAAACAGCACCGACAGCCCGATGCCGCCAACGACATAGGCGGTATTGGCCTGATAATATTTGTTGCGGTGTTCCTTTTCCATCGCCGAGCGGAAATTAGCCCCGACCTTCTTGACCGCCTCGCCGTTTGCCTTGTCGATCGTGAGCACGCCACCGGCGGCAAGGATCGCTTTCATCAGCGTCATTTCGCCGGTCGGCAGCGTCTTGGGCAAGCTCTTTTCCGTCGATCGCAGGGTAAGCGCGGTTTTCATATCCTCGAGTACGACATAGCCACCGACGGCCAGATTAAGTGCCGCGGCAGACAGTGCGGTCCAACCCTGGCCGGAAAAGCCCTTATTGTCGATATAGTTGACCAGCGCCGGCGATATGCCATCCGGCGCGTCCCAGCGCGGTACCATGACGCCACGGGCGGGATCGCGGCCGACCTTCCACCACATGCGCGAATAATAGAGCCCGACGATGACGAGGCAGGCAATCGCCAGCATCGGCGCCAGATTGTCGCGGAACCACCAGAGCTTTTCCTGCAAGGCCGAGGGCGGGTCGATGCTGCCCTTCGGCATCTTCACAGCGATCGTCAGTCCCTCGCGGGGCTCGAGCCGTCGGGTGGTCCTGAAGTCCAGCCGGTCGCCGTCCTCAAGGGCACGGGCATTCTTGTCGGTCGCGCCGAAACTCCCGGTAAAGACATCCAGCGCCTCGGCCCTGACGGCATCGGGCAGCGTGACGGTCGCCGACGCTTCCTCGATCGGAAACGCCCATTCCGTCCCGGTGACATTCCAGTACAGTTCATCATGATCAGCGAAGAAGCGGATCTGGCGACCGGTTTCGTAAGTCAGCGCGAACGTATGTTCGCCGGGCGGGAGGAACACATCGGCCTCGCCGGTGTAGATCCGAATGCCACCCTTGATCGTTTCCGTGCGATAGGGTTCGTCCCTGCCGTCGCGGGTGACGGAGATCAGTTTGAAATCGACCTTGACCGTGCGGCCGCTGCCATCGGTGAAAGTCAGCGGAAAATCGCGGTAGATGCCGCGCTTGATCCTGTCGCCCTCGACCGTCGCGACAATGGTCTCGGTGACGGTGAGAGTGCCGGATTTCGCGAGCGTGATATCGGAATGATAGGAGGTGAAGACCTCGTCCGCCCTTGCTGCGCCGGCAGCCATGAAAAGCAGGGCGATAATGCCGACAAGGCCAAGGAGACGGTTCATGCGATCATTCCTTCAGCTTGCCCAGTCGGTAAAATCCACGTTTCGTCAGGGCTTTTCGCCGGTGAAATTTACACCGAGCGAGGCCAGTTCATCCCAGTAGCGCGGATAGGTCTTGGCCACGCAGGCGGGATCGAGAATGGTGATGCCGTTGATCTTGAGGCCCGCCAGCGCAAAGCTCATGGCGATGCGATGATCCGCGAAGGTATCGATATCCGCTGGCAGCGTCTGGCCGGCGAGCGATGGGTCGGATGCGATGACGAGATCGTCGCCTTCCTCGACCGCAAGGCCGGCACGGATGTTCGTCAGCCCCGTGGACAGCGCCCGGATGCGGTCGCATTCCTTGACGCGCAGGTTCTCGATGCCGACGAAGCGCACCGGCGTCTCGTTGAACGCGGCGAGCACCGCAAGCGTCGGCACGGCGTCCTGCATCTGCGAACCGTCGATGATCGCAGGCATGTTCGGGAAGCTTGCGATGACAGCATAGGCCTTGGCGTCCGGCTGGGAGAAAGCCTCAGCCGCGACGCCGAGATCGATCCTGCCGCCGGTCAGGACTTCCGCCCCCCAGAGATAGGTCGCAGCCGATGCGTCCGGCTCGATGACATAGTCGGTTGCCGTATAGCCGGTCGGAGCGACCTGCCAGATGGAGGGGCTTGCCTGCGTGACTTCGGCACCGAAAGCCTGCATGGCGGCGACCGTGAGGTCGATATAGCCGCGCGCGCCGATCTCGTCGCCGGCGAGTTCGATGCTGACGGCCCGCGAACCGCCGGCAGCCGCCATCAGAAGCGCCGAGACATACTGGCTGGAAAGGCCTGCATCGATCGTCACATGATCGCGCGCAAAATCGCCTGTGCCGAAAACGGTTACCGGCGGGCAGCCGGTTTCGGCCTCGATCGTCACGCCGAGCGAGCGTAGTGCGGTGACCAGCGGCGCGATCGGCCGCTTGCGCATATGCTGGTCGCCATCGACGATCACGATGCCTTCGACCAGAGCGGCAGCCGCCGTCAGGAAGCGCGTGGCGGTGCCGGCATTGCCGAGGAAGAGCGGTTTTTCCGGGGCTGAAAGCTTGCCCGTGCCGGTGACGATGAAGGTCGTATCATCAGGTTCGGAAATCTCGACCCCCATGGCCCGCAAAGCGTCGGCCATATAGCGCGTGTCGTCGCTTTTCAGCGCACCGGTGAGATGGCTCGTGCCCTTGGCGAGACCGGCCAGCAGCAGGGCGCGGTTGGTGATCGACTTCGAGCCAGGGGGGCTGACGCGGCCTTCAAGCGGGTGGCCGGGTGGCAGGATGGTCAGCTTCTGGTCTGCGTTGCTCATGCTCATGTCTCTTGATGCCTTCAGCGCCGCCCGTTCACGGCTGCGCGTACTCTATCGATGATGAAAAGCCGTCTACGACGGAACGCCGTTTCGGGCTAGATCAAAATTTCACGACGGGGACAGCGCGGTCGGCTTCATTGGCGATTTCGAAATAGGCGGCCTTTGAAAAGCCGAAGGGACCGGCGATCAGGTTGGACGGAAAGCTCTCGACCTTGACGTTCAGATCCCGGGCGGCGCCATTGTAATAGCGCCGGGCCATCTGGACTTCGCTTTCAATCCCCTCCAGCGACTGCTGCAGCTCGGAGAAATTCTGGTTGGCCTTGAGATCAGGATAGGCTTCCGCCAGCGCAAAGACCTTGCCGAGCGCCTGGCTGAGCAAGCCTTCCGCAGCGGCGCGCCCGGCAACATCACCACCCGGCACCGCCTGGGCGCGATTGCGCAGGTTGACGATTTCTTCGAGCGTGCCCTTTTCGTGGGCGGCATAGCCCTTGACCGTCTCGATCAGGTTGGGGATCAGGTCGGCGCGACGCTTCAACTGGACGTCGATGCCCGACCACGCCTCTTCCTTGACCTGCCGCGCCTTGACCAGGCTGTTATAGACGAAAACCAGGTACGCGATCACGACGGCGCCAATAGCCAGACCAATCATCAAAAATCCCCTCAACCCCATATTCCCCGCAAGCAATGCGCCTGCGGCAAAGGCTGTAGCACATCGGACCTCGGGACGCATCCACAGCGAAACCGGTCTCTGCCGACGCTCGCTTCATCGCGGAAAGGGCGTGTTCCTTGCGGAACCGCGGCGCGGCGGACAATCAGCGATAGTCGGTTCATCAGAGCAACCCGAACCGACAAAGATCAGACCGATGAAAACCCTCGCAACCCTCGTCAACGTTATCGCCTTCACGGCTCTCTTCGTTGCCTATTCTGCCGGTGGTTCCATCGAAAAGCCGACAGGTGTGCGCCGCGCGCTCCAGACATATGCCGGCCAGCTTTCGACCGGCGCCTTTCCGACGCTGAAGCCCGTCTGGCAGCTTGGCGTCGAAACGAGCGACCTGATCTGAGCCTCGCGCACAAACCCCTTAACCGCCGGTAAACGAATAAGCCGGTCAGCGCGGTCCATCGCTAATCTTACCTAAGCAGGGGTCGCGATTCCGCAAAATGCCCGTCGCAGCTATTCTTTCTCCCATGTTTTTCGTTTGCCGCGGTCAGTGTTGGACCGGAGTTTGGTGGCCATGAAAGCCGCTCGCAAACCAGCATGAACCCGAGTGCGAGACGCTCCCATGACCGTGACCCTGATCAACACACTGGCTTTCACCGCGCTTTTCATTTTTCACATCACCGCGATGCCGGCGCAGCGTCCCGTTGGATTGCGCCGGGCGCTTCAGACCTATGCCGGTCAGTTCCCAACCGGCGGCAGCATGACAAAACCGGTGTGGAAGATCGGTGTCGATGCCAGCAACATGATCTGACGACTGGCGGCAATCGCCAGGTAGCTAGAACTGGCGATTGCGATGGAGCGGGCAAAGCGTATCTTTTACCTCATGTTCTGAGCATCGCGCGACTGTGTAGGGTCGCCACCACTGCCATGAAGGCCGCTTCGAAACCGATGGCGAGATGCAGCTGTTTGCCTCGCCCAACCATCAGTGAAGTGCGAACATTGACACATGACCATCATCTCCATGATCAGCCTGTCGGCACTGGTTCTCATCTGCGCGAGCCACATGGCGGCGAGCCGGGCGCAAAGGCAGGAACAGCGCCAGAAAAGCTTCGTACCGGCACGCGTGAACCGTCCGGGCTATCGCTGACGGGACAGCGGCCATCCGCACTTTGCGGATTGGCGCATCCGCAGCCGTTCGGCTTTTCGCGCAGGCTCGGTCGGGCCTGGTGCTGAACAGCACGTGCATTTGCGGAATTCAATGCGTTCTTCGACCTGCGACAAGCCACGGCCGCATTCGCAGGTGAAGCAAGCGGGCAGGTGACAATTCGAGACGCGGCCCGCAGGGAGCCGGTTTACTCGAAGCCCTGTTACGCGGCGCGCTCGGCAAGATTCACACCGCCGGCGTCCGTCAGCAGAAACGCTTCACCGCAGGCCTTGGCGAGCGTGCGGACGCGCAGGATATAGCTCTGCCGTTCCGTGACCGAAATCACGCCGCGCGCGTCCAGAAGATTGAAGACGTGGCTGGCCTTGATGCACTGGTCGTAGGCCGGGAAAACGCATTTGTGCAGCGTTGCGTTTGTCCCCGGCTGCGGCGCACCGGCCGCGAGCAGCGCCTGGCACTCGGTTTCCGCGTCAATAAAATGCTGGTGCAGCATTGCGGTGTTGGCATATTCGAAATTGTGCCGCGAATATTCCTGCTCGGCCTGCAGGAAGACATCGCCATAGCTGATCTTGTCAGCCCCTTCGCGACCGTTGAAATTCAGGTCGTAGACATTGTCGACACCCTGGACATACATGGCGAGACGCTCGAGACCATAGGTCAGTTCACCGGAGACCGGCGAACATTCGATACCGCAGACCTGCTGGAAATAGGTAAACTGCGAGACTTCCATGCCGTCGCACCAGCATTCCCAGCCTAGACCCCAGGCGCCCAGCGTCGGGCTTTCCCAGTCGTCTTCGACAAAGCGGATATCGTGCAGCAGCGGATCAAGGCCGATCGCCTCAAGCGAGCCGAGATAGAGTTCCTGCAGGTTGGACGGGTTCGGCTTCAGGATCACCTGGTACTGGTAATAATGCTGCAGCCGGTTGGGGTTTTCGCCGTAGCGGCCGTCCGTCGGGCGGCGTGAGGGCTGCACATAGGCCGCGCGCCAGGGCTTGGGACCAAGCGCCCGGAGCGTCGTTGCCGGATGGAATGTGCCGGCCCCGACTTCCATGTCGTAGGGCTGCAGCACCGCACAGCCCTTGTCGGCCCAATAGGCATGCAGCGTCAGGATCAGCGCCTGGAAGGAGCGCTTCGGGTTCATGTGATCCGGGAGAGCGACGGTGGTCATGAGCGATACCAGTTACCTAATTTTGCGGCGACAGGTGCCATGGGAGAGGACAAGGGTCAATACATATCGTAGTATCAGGGACCGTTTTGCGACCGGAGACGAAGCATGAACATCAAGACCACAGTCACGCTTTCCGAGCGCAATCTGCGCTATGCGGAAAAGATGGTCGAGGAGGGAGCCTTTCCGTCGGTATCCGATGTGATCGAGGCCAGCATCGAACAGATGATGCTGAATAGCCAATCTCCCGACGATCCTTTGGCCGGCATGGCCGATGAGATCAGGCGGCGAATGGAGTTGCCTCGGGACCAGTGGATTTCGATGAAAGACGATGACGTCTTTGAAAATGTTCGCGCGCGTATCCGGGCAAGATCGAAGGAATGAGCTCGGCCTACGAACTCCAGTACCATCCCGAGATCGGCGATGACATGTTCGATATTTTCACGCTTATCGAGGGTTATGCGGGATCAGAGGTTGCTCATCGTAAACTGAACGATATTGAGCGCACCATGAAAGGATTGACCGATTTTCCCCACAACGGCTCATTGCGGGAAGATTTCGGGCAAAATATCCGCGCCATCCCCGCCGGCAAAAAGGGCGTCATTTGCTTTTCCGTCAATGAAAAGGAACGCGTCTTTTTCATCCTGCCTGTTACTTATGCAGGAGCCGATTGGATGTCGCGGATAGCAAGCCGATTGTAACTCACTCCTCCGGCTTCTTCAGCCGATACTCGCCGGTCTTTGGATCCTGGACCAGCGTGCCCTGCGAGCCGGTTTCCTGCTGGCGGCGGGCCTCCTGGCGGCGACGGGTGAGTTTTTCGGCGTCGGCCACGAATTTGCGGTAGCCGAGCCAGGCGGCGCCGGCAAACAGCATGAGGAAAATGATCTGCATGGCGTCCCCCGATTCCCTTTTGGCGGGCCTATAATCCGAACCGGCCCCACAATGCCTTTTCTTCCGCCACATCCGCAAGGCCGGAGATCGCCGACGCCGTGATGCGCTCGGCCATGTCGCCGGCAATCGCCGCACCCGGCTGCCGACGCCCGAACAGACCGCGCGCGCCAGAAACCAGCTGCAGCGTCGTCTTCTCGCCAAAACGCTTCTTCAACTCGCCGCGCATGTCGCCAAGCCCGTCGATAAGGCCGAGTTCACGGGCCCGATTTCCCGTCCAGAACAGGCCGGAAAAAATGTCCGGATTGTCGGCGAGCAGATGGCCACGGCGCGCCTTGACCATGCCAATGAAGATTTCATGGATTTCAAGCTGCAGCCCTTTCAGGAACTCGATGTCCTTTTCCTTCTCCGGCTGGAAAGGATCAAGGATGACCTTGTTCTGCCCGGCGGTATAGACGCGGCGCTCGACGCCGATCTTCTTCAACAGCTCGGGAAACCCGAAGCCACCAGACACGACGCCGATCGAGCCGACGATCGAGGTCGGGTCGGCAATGATCTCATCGCCGGCAAGCGCGATCATGTAGCCACCGGAGGCTGCGACATCCTCGACGAAGATGATGACGCGCTTCTTTTTTTCCTCGGCAAGATCGCGGATGCGCTGGTAGATCAGACGCGACTGAACCGGCGATCCACCCGGCGAATTGATGGAAATGGCGACGGCCGGCGCGTCCTTCACGCCGAAGGCCTTTTCCAGGACAGGGGCCGCACTTGCCAGATTGAGCGCCGGTCGGAACTGGCTGCCACCCGCCATGATGGCCCCGTGCAGGCGGACAACCGGAATGGTGACGCCGTCCTTGCGAAAACGCTTCGGCATCAACTTTTTGAAAAATCCGGTCATCTGATCTCCTGATAGGCTTCGTTCATCCAGCACGGGATGTATGCACTGGACCGCCAAACACAATGGCCGCATCGGAAATTCATTTGCGCCGGTAGGCTATCCGGCCGTTGTTGAGGTCGTCGACAAAAGGGGAAAACTGGTGTCCCTGCGCTTCGTGCATGATCAGCGGCGCCCGAAACGTCAGCCGCGCCCGGCTCTGCTTGATCGCGGTGACAAGAATGCGCACCGCGTTTTCGCCCGGTCGCGGATGCAGCGGCGTGATTTCCAGACCGCCGAAGCGCCGGCCGCAGGCGGCAACGATATCGGCGATCGATTGCGGCCGGGCGATCAGCGACATCTGCCCGCCCGGTCTGAGGATGGCGCAGGCCGTGCGGATCCAGGTCTCGAACAGGCCCTCGACCATGGCATGGGCTTCAGCCTTCAGCGCATCCGGCGTCTTGCGATCGGAACCGTCGTTGAAGGGCGGATTCATGATCGCGTGGTCGAAGCTGTAATCTGCAAGGCCGGCGGCCACGCGCGCCCTGCCGGTCAGCGCGACATCGGCCTCCAGAACCGACATCCGCGCGGCAAGATGCCGATTTTCCTCAAGCGCCATGCTGCGGCGCGCAAATGCCGCCATCAGCGGCGAACGCTCGACAAGCAGTATCTCGGCATCGTCCAGCCGCGACGCCACCGCCATGCCGGCAGCCCCCGCACCGGCACCAAGATCCGCGACCCTGCAGGGGCGATCAGCGGCAACGAGCGAGGCCAGCAGCATGGCATCCATGCCGGAGCGATGCCCCTGCCTCAGAGGTTGGACAAGACTGAACCGACCGCGATGGAAGCTGTCGATGGTTTCGGTCGCAACGTCGCTGATCATAGGAGGCGCTACTCTCGCAGTTCCGACTCAAGCCCGGCATCGACGAGGATGCGACGAGCCTCGACAGCATCATCCTCCGGGACGAGGAAGCGGCGCGGCAAGAGCCCGAGCGAACCTTCCAGGATGCTCATGCCCTGATCGGCGATGAGGCAAGGAATATCCGCATCCTTCATCAGACTTTCGGCGAAAGAGAGGACGACGACGTCGTTCGTACGGATCAATTCCTTCATTTGGTATGGTTTTCCTGCCTCAATTCAAGCAATCGGGACAATTCGCCTCTTGCCGCCACAAGCCCCCCTTTCTATTGTCGAACCCGAAATGGAACAGGAGTGCCTTGCGTTGGGCGTAGTGATACCGCTGGAAGACGGCAAAAACAAACAGGCTTCGGTCAAGCCGCTCGTCGAGCTGACCAAGGCCGACATGGAGCGGGTCAACCAGCTCATCCTGTCGAAAGCCGGTTCCGACGTGCAGATGATTCCGGAAGTGGCCAATCATCTGATTTCCTCGGGCGGCAAGCGCCTTCGTCCGATGCTGACGCTGGCATCCGCCTCGATGTTCGGCTTCACCGGCGACGCCCACATCAAGCTCGCGACCAGTGTCGAATTCATGCACACCGCAACGCTGCTTCACGACGACGTCGTCGATGAGAGCGACCTGCGCCGCGGCAAATCGACCGCGCGGATGATCTGGGGCAACCAGGCGAGCGTGCTGGTCGGCGATTTCCTGCTCGGCCAGGCCTTCCGCATGATGGTCGACGTCGGATCGCTCGATGCGCTGGATGTCCTGTCGACCGCCGCATCTGTGATCGCCGAGGGCGAGGTGCTGCAACTCTCCGTCGCCAAGAACATGGAAACGACGGAAGACGATTATCTTTCCGTGATTCGCGCCAAGACGGCCGCGCTGTTTGCCGCAGCCGCCGAAGTCGGCCCGATCGTCGCCAAGACCGACAAGGCGAGCCGCAACGCGCTCAAATCCTACGGCATGAACCTCGGGCTCGCCTTCCAGCTGGTCGATGATGTACTCGACTATGGCGGCAAGGCTGCCGATCTCGGCAAGAACACCGGCGATGATTTCCGCGAGGGCAAAATCACCCTGCCGATCATCCTGTCCTATCGCCGCGGGACGCAGGACGAGCGCACCTTCTGGCGCGATGCGATCGAAGGTGGCAATTCCACCGACCAGAACCTGGAAAAGGCTCTTGGTCTGATCACGCGTTATGGCGGCCTGACCGACACCATCGCCCGGGCCCAGCATTACGGCACGATTGCCCGCGACGCCCTTGCCCCGCTGCCGCCGTCGCCATGGAAAGAGGCGCTGCTCGAGGTGATCGATTTCTGCATCGATCGGGTCAGTTGATCACGCTCTCGCGAGCAGGCCCGGCGGCTTGAGGATTTTCTTGCCGCGTTGCGCCAAAAAAGCCATTCTGTTGACCAACACTCATGTCCTGTTGATTTGGACTGATTCCGGTTGGATCTGGCAGCGGCGCGGCAGCGCCTGACTGCAACGAAAGGCTTGTTATGCGGCAAACACACATTCTTCGCCTCCTGTGCGGCGCGGCTCTGCTGGCCATGGCCTCTTTTTCGGGCGCATCGCAGAGCTTTGCCGAAGACAAGCCGGCAGTCGAGGAAAGCAAGCCTTTCGATATCAATTCGATCAACAGTTTCTCGGGCGCGTTTCTCGCTGCCCGGACGGCCGACGTCGATCACGACCTCGAGACGGCGACGAAGCTCTACAGGACGGCTCTGGATTTCGAGCCTGATAATGTCGATGTCAAGCAACGCCTGATGATCACGCTTTTGATGAACGGCAATTTCAACGAAGGCGCAAAGATCGCCGAAGATCTGAAATCCGATGGATCCGTCGAGCGCATCACGACGATTGCCCGCGCCGTTGAGGCAATCCGCAAGGGCGAGTATCGCTCGGCGCAGAAAATCCTCAACTATGAAGGCCCCAATGATCTCGATCGGCTGATGAACAGCCTTCTGCTGAGCTGGGCGAAGGCCGGCGAAGGCAACCCCAAGGACGCGATTGCCGCCATCGATGCGATGGAAGGGCCGGAATGGTTCGCGATCTTCAAGAGCTACCATGCGGGCGCGATCGCGCTTGCGGCCGGGGACAAGGCCACAGCCCGTGCGCGCCTCAACGATGCCGTGCTGGATCGCAACGGTGGTGCGGCAGCACCCGACACCTTCATGCGCTCCGTCATGGCGCTCGCCCGTCTCGAAGCCCGCGACGGCAACAAGCAGAAGGCGCTGGACACGATTTCCGCCGGGGAGAATCTCGTCAACAACTACACGCCGCTGGAGGCGCTGCGCAAAAGCATCGAGGACGGCAAGCCGCAGGAGCAACAGGTCCGCAACGCGACGCAGGGCGCATCGGCCGTGCTGTTTTCCATCGGTGCCGCGCTCAATCGCGATGGTGCCGAAGATATCGTCTCCCTCTACCTGCAAACGGCACGAGCGCTTGATCCAGATAGCGCCGATATCCTCGTCATGCTCGGCGGCATTGCCGAAAATCTGAAGAAGACCGACCGTGCCATCGCGCTTTATCGCAGCGTGCCGGAAAATTCACCGATGCGCCGTCTTTCGGAGCTGCAGCTGGGCCTCAGCCTTGCCGCCGTCGGCAAGGTCGATGAGGCCAAGAAGCATCTGAAGGGGCTGATCGCCCTCGATCCCAAGGATATCCGCAGCTATCTGGCCTATGGCAGCGTGCTGTCGGATGCGAAGGACTACAAGGAAATGGCGCTGATCTACGATCAGGCCGTGGACGCGATCGGACCGGTGCCGAAACGCAGCGACTGGACGATCTTCTTCCAGCGCGGCATCGCCTATGAGCGGCTGAAGATCTGGGACAAGGCGGAGCCGAGCTTCCGCAAGGCTCTGGAACTCAACCCCGACCAGCCGCAGGTCCTGAACTATCTCGGTTATTCCTGGGTCGACATGAACATCAACCTGGAAGAAGGCCTCGGCATGATCCGCAAGGCCGTCGATCTGAAACCGGACGACGGCTACATCGTCGATTCGCTCGGCTGGGCCTATTTCCGCATGAACCGCTTTGACGACGCTGTGGTCGAACTGGAGCGCGCCGCCGAACTCATGGCCGGCGATGCAACGATCAACGATCATCTGGGCGATGCCTATTGGCGCGTCGGGCGCAAGCTGGAGGCTGTCTTCCAATGGAACCAGACGCTGGCGCTGAAGCCGGAAGAGGCGGAAATTCCGAAGATCAAGGCCAAGATCGAAAGCGGCCTGCCGCCGATCGCCGAAAAGGTTCCGGCCGCCGCCGACGCCACCAAGGAAACCAAGCCGAAGGACATTGGTCCGGACGCAACCGTTCCAGGCAAGAAATCCTGATCGCCATCCGCCATGACAGCAGACAGCGGACTGGACGGCTTTGCGCTGACACGCACGGCGCCTGCAAAGATCAATCTGGCATTGCATGTGGTCGGCCAGAGGCCTGATGGCTATCATCTGCTGGAAAGCCTCGTGACCTTTGCCGATGCGGGAGACCGCATCGGTATTTCTCCGGCGAGTGAAGATCGTTTCACAGTCTCGGGACCATTCGCCGGGGATGTGCCGTTGTCCGGAGACAATCTGGTGCTGCGGGCACGCGATCTGCTTCGCGCGCATCAGGTGGCTTCAGGCCTCGACGCACCGCCCGTGCATATTCATCTGGAAAAGAACCTGCCCGTCGCCTCCGGCATCGGCGGCGGATCGGCGGATGCCGCTGCCACCTTGCAGGGACTGACGGCGCTCTGGAATGTCACGCTGAACGCCGACGAACGTCTGGCAATGGCCCTGAAGCTCGGCGCCGACGTGCCCATGTGCCTCGACGGAAGGCCGCTGATCGCGCAGGGCATCGGCGAAAATCTCGCCGCGATCGATACCTTTCCGGCCTTCCCCATGCTGCTTGTCAATCCGAACAAGGCCGTGTCCACACCGGCGATCTTCCGCACGCTCATCACCAAGAACAATCCACCCATGCCACCGGTCAAGCATGCCCGGACGAAGCGGGACTGGCTCGACGTCATGCAGGCGATGCGCAACGACCTCGAGCCGCCGGCGCGTATGCTCGAGCCGGCCATCCCCGCCGTTTCAGCAGCGCTGTCGGCAACCGGCGCCAGCCTGGTGCGCATGTCCGGGTCCGGCGCCACCTGCTTTGCACTCTATGCCGGGGATGCGGAGCGGGATGCCGCAGCCCTTTGGCTTTCACAACGACACCCCGACTGGTATGTTCTCGCTTGCCACAGCGTGGCCAGCAGCACGATCGACGACCAGGGATGAGATGATGGAAACGACTGGCGAAAGATCCTTCATACCCGTCGGCATAGCGGTGCTCACCGTCTCGGACACGCGGACAACGGCCGATGACAGATCCGGCGACACGCTCGTGGCCCGAATCAGCGACGCCGGGCATCGCCTGGTGGCCCGTGCGATCGTTCCCGACGACAAGGCCGCCATTCTGGCGCAGGTGAAAAGCTGGACGCTCGACGCAGCGATCGATGTGATAATCACCACCGGCGGCACGGGCTTTACCGGCCGCGACGTGACGCCGGAAGCGCTGGAGCCGCTGTTCGAGAAGCGCATGGACGGTTTTTCCGAGGTCTTCCACCGGATTTCCTATGACAAGATCGGCACCTCGACCATCCAGTCGCGCGCGACCGGTGGCGTTGCCAATGCCACCTTCATCTTCGTGCTGCCCGGCTCTCCGGGCGCCTGCCGCGATGCATGGGACGGCATCCTGAAGCAGCAGCTCGATTACCGCCACAAGCCCTGCAATTTCGTCGAGATCATGCCGAGGCTCGACGAACACCTGAAGCGTGGCTGATCTGGCTGTTTGCCCGGCTTTGCGCTGGCGGCCTCCCATGTTCCGTCGGGAACAGGCGGAACGCCGCGCATACGCCTAAAACAATGCTGTCGAAGGAAGGCGATCAGGCGAAACGGCTGAAGAATTGTCCATCGATGCTGCTCTCCATAACTAGGAGACGGCCATGCCATTTTTACGAATCGATAGTCATCAGTTTTTTCAGCAGGATTTTTTTCAGCAGGCGTTTTTTCAGCAGGCGTTTTTTCAGCAGGCAGGGCGGGCTCGAAAGGGTCCGCCCTTTTGCGCCTGACTGCAAAATCCGTAATCAGTCGTCTTCGGCCAGCGGCCGGTTGCCGGCGGCGACCCAGGCCGGGATGATTTCCGTCGCCAGCCGGCGGACCGAATGCCCTTTGGCGAGATCCGCGAGCAGCATTCCGGTCTTGGCACCCGCAACCGCCTGCCGCTTCGACAGGAGAAAACCATTTTCAAGCGCCGCCGGCCGGCGACCGATGCGCTGGAAGAAGGGCTTGCGATGCAGGCGCGACGGCGAAAACCGCGCTGGCATCTTGTTCAACGCGATATACTCAGCGACATCGTCGATCCAGCGGCCGGATGGGCGCGCGCCCGCCTCAAGCAGCATCAGCCACTCGCCCCGCGCTGAGCGGACGACGTCCTTCATGTCCCAGCTTGTGAGAAACCGGCAGCCGGCGGCATCGGCAACCCGCGAGGAACCGTCATGCGAGCCGTGATCGAGGATGATGACATCGCTGACAAGCCCCTCGACGGCACCCGACACCAGCGCCGACAGCGTCTGCGCCAGTTCTGCCTCATCGTCGCGGGTTTCCAGGATGATCGTCAACATGCCCGTCCATACCGCATTGCACACGCAATTGCCACAATCCGTTCGTTTCCGGGACATTCACCCTTCATTCATGATGAATCCGCACCTGAACGAACAGCATGTGACGTTTTAAGAGAGGCATTGCACGCCTGAAAATCGCGATGGCCAGATATTTGTTCTTGCATTGTTCTCTTTTCCGCGATAGGAAAATAATCAGAAAACAACGGGTCCGGATCGACCGAACCCCGCGGAGACATCCAATGAACGAGCTGGCTCACATCCGGCGGGACGCTTTTGCGCCCGCCAATACGGCAGACGTGGCAGACGCGATCATCGCTGGATCAGGTCTGCGCATCGAGATCGATCGGCGGCGCGGGCGCGGCGCGGCCCTCAATACATCCGGACGCTTCGAACCCATCTCGCGCGAACTCGTCGATGATGGCTGGGAGACGCTGGAGGACCTGCCGCCTTTTCGCACCGAGGTACAGGTGGAGAAGCCGCGCTCGGTGATCAGCCGCAACGATTCGCCGGACATCCCCTTCGATCGTTCGATCAACCCCTATCGCGGTTGCGAACATGGCTGCATCTACTGCTTTGCCCGGCCGACGCACGCTTTCATGGGCCTGTCCCCGGGTCTCGATTTCGAAGCCAAGCTGTTTGCCAAGCCGGATGCCGCCAAGCTTCTGGAGCGCGAACTGGCCAAGCCCGGCTACAAGGTCCGGCCGATCGCGATCGGCACGAACACAGATCCCTACCAGCCGGTCGAAAAGGAATGGCGGATCATGCGCCAGATTCTCGAGGTGCTGTCCAAGGCCGATCATCCGGTGATGATTGTCACCAAATCGGCGATGGTCATGCGCGACATCGATATTCTGGCGCCGATGGCCGAAAAAGGCCTGGCGAAAGTCGGCATCTCGATCACGACGCTCGACCGCAAGCTCGCACGCTCGATGGAACCGCGGGCATCGACGCCTTCCAAGCGGCTGGAGGCCGTGCGGGCGCTGTCTGATGCCGGCATCCCGGCATCGGTGATGATGGCACCGATCATTCCGGCGCTGAACGATCACGAGATCGAGCGTGTGCTTGATTCGGCGAAGGCGGCCGGCGCCGGCGAGGCAAGCTACGTGCTTCTGCGCCTGCCGCTCGAGGTCAGCCCGCTGTTTCGCGACTGGCTGCTGCGCTGCTATCCGGGCCGCTACCAGCATGTCATGTCACTGGTTCGCTCGATGCGCGGCGGCAAGGATTACGATGCGGAGTTCGGCAAGCGCATGAAGGGCGCCGGGCCCTATGCGTGGCAGATCGGCCGACGCTTCGAGCTGGCTGCCAAACGGCTGGGGCTCAACCTCGCCCGCCGGCCGCTCAACTCCGACCTGTTCGTGCCGCCGCTTGGCACCGGTGTGCAGCTGTCGCTGCTCTGAATAGGCTTCACCGGCGATCAGCGCCGGTCTTGAATTCCGCCTCGGTTCCGCCCCGAGCCTTGGCGGCTTCCTCCGGCTGTCGCCTCATGCCGGAGGACTTGCAGGGAATCGGGCTTGTGTGCGAGTTTCGCCGCATGTCACGACGCACACCGCCCGATTCCCCTTTTCTTTTCGAAACGCTCGTCGCTCCGGATTTCAGCCTGGAAATGGCCGCACGGCGCGAGGGCTTCTGGCCCGTCGCCGGGACCGATGAAGCCGGCCGCGGGCCGCTTGCGGGGCCTGTTGTCGCGGCCGCCGTCATCCTCGATCCGGACCATATCCCGGAAGGGCTGAACGACAGCAAGCAACTGTCTGCGGCACAGCGCGAGAAACTGTTCGAGCAGATTCTGGCAACGGCAACAGTGTCCATCGCCTCGACGGGTGCCGCCACGATCGATGCCACGGACATCCGCAAGGCCAGCCTCGACGCCATGCGGCGCGCGGTTTACGGACTGACGATACGTCCGCAGATCGTCCTGGCAGATGGCCGCGACATTCCGCCGGGCCTGATCTGTGCCGGCAAGGCGGTCATCAAGGGGGATGCGCGCTCGGTCTCGATCGCCGCCGCCTCGATCGTCGCGAAAGTCACCCGGGACCGGATGATGGCGCGCGCGCACCTGCCGTTTCCGGCTTACGGATTTGGATTGCATGCGGGTTATGCGACAGCGAAGCACCGCGCCGCCATTGATGCGCATGGGGCCTGCCCGCTGCATCGCATGAGCTTCCGGCCGCTGCGAAAAGACTGATTCCACCGACATTTGACACCGGGACCCAAACGAAAAAAGGCCGGATCGCTCCGGCCTTCGCTCAAATTCCATTCTGCAGATATGTTTAGTTCAGGCGTGCCTTGACGTCGCTGATGGCCTGGCTGAACAGCTTGCCCTGCACAGCGGCATCGGACTTGGCGGCAATCACGCTTTCGGCAGCAGCGACGGCCAGATCGACGGCAGCCGAGCGAACGGCAGTGATCGCATCGGATTCGGCCTGGGCGATCTTCTGCTCCGACAGTGCCGTACGGCGCGCGACGAACTCGTCGGTCTTCTGCTTGGCTTCAGTCGTCAGCATCTCGGCTTCGCGTTCGGCGGCGGCAACGATCTGCGCTGCTTCCGTTTCAGCGTCCTTGCGCTTGCGCTGGTATTCGACCAGAAGTGCCTGGGCTTCCTCGCGCAGACGTTTTGCCTCCGCCAGTTCATTGGTGATCTTGCTGGCGCGCTCATCGAGCGCCTTTGCCATCATGCCCGGAACCTTGAGGTAGACGACCAGCGCCAGGAACAGGACCAGGCCGACTGTGGCCCAGAATGTGGCCAGTGATGTCAAATCCATGATGCTCTCCCTACTTGGACGCCGATGCCTTGACCGCTGTCGCGATCTCGGCCTTCGAAACCTTGCCGCCGATCAACAGTTCGACGACGGCGCCGACTGTTTCTTCAGCGATCGAACCGACATCGGCCAAAGCCTTGGTCTTGATATCGGCAATGCGGACTTCTGCCGCGGAAATCTTTTCGTTGAGGCTCGCCTCGATCGCGGCGCGCTCGGCGGCAGCCTTGGTCTTTGCGGCTTCACGGGCGCTGGATGCAATGGCATTGCCCTTGGCCTTGGCGGCAGCAAGTTCCTGCTCGTAGGATGCAATCGCCGCATCGGCCTCTGCCTTGGAGCGGGACGCTTCGTCCAGATCCTGGGCGATTTTGTCGTGGCGCGTTTCCAGAATGCCGCTGATCCGCGGCATGATCACCTTCGACATCAGGATGTAGAACAGCCCGAAGGTAATCGCCAGCCACAGGAGCTGGGATGCAAATGTAGACGTATCGAAGGGCGGGAACACACCGGAGCCATGTCCGCCTTCATGGGCCACACCGGTTTCGGTGTGCACCTCGCCGGCGGCGGCGTCGTGGGTCTCTGCGCCCTCGGTGGTGGTCGACTGGGCGTAGGCCGCGGTCACAAACATGCTCACCCTCCAGGTGCATTCAGAAATAGTCTGGCAGTATGGAAACGGGCCGCGGCGTTGACCGCGGCCCGGCCTTCAAGCCGAAATCAGACGGCGAAAAGGAGAAGAAGTGCAACGAGCAGCGAGAAGATGCCCAGAGCTTCCGTAACGGCGAAGCCGAATACGAGGCGGCCGAACTGGCTGTCTGCGGCCGAAGGGTTGCGCAGGGCGCCCGACAGGTAGCTGCCGAAGATGTTGCCGAGGCCGAGAGCCGTGCCGGCCATGCCGAGGCAGGCCAGACCTGCGCCGATGTACTTTGCTGCTTCCGCTTCCATGATGATCTCCTTAGAATGGTTGTTGCGGCTGACTTTGGTGCTTTACCGGCCTTGAGGACCGGCAAAGCCCACGACTTTATTCCTTAGTGGCCACCCGGATGCACTGCATCGTTGAGGTACATGCAAGTCAGCACCGCAAAGACATAGGCCTGGAGGAAGGCGACGAGGAATTCGAGGCCCGTGAGGGCAACGGTCATGATGAGCGGCAGGACCGCCCCGCCGATGCCAAGCGCACCGAGGGTTCCGAGCGAGGCGACGAAGCCTGCGAACACCTTCAGCGTGATATGGCCAGCCAGCATGTTCGCGAAAAGGCGAACCGACAAGCTGATCGGACGGGAAAGGAAGGAGATGATTTCGATGGAAACCACCAGTGGCAAGAGGATGCCGGGTACGCCAGAAGGCACGAACACATTGAGGAAGCCAAGGCCGTGCTTGTAAAAACCGTAGAACAGAACCGTGCCGATCACGAACAGCGCAAGCGCAAAGGTCACGACGATCTGGCTGGTAATGGTGAAGAAATAGGGGACCATGCCGAGCATGTTTGCCGTCAGGATGAACATGAACAGCGAAAACACCATCGGGAAGAATTTCATGCCATGCGAGCCGGCGCCTTCGCGCAGCATGGAGGCGATGAATTCGTAGGAAATCTCGGAGACGGACTGCAGGCGGCCCGGAACCAGGCTGCGCTTCGACGTCGTGAAATACAGGAACCCGGCTGCAACGGCGAGCGTCGCAACCATGAACAGCGATGCGTTGGTAAAGGAGAAGTCGATCCCGCCGATATGGATCGGAACGATCGTATTGACCACAAACTGGTGTACCGGATCTACCTTGTCGCCTGCCACAGCCGCTCTCTCTCATTCTGGACCGCCTGACGGCGGCCATCTTCAATTTTTACGACGATAGCCTTCAGCCCTCGTCGCGATCACTTCCGCTCTTGCCGACGCGATCTGCGGGGTGGGGCGCTGCCACCATGCCCGCGGCACGCATCACATTCAGCACGCCGGCACAAAAACCAAGAAGAAGGAGAATGATCATCCCCCACGGCCCTGTACCCGCAAAATGGTCCAAAAGATAGCCCAGAAGTGCGCCGACAATGATGGCCGCGATGAATTCGCTCGAGAGCTTCACTGCGACCGCATAGCCCTTGCGGTTTTCGATCGCCCTGTTCTCGTCGGCAGCTTCGCGCGTATCCGTCGCGCGCCGTGCCGCCAATTCCGAATCGAGGCGCCTGCGTCGTTCTTCCAGACTTTCTCGGCCGTTATCCGTCATGTGGCTTCTCCGCTTCTGCCTGTCCGTACCGGCTTGCCGCCGGTATCCGGTCACACAAACGGCCTGATTGCCAGCCACGTTTCGGCCCGTTTGAAGTCGGCCGCAACATAGTTTTCAAGACCCGCATAGTCAAGGCATGCAGCACGGTTGCGCCTGGAGATTATTATCAAAGAAATACAGAGACTTACAGATGGAAATCAGGCACCCCCGCGGAATCCCCGGGAATGAGCCGCGCTCCGCCGTTCGCCAGACGGCAAAAAGCCCCGCAATGCGCGAGGCCAGGGATTGTCTGTTCAAGGCCGATGCTCAGCTCCAGCCGCCGCCATAGGTGCGGTAGAAGATGTGCTTGCCGATCTTGGCCAGCCGTTTCATCGTCGGACCCCAGTCAGGGCGCACATAGGTGGCGTGATAATGGGTGGCCGATCCGACCTCGGGGAGCCAGATCTTGCCGGCGGTCACCGCCAATGCGATTTCCTTGCCCGTTTGCCAGGTCGAACGCGACCAGACGATGTCGGGGATGCGGTCGCAGGCAAACGAGAACTGGCAACGATTGTACCAGCCCTTGTTCTGGTAGACGACGCCGCAGATGGTGTTCGGATAGGCCGGATTGCGGACGCGATTGAGGATGACCTGGGCAACCGCCGCCTGCCCCTTCACCGATTCGCCGCGCGATTCGAAATAGATGCCATCGGTGAGGCATTTCTGCTCGGCCGCGGAGAAAACGCCAGCAGGCAGCGGGTTGGCTGCCCATGCGTGATCCTCCGGCGCAATATCCGGGATGAAGCGGCCGCTTGCCGTATCCTTCTTCAAGATCGAATCAAACGGCGATTCGCGGGAATAGTCGGGCTCCGCGGGCGCGTAGGCCGTGGCGAGAATGTCGGCCGAGCGGTTGGTAACGAGGCTTGCCAGCATCGGCGAGACACCGGCGTCCTCGATCACGGCCCTTTTCTTGTAGAAGGCCGTCGCGATGGAAATTTCCTTGCCCTTGATCTTCGGCTTGCCGAAAATCATGCGCTCCTCATTGTCGAAGCGCGGCTGCATCAGCGAACTGGTGCGCTGCAGGATCGAGCCGGCGGAAAAATCCTTTGGCGGCGTCACCGGGGCAACCGCGACGATGCGGCCTTTCTTCTGGCCGCGCGTGACGCGTTCCTCGTCCGTCAGCGGATCGGCCTGCTTGGTTTCGGCCGTCAGCGAGACCTTGCCGCCACCGGGCAGGTCGAGCCCCGCCCCGTCGCCCAGCGCGCCGGTCGTGATCGGATCGTTGAAGACCATCTCGACCTCATGCAGCGAGCCGGCCGGCGACCGGGTCATGTACATGCGCCAGCGCTCGCCGCCGCGATTGATGCCGGCGATGAAGGTCGCCAGATCCGCATGGGCAGAAACCGAAGGAAAACCCGTGAAAATGCCGATGCCAAGAAGCAGCGGCGTTGCCCATCTGCCAAGCGAAAACGGCCGAACGGGCGAAAACCGGGATGTCCGGCCGAACTGTTTACTCTGACGCACCAACATACCCCACGCACGCACACGACGCAGTCATCCGCCCGGCAAAGAGGCCGGCACGCACTTCCCACGCGAATGTAAACAACAGAAGCCTGGTCTGGCCTTGGCCGACGATGCTCCGATCCAGGTCTGACAATGAAGCATTAACCTTGATGCTTGGTTAACGGCGCATGGAGCCAATAGGGGTGAATGCGGGCATGGGGTTCCCCTCATCCGCCCGTCACAAGCTTCTCCCCGTTGCGGGGGGAGAAGCGGAAGAGCACATCAGATGATGACGTGCGAGCCGAGTTCGACGACACGGTTGGTCGGCAGGCGGAAATAATCGGAAGGATCGATGGCCGCATTGGCGAGCGCGATGAACAGGCGATCCTGCCAGTGCGGCATGCCGGACTGCGCATCCGGCACGAGCTTGCGCCGGCCGAGATAGAAGGAGGTCGACATGATGTCGAATTTCAGCCCGGTCTTGCGGAACAGGCCGAGCGCCTGGGAGACGTTCTGGGTTTCCATATAGCCGAAGTTCATTTCGAGAAGGCTGAAACGCTCCGAGATCTGCCGCATGCTGACGCGCTCTTCCTTCGGCACGATCGGCGTATTGGCCGTCCGGATCGTCAGGATGAAATTCTGCGTGTGCAGCACGTGATTGTGCTTGATGTTGTGCAGCAGCGCTGCCGGTGTCGATTCCGGATCGCTGGTCAGGAAGATCGCCGTTCCAGGCACCTCCACCGGCGCATGCGCGCTCTTGCGCTCGATCGACTTCACGAAGGACGGCAGCGGAATATCGGTATGCCGCGTCTTGTCGTGCAGGATTTTCGTCCCGCGCCGCCATGTCCACATGATCACGACGATGGTCGCGGCGATCAACACGGGCACATAACCGCCGTCATGGATCTTCAGAAGGTTGGCCCCCAGAAAAACCATCTCCAGCATCAGCAGCGGCAAAAGCAGGCCGACCGCCGCATAGAGCGGCCATTTCCAGCGTCCTCGGACGAATTCGAAGGCGAGCAGCGTATCGACCACCATCGCACCGGTGACGGAGATGCCGTAGGCCGTCGCCAGCGATTCGGACGAGCCGAAGACGAAGACGAGAACCATGACGCCGAACATCAGGAGCACGTTGACATTGGGCAGATAGATCTGGCCGGTCTGCGTCTCGGAGGTATGGAAGATCGCCATGCGCGGCAGGAAACCGAGATGGATGGCCTGGCGGGTAAGCGAGAAGGCGCCGGTGATGACCGCCTGGCTGGCGATGATCGTTGCGGCGGTCGCGAGGATGACCACCGGCAGCAGCGCCCAGTCCGGAAACATCAGGTAGAAGGGATCGGACATGGCCTCCGGATGCTTCAGCACCATGGCCCCCTGCCCGAGATAGTTGAGAGCCAACGACGGGAAAACCAGACAAATCCAGGCCCACTGGATCGGCTTGCGGCCGAAATGCCCGAGATCGGCGTAGAGCGCCTCCGCGCCGGTAACCGTCAGGAAAACCGCGCCGAGCACGACGATGCCGACGAAGCCTGCATGGAAGAGGAAATAGACCGCGTACCAGGGATTGAAGGCTGCGAGGATGCCGATGTCATCGGAAATGTGGCTTATGCCGGCCACGCCAAGCACGATAAACCAGACGGCGGTGATCGGGCCGAAGAATTTCGACACAGCCGCCGTGCCGCGCGACTGCACGGCAAACAGCATCAGCAGGATCACCACGGAAATCGGCACGACATAGTCGCTCAGGGCCGGCGTCACGAGCTTCAAGCCCTCGACCGCCGACAGAACGGACAGGGCGGGCGCGATCATCGCATCGCCGATGAACAGGGCCGCCCCTGCAATGCCCATGAAAAACAGCCGGTTGGTATGGCCGCCCGCGAACTTCATCAGAAGCGCCAGAAGCGATAGCGTGCCGCCCTCGCCATTGTTGTCGGCGCGCAGCAGGAACAGGACATATTTCAGCGTGACGATGATGGTCAGCGTCCAGATCATCAGGGAAATCAGCCCGATGATCTCGAATCGCGAAACGCCGTCGGCAGCGACGGGACGCAGCGCCTCGCGGAAGGCATAAAGCGGGCTTGTGCCGATGTCGCCATAGACCACACCGACGGAACCAAGCGCCAGCCCGAGAAATTTGGTCAGTTCCTTCTTTCGGGAGCCGTCCGTCTTTTCGACCGAATGCGACATTTGCTTAAAGCCAGCCTTTCCAGCGGAAGAAGAAGAACGGGACCACGCCTGCAATCACCATGGCGACGATCGCCATCGGATAGCCGTAGGTCCATTCCAGTTCCGGCATGAGCCGGAAATTCATGCCGTACATCGATGCCACCAGCGTCGGCGGCAGAAACACGACGGCGGCGATCGAGAAGATCTTGATGATCGCGTTCTGCTCGACATTGATCAGCCCGAGCGACGCATCGAGCAGGAAGGTGATGTTTCCCGAAATGAAGGAGGCATGTTCCGACAGGGACTGGATGTCGAGCGAGATGGTGCGGCAAAGATCGCGGACCTCGCGATCCTCCTGAACGCGCTGGATGGTGTAGAGAAACGTCATCGCCCGCGACAGGGAGGCAAGGCTGTCGCGCGTCTTTGCGACAAGCCGGTAATGGGCCGCGACATCGAGCAGGCGCTCCTCGAGAAACTGGGGCGGACGCCGCTTTCCCGGAATGCGGCCTTCGAAGACCGCGAGCGACAGCGCATCGATCTTCAGCACGGCGTGTTCGAGGATCTCGGCCGTGCGGTCGATGATGGTTTCCATCAGGCGGGCCAGCAGCACGGTGCCTGTTTCGCAGCCACCCTCGATGCGGTGCATGGCAGCCTTGAACAGTACGAAGGATTTGGGCGCGCCGTAGCGGACCGTCACGAGGCGCTTGCCGGAGAGAACAAAGGCGACATCGGTCAGTTCCGGCCGATCGCTTTCGGCCCGGTGCAGCAGCGATGCGGTAATGAAGACGGAATCGCTTTCCGTATAGAGCCGGCTCGAAGGCTCGATGTCCTTCATATCCTCCCGCGTCGGGATCGAGATGCCGAGCAGCGCCTCGACAAGCAGGTCCTCCGCCTTGTCAGGGCTCTCGAGATCAATCCAGACGATATCCTCCGAAAGGGAGGAGGGCGGCTCTTTGGCGGTGATGACGACGGGTTCGCCGTTTGCGCGATAGGCAGTGATCATTCCGCACCCTTGATGGACAGGCGACCTGCCACCGTCCCGGTTCTGCCACGCCCGGTCTCATGACATGCGGGCGGAAAAGAGAAGATACGCCGATCCGACGATAACCGGCCGTTCGTCACAAAAGCTGCAGGATGCAGATCCCTATGAAGGCGTCCGTCGGTCAATACAATTCCAAACTCGATCATGACGCGGGCGCCGGGCAGGTAAAACTACCCTGACCTGTCCGCCTTCGCAGATGCGGGACGGCATATGGCGCAACCGGCCATGAAAATCAATGGCGAAAGTACGCGCACGCCACAATGTCGCCCGATACGTTAACGCCGCCCGGCCTTTCCGCGTCAACAGAAATGCGTATCGACCGGCGTTGCGCGCCTCGAAAGCCTATTCGAAAACGATGTTGGGCATGCCGCGCGACGCGTCGCCTTGAGCCTTGGCGACCTGCTCCCAGACCTTGGCGGCGATCTCCCGGTAGACCTTTGCCACGGCCCCATCCGGATCGGAGACCACAACCGGTGTCCCGGCATCGGACGTTTCGCGGATACCGATGGTCAGCGGCACTTCGCCGAGGAACGGCACGCCGATGCGCTCGGCCTCCTTGCGCGCGCCGCCATGACCGAAGATATCGTAGCGCGCGCCCGTATCGGGTGCGATGAAATAGCTCATGTTCTCGACGATGCCGAGCACGGGCACCTCGACCTTGCGGAACATGGCAAGGCCCTTGCGGGCATCGATCAGGGCCAGGTCCTGCGGCGTGGAAACGATGACGGCGCCGGCAAGCGGTACCTGTTGCGCCATGGTCAGTTGCGCATCGCCCGTGCCCGGCGGCATATCGACCACCAGCACGTCGAGATCGCCCCAGGCAACCTCGCGCAGCATCTGCAGAAGCGCTGACTGGATCATCGGCCCGCGCCAGATCATCGCGACCTCCTCGTCTACAAGGAAGCCCATGGACATGACCTTCAGTCCGTAATTTTCCATCGGCCGGATCATCCGGCCTTCGAGCTGCTGCGGGCGACCGGAAATCTTCAGGAGCCGCGGCATGGACGGACCGTAGATGTCGGCATCGAGAACACCGACTTTCAGGCCGTTGGCCTGCAGTGCAAGGGCAAGATTGACCGACGTGGTAGACTTGCCGACGCCGCCCTTGCCGGACGCGACAGCGATGATGGCGCCGACACCGGGAATACCCGCCTTCTGCTGGGCTGTCGGGGTTGGACGCGCAGGCGCAGCATGGGAATGGCCCGCGTGATCATGGCCCGCGTGATCATGGCCGGCATGAGAATGCGCCGCCGGTTGCGCAGGAGGCTTGACCGGAGCGGCATTCGCCGAGCCTTTCTTGTCCGCCGTCAGCGCGACCATGGCGCCTTTGACACCCGGAATTTCCTTGACCACCCGCTCGGCGGCGGCGCGCAAAGGATCGAGTTCGCGGGCCCGCTCAGCTGGAACGGTGATCGAGAAATAGACCTTGCCATCGGAAATGAAGACATCGGAGACGAGGCCCATATCGACGATGTTGCCTTCCATGTCCGGCCCGCGCACGCCCTTGAGCTTGTCCAGAACCTGTGCGCTGCTTACATCCGTCATCTCTTCACATCCCTGTCTATCGGCGCATGCTCCAAACCTTGTCGTCTGGACAGGGCATGCGCGCAGTCATCGGCTGATGCTTAGATAATCGAGGCGGGCGGCTTCGCCAATGCGGCATTCGGAAAAAGACGGATCAACAAAGAGAAAGGCTGCTTTCCGTCCGCTGGTGTCCGTTCATCCGGGATCACCTGCGGCTGAAAGCAGCCTTTTTCGGGTCGCGACCTTCGTGGGCGCAGTTTTATGTGGTCCCCTCTGGACCTTGACCACTACAAAGCAGGAAGCGTGCCAGATCGGCAGATTCGAATAATTCCATTTGAAAACAACATGGTAGCTGAAAGCAGAGCGAGCGCCACCTTGAAAAGCGACGCTCGTTTTTTAGGCATTAACCAGCCGGATTGTGGGCAATACGATCAGAATTCATCCCAGCCATCATTCGACGCGGCCGGCGTCGACGATCCACCGCCCTTGAAGGCGCCGGCGAGCTTCTGGCTGAGCGCACGCGCCGGCGACTGCACGGCGGGCGTCGTCACCGAAGCCGGTTTCAGCGATGGCTGCGAACGGAGCGGCGGTGCGGAATAGACTGGCGTGACGGGGCGGGAAACATTGGCCGCCGGCGACCGGTGGTGATTGCCGTGCTGCGCCTGTTCCAAGGTGTTGCCGAGCCGGAAATTCGCCAGCAGGCCGTTCAGCGCCGAAGCCTCCGCTGCAAGACTGTGGCTTGCCGCTGTCTGCTCCTCGACCATCGCGGCATTCTGCTGCGTTCCCTGGTCCATGACGTTGACGGCGCGATTGATGTCGTTCAGCCCGATGGACTGCTCGCGCGCCGCCTCGACGATCGAGATGACCCGGATGTTGATCTCGTCGACCTCGTGGACGATGGCGTCCAGCGCCTTTCCGGCCTCCCCGACAAGCGAGACGCCCGTCTTCACCTGATCGCCGGATTTCGAGATCAGCGCCTTGATTTCCTTGGCTGCGGTGGCGGAGCGCTGGGCAAGCTCGCGCACCTCCTGGGCAACGACGGCAAAACCCTTTCCGGCATCGCCGGCCCGGGCGGCCTCGACACCGGCGTTCAGCGCCAGCAGATTGGTCTGGAAGGCGATCTCGTCGATCACGCCGATGATGTTGGAGATTTCCTGCGAGGAGCTTGCAATCTGGCCGACGGCCTCGATGGCATTGCGGACAACACCGCTCGACGTCTGGGCCCCGGCCCGCGCCTTGGCGACGAGCTGGCTGGCTTCTTCGGCACGCAGGGTCGAATCCTTGACCGATGCCGTGATTTCGTCGAGTGCAGCCGCCGTTTGTTCGACCGAGGCAGCCTGCTGTTCCGTGCGCTTGGCAAGATCATCGGCCGCCGAACGGATTTCGGCGGAGCCTGCCTGGATGCCCTGGGCATTGCTGCCGACGGATTGAAGCGCCTGCTGCAGCTTGCTCACCGAAGTGTTGAAGTCCTCGCGCAGAGCATCGAGCGTTCCGATGAACGGCGTCGAGAGGCGGAACGTCACGTCGCCGTCTGCAAGACGCTGCAGGCCGGAGCCGAGTTCACTGACCGCAAGGCGCATCTGGCGTTCACTGTCGGCGACTTCGGCGGCACGGCGCTGGCGCTCTTCCTCGCCCAGCGTGCGGTTCTGCTCCGCTTCCGTTTCAAGGCGCTGCTTGGTGATCGCGGCGTCGCGGAGAACGGCAAGCGAGCGGGCCATGTCGCCGATTTCATCCTTGCGGTCGGCATCGGCAATAACGATGCCGGTATTGCCCCCGGCGATTTCACCCGTTGCCTTGACGACGGCCTCGACCCGCATGCGGAAGCGGCGGGAAATCAGGACACCGAGAAGAACCAGCAGCAGCGACGCAATCGCGATGATGGCGACGGAAATCCAGGCCATGTGGGTTAGGTAGGCAAAGACGGTGGCCTGCGGAACAGAGACAACAGCGTACCAGGAGGTGTCGGCCAGCAGCGGCACCGGCACCGCGATAGACAGGAAGCGCGTGCCGTCCTTGGCGACGGTCTCGATCGGCTGACCGGGATTGGCGATCAGTTTCTGCCATGCTTCGGCATCCACGTCGCTGTCCTTGAGCGCCTTGCCGAGATTGTCGACATTGACATGGCTGATGAAACTGCCGCCTTGCGAGATCAGCGCGACATTGCCGTCGCCGAGTGGCTTCACGCTGGCGAGGCCGGCCGTCAGATTGTCGAGCGCGATGTCGATGCCGGTGACGCCGAGCTGCTTGCCGTTCACCGTTACCGGGCCGACCAGCGTGGTCATCAAGACATCCTTGCCGTCGATATTGTATTTGTAGGGCTCGATGACGACGGTCTTCTGCTGCGTGAACGGCAGTTGATAATAATCGCCGGGGCCGGGCTTGTCGTAGTCGGTCAGCGGCGTGACGATTATGTTGCCGCCGGAGCGCACCCAGTAGGGTACATAGCGGCCTGTCGCATCATGGCCTGGCTTGTTGACAAAATCCGCATCCTTGCCGTCAAACGCATTCGGCTGCCAGCCGCTCCAGACGCCGAGCGCATCGGGATTGTCTTCGAGGTTTTTCCTGAGCAGCGCGTCGGCCGCCGTGCGATCCGCCGATCCGGAGATCTGCATGGCTGAAAACGTGCTCTGCAGGCCTTGCACGAGTTGCAGGCCTCTGGCCATGCGCGTCTTGATGTCGGCCGCGGTAATCTGTGCCTCGGCAGTCATTTCGCCGACGCTGCGGCGCTTCACTTCGGAATAGGAGATGGAGAACAACGTCCCGGCCGTGACCACGGTGGCAAAAAGCCCCGTTGCGACAACGGAGAAGATATTGCGGGAGGTCGCGGTCTTGAACAGCATTTGGTCTATTCCTCGAAAGGCGCGCCGGCGACCGGAGGCAGTCTTGAGGTCGCGGCGTCGGATGACTTCAAACAGGCAAGCGAAGGGGCTTGAAGCGCATCGAACGCATTCGGGCCGGCCTTCCAATGAAATCATTTCACCGACAGCCAAACTGGACCGAAATCCTTAATGTTCGTCTAAAAGACAAAGCGGAAAGGCCTGTTCCCGCGGCTGAAACGGCCTGTTTGCAAGGTTTTCCACACCGATCAAGTGATGTAGCCCTTTTTCATCGCCTTCACGACCGCCTGCGTGCGGTTGACCGCATCGAGCTTCTTCGTGACATGGTTCAGGTAGTGGTTGACGGTATGCTCCGATAGACCGAGAATTCCGGCGATTTCCGAACTGGTCTTACCGGCTGCCGTCCAGCTCAGGCACTGGATTTCGCGTTCGGACAATGTCGTGGTCGTGTCCTTCCAGAACGCCCCAATCTCCGTCAGGCGATTGTAGACATGGATGGCGATCATCTGCAGTTCCATCGTGGCGCTCATCGGCACGACGACTTCATCCCCCATCAGGATGACCGCTGCGCGGCTGCCATCGGCGTCATGGACCGGAAAATAATTGGCCTGCAGAATGCCGTGGTCGCGCAGCATCGAAATATATTCATTCGATTGTGTCGGGCGGCTGCTCTCCTTGTCCCAGTCGGCAAGCGAGAGCTGGAAAGGTGTTGTCGTTTCCCGCAGGCGACGAATGCCGGTTGAATGCTTGAGAAGCGAAATGCTGTCATATTTGTTGATCAGTTCGCCCGGCATGTTCGAGATGATCGACATGCTGGCAAGTTTTTCGGTATCGAAACCCGGGACCGTGCAGATCATGAAGGTCTTGAAGCCGAAGGACTGCGTCACTCTCTTCATGTAGCGGATAACGTCGAACTGCGTTTCCAGTGTTGCGATTTCGGAAGCGAAATCGCCGCCGCGGGGTTGTTCTGTATCCATCGGCCCGACTGTCATTGCTTCCCGCATTCAAAAATCCCGTCTTCTGTGCCAATGCCGGATACAATGCTCGGCGAGCCGCACAACCCGTCGAATGTCATTGCACCGACGCCGACCGGCAGCCATCCAGACGGGCTGCCGATCTTCATCGCACTCAAAATACATTGCCTCATTCTTCTGCTCATACCTGTCAATTGATCAGTCCTGCGCGGATCGCTTTCGCGACTGTCTGCACGCGGTTGACCGAATCCAGTTTCCGGGTGGCCCGGTTCAAATAGTGGTTGACCGTATAGTCGGAGAGCGAAAGAATTTTCGCCATTTCACTGGTCGTTTTTCCAGCCGCGGCCCAGAACAGGCATTCCAGCTCCCGCTTCGAAAGCGGCGTACTATTGCGTGCATTCTTTTTCGCCCGAAGCTCGCTCAGACGGTTGAAAAGCCCCCCGGCAACGAATGTCAGCTGGTTCATTTCCTCGCTGGAAACCAGTTCACGGTTTCCCCCGAATGCAACGGCACCGCAGGCGCCCCTGGTATCGTGGACGGGGATATAAACACCGCGCTTCATGCTCACCTGTTCGAATAGGCTGACGACCACCGAGCCTTTTCCATCCAGTCGCCGGCGCGATTCGATGCTGGTATCGTAGGTGAAGGGGATTGTGCTGCGGCGGAGCCGGCTGATCACAGGGCTTCCAGCCATCAGATTGGCCTCGTCATACCCCTGGAGAAATTCGCGCGGCCAATTGGTGAGCAATGTTGATTCTGCGAGGCGCTGGCTTTCCCGACCGGGAATTGCCAGCACGATGAACCCCTTGAACCCATAGGCGTGCGCCAGCCCGTCCAGGCCACGCCGGATATCGGCTTCGTCGATCATTTCCTCGGCGATCCTATGGCCGTCCGGCGGCGTGATGCCCAGGGCGGTCTGGCCAAAATCGAAAAGACGATTGTCGTTCCGGCTCCTGACGGGCCGATCCGGTGTCTCAGAAACACACAAGCGCCACATCCGAGTTGCATTCCTTCATTAGCGCCATAATCAAGAACGTCTGGTCAAACCTGTCTCGACCATCGCCCGCAAAATCAATTGTATGATATATCAAAGCTACAGGTCTCGTTTCGCCACGTCCAGTCGAAAGAACTAATTTACCGTAAAGTCCCACCTTGTTGCCGGGGTATCTCTAGCGGCCGGGTCCGAGCCGGACATCGACGTCCTGCTCGATCCCGCGTGCCGCTTCCTTCACGGCAACAGCCCAGATCTCCAGTTGTTCCATCGTGACCCGATAGGCCGGTCCCGTCACCGAAATACCGGCGATAATACCGTGTCGGTTCGCGTCGATGGCAGCGGCAACGCAGCGAATGCCGCTCTCATGCTCTTCCCGGTCGAACGCATAGCCCAGCCGGCGCACGGCCCCGAGTTCGTCCATCAGGGCGTCTGCGGACCGGTGCGTGGTCGGCGTATAGGCGTGAAACGACAACTGGCTCACGAGGTCGGACAGCCGGTCGTTGGGCAAAACCGACAGCGCCGCCTTGCCGACGCCGGTGCAATAGACGGGCGATGCGTTGCCGATCTGCGAGTTCATTCGCACGGCCTGGCGGCTTTCGACCTTGTCGAGGTAGATGATTTCCCGGCCATGCAGGATGCCGAGATGCACGGTCTCGCCCGTGCGGTCGTGCAACCTCTTCAGGTGCGGCTCGGCGACTGTCCGAAACTGGTTCTTCGCCCAGGCATTCGAGGCGAGTTTCAGCAGGCGCATTCCGGGTTCGTAACGCAGGTCGCGCCCCAGGCTCAGCAGCCCCTCCTCCACCAGATGTGAGAGCTGCCGGTGCAGCGTGCCGCGCGGCTGGCCACTCAGGGCCAGGATTTCGGTGAAACGCAGCGGCGCGTCTGCGGTCGCGACGAGATCAAGAACGGCGATCGCCTTGCCGAGCGTTCCCGTTCCCATCGCTGCCATGCCCCCGACGTCATTCTCCGCATTGAACCCGCTTTTCACCATGAAATTTTCGATCCTCGATCTGTCGACCGCTGCAACGCTTGACAAGCATATCATGCCAGCCTGATAATTCCAGATAATCAAATCAAGTTCCAAATATTGGAATATAATCGACATTAGCTGCTTCGGCAGGGAGAAGACGCCAATGGCAATGCCGTCCGCCCGCTTCCCGGACTTGAAGGATCGCGCCGTGCTGATCACCGGCGGCAGTTCGGGGATTGGCGCGTCTCTGGTCGAGGGGTTTCTCGGACAGGGCGCGCGTGTCGCTTTCCTGGATATTGATCGGAAGGCCGGTGATACCCTCGTCGAGCGGCTCACGGAAGAAACCGGCCACGCTCCCGTCTTTGTCGATGTCGATCTACGCAACATCGAGGCCATGCGCCGCGCCGTGGAGCAGGTGGCCGATGCAATCGGACCGATCGGCGTCCTTGTCAACAATGCCGCGCGCGACGATCGCAATCTCCTGGAGGAGGTAACGCCGGAGGCGTGGGACGAAAGCCAGGCCGTCAATCTACGCCCGCATTTCTTCATGGCCCAGGCGGTGGCGCCCTATATGCGCACGCTTGGCCAGGGATCGATCATCAATTTCTCGTCGATCGCCTTCATGCTCAACATGGGCGACCTGCCGGTCTACGCGACTGCCAAGGCGGGCATCGTTGGCTTGACCAAGTCACTGGCTGGACATCTCGGTCCGGTCAACATCCGGGTTAATGCCGTACTGCCGGGCATGGTGGTGACGGAGCGCCAGAAGGAACTCTGGCTTACAGAGGATTCGATCAATGCGATGATCGAGAAACAATGCCTGAAGCGCACGCTTCTGCCGGAGGACATGGTCGGCCCCTGCCTTTATCTGGCATCCGACTGTTCCGCCGGCGTGACAGCACAAACAATGATCGTCGATGGAGGCGTTTTCTGATGATGGCAACAAATGAGGCGGCGCATTATGTCGCCGTGGACTGGGGCACGTCGAGTTTCCGGCTTTGGCTGATCGGGCGAGACGGCCTGGTGCTGGCCGAACGCCGCAGCGGCGAAGGCATGACCACCGCCGCAAAGACCGGCTTCGAACCGGTGCTGCAATCGCATCTCGACGCCATCTCCGCACCCGCGGGCCTGCCGGTGATCGTCTGCGGCATGGCCGGAGCCCGGCAGGGCTGGGTCGAGGCCGGATATCTCGATACGCCGGCTGCCCTTGCCGATATCGTCCATGCCGCGGTTCCGGTTCCCGGTATCGACCGTGACGTGCGCATCCTCCCCGGCCTTGCCCAGCGCGACGCGGCTGCGGCCGACGTGATGCGCGGCGAGGAAACACAACTGCTCGGTGCCGGTGATATTCTCTCCGCTGGCGACCACCTTGTCTGCATGCCCGGAACGCACAGCAAGTGGGTCCGCGTCAGCCAAGGTGTCGTGACCGGTTTTTCCACTTTCATGACAGGCGAACTGTTCGACGCGATCTCCAAGCACACGATCCTCAGCCACACGGTGGGCGACGAGGGTGCCTTCGACGGCACGCATCCGGCCTTTATCGAGGCCGTGACGCAGATCAGGGACAATCCGGCGCTTGCGACCAACCGGCTGTTTTCGGTACGTGCCGGACAATTGCTGCACGCCCTGCCCGCGACCGATGGCAAGGCGCGGCTGTCCGGAACCCTGATCGGCGTCGAGATCGCCGGTGCGCTGAGCACCGTTGCCGCCGGTGGGGGTATTTGCCTCGTCGCGTCAGGCCCACTGGGCGCGCTCTACCGGGCGGCCTTTGCCGTCTTCAACCTTGATCCGATCCTGATCGATGCCGATGATGCCGTGCGGCATGGTCTGGCATCGGCCGCGCGCGCCCTCTGGCCGCTTTGAAGAAAGACGAAAACATCATGGCCCGCATTCCCTTTCCAACGATGAAATATCCGCTGATCGCCATTCTGCGCGGTCTGAAACCTGCAGAGACGGAAAGCGTCGTCGGCGCACTGATCGAGGCCGGTTTTACGGCGATCGAAATCCCGCTGAATTCGCCAGACCCATTCCGCTCGATCGAAACTGCCGTCAAGATGGCGCCGGCCGGCTGCCTGATCGGCGCCGGCACCGTGCTGACCACCGAACAGGTCGAGCAACTCGACGGCGTCGGAGGCAAGTTGATGGTCAGCCCGAATGTCGAGCCGTCCATCATTTCGCTGGCCGCAGCAAAGGGCATGATCACCATGCCCGGCGTGTTCACGCCGACGGAGGCACTTGCTGCCGCCAAGGCCGGCGCAACGGGCCTGAAATTCTTCCCGGCCAGCGTGCTCGGCCCGTCCGGAATTTCGGCCATCCGTGCCGTACTGCCGCCGGAACTCGAAATCGCCGCCGTCGGTGGCGTCTCGGAGAGCAATTTTGCCGACTATGCCAAGATCGGCGTCAAGAGCTTTGGTCTCGGCTCCAGCCTCTACAAGGCCGGCATGGACGCATCCGAGGTTGCAGAACGTGCCCGGGTGACCATCGCGGCCTATGATGCAGTTTATGGAGGCTGATATGACAGAGATCATCCCGTTTGCAGGCACCACCCTCTGCGCCTCCCCCTCCGAACTCGGCGAAGGCCCGAGCTTCGACCCAGCGACCGGCACCGCCTGGTGGTTCAACATCAAGGGCAAGGAATTGCACGAGCTACACCTTGAGAGCGGCCGCAAGCAGGTCCACCCCCTGCCCTTTCTCGGCAGTGTGCTTGCTGCCATCGATCCCACGCAGCAGCTGATCGCCTCGGATCAGGGCCTGTTCATCCGCGAGATCGCGACCGGCAAACTCAGCCCCCACGCGACACTCGAAGACAATGCCGGCAACCGCTCCAATGACGGGCGCATGCACCTGTCCGGAAGCCTCTGGGTCAGCACCATGGGCCGCAAGGCGGAAAAACAGGCCGGGGCGATCTATCATGTCGCCAAGGGCACAGTGACCAAACTCTTCGGCGATATCACGATCCCCAACAGCATCTGCTTTTCGCCTGATGGGATGACCGGCTATTTCGTCGATTCCGCCGTCAACCACATCATGCGGGTTCCGCTCGATCCGAACACCGGCCTGCCAACCGGTGAGGCAACTGTCTTCAGCGATCAGAGCGGCGAGCCGGGCGATGTCGATGGTTCGGTCTGCGACGCGGACGGGCTGATCTGGAATGCACGCTGGGGCCAAGGCGCCGTCGATGTCTATGCGCCCGACGGAACCCGGTTGCGGCGCTATCTGGTGCCGGCCACACAATCGAGCTGCCCGGCGTTCATCGGCACGAAGGCCGACCGGCTGATGGTGACGTCTGCCTGGCAGGACATGGACGATGCCGCCCGCGCAGCCGATCCGCTTGCCGGCCAGACCTTCGATCTCGGCATTGCGGTCAACGGCCGGTTCGAGCCGGCATACAGACTGTAAACCATCGGTAAAACGGGCGCCGGCTGACCAGGCCGTCGTCCGTTTTCTCGGTGAACGCGAGCCCTTTGTTGATTTTGCCCGCATCAAAATCCCAAAAAGTTCCAATTTTTTTGATTTAGTTTTTTCGGAACCGATCCATTCCTCTCACGTTGTTTGGGCATCACCGGTGCAGCACTGGATCAATATTCACGCTGCATCTGATCGATAAACAATTTGAAAGGTAGTTTGACATGACCAAGAAACTCGTAGCTTCCGTTGCCGCTGGCGCTCTTTTCGCAGGTATGACTGCCTTCGCACCAATGACCTTCGCGCAGGAAACCACCCAGCCGCAGACAATGGAAACCCAGCCTTCGACGACCACGGGCGAAACGCCTGCCGTCGTTCCGGAAGCCAGCGGTGAAGCCGCACAGGCAGCACCTGCAACCGGCTCCAACTATCTGACCGAGCAGGCCGACGACCAGATCGCCGCCAGCACCTATATCGGCCAGTCCGTCTACAATTCGGCTGATGAGAGCATCGGCGAGATCAACGACGTGATCTTCACCAAGGACGGCTCGGTCGAAGCAGCCATTATTGGCGTCGGCGGCTTCCTCGGTATCGGCGAAAAGAATGTCGCCGTTCCGCTCGACACGATCACGGTCGCCGAAGTCCCGAACTCCGATGACCTGAAGCTGACGACGGCTGAAACCGCCGACACGCTGAAGGCCGCTCCGGAATTCAAGACCAAGGCCCAGCAGGTTGCCGAAACCAACGCCAACGCCCCGGTCGATACGTCGACCACATCGTCGACCTCGACGACGGGTGCTGCACCGGCCACCGGCGTTCAGCCGGCTCCGGCTCAGTAACAAGGCAGCTTTCAATCAAGCGAAAGGGCGGTGCTTCGGCGCCGCCCTTTTTGCTGCGCGCGAATTAAAACAGAACGCCGTAACGCAGCGCATCATAGATACCGGCATGGATATTGCGGCTGGCTACGGCATCGCCGATCCGGAACAGGTCGAACGTTCCCTCCGGATTTCGCGCCACGATCGGGTTTTCCTGGCGGATCAGTTTCTTGTAGTCCACGGCTCCCAGATTGCGCGACAGGGGTTTCAGCTCCAGATAGAGCTCGGCCATCGGCAGCGTGCCGTGCTCGACGACGACTTGGGCCACCCGCCGCTCGACTTGAGCCGTGTCCGAAAAATCCGAACCCAGCACGGCGACGAGGCCATTGCCCTCGCGGCGCACCGACTTCAATCGCGTGTTGATGGTCACCCGGACGTTCTTCTCGGCAAAGGTTTTCGCATAGGGCACATGGTTCATGCCGCCGACTTCAGGCGCGAACATGCGCTCCGGCGAGACGATCTCCAGCTCAGTGCCGCTTTTGGCGATCAGTTCGGCGGCCGTCATGCCGGTATGGGCGCCGTTGTCGTCATAGAGCAGCACAGGTCCTTCCGGCTTGATGGCGCCGGCGATGATATCCCAGCTGGATATGACGAGATCGTCGCCGGCTTCGAGCGCGGGGTTCTGGGCGATGCCGCCGGTGGCGATGACCACGAGATCGGGAGCGCGGTCCAGAATGTCGCTCGCCTCGGCAAAGATATTGTAGTGGATCGGTACGCCAAGGCGCTCCAGCTCCGACAGTCGCCAGTCGATGATGCCGATAAGTTCTCGCCGCCGCGGATTGCGGGCGGCCAGCAGGATCTGTCCGCCAGCCTCGCCGGTCGCCTCCAGCACTTCGACGGCATGGCCGCGTTCGGCGAGAACCCGTGCGGCCTCCAGCCCGGCCGGCCCGGCACCGACGACGACCGCCTTGCGCAAAGGACCATTCGTTTTCGAGATGACATGCGGGATCGTCGCCTCGCGGCCGGTGGCCGCATTGTGAATACAGAGCGCGCCGCCGCCTTCGTAGATGCGGTCGAGACAGTAGGTGGCGCCGACGCAGGGGCGGATCTGGTCTTCGCGTCCCTCGATGATCTTCCGGACGATATGCGGATCGGCGATATGGGCGCGGGTCATGCCGACCATGTCGAGCTTGCCCTCGGCGATCGCGTGTCGGGCCGTGGCGACATCGGAAATGCGGGCGGCGTGAAAGACAGGAAACTTCGTTGCAGCCCGCACGTCGCCGGCAAAATCCAGATGGGGCGATGCCGCCATGCCCTGGATCGGGATGACCTTGGTCAGGTGCGCATCGTGATCGATGTGACCCTTGATGATGTTGAGGAAATCGATCTTGCCGGAACCGGCAAGCCGCTTGGCGATCTCGATGCCCTCGTCGCGCGAAAGCCCGATATCCCAGTCCTCGTCCGCCACCATGCGGATGCCGACGATGAAATCCGGACCGACGGCCTTGCGCACGGCATCCAGCACCATGTCCGAGAAGCGCATGCGGTTGTCGAGCGAGCCGCCATACTGATCGTCACGATGGTTTGTCGCCGGCGACCAGAAGCCGTCCATCAGATGGCCATAGGCCTCGAATTCGATGCCGTCGAGCCCGGCCGCCTGCATGCGTTGAGCGGCACTGGCATAGTCCTCGACGATGCGCTCGATATCCCAGTCCTCGATCTCCTTGGGGAAAGCGCGGTGCGCCGCCTCGCGCACGGGGGACGCTGAAAGGACCGGCAGCCAGTCGCCCTTGTTCCAGCCGGTGCGGCGGCCAAGATGGGTGAGCTGGATCATGACCTTGCAGTCATGCTCATGACAGTCGTCAGCGATCTTTTTCAGCCATGGAACGATGGCGTCGTCATAGGCGTGCAGGTTGCCGAAGGCCGGTGGCGAATCCTGACTGACGATCGCCGAACCCGCCGTCATTGTCAGCGCCATGCCGCCCTTGGCCTTTTCCAGATGATAGAGGCGGTATCTGTCCTTCGGCATGCCGTCTTCCGAATAGGCCGGCTCATGAGAGGTCGACATGATCCGGTTCTTCAGCGTCAGATGTTTCAGCTGGTAGGGTTGGAGCAGCGGGTCGTTGGATGGGGTCATGATCGGGCTCAGGTTTCAAATTCGAACTATTGCAATCCCCCTCACCAACTTCGGCCAAGGGCTCGTAAACTCGCCCGGCCTGCGTATCCTCTCCCGCAGGGGGAGAGGAAGACCCGCGGTGAGCGCCTCAGCTTTACCTCTCCCCTTGCGGGAGAGGATAGCAAGCCCGGGCGAGACGCATGTCGAGCCCTTGGGCGCGCTTGGTGAGGGGTAAATCCTCCGTCCCCCTCAATACCACGCATCCGCCATGCCGCCCTTGCGACGTGTCATATAGTCGGTTAACGCATCGTCGATGGCGATGTCCAATGGCGGCGCTTCGTATTCGACCAGCGTCTTTTTCCAGCGTTTGTTGGCGCGGGTCGCCATATCGGTCGATCCGCCCTCCTCGCTCCACTTTTCATAGGACTCATTGTCCGACAGGTTGGAGTCCCAGAAGGCCGTCTGGTAATTCTTCATGGTGTGATCGCAGCCGAGGAAATGGCTGCCGGGGCCGACCTGCAGGAAGGCGTCCATGGCAAGGCTGTTGTCATCGACAACGACACCGCCGAGATAGGAATGCAGGGCGCCGCAGAGATCGACGTCCATCATGAATTTCTCGTAGGACATGGCCAGCAAGCCGTCGAGGAAGCCGGCCGAGTGCAGGATGAAATTGGCGCCGCAATGCACAGCCGACAGCATCGACATCGTGCCTTCGACCATGGCCTGCCCGTCGGGCAGCTTGGAATTGGAGAAATTGCCGGCACAGCGCAAAGGCAGCTTCAACCGGCGCGCAAGCTGACCGATCACCATCGAGCCGATCGCCGGTTCGGGCGTGCCGAAGGTCGGCGCGCCGGAGCGGAGTGACATCGAGGATAGGAAATTGCCGAAGATCACCGGCGCGCCGCGACGCTCGAGCTGCGTCAGCGCGCAGCCGGCCAGCGTCTCGGCATAGGACTGCGCGATGGCGCCGGCATTGGTGACGGGCCCCATGGCGCCACCGAGGATGAACGGCACGATGACTGCCGCCTGATTGGCACGCGCATAGGCGCGCAGAGATTTCGTCATCGTGCCGTCCCAGACCAGCGGCGAGTTGACGTTGACGTTTCCGAGGATGACGCAATTCTGGTCGACGAAGTCGCGCCCGAAGACGATGCGCGCCATGTCGATCGAATCCTCGGCGCGCTCCTCCGCCGTGATCGAGCCCATGAAGGCACGGTCCGAATATTTGATATGGCTGTAGACCATATCGAGATGACGCTTGTTGACCGGCACGTCGACCGGCTCGCAGATCGTACCGCCGGAATGATGCAGGTACGGGCTCGACTGCGCCAGCTTGATGAAATTGCGGAAGTCCTCCAGCGTGCCATAGCGCCGGCCCTTGTCGAGATCCATGACGAAGGGCGAGCCGTAGGCCGGCGAGAACACCACATTCTTGCCGCCGATCTCGACATTGTGCGCCGGGTTTCGAGCATGCTGGGTGAATTGCGCGGGCGCCGTGGAGACGATCTCGTTCAGCATGCCCGGCTCGAAGCGGACCAGCACGCCGTCCACCTTTGCGCCGGCCTTTTTCCAATAGTCCAGGCAGATCGGATCGTCGCGGAACTCGATGCCGACTTCCGAGAGGATCCGATCGGCGACGCGCTCGATTTTCTGCAGGTTCTCCTCACCGAGAATGTCGTAGGGCGGGATGTTGCGGGCGATATAGGGAACGCCGATGATCTTCGCCGATCCGTCGCGCCGCGCCGGCCTCGATCCGCGTGTCCGTCGTCCCGTATCCACTTCCGTTACCGCAGCCATTTCCATCGCCCGTCTCCCATGATTGAAACGGAGGGTATTTTGGAAAGACTGCATTGTAACGCTGGAAAAATTCGAGGCATACTATAATCTGGACTTATGCAAACGCTGCGCCGCCTCCTGCCCTCCGCGTCCAGCCTGATCGTCTTCGAGGCGGCCGGCCGGCATCAGAATTTTACCCGCGCCGCCACCGAACTCGGCATGACGCAGGCTGCCGTCTCCTACGCGGTTCGCGGCCTGGAGGACCAGCTCGGCGTGCCGCTGTTCCACCGGGTGCACCGCGCCGTCGAACTCACGGAAGCCGGCGAGAAATTTCACGCCGACGTGTCGATCGGTCTCGCCCGCATCCAGAAGTCAGCCGAGGACATTCGCGCCAAGGGCCGCGAGACCAATGTGACGCTGGCCGCCTCCACCGCCTTTGCCTCGATGTGGATGCTGCCGCGGCTGACCCGGCTGCGGCAGGACCTGCCGGAGATCGACCTGCGGATCCAGACCAGCGTGCGCGACCTCGATCTCGACGAGGAGCCGATCCCGCTGGGCGTGCGCGGTGGCGATCCGGCCAACTGGCCGCAATATCACGCCGCCCTGCTGGCGCCTGAAGTGATCAGCGCGGTCGCGAGCCCGGCCTTCATCGAAGCCAACGGCATGCCGCACGGTCCGGCCGACCTGATGCGTCACCGGCTGATCCATCTGGAAGAACCCGTGCGGCAGGCCTGCGACTGGCCGGAATGGTTTGCCAGCGCCGGCCTCGCCTATCCGCCGCAATCCCGGCGGCTGGCGATCAATGATTATGTGCTGGTGGTTCAGGCCGTGCTGGCGGGAGACGGCATCGCGCTCGGCTGGCAGCATCTGATCGAACGACAGGTGCAGTCCGGGGCGCTCGTGCCCGTCGGGAGCCATGTGCTCGATACGGGCCTGGCATTCTACGTGGTCTGGCCGCGCTCGCGCGAACTCAACATGCAGGCGCGGCGCGTGCGCGACTGGTTGCTGGAAGAGGGTCGGAAAACGCGGGAAGGCTGAAACAACGTCATTTATCAGCCGGCGGCGGAAGCCGGTTCGATCGTGCCATATTTGGTCGCAAGATAACGCATGGTCGCGACGGCATCGACAGGCTTTCCGTAAAAATAGCCCTGCCCCATGCCGCATCCGAGCGCCTTCAGCTTCAGCGCCTCGGAAAACTCCTCGATACCCTCGGCAACCACTTCAAGATTGAGACCGTCGCACATAGCGACGATCGCCTTGACGATATGCTCGGAGGAACGATCCTGTGAAATACGGGAGACAAAGGCGCGGTCGACCTTGACCTTGTCGAAGGAAAAATCGCGCAGGCGCCCGAGGCTCGACTGGCCGGTGCCGAAATCGTCGAGGGAAATGCGAACGCCGGCAGCCCGAAGCTCGGTGACGATCTTCTGCGCCACGTCTTCATCGGTCATGACAGCCGTCTCGGTGATTTCCAGTTCAAGCCGCCGGGGGTCGAGCCCGGCACGACCGATGATCGAGAGGACATTGGCACTGGTCGAGGGGTCCATCAACTGCGCCGATGATAGGTTGAACGACAGGAAGAGTTCCTTCGGCCAGGCCAGCGCCGCTTCGGCTGCCTTGCGCAGGAGTGCTTCCGACAGCATGTCGATAAAGCCGCGTTCCTCGGCCAAAGGCACAAAGACGGCCGGCGAAACATAACCGAGATCGGCATCGCACCAGCGTGCCAGAGCCTCGAAGCCGACGACGCTGTCATCCTTGAGATTGACGATCGGCTGGAAGTGCACATCGACCTCGTCGGCAATGATGGCGTTGCGCAGCGCCTGCTCAAGCTGCGTCGCCCGCTTCATTTCCTGGGCGATTTCACGCGAATAGACGGTGATCTGGCCGCGGCCGCGCCGCTTGGAACGATAAAGTGCCGTATCGGCGCTTTTCAGGAGATCGCCGAAATCCTCCCCGGCAAACGGATAGACGGCAAAGCCGAAGGAGGCCGAGAGACGGACATTGCGCTCGCCGAGATCGAAGGGCGCCGACAGCACTTCCTTCAGCATTGCGCCGACCTTTTCCGCGGCCTTGCGCTCAAACACCAGCGGCAGCACGAAAGCGAACTCGTCGCCACCATGGCGGATGACGGTTGCCCCGTCGGGAACGCAGGCCAGGAGCCGGTTGGCAACCTGACGCAAGATTGCGTCGCCGGCTTCGGGGCCGAAAAGATCGTTGATCGGCTTGAAGCCGTCGAGATTGGCAAGACCGATGGTGAAGGGCGCAGGGTCATTGGCCCGTTCGGCCGCAATCTCGCGCACCTTGTCGCGCAGGCTATAGGAATTGCCGAGACCGGTCAGCGGATCCGTGTAGGCCATTGCCTGGAGATCGCTCCGGCTAAGGTGCTGAGACGGCGTGTCAGCAGTGTTCATAACGCATTCCCGCATTGGACCTTTTTGGTCTTTTCGGTTCCAACGATGCACATCCGGAAGTTAACATTTCACCAGCATCGCGTCCCCACATCCGGTAGTGGCATCCCTAGTTCTTGGGGTTGACAGTCCGCGCCGCCGGCGTCCTCTGCAACCGTTTCAAGCCTGAACAGCCAGACGTTCCTGCTTTTCCGGCACGAAGGCGCGATAGATGGCCTCGATCATGTCCGGGCTGATCGGCTTGGTGATGTGATCGTCCATGCCGGCAGCCCGGCTGCGTTCGATGTCGATCTCGAGCGCCTGCACCGTGACGGCGATAATCGGCGTGTGCGTGCCGCTGGTCTTTTCGGCCTCGCGGATGGCGCGGGCGGCGTCAAAGCCGTTCATTACCGGCATGGCCACGTCCATCAGGATCAGGCTCGGCTTGCACTGCTGCCACAGCGCAACGGCTTCCTCGCCATTGGCGGCGATGCGGTAGGAGATGCCCAGCCCTTCGAGAATCTGGGCGAAGACGAACTGATTGATCTCGTTGTCCTCGGCGACGACAACCTCGACATCGGAATGACTTTTTTCAGCGGGCATCTCCGGTGCGACGACGATATCCCAGTCTTCGGGCGCGAGTGGCGGGACGTCGGCTGCGATGTCGCCAATCTGCAGAATGTCTGCGTAAAGCTGGGCCTCGGTCCAGTCCGTCGGCAACAGCAACGACGGCAAGGTCTCCCAGCCGGCCTCGATATCCTTCGCGGCGGCCATTCCGGCGTCGATCAACAGCAGATCGACGCTCAGGCCCGCGGCACAGGCGGCTTCCCGCATCTGGGTAAATTCGCCCAGGCTCGAGATGGCGCCGGCATCGAATTGCCATTCGCGCAGCTTCGACAGGAGCCGCTGCTCCAGATTGGGATCGGAGGTGGCCACCAGCACGCGGCGCAACGGCTGCGGCAATGCGTCGAGCATCGGCCTCGGCTCGACCAGATGCTGCATGTCCAGTGCCCGGAACGGATCATAACAGTTCTGACCCGGCTCGAAGACGTCGTAATCCTTGACCTTGAAGCCAACCTTACGTGGCAGGGCGCTTTCAACGTCGTCGTGCCAGACCACGATGTCCGTGACATCGCTCATGCAGGTCACGACCAGATGTTTGCCCGCCTCGCCGACCCGGTATTTGCGCGTGACGACCCAGACGTCTTCGCCATCGGCGCGAACAAGCTGTTCCGGCAGCGAGTAGCTTGTGCCGGTTTCCAGCACCGCGCGATCACTGCGCTCGAACTTCTCGGCAAGCTCCGGCTCCAGCAGATCCCAGACGGAGCGACCGAGGATCGCCTCGGCAGTCATTCCATGGATTGTGCAAAAAGCCTTGTTGACGGCGATGTAGTTTAAATTCCGGTCCTTGACGCACATCGGATTGGGCATGCAGTCGAGGATTCCCTCGGTCAGCTCCACCCGTTCGAGATCGGTCTGAAGCTGCTCTTCGCGCTTTTTCTGGTCGGAGATATCGCTGATCGCGACGATACAGAGACCGCTGGAGATCCGGCGCTTGCGCACGCTGATCCAGCGCTGGCGACCGATGCGTTCGATGGTCTCGTAGCGCTCGCGCCAGTGAAAGGAAATATGCTCGGAAATCCACTCGTCGCGGTTGGAGCGCCGGCGGCTTCGCTCGGGCACCGTGCCGTTGCGCACGCCCGAATCAAACACCGCACCGAGAAAATCGCGAAGGCGCGTGCCGGGCTGGAGCAAGGATGAGGAAATCGGATAGAATTGCAGCAGGTGACGGCTGGCGAAAACGATCTCGTCATTCTTGTCACAGACAAGAATGGCAAGGCCCAACGCGTCCGAAGCCGCGTCCAGAACCGTTTTCTGGATGTTCGCGCCGGTCGACGCTACATCGCTCATACCATGACCCTCATATCGCCCTGGGGCGGTGTTTTCCGGAGACATGCTGGTCGTTTTGCCGAAACGGCACTTTCGGGGCTGTCGCTCGACGACGGCCAGCTGCGTCGTCCTTCCCAAAAAGACAAAACCCGTGGTTCATTCAGGTTCTTACGGAACGTCGCAGTTTTGTGTTAAAGGCTGATTAAATTTCCGCGCCTTTGTTGCCGCCGGCAGAAACTGCAGCATGTGCAAGACGCGCCTGAGAGAAGCGGGGATAGAAGCAACCGCCAGCTTTTCATGGAGCCCCGAATCCACGACAATGCGCGCCATGCCTATCAAGCAACTCTCCGAAACCCTCATCAACCAGATCGCCGCCGGTGAGGTCATCGAGCGGCCGGCCAGTGCGGCCAAGGAATTGATCGAGAACGCACTCGATGCACATGCGACGCGCATCGAGATCGCCACGGCCGGCGGCGGCAAGACCTTGCTGCGCGTCACCGACAACGGTTCGGGCATGGATCAGGGCGACCTCGAACTTGCCGTGCGGCGGCACTGCACCTCGAAGCTCGACGGCAGCCTTTTCGATATCCGAACGCTGGGTTTTCGCGGCGAGGCCCTGCCCTCGATCGGTTCCGTTGCCCGGTTGACGATATCAAGCCGGCCGGCCGGTGCCGGTCATGGCGCCGAAATCAGCGTCGAGGGCGGCAAGGTGCGGGCGGTCCGGCCAGTGGCGGCCAACCAGGGAACCACGGTCGAGGTGCGCGACCTGTTCTTCGCGACGCCGGCGCGGCTGAATTTCATGAAGTCGGAACGCGCCGAAGCCTCGGCAATCTCAGACGTCGTCAGGCGTATGGCGATCGCCTTTCCGCAGGTGCGGTTCGTGCTATCCGGCTCGGATCGCACGACGCTGGAATTTGCAGCGACCGGAGACGACCGGCTGGCCCGGATCGCCCAGGTACTCGGCAAGGATTTCCGCGACAATGCCATCGAGATCGATGCGGAGCGCGAAGGCGTGCGCCTGTCCGGCTTTGCCGGCGTGCCGACCTTCAATCGTGGCAACTCGCTGCAGCAATACGCCTTCGTCAACGGCCGTCCGGTGCAGGACAAGCTGATCTGGTCGGCCCTGCGTGCGGCCTATGCGGAGACGATCCCGCAGGGGCGCTATCCGGTTGCCGTTCTGTCGATCGACATCGATCCGGAACTGGTCGACGTCAACGTGCACCCGGCGAAATCCGACGTGCGCTTCCGCGATCCAGGCCTCGTGCGCGGCCTGATCATCGGAGCGATCCGACAGGCGATGGCACAGGAAGGTGACCGCGCTTCGACCACTGGTGCCAGCGGCCTGATGCGGGCCTTTCGTCCGGAGACTGCGCAATACAAACCCACGCAATACAGTGCTACGCCATGGAGCCCCGAGACCTCGCCTTATCGCCCGATGGATTTTCCGGCACGCGAAACCGGGTTCGCCGAGGCGCGGCAGGCGGCTTTTGCCGAAATGGCAACACCGTCCGCCCGCGCGGTAAGCTCAGAGGCGCCTTTGCCTGCCACGAACGCGGAACAGGTGCAGCATCCGCTGGGTGCGGCACGGGCGCAGCTGCACGAAAACTATATCGTTGCCCAGACGCAGGACGGCCTGGTCATCGTCGACCAGCATGCCGCACATGAGCGACTGGTGTTCGAGACCCTGCGCAAGGGGCTGAACGACCGGCCCGTCGCCGCCCAGGTGCTGCTCATTCCCGAAATCGTCGATCTGGCCGAGGACGACTGCGACCGTTTGATCGGCCATGCGGCGGATTTCTCGAGACTGGGCCTCGGTATCGAACGGTTCGGCCCCGGCGCCATTGCCGTGCGCGAAACGCCTGCGATGCTCGGGGAAATCGATGCGGCGGGGCTCGTTCGGCAACTGGCCGACGAACTGGCCGAATGGGATACCGCGAACGGACTTGCCAGCCGGCTCGATTATCTGGCAGCGACCATGGCCTGCCACGGTTCGGTTCGCTCCGGCCGGCGGCTGCGCCCGGAGGAGATGAACGCGCTTCTACGGCAGATGGAGGCAACGCCGGGGTCCGGCCAATGCAACCATGGCCGGCCAACCTATATCGAGATCAAGCTTTCGGACATAGAGCGGCTGTTCGGGCGAAGCTGAGCGCCGGATCGCGGCTCTTCGATTGCGCTGGAAATTTCGGTCTCGACGCGCTATGCGGGTTTTCGGGAGCAGGTGGACAGAATGCGGGGACGACGAATCATGAACCGGTTTGAAGGCAGCGGCAATCGCGAGGCGAAGATCCGCTATCTGGACGGCGATTTCCAGATCGTGCTGCCCGGCTCGCATGTCACATGCGCGACAACAGGCAAGCCAATTCCGCTCGACGAGCTGCGCTACTGGAGCGTTGCCCGCCAGGAACCCTATGCCGATGCGGAGGCTTCCTTCGAAGGCGACAAGCGCGCCGGCATTCTGCCGAACCAGAAGCGCTGAAGGCTCACGACGATTGCAGCCGCCGCGCGCGCGCTGCTCTGATGGTCGCCTCGATGATCTTGCGGGGCGACATCGGGTCGTCGAACCGGATTTCCACTTCGATCACACGGCTTTTTGCCAGAAGTTCCCCCGCACGACCGTGATCGGCCTCGAGCCGCACCCTGTCCTTTGCCGTCGTCACCAGCGTCAGCCCCTGTGCGGCGGCGTGATCGAGGAGGTCGCTTATCTCATCCTCGGAAAAATGGTGGTGATCCGGAAAACTCCGTGTCTGAATGATCGCGGCGCCGGTTTCGCGAACGGTGCGGAAGAACTTTTCCGGATCGGCGATCCCGCACCATGCAAGGACCGGAACATCCTTGAGGCTGCCGTCATCCAGCGCCTCGACGGTGGCCGCGTAGATCTGCCTGCCTGCGCGTGCGGCGCGGCGCACCAGCGCATCGGCACGGTCGCCATCGCCGATCTTCAGGAGCGCGGACGCATGGCGAATCTGCTGGACGATCGGCGCCCGCACCGGGCCTGATGGGATCAGATGGCCGTTGCCGATGCCGCGGCGGCTGTCGATGACAAGCAGCGCGAAATCGAACGTCAGCCGCGCACTCTGGAAGCCATCATCCATGATGATCAGGTCCGCGCCTTCGGCCACCAGCCGGCGGGCGCCCTCGACGCGCTTGCGGCAGATGACGGTGGGCGCTTCGCGCGCCAGAAGCAGCGGTTCGTCGCCGACATCGCGGGCCCGGTGATGTTTCGGATCCACGACCGTCGTCACGTCCAGGGATCCACCATAGCCGCGGCTGAGAAAACCGGGTTTCAGGCCTTTGGCCGTGGCTGCGCGCGCAAGGGCGATCGCCGTCGGCGTCTTGCCGGCGCCACCGACGGTAAAATTGCCGACGCAGAGCACCGGAACCTCGATCGACACACGTCTGGCCCGGTCCATGCGCCGCCCGGATATGCGTCCGTAAATCCATGAGAAAGGCGAGAGCGCATAGGCGCGCCAGTCCGCTTTGGTCCACCAGAACGGCGGGGCATCCGAAACCATTCGCTCTTCCGTCCCCTCCCTGACCAGCCTGCGCGCCGTCCGCCGGTCACACAAAAATCAAAAAAAATAATTCGTTCTTTTCAACGGCGCCGCCGCCGTTCAGCCCCCCGAGGAGCCAGCGCCACAAAACGTCAGATTGCCGGGAATTGCAAGCTTTGCAGCGCATTTGCCGCTTCGGCAAGAAGCCTTCGAAAATCCCGGCGCTCGTCTTGTAGGTCCTTCGAGAGCGTGTTTGCCGCGCCCTACGATATACCGAGTTTTAACCAATCTCGGCGACTGTCGGTTAACCAAGTTTCGTACCTTCCGTCTTCTTGTATTGCGTAGCGGATCCTTAAAATGACCACCATAAGCTTCAACTCGGCAGCCACCGCTGCCTTGGCTATACTGCGCCATAATGATTCCCGGCATGAAAAGCTGGAAAACATCGTCACCACCGGCATGCGGGTCGGCGAAGCTGCCGACAATGCGGCGTATTGGTCGATCGCAACCGACATGCGCAACACCCACAAGGCGACCGGTGCCGTCATCGACGCGCTGGAACTGGGGGCTGCGGTCGTCGATGTCGCCTATGAGGCGATGGAAAATCTCATCGACATCACATCCGAGATCAAGGCCAAGGTGATGATCATGAAAGGCATGGGCACCGACCGCTACAAGATCAGCTCGGAAATCTACGAACTGGAGAAGCAGTTCCTGTCGGTCACCGAGTCCGCATCCTTCAATGGTCGAAACCTGCTGGCGCCGGGCAAGCTCAACTATACCGAAAAATCCTATGTGGACGGCAACGGCCGAACCCTGAACTATATGGAAATGACCGCCCCCGACGCCAATGTCACCTTCGGCGGCATCGTCTCCAGCTACAGCAAGGGCAGGATCGGGCTGATCAACATCCATGGCGACAGCAATCTCAACCTCTTCGGTCAGGCCAGCTACAAGAACGCCGATGGCACGATCACGCTTGAGGACGGCCTCGTCGGCAATCCGCAGGCGGACGGGGAAACGGATGGCGTCGCGCATGAAGATCCGTTGAAAACGACCGCATGGCTTCCGGCTTTCAATGGACGCACGCAAATCGCCTTTGCCAATGGCGCTCAGACGGACGACATGTTCAGCGCTTCGCATATGGGCGAAGTGCCTGATGATCTCGTTGAATATGCAACCGACCTGCTCGTCACCCGCTATGACGATATTGAGAAGACCCTAGTTGATCGCGCGGCGACGCTCGGCTCGCTCAGCATGCGGATCGAAATGCAGACGGATTACAACAAGACGCTATCATCGACGATCCAGAAGGGCGTCGGCCGGCTGGTCGATGCCGACATGAGCGATGCCTCGACCAAGCTCAAGGCCATCCAGGCGCAGGTGCAACTGGCGGTGCAGGCACTCAATATCGCCAACAATGCCCCGTCTCTGCTCGTGCAGCTGTTCCAGAACTGACGATCACCAGCCTGATCTTCCCTTCGATGCCACGGTTTCCTTTGCTGGTACCGCGACAAAAAAATGCCCCCGAAAGCAATCAACTTCGGGGGCATTCTTGATATGTCTTTATCCGTAGTCAGTGCCTCTGCAACGCAAGACTGTCGATCAACGGAGACCGAAGAACGACAGAACAGCGATAACAACCACGACCAGGCCAACGATGTAGATAATGCGATTCATGATGGGTTCCTTTGTTTTCCACAACAGGAACGCGCAATCACCCGTTTGGTTCCTTGGATTGCCGTCGTTTTCCCTTCGCCCTCATCAAAAGATCCAGTTCAATTTCAGAGGGACCAAAGCGCGTGTAGAGATCAAGCGCTTCCTCCTCGCCCAAATTGTAGCGTTCCTGGAACACCTGCAAGGTGCAGGGTTCGCCGCGTTGCTGACGTGCCCGTGTCGGTCGCTCCTGCATGGCGCTTACCAGTATCGGCGCCGCGGAGGCTCGCGCGGCGTGAGCTGGCGCTCTGCGGACCGGAAGCCGGAAAGATGGCCGATGAGATAGCCGGCGACGCCTGCCAGAGCCAATGCCAGCGTCAGGCTGTGCGGATGGTCTGCAGCCGCATCCTTGACGGACAGCGCCTGCTCTTTCACGGCATGTGCGGCGTCTGCCGCTCTGGCTGCGATCGTATCGGCATTGCGAGGGGCACCGGTGAAGCCGGCTCGGAGTTCGGATTCTGCCATAGGGTCGTCTCCTTTGGATTAAAACCTATTAACTGGCAGGAATCCGCAATGTTCCGTCGATCGTGAGCCTTACCACCCAAAAACCTGAAAAATCGAAGAATACCGACAACATAAAATTGGAAACCTGATAAAATTCGTATTTTATTATGAGCTAATATAGATACACCTCGGGCGGAAATAGCACCAAAAATGTAGTATTCCAGGCTATTGCACGATGTTTTGTTACGCGTATTGTCAATATCGCATATTTTATTGCTAACGCGCCTGTTTCGGAAGCCTTTTATCGATCCGAATTGATGGCTTTGCGCTTCGGAGCATGGACATGACCACCACCAATGTGACGTCCAGCCAGGCATCCGCTGGTTTGATTGAATCCAGCACCACAAAATGGTCGGGCTCCATCACCTATTCCGTTCCGGGTTCAAGTGCGGTCTGGCAGGCGGGTTACCAGGACGGGGAGCCATCTGATTCGGACTACGGAATATTCAGCACCACGCAGGCGGCGAATTTCACGATCGCGATGGAACTGTGGGATAGCTATATCGCACCGGCGATGAACAAGGTCTCGGACGCGACGCCCGGCGACATCCGGATCGCCTTCACCGATGTTTCGGCGCGCAGTCCCGGCGCCGCTGCCTATGCCTACTATCCGCCATCCGGAGGCGAGCTACCGGTGAACGGCGACATATGGGTGGACGAGACCTACAAGTCGAGCAGCTTTGCGTCCCGTGGTGCCGATTTCGAAATCCTTTTGCATGAAATCGGCCACGCCCTCGGGCTGAAGCACTCCTTCGAGACCCCGACCCTGCCCGCCGGTTTCGACAATACGACCTATACCGTGATGAGCTATACCACGGAGGACTATTTCTTCACCTGGAGCGGCGGCGGCGGGAGCATCTCCGTCAGTTCGCTCGGCACCACCGCGTTCACGCCCATGGTGCTCGATATTCTCGCCATCCAGACCCACTACGGCGCCGACACGGCGACAGAGACCGGCAACACCGTCTACGCCTTCACGGATTCCGAACTGGACGGCCGGCAGGCGATCCACGATGCGGGTGGTACGGACACGCTCGACCTGTCCGCCCTCAGCCGCGGCTCCCACGTGGATCTCCGCCCAGGCGCCTATTCCGATCTTGCCTATTACGAAGTCGAGGACCAGATCGATGATCTTGCCGAGGAGTATGGCAGCGGGCTGGAGGCCTTCATACGCCAACAACTGACGAACGATTCCCGGCCTGCCTATGAGTGGGAACGAAACCTCGGTGTCGCCTTTTCGACGACGATCGAAAATGCGATCGGCAGCAGCAAGGTCGACAGCATCATCGGCAATTCGGCAGCCAACCGGCTGGATGGCCGCGGCGGCGCCGACCGCATGGAAGGCCTGACCGGAAACGACACCTATATCGTCGACAATGGTGACGACGTCATTGTCGAAGGCACCGGCCAGGGCACATCCGATACCGTGCTGGCTTCCGTGGGCTACGATCTCCTCGACGGCGTGCAGGTCGAGAAGCTTGGCACCACCAGCGCTTCGGGCACGGGGTCGATCAACCTCTACGGCAATGCGCTGAAGCAGGAGATCACCGGCAATGCCGGCAAGAATCTTCTTTCGGACGGCGGCGCCGGAGCTGCCGATACGCTGAAAGGCCTCGGCGGCGACGACACATACCGGATCAGCAACGGCGACGACGTGATTGTCGAGACGTCAAGCCAGGGCGCCAACGACACCGTGCTCGCCAAGGTGACCTACGATCTTCAGAGCGGCGTGTTCATCGAAAAACTGATGGCTTATGACGCCGGTTCAACCGCGTCGCTCAATCTTTATGGCAACTCGCTGAGCCAAGAGATCATCGGCAGTGCCGGCAAGAACATCATTTCGGATGGCGGCAGCGGTTCCGCCGACACGATGAAAGGTCTCGGCGGCAACGATACCTATCGGGTCTACAATTCCGGCGACGTGATCGTCGAAAGCTCGACCCAGGGCACCAACGACACCGTTGAAGCGAATGTGAACTATGCGATCGGAAAGGGCGTGCACATCGAGACGCTCAAGGCGCGCGACGCCGGCAGCACGACAGCCCTGAAACTGACCGGCAACGAGATAAGGCAGACGATCACCGGCAATGCCGGCGCCAACACGCTGAAAGGCCTTGGCGGCGACGACACGATCAGCGGCGGCGACGGCGACGATTTTCTCCACGGGGGCACGGGAAACGACACGCTGAGCGGCGGCGTGGGTATCGACAAATACGTCTTCGACACGACCCTGAACGGCACGAGCAATGTCGACACCATCACGTCGTTTTCAAGCACCGACGAGTTCCGGCTTTCCGCCGAAATCTTCACCGCCATCGGGGCGCTCGGAACACTGCTGTCCGCAGCCTTTGCCAGCAACAATAGCGGCAATGCCGGCGACACGTCCGACCGCATCATCTTCGAGAAGGATACTGGAGAGGTCTATTATGACTTCAACGGCAGCACGTCGGGCGGTGGCGTCCTCTTCGCCATCGTCGATGCGAACCTGAGCCTCAGCAACAGCGACTTCATCATCGTCTGAAAAGATCGTTGCGCAGCCAGGTCACGGCGCAATCAGGCCTGCGCTCACGGAAGGCGGGATTTCAGTTCAGGACGGCTTCAAGCCCGGTAATGTCGGGAATGCAGTGGTCCGAGGCCGCCGACAGCGATTGCGGCGAGCCGGTCCCAGTCAGGACGGCAACCGTCAGCCCGGCACCGGCGTTGCGGCCCATATGCAGGTCGTGATTGTTGTCGCCGACGACCGCGACCTGATGCGGGGCAAGACCGGTTGCCGCACAGAAGCCGAGTACCATGCCCGGCTCCGGTTTCGTGCCGTAGCCACTGTCATAGCCTGCGACATAATCCAGGTAGCGTTCAAAGCCGAAGCGTTTGGCCGTCTCGCGTATCGAGCGCTCGTTATCGCTCGAGGCGACGCCGAGGCGGTACCCCTTGGCATGCAAGCCGGCAAAGAAGGTGGCAAGATCTGTGACCGGCACGGCAAGGGCGGCGGAATTGGCAAACAGGTAGTCGAGCTTTTCGCGGAGCGCCTCGACCGTATAGGGAGCCCCGGCCTCGACCATGCCCGTGGCGATCTCCACCGTATTGCCTGCGGCCAGCAAGCTGTCCGGTGTGACGTAGCCGCTGTCCGGATCCATGCCGCCGGCCACCAGTAACCTGCGCGCCAGTGTCTCGTCGCCATTTGCGGCGATCCGAGCAAGTTCGTAGTTCACCGGTACCCAGCTCTTCACATAATCGAGCAGCGTTCCGTCCTTGTCGAAAAGGATGCCGGCAATGGTCTTGTCCTTGATCATCGGTCTCTCGCGTAAGGGACTGTGGGTTTCCGCGGTCAGGTCTCGCTGCGCGGCTGCAATCGGGCCTTCACGGTCAGCGGGTTGATATAGGGCTCCAGCCCCTTGATCGTCGCTGACAGCGCACCACGCATTTCATGCACGGTTTCGAGCCCGGCATCGATCATCGAGCGACGCATGTCGTCGTTGACGAGCAGGTAGTTGACACCCTTGGCCAGCATCTCGACGTCGCGGATGATCTTGGCGCTACCGTTCTTTGCGAGCATCTGATAGGTCTCGCGGAAGTTCTGGACGTTGCCGCCTGACAGGATGGCGCAGCCGAGCATGGCCGGCTCCAGCGGGTTCTGACCACCTTCGGCAAACAGCGAGCGGCCGACGAAGGCCACCTCCGTCAGCCGCAGGTAAAGCCCCATTTCGCCGATCGTATCGCCGAGAAAGACATCCGTCTCCGCGGTCAGCGGGTCGTTGCGGGTCCGGCGTGCCACCGTCAGCCCCTTGGCATTGAGCATGGCTTCGATGGCATCCGCACGCTCCGGATGGCGCGGCACGATGATCGTCAGAAGGCCCGTGCGTTCCTTGAGCGCGCGGTGGACGACACCGGCGGCGGCCTCCTCGCCCTCGAACGTCGAAATCGCCGCCCAGGTCTTCCGGGCGCCGATCTGCGTGCGGTATTGCTTCAGCGCCTGGGCGTCATGCGGCGGCGCGTCCGTATCGACCTTGAGATTGCCCGAGACCATGACCGGCAGGGCACCCAGCGTGCGGAACCGTTCGGCATCGACCTCCGACTGGGCGATCACAAGCGCCAGGTTTTCGAACAGAGCATCGGCCAGCGACGGCCGCTTTTTCCAGCGCGCAAAGGTACGGTCCGACAGGCGGCCATTGACCAGGACCTGCGGAATATGGCGCTGGCCAAGCTCGAGAATGGTCATCGGCCAGATTTCCGATTCCGCGATGATCGCCAGATCCGGTTCCCAGTAATCCAGGAAGCGGCTGACCGACGGCTTGAAATCGAGCGGCACATACTGGTGGATGACGGAGGACCCCAGGCGTTCCGCGACGACTGTCGCGGAGGTCTTCGTGCCGGTGGTCAGGACCACGGCAATGCCGCGGCGACGGACTTCCTTGATCAGCGGAATGACGGCCATGGTCTCGCCGACACTTGCGGCATGAAACCAGACAAGCGGCCCGCGCGGCCGCGGTTCGCTTGCAAAGCCGTACCGTTCGCGGCGGCGCGCGGAATCTTCCTTGCCCTTGGCGACGCGCACCGCAAGATAAGGCCCGATCAGCGGATAGATCGCAGTGCCGATCCAGCGATATCCGCCCAGCGCGAGACGCGCAAACAGATTGGTCATGGATAGACCTTCCGCAGGCCGCTGGACAAAACACGAGGCGTTTCAGCGCAAGACGGTGCAGACATCAGAGAGCCGGCCGACATCGGCATCAATCGTTTTCCGGATCAAGCATCCGGTGCATATGGACGATGAAGTAGCGCATATGGGCATTATCGACGGTCATCTGCGCCTTTGATTTCCAGGCGGTCAGCGCCGTTTCGTAGTCCGGAAAAATGCCGACAATGTCGAGTTTGCCCAGGTCCCGGAACTCGACGCTGGTCAGCGTCGTCAGTTCGCCGCCGAATACAAGGTGCAGCCGCTGTTTCTTCTCTGGAGTCTGAGCCATCTGACTTTTCCGTTTTCTTGACGTGTTTGGTTTGGTTTGCGGCATTCGACCCTAAAGGTCAATGGCCCTCCAGACCCTGTGCTGCCGCAACCAGGGCCGGGAGCAGAGGCTGTGCGGCGGCGCACAGAACCGTATGGCGAACATTGGGGCGATTGTAGGAAAGCAGTTGCCCATCAAGGCTGGCAAGGGCGCCACCGGCCTTTTCGAGAATGAGGTCGGCTGCCGCCAGATCCCAGTCATGCGAGTTGGTCTTGACCACCGTCCCGTCGATCCGCCCATCGGCGATCATCGCGATCCGGTAGGCAAGGGACGGCACGTGCGAGATGCGCGAGACGCCGGTGCGATAGCCGCTCTCGAGCCGGACAATGGTATCTTCGGCCAGCGCGATCTTGAGCATTTCCCCGGCGGGCGGGGAGCGGACGAGGATTGCTGCACCGTTCTTGCTCGCGGCACCGCCGTCGCTTGCCTGGAACAGTTCTTCGAGCGCCGGGGCGAACAGGACACCGGCCACCGGCCGTCCACGGTGGACGACGGCGACGCTGACGCACCAGACATCCTTTCCGGCGATGAAGGCGCGGGTGCCGTCGATCGGATCAACGACAAAGACGGTTTCGCAACCGAGACGCGCCTCGTCGTCATCGGTTTCCTCCGAAAGCCAGCCGTAGTTCGGCCGGGCGGCCAGTAGCCGCTCCTTCAGAATGTCATTGGCGGCGTAATCCGCTTCGCTCACCGGCGAGCGTCCGCCATTCTTCCACTGCACGTCCGGATCCCGGCGAAAATAGGTCATCGCCTTTTCGCCGGCGGCAATGGCGGCATCCGTGATCAGCGCGAGGTCTCTGGCCCATTGGTCAGGCGAAGGGTGAACGGCAGTCATGTGGCGGTCCAATTCCAGCGGCAAGGCTTGCCGCGTCTGTTTTCAAATTCGTCGTCAGGCCTGTTATCCCGCTCACGTGCCGGCAAGCGTCATGCCTTCGATCGCCAGCGTCGGTGCGGCAACGCCATATTTGCGGTCGATATCGTCTGCCAGCGTCAGAGCCATGAACATCTGTTTCAGGTTCGATGCAATGGTCACTTCCGACACGGGGAAGGCAAGCTCGCCGTTTTCGATCCAGAAGCCGGATGCACCGCGGCTGTATTCGCCGGTGATCATGTTGACGCCCTGGCCGATCAGCTCGGTGACATAAAAGCCCGTACCGATGCTGCGGATCAGGTCCTCGCGCGACACGTCGCCGGGCTCAAGCGCGAAATTGGTCGATCCCGGATTGACGGCAGGACCGCCGCGCACGCCGCGGCCATTGGTCTGAAGACCGAGTTCGCGGGCAGTCGAGGTCGACAGGAACCAATGGCGCAACACACCATCCTCGATCATCGACAATTTTTTGCCGCTGATGCCTTCGCCATCGAAGGGGCGCGACGACGAACCGCGAACGACCAGGGGATCGTCGGTGACATGGATACCGGCCTTCAGCACGGGCTTGTCCATCATGTCGCGCAGGAAGCTGGTCTTACGGGCAACCGACGCGCCGTTGATGGCACCGGCAATGTGGCCGGCGAACCCCCGCGCCATGCGCGGATCAAAGACGACGGTAACGTTCTTCTGCGTCGGCATCTGGCGCGCGCCGATGCGCGATACGGCCTTTTCGCCTGCCGTGCGGCCGATTTCGGCTGCGTCCTTCAGGTCGGCGAAATAAAGGCGACTGTCGAAATCATAGTCGCGCTCCATTTTCGTGCCGTCGCCGGCAATCGCGCTGACGGAACGACCGAAGCGGGTGCCCATGTAGGACCCGGAAAATCCGGCCGACGTGACCAGCACCAATCCGCCCATGCCGGCAGACGTGCCGGCGCCGCTGGAGTTGGTGACGCCGGGAACGGCAAGAGCAGCCTCTTCCGCAGCCAGTGCCGCTTCGGTCAGGGCATCCGTCGATACCTCCGTCGGATCGAACAGCTCAAGGTCCGGATAGGACCGGGCAAGCCTGTCGCTATCGGCGAGACTTGCAAAGGGGTCTTCCGGCGATGCTTTGGCCATGGCCACGGCGCGCTCTGCAAGAACCTTGAGATCGAAGCCGGGATTGGCTGAAACGCTGGCGACCCGCCGGCCGACAAAGACCCGCAGCGAAAAATCGTCGCTCTCGGAGGACTCGGTCGCTTCGACCTTGCCCAGCCGCACGGAGACGGAGCGCGCCCGGCCGCGGACGACCACCGCATCGGCCTCAGTCGCGCCGGCCTTGAGCGCGAGATCGATCAGTTCTGTCGCCCGCGCCTGGAGCGAGCCGGAATCGATAATGTTTGTCATGATTTGGCCTTTCATTCCTGTCCCATTTATTGTGCAGTACAGGAAGCATCAAGGGCATCCGATGATTCTTGTGCGCTATCCCTGCCATGAATGCCACGCGACGATGTGAAAAGCACCGGACCCGGGTGGAATCGATCAGAAAGACCGCTGCATGTCGACGACGCCAGTCATCTATTCACAGGCCCTGCTGCTGCTGGGCGGCGCTGTGGTCGCGGCGCCGATCTTCAAGAAGCTCGGTCTCGGGACCGTTCTCGGCTACCTCGCCGCCGGTGTCGTCATCGGCCCGCTCTTGAAGCAGATCACCGAGGGCGAGCAGATCCTCGGCTTCGCCGAACTCGGCGTCGTCTTCCTGTTGTTCGTGATCGGGCTCGAACTCAAGCCGTCACGACTCTGGCAGATGCGCCGCGACATCTTCGGGCTCGGGACGGCGCAGGTCGTGCTGACAGGCGGCATCGTGTCGGCCATCGTCTATGAGACGGGCATTCTCGACTGGGCCGGCAGCGTCATCACCGGCTTCGGCCTCGCCCTGTCGTCCACCGCCTTTGCCCTGCAGATTCTCGACGAGAAAAGCGACACCAACACGCGCTACGGCCAGCGGACCTTTTCGCTGCTGCTGCTGCAGGACCTCGCCATTGTCCCGCTTCTGGCGCTGATCCCGCTGATCGCCCTGCAGGCGCCGGAGGATACGACCTCGCCGCTCTATGATTTCGGGGTCGCCATCGCCGCGATCCTCGCGCTGGTCATTGCAGGCCGCTACGTGCTCAATCCGGTGTTCCAGGTCATCGCGCGCACCGGTGCGCGCGAGGTGATGATCGCGGCAGCCCTGCTGATCGTCATGGGGGCTGCGACCGTCATGCAACTGGCTGGCCTCTCCATGGCCATGGGCGCTTTTCTTGCAGGCGTGATGCTGGCAGAATCCTCCTACCGCCACGAACTCGAAGCCGATATCGAGCCATTCCGCGGCCTTCTGCTCGCCCTGTTCTTCATGGCGGTCGGCCTGTCGCTGCAGATCGACGTCATCCTTGAAAACTATCTTCTGATCCTGATTGCCGTTCCGCTTCTGATGGCGATCAAGGCGCTGGTGATCTATGGCCTCTGCCGCATGACCGGCTCCCCCCACAACGACGCAGTGCGGATCGGCCTTTTGTTGCCGCAGGGCGGCGAGTTCGGCTTCGTGCTGTTCAGCGCGGCCGCAGCCGCCGGCGTGTTTTCCTCCGGCACAGCCTCGCTTCTGATCGCCATCGTCACCCTCTCCATGGCGCTGACGCCGCCGGCCTCGGCGCTCGCGGGACTTCTGATGCAGGAGCAGGCCGAGACGAAGGAAGAGATGGAAGAGGACTTCGAAGGGGCCGGCGCCGACGTTCTGATGATCGGCTTCTCGCGCTTCGGACAGATTGCAGCGCAGATCCTGCTTGCCGGCGGCCGCGACGTGACGATCATCGACCACTCCGCCGCGCGCGTGCGGCAGGCCGCGACCTTCGGCTTCCGCATCTATTTCGGCGACGGCACCCGCCTCGACGTGCTGCGGGCGGCAGGCATCGAACGTGCGAAGATCGTCGCCATCTGCACCCACCAGAAGGAAATCACCGACCGGATCGTCGATATGGTCCAGGCGGAGTACCCGAACGCCCGCATCTTTGCCCGTGCCTATGACCGGCTGCACACGCTGACGCTGAGAGCCCGCGGCGTCGATTACGAACTGCGCGAAACCTTCGAATCAGGGCTTTTGTTCGGACGCCGGACGCTGGAATCGCTTGGCGTCGGCGATGACGAGGCGCTGGCAATCACGGACGACATCCGTCGGCGCGACGAGGCCCGGCTTGCCCTGCAGGAAGCCGAAGGCATCAGCGCCGGCCGTGACATGCTGCATTTTCAGCCTGTCCGCCCGGAGCCCACGCCGCTGGTCAAGCCGAAGCGCGAAGTCATGCACACCGCTGATAATGACGATGAAATCCTGTCCAACACGCCGCGGGAGGGCGAGCCGAAGGCAAGCGGCAAGATCGTCGGTGCGGAGTAGAAATCAGTTCCTTGCATGGGCCTCGAAGGCCGCATCGAGTGCGGTCTTGACTTGATCCCGAATGCCGGCGGTGGCATTGAGAACGTCCTGCGCCTTGAGGAAATCCATCACCCGGAAACGACTGACCTCGGGGCGAAGCAGGATATCCGGCGGATGCGCCTTGATCTTCATCGCGATGATCGACTGCATCATCAACTGGCTGGCCCCGAACAGGCTGTCGATGCGGCTTGGCATGGTCTCACCATCGCCTTCCGGGCCGCCGACGACATCGACGCCGACAACGATATCGGCAAGCCCAAGCAGATGATCAAAAGGGACCGGGTTGTAGATGCCGCCATCGATCATCACCCGACCATCGATGCGCACCGGCATGAACATGGCGGGAATGGCGGAGGACGCGGCCAAGGCCTGATAGAGATCGCCGCTTTCGCAGACCCGTTCGCTCTGGCCGTAATAATCGGTCACGACCACTTTCAGGGGGATGCCGAGATCCGCAAAATCAGCCGGTATGCCCTCGGGCAGGAAGGCCTTCAAAAGCCGCTCGAGATTGAACTGGCCGACGCGAAAGCCGCCGGCCATCGCCGAAGCCAGATTTGTCGGCCGCAGGCTCCAGATGCGGTTCATCACCTCGCGGCGCCGGCCGATCGTGGCAAGCACATGCTCGCGAATATCGGTGCCGCGCAGCCCGGCAGCCATGCCGGCGCCCATGATAGAACCGATCGAGGAGCCAGCGATCGCGACCGGGCGAATGCCGAGTTCGTCCAGCGCTTCAATCACATGAATATGCGCAAGACCCCGCGCGCCACCGCCACCGAAGGCGATGGCAACGGTAGGCCCTGCGTTTTTCGAAGAAGCGCCCGGTGTCGGGATGTTATCCATCACTCGCTCCCGATCCGGACCTATGCCGCACGATAATGGTAGAAGTGCATCCGGGTCTCGCCGAAAACCCTGTCTTCGATGAACTCGAAGCCATCCTGCAAAACAGGGCGGACATCGCCGCGCTCCTCCAGGATGACCAGCGCATCCGGCAGAAGCCAGCCGCCGTTCGCCGCCGATGCCAAGGCCTTTTCCCCGAGACCCTTGCCATAGGGCGGATCGGCAAAGACGAAATGAAAGGGATCGACGGTCGACACCGGCCCGAGATCGGTTGCATCGCGACGATACACCTTCGCCCTGCCCTGCAGGCCGAAAGCCTCGATGTTGGTGCGCAACAGGCCACGGCCCTCCGCGCTCGTCTCGACGAACAGCGCCTGCCGGCAGCCGCGCGACAGGGCTTCAAGCCCCACGGCGCCGGTGCCGGCAAAGAGATCAAGCACACGCGTATCGTCCAGAGCCTCCGGATAGGCGTGGCTCAGGATATTGAACAGGCTTTCGCGCGTCCGGTCCGTTGTCGGCCGGATATCGCTCGAATTGGGAGACGCGAGCGAGCGCCCGCGAAATTCACCGCCGACGATACGCACGACCGGTCAGTTGCCCCGGCCGCGTGGCTTACCGCCACCTGCAGGACGTCCACCGGCCGGCTTGCCGCCGCTGGGACGACCGCCTGGCTTGCCACCGGGCCCGCCAGCGCGGGCACCAAACGGCTTTGCGCCTGAAGGCTTGTCACCAAAGGACTTGCCGCGCGGCTTGTCGCTGCCGGCAGTGTCGCGGGCCGGACGGTCGCCGAATGGCCGGTCACCATCGCGACGCGGCGGACGATCGCCTTGTGGACGGGCTGCTTGCGGGCGGGCACCTTGCGGGCGATCCCCCTGGGGTCGATCTCCGCGGGGAGGACGGTCGCTGAATTCACGCGGCTTGCGTTCGCCGCCATCCTCGCGGCTGAAGGATTTTTCGCCGAACGGCTTGCGCGGCCGATCGCCCTGCGGGCGGTCACCCCTTGGCCTATCCGAGTTTGGTCTGTCCGAGCTTGGCCTGTCCGAACGCGGCTTGTCGGAGAAGGAGCGTGCACCCTCGGTGCGCGGCTTGCGGTCACCGAACGAACGCTCCTCACGCGGCTTACCGGCAAACCCGCCGGCTTCGCGCGGCTTGCGATCGCCGGAAGGCCGGTCGCCAAAGCTGCGCGCGCCACGGTCATCGCCGCCACCGCGCTTGCGGTCGCCACCACGCGCATCATCGCGGCTCGGCTCTTCCGTCGCGCGGATCCAGTCCTTGTCGTCGTCGTCACGGGTAACCACGACACGCGGGCCGCGGTCAGGGCGGTCGTAGACGCTTGCCTTCTTGCGATCCGGGTCGAACTTGCGCGCCGATTTCATCGGCGAACCGTCTCTGGTCTTGCCGTAGCGTTTGACGTTCGGAGCGCCTTCCGGGCGCTCGCGGCGGACAGGTTTTTCGCCCGTGGCCGCAGCGCCCTCTTCCTTCGGTTTTCTCTCGGCCACCGGACGGGCGCCGGGCGCCATCCAGACATTGGCCTTGCGGGCACGGAAACCGGGCTCGCGTTTCGGCTGATCGTCGAACCGCGCGGGCGGCGCATCGCGGCCGCCGCGTTCCTTGCGATCCGGCCGCTCGGCGCGGTCAGGACGTCCCCCGCTTCTGTCGTCACGCTTGGTGTCGAGACGCGACAGGGCGCGTTCGCGCTTGTCTTCCGGCTTCTCGCGGAACGCACCACGCTCCGGCCGGTCCGGCTTGGACGACCATTCGCTCTTCTGAGGCTTCTCTTCTTCGGCAGGCGCATTATCAAACAGCGGCGCGTCGAAATTCGCCTTGGCATCCTCGATCAGGCGGGGGCCGAGCTGATCGCGCAGCGTGCGGCCACGGATTTCCTGCGCCTTGCCTTCGGCGAGTTCGCCAAGCTGGAAGGGACCATAGGAAATACGGATCAGCCGGTTCACGTCGAGGCCAAGCGCGCCCATGACGTTCTTGATCTCGCGGTTCTTGCCTTCGCGCAGGCCCATGGTGATCCAGACATTGGCGCCCTGCACCTTGTCGAGCGTTGCTTCGATGGATCCGTAAAGCACGCCGTCGACGGCAATGCCGTCCTTCAGCTTGTCCAGTTCCGCCTGCTCGATGGTGCCGTGGGCGCGCACGCGGTAGCGGCGCAGCCAGCCGGTCGACGGCAGTTCGAGAACCCGGGCCAAACCGCCATCATTGGTCAGCAGCAAAAGGCCTTCGGTGTTGATGTCGAGACGACCGATCGACAGGACGCGCGGCAGGTCTTCCGGCAGGTTGTCGAAGACAGTCTGACGGCCTTCCGGATCGGAATTGGTCGTCACCAGGCCGGTCGGCTTGTGATAGAGCCAAAGGCGCGTACGCTCGATGCCGCGGATCGGCTGGCCATCGACCTCGATATGGTCCGACAGCGTCGCGTTGACGACCGGGCTGTCGAGCAGCTTGCCGTTCAGCTTGACGCGGCCTTCCATGATCATGCGCTCGATATCGCGGCGCGAGGCCACGCCCGCACGGGCCATGATCTTGGAGATGCGTTGCGGCTCGTCGCCGGTGGCAGCAGCGGCCGAAACCCGGGGCTTGCGTGGCTTTTCGACGCCGGAATCGGACGCATCGGGTTTGCGCGCTTCGGAATAGGGTTTCTTGTCGCGGTTCTTGTCACCGGCCGGCTTGCCGCCGGGCCGCTGGGGCTTGTCTTTGAATGTCATTTGTGTTGCCTGCCTTTTGCGGCTGTCCTATCAGGTCGGGACTGATGCGTTAAGAGAAATTATCACAGGGTCGTCAAATGGCCGAGACAAACCGTTTCATGGACCTCGCGCTTGATGAGGCGAGGCTTGCGGCAGAGCGCGGCGAAGTGCCGGTCGGGGCCGTTCTGGTACTCAACCGCGACATTATCGCCAGCGCCGGAAACCGCACCCGGGAGCGCAACGACGTCACCGCCCATGCCGAAATCGAGGTGATCCGCCATGCGGCAAACGCGATCGGCGCGGAGCGGCTGTCCGGTGCGGATCTTTATGTGACGCTCGAACCCTGCACCATGTGCGCAACTGCGATTTCCTTTGCCCGCATCCGCCGTCTCTATTATGGCGCCGACGATCCGAAGGGCGGCGGCGTCGAAAGCGGCGTGCGGTTTTTTGCGCAGCCGACCTGCCACCATGCGCCGGAGGTCTATTCCGGGCTTTCCGGCGTGGAGGCGGCAGATATCCTGAAAACCTTCTTCGCCGGGCGACGCTGAGAGATTTAGCCGGCGGCGAAATCCGCGAGCGTCTGGCCGCTCATCCGGTAGCGGATCCATTCGGTCTGCGGCTCGGCACCGATCGCATCATAGGCGCGGATTGCCGGCGCATTCCAGTCGAGCACGCTCCACTCGAACCGGGCACAGCCCTTTTCGATGGCGACCCGCGCCAGATAGCGCAGCATCAGACGCCCGGCACCGCTGCCGCGTTGGTCTGGCGTGATATAGAGATCTTCGAGATAAAGCCCGTTGCGGGCCTTCCAGGTCGAATAGCTGTAGAACCAGACGGCAAAGCCGACCGGCACGCCATCCTTTTCACAAATCGCCGCCTCGCAAACGGAGGACTGGCCGAACAGCGATGCGCGCACGCTGTCGACCGTTGCCTCGACCTCATGGCCGGCCTTTTCGTAGACCGCCAGTTCGGTGATGAAGCGAAGGATGGTTGCCGCGTCCTCGGGTCCGGCGCGGCGGATATCAAAGGATTGCGTGGAAACCGTCACGGATCAGAAGGGCCAGTACCACTTGGAGCCGCTGTTCTTGATCTGCGCTTCCTTCTTGCGGCGGCGTTCCTTGACCTTCTCGTCTTCGCCGAGGTCAGCCTTGGCTTCCTCCGGAATCGCGCGATAGGCGAGCGGCGGATCGCTGAGGAAGCGGCGCTTGTCGGAATAGGCGCCCATTTCGAGCTTGCGCGCCTCGCGATAGGCTGCCTGCTGCTCCTTGGCGGTCAGGCGGCGGCCATTGGCATTCGACTTCGCAAGGGGCGAGACATAGCCGATCTGGCCGCTGTTTTCGTCAGCCTCGGCGACGAGGCGCTTACGCGTGTCTTCCGGCGATTCCAGCCATTGCGGATTATCCTTCGAGGCAAGCGACTGCTGCGGCTGGACCAGCGCAGCCTCTTCCTGCGATGGCGGCAGAACCAGCGATGGGCGCGGCTGATACTTGACGTTGCTCTTGGCCGGCTGGGAAAAGGCCACCGCACTGCCAAGGTCATCCATCAGATGTTCGCCGACGGTCTTGTCGGTTCCATAGGTTGGCCCGCCAACGCAGCCGGTCAGCAGAAAACTGCCAGCCACAACGCCGAAAACACCGGCAATCCCTCGAAACTCTCGCGTCACGCTCATGAAAACCCTTCCAGCAATGCCGGCACGAACACCCGTCCGGGACAGCACTCCGCCCCCATGACGGATAAATCCGCCAAATTTCAGGCAGGTTTTACCGGATGAGATGCAAAAGCGCAATTCACTCGGCAAACTATCCCTCAAGACGTGAAGCCAAGCTCCTTCAGCGCCGCCGCATCGCGGGCCGACACGTCCGGAAAATCTGCGTCCGAGCCGACATCCGGCGTGTAACGCCAGGATCGGGCGCACTTGGTGCCCTCGGCCGGCTTCGGCTCGACCGCCACCTTGGTTCCGTCGTCGAGGCGGAAGGCGTTGCCCGGACCATTACCGGCCAGAACCGAGATGGCCGAGGTGATGCAGATCTCGGCGAAGTCGAGACCGACCAGCGCCTCCAGCAACTCCGGATCGGCGACATGCACGACAGGTGCCGCTTCCAGCGACGAGCCGATGTGCTTGTTCTTGCGCTCGATTTCCAGCGCACCGCTGACGGCGCGGCGGACGGTGCGGACCTTTTTCCACTTTTCGGCCAGCGCCTCGTTCGACCATTCCGCCGGGATATCCGGGAACTGTTCGAGGTGGACGGAGACGGCGGACGGGTCACGCGACAGCCATGCCTCTTCCGTGGTGAAAGGCATCGTCGGCGCGAACCACAGCACGAGGCTGTCGAACAGCTTGCGGATGACGAAGAGCGCCGAGCGGCGCTTCAGGCTCGACGGCGCGTCGCAATAGAGCGTGTCCTTGCGGATGTCGAAATAGAAGGCCGACAGCTCGACATTGGCGAAATCGGTCAAGGCGCGGGTGATGCGCTTGAAGTCGAAGTCGTCATAGGCCTTGCGCACCAGCTGGTCGAGTTCGAACAGCCGATGCAGCATCAGCTTTTCGAGTTCCGGCAGGTCTGCATAGGAAATCTCTTCGCCCTTGTCATGGGCGAGCGTGCCGAGCATCCAGCGGATGGTGTTGCGGATCTTGCGGTAGGCATCGATATTGGTCTGGATGATCGTCTTGCCGACGCGCAGGTCTTCGGCATAGTCCGACGACATGACCCAGAGGCGCAGGATATCGGCGCCGGCATCGTTCATGATCGTCTGTGGCGCCGTGACATTGCCCTTCGACTTCGACATCTTCTCGCCCTTCTCATCCATGATGAAACCATGGGTGACGACGGCGTCGTAAGGCGCGCGGCCGCGCGTCGCGCAGCTTTCGAGCAGCGACGAATGGAACCAGCCGCGATGCTGGTCGGAGCCTTCGAGATAGACATCGGCCGGCCATTTCAGGTCGGGGCGGTCTTCCAGCGTAAACGTGTGGGTCGAGCCACTGTCAAACCAGACGTCGAGGATGTCAGTGACCATCTGCCACTTTTCGGCATCATGGGCGTTGCCGAGGAAACGCTCCTTGGCGCCAGCGGCGAACCAGGCATCCGCGCCTTCTTTTTCGAAGGCTGCGAGGATGCGGGCATTGACCTCTTCATCCTTCAGCACATTGCCTTCGACATCGGCAAAAACGCAGATCGGAACACCCCAGGCGCGCTGGCGCGACAGCACCCAGTCCGGGCGGCCTTCGATCATGGCGCGCAGGCGGTTCTGGCCGGCGGCCGGCACGAAGCGAGTTTCGTCGATGGCGGAGAGCGCCCGCGAACGCAGGGTCGTGCCGTCGCCGAAGTCCTTGTCCATATGGACGAACCATTGCGGCGTATTGCGGAAGATGACCGGCTTCTTGGAACGCCAGGAATGCGGATATTCATGCTTGATGCGGCCACGGGCAAACAGATTGCCGGCCGCGATCAGCGCATCCATGACCCGCTTGTTGGCGTCGCCCTTCTTGCCGTTGTCGTCGAGCACGCGGGCAGCGCCACCTTCGGCCGACGGGCCGAAACCCGGGGCGTCCTCGGTGTAATAGCCGGCGTCATCGACCGGGAACGGGATTTTCGAGGAGATACCCCGTGCTTCAAGATCACGGGCATTGGCCGTCCAGGCTTCAAAGTCCTCGCGGCCGTGTGACGGGGCGGTGTGGACGAAGCCGGTACCGGCATCGTCGGTGACATGGTCGCCGTCGAGGAGTGGGACGGCGAAATCGTAGCCAAGATGGGCTAGCGGATGGGCGCAGGTGATGGCGCTAAGTTCCGCGCCGGGTACATCGCGGACTAGGTTCAGGGTGACTTTGGCCTTGGCGGCTGTTTCCTCCGCGAGGCGCTTGGCGAAGATCAGCTTTTCGCCCGGCTGCGGGCCGAAGTCGTTGACGGCTTCTGTGACTTCATAGAGGCCATACTCAATGCGGGACGAGAACGAGATTGCCCGGTTGCCGGGGATGGTCCACGGAGTCGTTGTCCAGATGACAACGGAGGCACCGAACAAACCGAAATCACCGAAATGCGGGCCTGTCATAACCGGAAACTTCACCCAGATCGTATCGCTCTCGACCTCGTGATATTCCACCTCGGCTTCGGCAAGTGCCGTGCGCTCGACGACCGACCACATGATCGGCTTCGAGCCACGATAAAGCTGGCCGGACAATGCGATCTTCAACAGTTCGCCTGCGATCCGGGATTCGGCGTGAAAATTCATCGTCGTGTAGGGGCGGTCGAAATCGCCCTCGATGCCCAGCCGGCGGAATTCTTCCGACTGGATGTCGATCCAGCCCTGGGCGAACTCGCGGCATTCGCGGCGGAATTCGTTGACCGGAACCTCGTTCTTGTCCTTGCCCTTCTCGCGGTATTTTTCCTCGATCTTCCACTCGATCGGCAGGCCGTGGCAATCCCAGCCGGGCACGTAATTGGCGTCATAGCCGCGCATCTGGAACGAGCGGGTGATGACGTCCTTCAGCACCTTGTTCAGCGCATGGCCGATATGGATATTGCCGTTGGCATAGGGCGGGCCGTCATGCAGCACGAATTTTTCGCGGCCGGCAGCCGAGGCGCGGAGCTTTTTGTAGAGGTCCATCTGGCGCCATTTGGCCGCCATTTCCGGCTCCTTCTGCGGCAGGCCGGCGCGCATCGGGAATTCGGTCTCGGGCAGATAGAGCGTCTTGGAATAGTCGAGCTTTTCGGAAGTCACGGTCATGGTTGTTGCAATCGTCTCTGGGCGCGTTTCGTCGCGCATGCGAACGGGAAAATGGGGATGTGACGAGAGGGGCGCTGACGGGCAACGCCAAAAACCCGGACCTCCCGGCAGCAGTCAAAGTGCGCGGAAGGCCGGGCCTGTAATTCGCAGATCAATCATCAATTGACGACGCGGGCTCATAAGGCCGGTTCTTTAAGGGGTTTTCCGTCGAAAAGGAAGAGGAAACTCGGCAGGACGGACGGTGGAAAAAGGCATCGTTGCGCTCCGTGCCAGATGCGCGTATATTCAGGGGCAAGTGGCATAGGGAGTCGATCCGATGGACGCACAACGGCAGGAAATCATCGAGACGACCGACATTCGCGAACGTCTGGACATCGCATCGAAAGGCCAGATGAAGCATTTCGACGGCTGGACGGTTTCAAGCCTGACAGCGCTCGGCTTCACCATGGACGAACTCTACCGTTTCATTGCCCCCCGCAGGACCCTGGCGCGGCGCATTGCCAAGGGAGAACGGCTCACCGTTGCGGAGAACGACAGCGCTCTTCGGCTCATGCGCGTCGTCGAGATGGCCGACCGTGTGTTTGAGGACCCCGAAAAGGCCCGCCGCTGGCTGCGCAAGCCCAATCGCGGCCTTGACGGGATCGTGCCGCTGGATTTGCTTGAATCCGAAACCGGAGCCCGGCTTGTGGAAGACGTCCTGCATCGGATCGACCACGGGATTTTTGCCTGAGCCATGATCCTCTGGCGGATCTCCAATTACGCCGACCTTTCCGGCGATGGCGGGCTGATTGCGCCGGGCCGCTGGCACGAAAAGGGCACTCCGGTGGTCTATTGCTGCGACCACCCCTCGACATGCCTGCTCGAAATTCTCGTCCATGTCGATATTGAAGACCTGCCGGACGACTATCAGCTACTGAAGATAGATTGCCCTGATGACGTCGCCGTCACGACGATCCCTTTTGATCGCGCGCACTTCGACGATCTGGACTGGACCCGGCGCGAAGGCAGCCGCCTGCTTGCGGAGAGTAGCTGCGGCCTTATCCGCGTCCCCTCGGCCATTATGCCGGAAGCCGCCAATTTCCTGATCAATCCCCGCCATCCCGATGCGGGCAGGCTGACGATCGAGAAAGCCATCCGCTACCCCTTCGACAGCCGCCTGCTGCGGTGATCAGAATGCCACCTTGCGGTCGATCTCGCTCAGCGGCGTAACACCAGCAAGCAGCGCACGCGCTTCTGCGTCGTCCTGTTTCATCTGCACGACCAGAGGATCGAGGCCGTCGAATTTCAGTTCGTCGCGCAGATGGCCGAAGAAGGAGACGGCGCAGGTTTCGCCGTAGAGATCGGCGCTGAAATCGAAGACGAAGGTTTCGAGCAGCGCGATGCCGTTGCTGTCGACCGTCGGACGTTTGCCGAAGCTTGCGACCCCGTCATGAATACTGCCATCAGCACGGCGGAAGCGGACGGCATAAATGCCGTTGCGCAATTCGACTTCCGGCGGCAGTTGCATGTTGGCGGTCGGATAGCCAAGCGTGCGGCCGAGTTGCTTGCCGCCGATGACTTCGGCTTCGACCGTATAGTGATAGCCGAGCAGGCCCGCCGCCTGGGAAACATCGCCTTCGCCGAGCAGGCCGCGAATGTGACTGGAGGAGATGACCGCCGCACTCTCGTCGCGAAAGGCATCGACCAGCGTCACGCCGAAACCGTTTTCACCGCCGGCCGCCATCAGGAAGGCCGGGCCGCCTTCCCTGCCCTTGCCGAAATGAAAGTCGAAGCCGGTGACGACGTGGCTCGCATGCAGCCAGTCCATCAGAACGGAACGGATAAAATCCGATGCAGAAAGCTCGGAGAAGGTTCGGTCGAAGGGATATTCGATGACCGCCGAAAAGCCCATGCCCTCCAGCAGACGCGCCTTGAGCGGCGCCGGTGTCAGTCGGAAGACCGGACGATCGGGACGAAAGACCGAGCGCGGATGTGGCTCGAATGTCAGGACAAGGGCCGGCACGCCGCGGGCGCGCGCTTCTTCCAGGGCCCGGCGCAGCACGGATTGATGTCCGCGATGCACGCCGTCGAAATTGCCGATGGCGACGACGCCGCCCCGGAGATTGTGCGGCAAGGGCTCGCGGGTTTCGTTGCGATGAAAAACCGTCATGTCAGTCGCATCCGTCATGCAAGAAACAGCCCATCAGGCAAGTCGTGAACGCTCAGGCAAGGCGGGGCATCCACCATTTCGGCGTCGCACCCTCGCTCTTCAGGAAAGCAGCCAGCTTGGCCTCGTCCGTCTTGGTGTCGATCATGTATTCGCGGGCATGGATGCCGGCGCTGATATAGAGCAGGTCGAGGCCGAAATCCTGCGCGCCCTTGACGTCGGTCGGCATGCCGTCGCCGATCGCGATCACGCGGGCGAGGTCGATCCCGCCGCGCACGGCCTTGGCTTCGGAAAGCGACGCCCTGTAAATGGGTATATAGGGCTTGCCGGAAATCCGCGTTTCGCCACCGAGGTCCTCATAGACTTTGGCGATGGCCCCGGCGCAGGGGATCAGCCGGTGGCCGCGCTCGACGACAAGATCCGGATTGGCGCATATGAAGGGGATCTTGCGCTTCACAAGGCTTGAGAGCGTCACCCGATAGTCGTCGGCAGTTTCGCTCTCGTCATCGAAGAAGCCGGCGCAGACGACCATCTGCGCATCCTCGGATGAGACAAGTTCGACACCCAACCCTTCAAGCAGCGGCAGGTCGCGCTCGGCGCCGATGAAATAGATCTTCTTGGGGCCGGCAGAAATCAGCGCGCGGGTGACATCGCCGGAGGTAACCATGCGGTCATAGGCGCTGTCGGGAACGCCAAGGCCACGGATCTGGACGACGACGCCCGGATGAGGACGCGGCGAATTGGTGATCAGGACAACCGTGACACCCTTGGCGCGGGCTTCCGTCAGCGCATCGCAGGCGTCCTTGAAAGCCTCTATGCCATTGTGGAGCACGCCCCAGACATCGCACAGCACGACATCGTAGCGGCTGGCGATATCGCGAAAACTGTTGATCCGAACGGCCATGCTGGCTTCCCGCAGAAGAAATGTCCGGCTGACATCGCAAGGAAGCGCCGAAAAGACAAGACTCAATCCGGAAAATCACGCGTGAATACCAAGCTTTCCGGGCCGACACCGTGGGCTTTTGCGTCAAATGGACTGCAACAGGAAACCGGCCGCCGCACAGACGGCCAGCGTGGTGACCACGCCGCGCTTCAACGTAAAGAGCAACAAGGCCGCCAGCAGCGACATTCCCAACGCCGCCGGCTGCAGCGTTGCCGGGTCCGGCAGGGGCATGGACAAGGGCCCGACCTCAAGCCGTCCAACCTGCGCAAACAGCACATGCAGGCCGAACCAGAGCGCCAGATTGAGGATCACGCCGGTGACCGCCGCCGAGATCGCCGACAGGGCCGCCGACAGCGCCCGGTTGCTGCGCAGTGTCTCGACATAGGGCGCACCGAGGAAAATCCACAGGAAACAGGGAATGAAGGTCACCCATGTCGCCAGCGTGGCGCCGATGAAGCCGGAGAGCAGCGGATCGATACCCACAGGGGCGCGAAACGCCCCCATGAAACCGACGAAGGTCAGCACCAGCACAAGCGGACCCGGCGTCGTCTCGGCCAGTGCCAGCCCGTCCAGCATCTCCCCGGGCTTCAGCCACTGATAGGTTTCGACCGCCTGCTGGGCGACATAGGCGAGAACCGCATAGGCCCCGCCGAACGTGACGACGGCCATCTTGGAAAAGAACAGGCCGATCGCCGCATAGGTATTGTCGAAACCGATTGCGGCGCCAATCAGCAGGAACGGCGCCACCCAGAGACAAAGCCAGAGACCGAGAACCCGGAAGGTGCGGACCCAGGACGCTGTTCCCTGCGCAAAATCCGCGCCGATCACCGACGGCTTGTCGTCCAGAGCTTCCCGTGCCGCGGCGGCGGCGGCTTTCGCCTCGCTCGCCGGCTGAAACCGCGCCATGAGATAGCCGGCAAGGCCCGCGGCAAGCACGACAAGTGGAAACGGCACCGCAAAGAAAAACAGCGCCGCAAAGGCAAGTCCCGCCACGACGAGCGCAAAACGGGTTTTCAGCGCCCGGCGCCCGACGCGGATCACCGCCTCTACGACGATGGCGAGCACGGCGGCTTTCAGGCCGAAGAACAGGCTCGTCAGCCAATGCGTGTCCTGGAATAGCGCATAGGCCGACGACAGGCCGAGGATCACGAAGAAGCCGGGCAGGATGAACAGCGTGCCCGCGAGGATACCGCCCCGCGTTCCATGCAGCAGCCAGCCGATGTAGGTGGCAAGCTGCTGCGCCTCCGGGCCGGGCAGGAGCATGCAGTAGTTCAAGGCATGCAGAAACCGGCTTTCGGAGATCCACCGGCGCTCGTCCACCAGTTCCCGGTGCATCAGCGCAATCTGGCCCGCGGGCCCGCCGAAGCTGAGGAAACCGATCCTGGCCCAGACACGGGCGGCTTCGGACAGGGACGGATGTGGCGGTGCCCCTGCCGGGGAATGAACGTCACGCATCATCCCTGCCCTTTCGCGGTACATGCGATACCCATTCGTGCTTTTCCTGCGTGGCGTCGCGCGCCCAGCGGTAGAAGGCATCATAGAGCAGCGTGCCCGCCTCCAACTGCTCAAGGTCATCGGAGAACATTCGCGACAGACCGAGTGAGGCCGCAAGCAGGCCGGAGGCCTCGGGCATCAGGTCGAGGCGGTCGGTGTCGGCTGCGCGAACGATCAGCGCCAGCCGCTGCAGGGCGGGAAAGGACAGGCCGAACTCCGAGATCATCGTGTCGAAGGTGCAGCCCTCGCCGCGATGGCTCCAGAAGACGCCCTCGACATCGAATGGCGTCGCTCCGAAGCGTTCGGCCACGGCCTCGACCTCGGATGCAGCCACGAAAAGGAAGGATGCGGCGGGATCGACGAAGCGGCGGATCAGCCACGGGCAGGCGATGCGGTCGATCTTAGGGCGCGAACGCGTCACCCAGACAGAACCGCCGCCGGTGTTTCCTGCGGGTATCGCGGCGACAGGCACGAGCGGCAAGCCCGCTGCTGTCCAGGCTTCAACGCCCCCTTCCAGGCTCTCCGCCTGGGCACCCGCATGCCGCAGCCAGGCGGCAACGCCTTCGCTCAGCTTCTTGCCTTTCTGGCAAACCACCACGACCCACAGGCCGCGATATTCCATTGCCCATTGGGCAGCCAAAGCATAGGGCCGGCGTGTGGCGGTCGGAAGGAGAGAGGGGAGTGCTGCAAAATCATCCTCATCGCGCACGTCGATAATGACAGGCGCTTTCGGCGTTCCGATGAGGCGGGCGAGTTTTTCAATCGAGATGGAATTGTACGAGGCCATGGTTTTACGTCCTTTTTTCGGATTGGACGCGAAATTCCGGCATGACGCCTCGTGGGGCATTCGCAGACCCCATGGATCCGTTAAACAAAAAACACAAATCCAAGTCAACACACCTGCGCGCACAAAAATTTATGGCGCATCGTTCTTGACTCACGCTTCCAGCGTCCTTATCTCCAAGCCGCTAGCACTCATACAAGAGGAGTGCTAACATCCATCCATCGGGTCGCACAATGACGATCCGTGAAGTCATTTGATCGAGGGATTAGACAATGACAAGCACCAATTTCCGCCCGCTTCACGACCGCGTCGTCGTACGCCGCATCGAAGCTGAAGCCAAGACCAAGGGTGGCATCATCATTCCCGATACCGCCAAGGAAAAGCCGCAGGAAGGCGAAATCGTCTCCGTTGGTACCGGCACCCGTGACGACAAGGGCACGCTCATCGCGCTCGACGTCAAGGCCGGCGACCGCGTTCTGTTCGGCAAGTGGTCGGGCACCGAAGTCAAGCTCAACGGCGAAGACCTTCTGATCATGAAGGAAGCCGACATCATGGGCGTCATCGGCTGATTTGAGCCGCTGATCTTCATCCTCAATTCCATAAAACCAATTGGGCACCAGCCCGGGAGTTTTTAAAATGGCAGCCAAAGAAATCAAGTTCGGCCGCATCGCGCGCGAAAAGATGCTGCGCGGCGTCGATATCCTCGCTGACGCAGTCAAGGTAACGCTCGGCCCGAAGGGTCGTAACGTCATCATCGACAAGTCCTTCGGCGCACCGCGCATCACCAAGGACGGCGTTTCCGTCGCCAAGGAAATCGAACTCGAAGACAAGTTCGAAAACATGGGCGCCCAGATGGTCCGCGAAGTTGCTTCGAAGACCAACGACATCGCCGGTGACGGTACCACGACCGCAACCGTTCTCGCCCAGGCCATCGTTCGCGAAGGCGGCAAGGCCGTTGCAGCCGGCATGAACCCGATGGACCTGAAGCGCGGCATCGACCTCGCAGTCGCAGCCGTCGTCAAGGATCTCGTTGCCAAGGCCAAGAAGATCAACACTTCGGAAGAAGTGGCCCAGGTCGGCACGATCTCCGCCAACGGCGAAAAGGAAATCGGCCAGTACATCGCTGAAGCGATGCAGAAGGTCGGCAATGAAGGCGTCATCACGGTTGAAGAAGCCAAGACCGCCGAAACCGAACTCGAAGTCGTCGAAGGCATGCAGTTCGACCGCGGCTACCTCAGCCCTTACTTCGTGACCAACCCTGAAAAGATGGTTGCCGAGCTGGAAGATGCTTACATCCTTCTCCATGAGAAGAAGCTCTCCAACCTGCAGGCAATGCTTCCGGTTCTCGAAGCCGTCGTTCAGACCGGCAAGCCGCTTCTGATCATTTCGGAAGACGTCGAAGGCGAAGCGCTTGCAACGCTCGTCGTCAACAAGCTGCGTGGCGGCCTGAAGATCGCTGCCGTCAAGGCACCGGGCTTCGGCGATCGCCGCAAGGCCATGCTGGAAGACATCGCTGTTCTCACAGGTGGCCAGGTCATTTCCGAAGACATCGGCATCAAGCTGGAAAACGTCACGCTCGAAATGCTCGGCCGTGCGAAGAAGGTTTCGATCTCCAAGGAAAACACCACCATCGTTGATGGTGCCGGCGCCAAGAACGAGATCGAAGGCCGCGTTGCCCAGATCAAGGGCCAGATTGAAGAAACCACATCCGACTACGATCGCGAGAAGCTGCAGGAACGTCTTGCCAAGCTCGCTGGCGGCGTTGCCGTCATCCGCGTCGGCGGTGCAACTGAAATCGAAGTCAAGGAAAAGAAGGACCGCATCGACGACGCGCTCAACGCAACGCGCGCTGCCGTTCAGGAAGGTATCGTTCCAGGCGGTGGTACTGCCCTGCTTCGCGCTTCCGTCGTCCTCGACATCAAGGGCGCCAACGACGATCAGAACGCCGGCATCAACATCATCCGCAAGTCGCTTCAGTCGCTGGTTCGCCAGATCGCTGAAAACGCAGGCGACGAAGGTTCGATCATCGTCGGCAAGATCCTCGAAAGCGATACCGACAACTTCGGCTACAACGCCCAGACCGGCGAATATGGCGACATGATCGCCATGGGTATCGTCGATCCGGTCAAGGTCGTTCGCACGGCTCTGCAGAACGCAGCTTCGGTTGCTTCGCTGCTGATCACGACGGAAGCCATGATCGCCGAAGCCCCGAAGAAGGACTCCGCCGGCGGCGGCATGCCTGACATGGGCGGCATGGGCGGCATGGGCGGCATGATGTAATAAGGCTCAAGCCTTATTACTGAATGACGACCATACAGCTTCGCCCATGTCTAAAGTGCTTCAGCGCGTCAAGCGCGCTGAAGTGGCGGCATGGGCGGCATGATGTAATAAGGCTTTCGCCTTATTACTGAAGGACGACCATACGATTTATCTGGGAAAGGGCGGGCCGCTAGGTCCGCCTTTTTCTTTGGCCGCTAGGACCTGCAAAACTGCCGCCGCAGCGGTGGCGGTCCCGAACAACCGCCCGAAGTCCGCTCTCCGGCGACCGCGGAAGGCCCCAAGAATAGTCCGGCCCTACGTTGTTTGACCCATTGTCTGGCCACAGTCCGCGCTTAATCTTGCTGCGCCGCACCATCCTGGAGCAAGCCCTTGCTGCCAGGAATGGCTTGGCCGGCGAGCAAGCGGTCCATGGGATCGGCGGCAAGTGTCAGAAAAGCGTTGAAGGGCGAAAAAAAGCAAATATAACAATGCTCGCTGCGAACAAAAGACGCAGAATGGCTTGTAAGAGGCGCATCGGCGTCGCGCGTCTATTCAAATTCTCTGTATTAACTGTGTATCAAACTTCCCTTTGATCGGCAGAAATAAAGCCTATACGTTTTGTAAAGCAAAAAAGACGATTTTTGCGAAGACATCCTGATCGACAGCATGATGGAAACATCTGGTTTTCAAACATGCTGAAATTGGATTGTGAGCGTTATTTGCGGCACATTCGGCAATGCTTCCAGCTCAAGCCACTGTATTCGTTGCAGAACCCTGATGGAAAAGTCGATGACGTTGAAACAGAATAGATATGCCGGGGTCAACCGTGTTTAAAATTGCCCGCGCCGGCATTGTCCAGCCGCCCCTGCCTTCCTTTGCCCTCGACGATACGGGCAGGGAGATGCTCGGCCAGTTCTGCATATCCGAGGGCTGGTCCGGCGATCTCTCGAACGGTCTTTTCAAGCTCGGCGAGAAGGCGACGGCAACCCATGGTCTGCAGCATGCGGAATGCGGCCTTCTAAACCTCGTCCGCTGCTATGATGCGGCAGACCGGAACCATGTCCTTGCGTTGTTCGAACAGGCCGCGACCACTTCGTCCTCCTTTTGCTTTTCCACGACCATCGTCATGGCATCCGGCCAGAAGCAACCGCTGTTCTGCATCGGCGAATCCTCCGGACTGGAACAGCGCTATTCCGGCTCGATGCTGGGCATTTTCTTCTTCCCCCGTTTCCAGGTGGAATCGAAGAACCAGATCCTCAATCGTCAATAGATAAGCCAGAGGCGCTGCCCCCGATCGGATGCGGCGCTTGTTACCACTTGAACGAGGCGCCGTTCAGGCGCTGCGCTTGAGGCTGGAGGCGCCGCGCGCTTCCATCGGTTGCGGGCGACCGAGGAAATAGCCTTGCGCCTCGTCGCACCCTTCCGACTGAAGAATATCGAGCTGGCTCTGCGTCTCGACGCCCTCGGCAAGCACGGGCACTTCAAGGCTCTGGCCGAGCGCCAGAATGGCCCGGACGATCGCCTTTGCTTGCGGGCTGTTCTCGACCTCCAGCATGAAGCTGCGATCGAGCTTGATCTTGTCGAAGGGAAAGGCCCGCAGCGTTTCGAGTGAGGAATAACCGGTGCCGAAATCATCGATGGCGATGGTCACGCCGAGCGCCTTGATCTGACGAAGTGTCAGCAGCGCACGATCCTTGTCCTGGATGATCGTCGATTCGGTGATCTCGAGTTCCAGGCGCTTCGCCGAAAGCCCGGTTTCCAGCAGAACCTCGTGAACGAGCGCGACGATATCGCTGTTGCTCAACTGGACTGGCGAAAGGTTCACTGCGATCTTGTAGCCGTCATCCCATCCGGCGGCCTCGCGGCAGGCCTCGCGCAGAACCCATTCGCCGATCGGAAGAATGGCGCCGCACTCCTCGGCAATCGGAATGAACTCGCTCGGAGGAACCATGCCGCGTTCCGGATGGTTCCAGCGCAGCAGCACCTCATAGCCAAGGGTGTCTCCGGTCAGCACCGATTTCTGCACCTGATAATGCAGGCTGAGCTGGTTCTTCGGAATGGCATTCCAGAGATCGTTGGCGAGACTGCGGCGGCCACGGGCAGCCTCATCCATGGAAACCTCATAGAAGCAGACGGCCCGGTTGAGCGCCGCTTTGGCACGGTACATCGCCAGGTCGGCATTGTTGACCAGAACTTCTGCATTCGCCGCATCCTGCGGAAAGACGGCAACACCCATGCTGGCACCCGGCTTGATTTCGAAATCCTGGTAGCTCAATTCGCCGAAAAGGCATTTTTCGAGACGGGACAGGAAATCATTGAGCTCCGTCAGTTCCGAGAACCGCTTAACGGCGGCAAACTCATCGCCACCGACGCGGGCGACGAACTCGCCTTCAAGGCCGGCGGTCTTCATGCGGGTTGCCAAGGTCGAGAGCACGAAGTCGCCAGCCGCGTGGCCGTGCAGGTCGTTGATCTCCTTGAACTTGTCGAGGTCGATACCGACGACGGCCACCTTGCGGTTGAACCAGGTCGCCGCATCGATCTCCTCCTCCAGATAGGCATTGAATTGCAGGCGGTTCGGCAGGCCGGTGAGACTGTCATGGCGGGCGAGGAAGGAGATGTGTTCCTCCGAATCCAGCCGCTCGGTAATGTCCTCATAGGTAGCGACCCAGCCCCCTTCCTCCAGCGTCCGGTACTTGATCAGCACGGAGCGACCATTGGAGAGCTTTTCGATCAGGTCACCGCCGCCCGTGCGGACAACATCGCTGATGTGGCGCTGATAGGCGTCGGAGACCTTGGCGTTGAAGACTGCCGGTTCGTTGGCGAGCCGCTGAAAGGCCGCCTCCAGCATGCCACGAAAGGTCACGCCCATCTGCTGGATGTCCGCGGGCAGGCCAAAAATCTCCCAGAAGCGCTGGTTCGCCAGAAGCAGGCGTTCGTCATGGCTGAACAGGCAGATGCCCTGCGACATGTTCTGGAGCGCGACATCAAGGTTTGCGGTGACCTCGGCAAGCCGATCGGCGGCCAGCTTTTCCTTGGTCACATCCTTGGTGATCTTGGCGAAACCGATCAAGGTTCCCATTTCGTCATATATCGCATCGATGATCACATGCGCCCAGAAGGCGGTGCCATCCTTGCGGTAGCGCCAGCCGCGCGTTTCAAACTTGCCTTCGCTGCGGGCGGTGGCAAGCGCCTTTCCAGGCTCGTTGTTGGCTTGGTCGGCAATGGAATAGAAGCAGGAGAAATGCTTGCCGACGATTTCCGCTGCGAGATAGCCCTTGGCCCGCTCGGCGCCCGCATTCCAGTTGGCGACGCGACCGTCGACATCCAGCATGTAGATCGCATAATCCGTGACGCCGCGCACGAGAAGCGCAAGCTGCCGCTCGCTTTCGGCTGATGTCTTGTTCAGATGGTTGGCAAAGGCCGAGATGGCGAGAACGGCAAACATCAGCGAGAAGGCGAGCGTCGCGATCAGGAACACCATGATGTGCTGCGGCAGGACGGAATCGCCCATGACCGGCATCAGCCCCGGCGTAACCGTGACTGCGCCCATGGCGATGAAGTGCAGCGAGACGACGCCGAGCGTCAACAGCGTCGTTGCCAAAAGGGAGCCGCCGAACTGTTGGCCGCCACGGCGAGACGCTGACAGGGCGGCAGCGCTGAATATGATGGCACCGGCCAGCGAGGCGGCGACGAGGACCGGATCCCAGGCGATTTCGGCAGGCATCTCGATCGCGTTCATGCCGAGGAAGTGCATGGCCGCGACGCCGATGCCGATCAGGCAGCCGCCGATCACGTCGCCCTTGCGGCTTCTGTTGAGGGTGGCGAAGAAAAGACCGGCCGCGGTCATCAGCACCGCGATGACGAGCGACAGAACGGTCAGCTTCACCTCGAAGCCCATGACGACGCCGGGATCGTAGGCGATCATGGCGATGAAATGGGTCGACCAGATGCCGAAGCCGCTGGAAACGCCCGCAGCCGCCACCCAGGCCACACGGGCACGTCCCGCGCCCGCTCGTGCCCGTTGCAGCAGCGTTACAGCGCCATAGCTGGACAGGAAGCAGATCAGCCCCGCCAGAACCACAAGCCGCAGATCATGCTCGACCACCAGACACGTCAAAACCTTGAACATCAAAAACCGCCATACATCACGAGCCGCCGGAGCGCTTGCAGCGCAAAAATCCGGTTATTGCAGCATCATGAAATGGCGCGCGGGCTTTAAGGAATGGTGAAATACCGTTTCCGCACGGCTGTTCCGGAATGGGACAATCGCATTGTCCTTAACAGGTGTACAACAGCCATATTGCGCCGATTGCAGGAACGGCGGGCGCGGATTTTCCGGTTGCAGAAAACATCGATTACGCCAGAAGCGATTTCAGGTCTGTTGCCGGGTCTTCAAGCGCCTTGCGATCCGGCGTGGCGCCCGTTTCGAGCAGCTTCTTGCCCGTCACATAGGCCTTGGCGTCATTGATCGCATCGACGGCGATGAACTTGCCCTGCCGGAAATACCAGACCGAGACGCTGCCCTCGCGCTGGCCGGCACGGACCACCGTCTCGTCATGGCCAAGGCCGAAACCGGCGATCTGCAGCTTGACGTCGTACTGATCCGACCAGAACCAGGGTTTTGGTTCATAGGGCGCCGAGCCGCCGGCCAGAACGGCCGCAACGGCTTCCGCCTGATCGACGGCATTCTGCACGGATTCGAGCCGGATGCGCATGTCCTGGAACGGCAGCACGGCACAATCGCCCATGGCGAAGATCGACGGATCGACGGTGCGGCCGAAGCTGTCGACGACAATGCCGTTGGCGACCTCCAGCCCCGCATCATGCGCCAGCTGGTCATTGGCCGAGACGCCGATGCCGACGATGACGAGATCGGCCAGCAGTGTCGAACCGTCGCTGAGTTCCGCCGCCGTGACGCGGCCATCCGTGCCGACGAGACGCACAAGGCCGGTGCCTTCGCGGATATCGACGCCGCGCGAAACATGGATGCCGCGCACCAGTTGCGAGGTCGCAGCGGATGCCACGCGCTGCAGGATACGGTCGGCCATCTCGATGACGGTGACCTCAAGCCCACAGGTGCGCGCGACGGCTGCCGCCTCCAGGCCGATATAGCCGCCACCGATGATCAGCGCCCGGCGTCCGGGCTGCAATTCGCCGGCCAGCCTGTCGGCATCGGCGAAATCGCGGACCACGAAGACGCCATCGAGATCGCCGCCCACAGCTGCCGGCAGGCGCCGCGGCGTCGAGCCGGTGGCAAGGGCGAGCCTGTCATAGGCAAGTGTCGAACCGTCGCTGAGCGTCACGGTCTTTGCCACGCGGTCGAGCCCGGTGACGGTCGTGGACAGGCGGATATCGACCTGATGCTCGGCGTACCAGGGTTCGGGCCGATAAAGCAGCCGGTCAAGGTCCATTTCACGCAGGAGGTATTTCTTCGACAGCGGCGGGCGCTGATAGGGCAGGCTTGCCTCGGAGGCGACGATCGTCACCGGACGTTCGTCCTTCAGGGCCCGGAGTTTGGCCACCAGCGCAAAAGCCGCCTGGCCGCCGCCTGCAACAACTAGTCTTCCCGTCACGTCTGTTCCCGCCCGATGTCGCGCATTGTTCTTGGGCGCAAGACCTAGCCTGCCCGCCGCTGCCTCGTCAACTCGCGGACAAACGCGTATGGGGCGACAAAGCCGATCCTCACCCGAACCTTTGCGCCCTCTGGCCGTTACCCGATAAGCAAGATACTGGGTGAACAGGACAGAGGAGATATCCGGCGCATGTTCCCGATCGCACGCTTTCTGGCACTGGGCGCTGGCCTGTTCGGCGGCATCGTGCTGTCGCAGGCGCCGGAAATGACCCAGCAATATGGCCAGCGGATCGGCGGCGCGCTGGACGAGTTGCGCGTCATCGTTGAAAATTTCGACCGGGAAGCGGCCGAAAACAAGATCGACCGGGGCAAGGCGCTGACGCTCTATGGCGCGTCCGGCGAACCCTTCCTGCGGTCGCAGGGCGTTTCCATGCAGCAGACGATCGCGCGCTTCGAGACGCTGGAGGCGCAGAACGAGACCTTGTCGAGCGCCCTGCCCGTGCTGAAACCCTTCGTGCTGATCCGGGAGGCGGACAGCGCCATCCTCGCCAATGCCTGGCGCGACTTCGTCCCCGCGGTGCCGCTCAGCATTCCCGGGCTCGTCTGGGCAGCGATCGGCTTCATCTCCGGCTGGATATTGCTGCGGACATTGGCGTTTCTCTCACGCGGCGCCTACCGGCTGGGTGCCGGGCGACGCTACCGTCTGTTGCACTGACGGTGTTTAGGCGGTCGCGCCACGCACGGCCGCAACGATCTCGGCAACCCGCGGATCGCCATCATGCTCGGGTTTCCGCGCCCGCACGAGGCAGGCTTCCGATTTCAGGATAATGCCGTCGGACAGGATCTTCAGGTGGTTGGCCTTCAGGGTGGATCCGGTCGAGGTGATATCAACGATGATATCGGCCGAACCGGAGGCCGGTGCGCCTTCGGTGGCGCCTAAGCTCTCGACGATCCGGTAGAGCTGGATGCCGTGCTGGGCGGAGAAGAACTGCTGCGTCAGCCGCCAGTATTTCGTGGCGATCGCCAACCTTCGTCCGTGACGCGCACGGAAATCCGCGGCGACGTCGCCGAGATCGGCCATGGTGTCGACATCGAGCCAGATTCCCGGCACGGCGACGACGACATCGGCATGGCCGAAGCCGAGCCGGGCGCAGAATTCGACGCGGGCATCGGCATCCGCCAGCCCCTCGCGCACCAGATCCTCGCCGGTGACGCCGAAATCGACGCCGCCATTGCCGATCTCGCGGGAGATTTCCGACGCCGAAAGGAAGGCGATCTCGATATCATCCATGCCTTCGACGCGGCCGCGATAGGAGCGCTCATTGCCGACGGCGGCGATCTTCATGCCCGCGCGTTCGAAGATCGCCGAGGCATCGTCCTTCATCCGCCCCTTGGAGGGCAAAGCGATGGTGATGGTCATCGGGCGGCCTCCGCTGCAACGGCTTTTTCGATGCGATCGAGCCAGAGCGCGAAGCCGACGGCTGGAATATGGGTTTTCGCGCCGAGCAGCGTCATCAACCGGTCGAAGCGGCCACCGCCGGCCAGCGCGGCCTTTTCGCCCGCAACCGTCACCTCGAAAACGAGACCGGTATAATAATCGAGCGGCCGGCCGAAGGCGGCACGGTAAGTGAGCGGTGACAGATCGACGCCGGCATTGCCAAGTGCTGCAACCCGCGCATCGAAGCGCGACAGCGCGCCGTCGAGCTTGAGACCGGAGGTTTCGGCAAACTTGAACAGAACCGCCGGTGCGTCGGCCAGCGGCACGTTGAGCGACAGGAATTCGCGCAGGATATCGAGCGTGCGGCCATCGAGCGCGGTGCGGGCGAGCGCGCGCTTTTCCTTCAGCCGGCCGGCAATTTCCTTCGGGCTGCGGCTGGCATTGGTGGAATAGCCGGTCAGTTCCATGGTCTGGTCGAGATGGGCGATCAGCGTGTCATCATCCCCCGATGCCAGCAGCGCTTCGATATCGGCAGACAGGCCTGTCACCGGCTGCGGCGTGGCCAGCCGAGTCAGCAGCGTTTCGATCTGGGCGATATTGCCGAAGGCATGGATCAGCCGCTTCTGCCAGCCGATCGGCAGGCCGCAGGCGGCAACGACAGCCTCGAACACCGCCTGGTCGCCGAGCGTCACCGACAGGTTCACACCGGGCAACCGGTTGCGCAGGATGGCGATGGCATCACCGATGGCGCGCGCATCGGCGCCGGCGACATCGGTCTCCCCAAGATCCTCGATGCCGGCCTGATAGAACTCGTTGGCACCCTCGCGGCGCTGGCGAAACACTTCGCCAAGATAGGAATAACGCCGTGGCGTGCCGGTGGCGGTCTCGATGTGGCGCAGGCAGACGGGAATGGTGAATTCCGGGCGCAGGCACAGGCTCTTGCCCGTCTCGCTCTCGGTCATGAAGATGCGCCGCCGCAGATCCTCGCCCGCCATGTCGAGAAACGGCTCGGCCGGCTGGATCACCGGCGTATCGACGCGCAGCGTGCCGAGCTTTTCGAAGTCGGCGAGCATGTCGGTGGCGAAGGTGGGGAGGTTGATCAGGGGCATGGGGTCGTGCTTTCGGAAGAAGAACCCCTCCCCAACCCTCCCCACAAGGGGGAGGGAGCGGGCTGCGTGCTTTTGGTGGGCCGACTGCCAAACGTTGTCAGATTGGATCTGGAAATGGGCGGATCGCTCGAGGGAACCCCCTCCCCCTTGTGGGGAGGGTTGGGGAGGGGAAAGCCGCAGGCAGTGCGGTTCGTCGTCTCCCCTCTTCTCCCCAGCGGGGAGAAGGTGCCCGAAGGGCGGATGAGGGGGGCCGCAGGCAAATTCCTCGCTGCTCCGGCTTCGCCGAAGCCCCCCTCATCGCCTCGCATCCGCTCGGCACTTCTCCCCGCTGGGGAGAAGAGGGAGATCGAACGCCGCCGCTGCGATCCCTTCATTTTAGAGAGCACAAAACCAACGGCCAATCTCTCCGCTTGAGGGGGAGATGTCACGGAGTGACAGAGGGGGGTGGCAGCGTCAAATGCAAACATGTTAGGTCCGCGCCCGGTCTTCCGCCTGCGCGGCCAAAATCTCCCGGACCTTCGCGACCATATCCTCTTCCGCAACGGCATACTGCGCAGACCGCGCCTCGCGCCAGGCGGTGTTGTCGGTGATTTCGCCCGACAGGCGTTTGCCCTCGATCAGGTCCTTGATCTGCACTTCGCCTGCCGCCCGCTCGTCGCCGCCCTGGATGATAGCGATGGGGGAGCCGCGGCGGTCGGCATATTTCAGCTGGTCGCCGAAATTCTTTTTCTGGCCCTGGTACATTTCGGCGCGGATGCCTGCATTGCGCAGGTCCTGCGTCAGCTTCTGATAACGCCCGAGGCTTTCCGTATCGCGATCCATGACGCAGACGACCACAGGGGCGATGACCTCGCCCTGGCCGAGCTTTCCGAGATTCTTCAACGCCGTCATCAGGCGCGAGACGCCGATGGAAAAGCCCGTGGCCGGCACCGGCTGGCCCATGAAGCGCGAGACGAGGCCATCATACCGCCCGCCCCCGCCGACCGAGCCGAAGACGACCTTTTCACCTTTTTCATTCGTGACGGCAAACTGGAGTTCCGCTTCGAAGACGGGGCCGGTGTAGTATTCGAGGCCACGGACTACGGAAACGTCTATTCTAATGCGATCCTCAGCATAGCGGCATGCAGAAAACATTTGGGCCATTGTCCAGAGCTCATCGTAACCCTGAGAGAAATTTGCATTTAGGTTGGAATTGGTCTGAAGGTAAGAAAGGACTCGTTGATTGCTGTAAACAAGTTGACCATCTTGAACGGACTCGTTGGGCGAAAACAGCAAATTACTTACAACGATTCCCACCTTCTCATCACTTAGTCCAGCGCCCTTGGTGAAGTCGCCGCTTTCGTCCTTTCGGCCCGGACCAAGAAGCAGCTTCACACCATCGATACCAAACTTATCAAACTTATCCAGCGCTCTAAGCACAGCCAATCGCGCCAAGGCGTTTTCATCGCCTCCAAGACCAATTGCTTCTAACAGGCCATCCAGAACCTTGCGGTTGTTCACCCGGATCACATAATCGCCGCGCGCAATGCCGAGCGCCTCCATCGTATCGGCCATCATCATGCACATTTCGGCGTCCGCCTGGACGCCGGCAGCGCCGACCGTGTCGGCGTCGAACTGCATGAACTGGCGGAAGCGGCCGGGGCCGGGCTTTTCGTTGCGGAAGACATAGCCGGCGCGGTAGGTGCGGTAGGGCAGCTGGATGTCGTTGAAATTTTCGGCGACGTGGCGGGCGAGCGGCGCGGTCAGGTCGTAGCGCGCGCTCATCCACTGCTCGTCATCGTCCTGCAGCGAAAACACGCCCTCATTCGGGCGGTCGCTGTCTGGCAGGAATTTGCCGAGCGCATCGGTATATTCGAACAAAGGCGTCTCGACCGGATCAAAACCGTAGCGCTCGTAGACCTCGCGGATCTTCGCGGTCATCTCGTTGACGGCGCGGATATCGGCGGCCGAGCGATCGACGAAGCCGCGCGGCAGGCGGGCCTTGAGCTTCTGCGGTTTTTTCTTTTTGTCGTTCATGGAAAATGTCCGGACTTTAAGGCGCTGATCGGCCAGCATCGATTGGCGCTTTCCCTAGCCGATCAGGGCTGGTGCGGCAAGTGTCGCAAGCCCTCGAACCGGCCTAATGCGGCCGGGACAGGTCATCCCAGGTATGGCTGACGACGCCGAGCAGCATCGGCGCCTCAGCGACCGGAATGAGCAGCGAGCGCGTATCGCTGCGGATGATGCCGCGGATCTCGGACTGGAAGGTGAAGGTCTTGCGCTGGACGAAGCCTTCGGGGATCCGCGTCATCGCCATCGCCGCGCCGCCATAAAAATCGACGCTGGCGAGTTCGCCGGCTTTCAGGCTCGCCACGACGGCGCGGTCCTCGATGTAATCATTGTAGAGGCCGGTCATGTGATGGCGGATGCTCTCGCCGACCATGCTGCGCATCTGCGGCGTCTCGGCATATTCGCGCGGCGAACCGGCGAGATAGCGGATGTCCTCGCCCTGCCACATATTGCGGCTGTCTTTCGCCGTCATCACGGCGCGGATCAGCGCCTTTTCCGTATGGGCATCGGCGCGGCGCAGGAAATCGACGATCGCGCCGATCGCCCGCAGGTCCGGCGTGGCCACACCCCGCTCCCAGCGCGACACCGTGGGCACCGAGAAACCCAGCTTCCAGCCGATATCGGCCTGGCTGATCCCGACTTTGAGCCGGTAGGCCCGCAGTTGCCGGACAAGTTCGCTCTGGGGAATTGCAAGAAGGGTCATTGCGCGCCTTTTAAGCAACCTTTAGGTGCTTTTTTCTTTATAATAATCGTAAAAGTTTATCAAACGATCACCCGCAGATATTCCCGAACCAACGATTTTTCTTTAGATCCAACGCTATTCAACCGGATTGTCCGAAAAACGCAATCTCGATCCGACAGCAGATCATTCCTTTTTTCGCGCCGGGTAAAGACCCCATCGGTTTTCACCCGCGAATAGGTCTGGCCTGTCGATCGTCAGGGAGGATGGGACGAACAGGGAGGGCGGCGCGATTTCGACGCAGGACGCATATTGGGGACCGGATTTCAGCGCGCTTGGCTTCATGATGCCCGGCTTTGCGGCGATCCAGGCCGAAGAGACGCGCGCCCATGAACACTGGACACAGGCGCTCGTTCAAGGCAGCCATGTCATGGAAAGCTGGATCTGCGACCTGTCGACCGGTCTGTTCTCCATCGGCGAGAAGGCGCGGGCACGCCACGGTCTTGCAGAACAATCCAGCGGCCTCATCGACCTCGTGCGCAGCTATGCCAAGGAGGACCGGCAGACTGTCCTCAGCATTCTGGAAGAGGCGACCGCGACATCCTCCTCCTTCTGCTATTGCACGACGGTCGTGCTCGGCGATGGCCCGGCGAGCCGCATCTTCTGCGTCGGCTCCTCCGAAATCCTGGCCGCGAAAGGCCGCCTGCAGGGCGTCTTCGCCTTTCCGCCGCTGAACGGCTGACAAAACCCTCCGCGCATCTTTCTTTCGCCGCGCTTTCCACCTAGATTTTACCACATGCGAATGGCGAGCCTTGCCCTTTTGATCTTCTGCGCCGTCATCAGCGGCTGGACGGCTGCGCTTGCGCAGATACAGGTGCATGACCTTCAGGGCCGAGCCCACTCCAGCCACGCGCAGCATCAGCCGAAGCTCGGCACCCATGGCGTTGCGCACGACGAACCCGGTTGTGCCGGCGATCAAGCGGACTGCCGGCACGGTTCGAAGGGCGTACATCCGGCGCTGTGCGCCGCCTGCTTTGCCATCGAGACGGCAGGTCTCGACATCGCGCCGCCGCGCATCGCGCAGGCATCACCGAATGCCGTGCCGCAGGCGGCGATGATCACGACCGATCACAAGCCGCGCTTCCCACCCCCCAAGCCGACCTTTCGAGCCTGACCGGAGCGGAGAACCGCTCCGGTACCCCATCAGATTTGAGAGAAAACCAATGACATCGAAACGCACGATCATCACGCTTGCGCTCACACTTGCCGTGTCGCTGAGCGGACCACTGACGCTACGGGCACAGGAAACCATGGACCACAGCACTATGGATCATGGCGCCATGACCATGGACGCGGGCAAACCCAAGGGCGACACCGGCCCGTCAAGCACGGCTTTCGCCGCAGCGAATGCGAAAATGCACGCCGGCATGGATATCGAGTTTTCCGGAAACACCGACGTGGACTTCGTCCGCGGCATGATCGCCCACCACCAGGGCGCCATCGACATGGCGAAGATCGAACTCGAATACGGCAAGGACGAGGCCCTGCGCAAACTGGCTGAAGACATCATCGCCGCACAGGAAGCGGAAATTGCGATGATGAAGGACTGGCTGGCGAAGAACGGCGGCTGATCAAACCGCCTGGAAAAGGCCATGCCGGCGGTCCTCACCGGCATGGTCAACGCGCCGCTATCCGGGGCGTTGACCACAATCCGCGTCGGTCGCATACTGACCGTCGTGAACGTGGGAGGACGTCATGAAGACTTTCAAGAATATCGCCGCTGTTGCCGTCATATTGCTTGGCGCGCTGTGGATGCTGCAGGGTGCCAACATCATTGCCGGCATGGCCATGTCCGACAACAAGGAATGGCTGGTGATCGGCGCAATCCTGGCGGCTTTCGGCCTCGGGCTTCTCTACGAAAACAACCGGCCGACGACACGCATTCACTGATCGACAGAGGTTTTGCCATCTTGCATCGCCCGAGGCGCCGGCCCGGGACGATAGATCACGGCCGAACGAAGGCCGACCGCAAGCCTTCCACTCTGTCCCGGCAAAAACATCCCTCGATATGGTCGTTGACCAGGCCCATGGCCTGCATGAAGGCATAGACGGTGGTGGGGCCGACGAAAGTCCAGCCGCGTTTTTTCAGGTCCTTGGAAATGCGGATCGAAACAGCCGTCGTCGGATTGGCCGAGATCACCTCGCGGGTAATGACGGCCGGCCGCTCTGAGGCCGGTGGCTCGTAGCTCCAGAAATACCGGGCAAGCGAGCCGAACTCGGCCTTCATCGCCTGCGCACGCCTGGCATTGTTGATCGTCGAGACGATCTTGCCGCGATGGCGCACGATGCCCGCATCGGCGAGGCAGCGAGCAATGTCATCCTCGCCGAAATCCGCCACGACATCATAGTCAAACCCGGCAAAGGCGGCGCGAAACGCCTCGCGCTTGCGCAGGATCGTCAACCAGGACAGGCCGGACTGGAAACCCTCGAGGCAGATCTTCTCGAACAGCCGGATGTCGTTGGCCATCGGCAGGCCCCATTCCTCGTCATGATAGCGGCGATAGTCGTCGAGATTGCCGTGCCAGGCGCAGCGATCGCGCCCGTCGTCGCCCGTGATGATGCCATTCGCCGTCACGCCCCCGTCCCCCGTTAACCGATCTTTTCCCGGCTTTACCATTCGCCAACCATAGTCCTAAAGCCGGCGATAACCCTACCCAAAGCTTTATGCCGTCCAGCGCTGTTTCATGAATGGCCGTTTACCATTCGGTGTCCGCGCGGTGCCACGATCATTTGCAAGGCGCCGGTTTTCAAGGTGCGAAATTTCCCGTCGAGCTTTCGTCTCCCCGCTTCCGCGAGGCAGGCGGAGCTATGGCAAAGTCCCGTCGAAAGGTTGCGAGTCCGCCCGATGTTCCAAAAATCCCTTCTCCTTGCCACGTCCATCCTCATGGCCCTGACCGGCGCGGCGCAAGCCCAGGACCGGTATCAGAACCGTCCGCCCGTCATCATCAGCCCGGACCTGACCGCCCCCTGGGTGATGCAGCTTGGCGGTTCGGTCGAGCCGGTCGTCTATCGCCAGCAGATCCCGCGCGCCACCCGAAAACAGCTGGTGCGGCAGCGGATCCTGCGCCAGCGCTCGGGCGTAACCCTCGTACAGCCGGTGGCCGCCGTTCGCGCCGAGCGCCCGGCCAGCAAGGCACTCGACCCGCAATTCCTGCCGCAGACCGTCGCCTACGACACGGCGGAGCGTCCCGGCACGATCGTCATCGACACCAACAATCGTTTCCTCTACCTCGTGACCGGCAATGGCCAGGCACGCCGCTACGGCGTCGGCGTCGGCAAGCCGGGCTTCGAATGGGCCGGTGCCCACAAGATCACCCGCAAGGCCGAATGGCCGGTCTGGACGCCGCCATCCGAAATGCGCGCCCGCGAAGCGGCCAAGGGACATTTCCTGCCCGTCAGCATGACTGGCGGCCCGGAAAATCCGCTCGGCGCACGCGCCATGTATCTCGGCAGCACGCTCTACCGCATCCACGGCACCAATGCGCCGTGGACGATCGGCTATGCCGTTTCCTCCGGCTGCATCCGCATGCGCAACGAGGATGTCGTCGACCTCTACGAACGCGTCAAGGTCGGCACGAAGGTCATCGTCATCTGAAAATCGGGTGAAAATTGGGTGGCAAAGTGTTTTTCGGGCAACAGATGTTTCCCGGGTGACAGTGGCAGCGATCACATTTTGGCTATTGCGGGCGGCGGCGGGTTGCGCCGCCCGCAATATTGAATAGCCTTGCGCGCATGAGGGCTAAGAGGGAATCGTCCATGAGATTTGCATTGAAAAGCGCGGCAGCACTACTGCTCGCAGCCGCCACTATACTGCCGGCATCGGCAGCATCCGCCTTTACGGCCGGCGAACGACCGGCAGTCCATACCGGCAATGCCGATGTCGTCCAGGTCGTGCAGCAGAAAAAGCCGGCCAAGCAGTTCTGGCGCACCAAGGTTCGGCTGCAGACCAACGAGGCGCCCGGCACCATCATCGTCGATACCAACAACAAGTATCTCTACTACGTGCAGGGCAAGAACCGCGCGGTTCGCTACGGCATCGGCGTCGGCCGCGAAGGCTTCGGCTGGTCGGGCGTCGTCAAGGTGCAGCGCAAGGCCGAGTGGCCGGGCTGGACGCCGCCGAAGGAAATGATCGCGCGCGAACGCAAGAAGGGCCATATTCTTCCGGCGTTCCAGGAGGGCGGTGTCGACAATCCGCTCGGCGCCCGCGCGCTCTATCTCTACAAGGGCAGAAACGATTCCGGCTTCCGAATCCACGGCACGAACCAGCCCTGGACGATCGGCCAGAACATGTCCTCCGGCTGCATCCGCATGATGAACCAGGACGTCGAGCATCTCTATGACCAGGCCTCCATCGGCACCAAGGTCATCGTCATCGGCCCCGGCAACAAGCAGGGCGACGTGAGCTTCGACGACCGCGGCATCGATTTCCTGCGCACGCTGTTTGGCGGCTGAGGACAACGCCACGAGTATCCGGGACGCCCGTGCATCAAACGATGCGCGGGCGTTTTCATGTGTTCAGTTCATCCTACCGAACAGATGACCTTGCCTGTCCTGACAAGCTGCTGGTCCTGCGAACCTGCCGGTGGTTCCGCGTGATAGAGGCTAAGCCGGTAGCTGCCGCCATAGGCGGTTTCGTCATCCTCGGCCCGTTTTGTTTCGATGACGAGATCGACGGATGCGAAAGGCCCCTCCCCGGTTTCCGCATAGATCCGCAGCTTCAACGCGTCGTCATAAAGCCAGTGATGCGGCAGATGCGTCGGATCGAGCGTGATCTTCCGCAGGTTTTTCGACGCGAAAGCATCGCGGATGTCCATTGTCCCGCGAAAATTCAGGAGCGCGTCGCCCATCCCATGGCTGAAGCCGCTCTCGACGTCCAGCGCGAGAACAGGGTCATCGATCTGGCACGAGAAGCCGCCGGTGGCAAAGGCCGGGCCGCAGGACAACAAAGCGAAGGCAACAGCCAAAGATGCAAGGCGCATGCGGGTCTCCCGGGGCAATCGTCTGGGTGAAACACGTCTACAAGCGTGAGCTTATCCCGGCCGGCTCGTTCCCGCCATGGGCCCAGTCGAGCAGTTCCACCGTGTGCAGGATCGGGATGGCCGTTCCCGTGGCGATCTGCGTGATGCAGCCGATATTGCCGGTGGCGATGATGTCGGCTTTCGTCGCCTCGATGTTCTTCACCTTGCGGGCCTTCAGCGTTGCCGAAATTTCCGGCTGCAGGATGTTGTAGGTGCCGGCTGAGCCACAGCAGAGATGGCCTTCCGCCGGATCGCGCACGATAAAGCCTGCCGCCTTCAACAAAAGCTTCGGCGCCATCGTGATCTTCTGCCCATGCTGCATGGAACAGGCGGAATGATAGGCAACCGTGACCCGCTTCGGCTCCAGCCGCGGCAGATCGAGCGTTGCAAGATATTCGGTGATGTCCTTTGCGAGTGCCGACACCCTGGCCGCCTTCTCGGCATAGGCCGGATCGAGCCGCAGCATGTGGCCGTAGTCCTTGATGGTCGTGCCGCAGCCGGACGCGGTGATGATGATGGCATCAAGCCCGCCGTCCTCGATCGCTTTCGTCCAGACATCGACATTGCGCCGCGCCGCCGCAAGCGCCTCTTCCTCCCTGCCCATATGATGCACGAGCGCGCCGCAGCAGCCCTCGCCCACGGGCACCTCGACCTCGATGCCAAAACGCGTCAACAGCCGGATCGTCGCCTCGTTGATGCCGGGCCGCAGCACCGGCTGGGCGCAGCCTGTCAGAAGTGCGACACGGCCGCGCTTTTCGGTTTTCGCCGCACGTTTTCCCGGGCGGGTCGAATCCGAGACCGGCGCGGCCGTCTGCGGCGCGAGATCGAGCATGACGCCGAAGGTTTTCAAGAGCGGGATGCGCTTCATGACACCGGCAAACGGCCGGCTGAGGCGCGCGGCGCGGAGCGCCAGCCGGAACCGCGACGGATAGGGCAAAACCGCGGCCAGAACGGAGCGCACTAAGCGATCCTTCAGGGGCCGGCGATAGGTGTTTTCGATGTGAATGCGGGCATGGTCGATCAGGTGCATGTAGTCGACGCCGGAGGGACAGGTCGTCGTGCAGGCGAGGCAGGAGAGGCAACGGTCGATATGGGTAACGACCTCCTCATCGGCGGCACGCCCGTTTTCCAGCATGTCCTTGATCAGGTAGATGCGGCCACGCGGACTGTCGAGCTCGTTGCCGAGCGTCACATAGGTGGGACAGGTGGCGGTACAGAAGCCGCAATGCACGCACTTGCGCAGGATCGCCTCGGATTCGGCGACATGCGGATCAGCCAGCTGGGCGGGGGTGAAGGTGGTTTGCATCAGATAGACTCCACCGAATATGCCGACACATACCCCCCTCTGTCGGCGACGCCGACATCTCCCCCACAAGGAGGGAGATTGACCGAAACTCCGGCGGCCACAAGGGAAATGGAGGATCTCCCCCCTTGTGGGGGAGATGTCACGGAGGGACAGAGGGGGGTAAGGCGCGGCATACTCGTCATCTGCGTCATCCCATGACCCCCGACCTGAAAATCCCCTTGGGATCAAATTTCAATTTTATCCTGGCGCTGAGCGCGGCAATTGCCTCGGGTTGTGGCTCAAGCACCGGTGTCGTCGCAACTACCTCCGGCGTGGCACGCACCAGCGTTGCATGCCCGCCGCCGAGCGCCTTGATGAAATGGCGCAGCAGTCCAGCCTCTGGATCCGCCTCCATGCGCAGCCAGACGAGGCCGCCCTGCCAGTCGTAGAAGGCATCGACTCCCGTTTCGAGGCGGAGCGCCGCCACCAGCTGATGGCCGGCGGTCGGGGCGACGGACACGCGCCAGAGCGGGCGCAGGGTCTGGTCGGCATAAGGATGAATATCGCGCACTTCGCGCCAGAGTATGTCTGTCGCTTGCCGGTCCAGCATGGAGACGGTGCCGAAGGAGGCCATGGCGGCCCGCAATTTTTCGGCACGGACGGTGACGGACGCAGACAGGCCTTCAAGCCGCAGCACCGTTGCCGGTTCCGCCGGCAGTCCGCCGCCGACAAAGCGGCCGCGCACCGTTTCCGGCAGATGGGCAGCGCCCGACACCTCGACGCTCATCGACAGGGCCGTCGCCATTGCGGCTGTGGCCTGTGCATCGTCAACGCCTGATATCACGATGGTTGTGGATGTCTCCGGCACCGGCAGCAGGCGGAAGGTGACCTCCGTCAGGAAGGCAAGCGTGCCGCGCGAGCCGGAGAGAACCTTGGCGAGATCGAGGCCGGTGACGTTTTTCATGACCCGGCCGCCGGCCTTGATGACCTCGCCGCTGCCATTGACGAAGCGGACGCCGAGCAGGCTGTCGCGCGCGGCGCCGGCGACGAAACGACGGGGACCCGAGGCATTGGTGGCAAAGACGCCGCCGATCGTCGGATTGCCGGTCGTGCCGAGAACCGGGCGCAAGTCGAGCGGCTCGAAGGCCAGCATCTGGCGCTTTTCGGCGAGCGCGGCCTCGATTTCGGCGAGCGGCGTGCCAGCCTTGGCGGTCATCGTCATCTCGGCCGGGTTGTAGCTTTCGATACCGGACAAGAGCGCTGACGAGAGAACATCGTGCGCCTCCCCGTTTCCTGCCAGGCTGCGCGTGCCGCCGCCGCGTATGACGAGCGGTGCACCGACGGTTGCGGCCGTATGGATGATGCGGGCGGCCGCATCCTCGGATACGGGTTCGTGCAGATCGCTCATGCGGCGGGGCGTCCTTCCAGCGGAAAGACCTTGGAGGGGTTCATGATCCAGTGGGGATCGAAGGCAGCGCGGACGGTCATCTGCTGATCGAGATCGACATGGGCAAACTGGTGCAGCATCAGGTCCCGCTTCTCGATGCCGACACCGTGTTCGCCGGTCAGGCAGCCGCCGGCATCGACGCACAGCTTGAGAATCTCGTTGCCCGCCTCCTCGGCGCGGGCCGCATCTTCCGGGTCGTTGATGTTGTAGAGGATCAGCGGGTGCATGTTGCCGTCGCCCGCATGGAAGACATTGGCGACCCGCAGGCCAAGCCGCGCGACGATCTCGCCGGTCTTCTTCAGCACATAGGGCAACTGGCTAAGCGGCACCGTGCCATCCATGCAGATATAATCGGCGATGCGGCCGGTCGCGCCAAAAGCAGACTTGCGGCCCTTCCAGATCAGGGCGGCCTCGGTGGCGGACTGACTTTCCTTGATGGTCGAGACGCCGTGGCGGCGGGCGATCGCGATGATGCTGGCCAGCATCGCATCCATCTCGGCTTCCGATCCCTCGACCTCGACGATCAGCAGGGCCTCGACGTCCATCGGATATCCGGCATGGGCGAAGGCCTCGCAGATCTCGATGGCCGGTCTGTCCATGAATTCGATGGCGACCGGAATGATGCCGGTGCCGATGATTTCAGCAACGCAGGTCCCGGCTTCTTCCGAGGACTGGAAGCCGAACAAGACGGGTCGCGCGCCCTCGGGCTTGGCAATCAGCCGCACTGTCGCCTCGGTGACGATGCCGAGCTGGCCTTCCGAACCGCAGACGAGACCCAGAAGATCAAGACCCGGCGCATCAAGCGCCTTGCCGCCCAGGTCGATGATCGTGCCGTCGAACAGTACCAGCTTGACGCCGAGCAGGTTGTTGGTGGTGACGCCGTATTTCAGACAGTGGGCGCCGCCGGAATTCATGCCAATATTGCCGCCGATCGTGCAGGCGAGCTGCGAACTCGGATCGGGTGCATAGAAATAGCCGTCGGCGGAAACGGCTTCGGAAATATTCAGATTGGTGACACCGGCCTGCACCGTCGCGGTCCGGTTGGCGTAATCGACGTCGAGAATGTGCGACAGCTTCGACAGGCCGATGACGACGGCGTCGGATTGCGGGATGGCGCCGCCGGAGAGCGAGGTGCCGGCCCCGCGCGGCACGACGGGAATGCCGTAGCGGCTGCAATATTTCAGAACCGCCGCCACCTGCGCCGTCGTCTCCGGAAGGGCGACAGCAAGCGGCACATTGCGATAGGCGATGAAGGCATCGGTTTCGAACGGCACAAGGCCGCGCGGCTCGCTGACCAGGCAGCCTTTCGGCAAGAGGTCGGCCAGATCCGAAACAATGATATCGCGGCGGTCGAGCACCGACTTTTTCGGCGGTAGAAATGCGATCTTGTCCGGCATGATTTTTCTCCGCCTCCACCGCTCAACTGGTATTTTTTCTTTACCACTTTCAGCAGCACGGAGCAAATGCTAAACAGTTTTTCCGTTTCAGCAAGAATGGCCGATATTGATGATGATTGCGGAATGACAAATCTGGGCGATCTCGAAGTTTTCGCGCGCGTCGTCTCGACAGGCAGCATGTCGGCGGCCGGCCGCGCGCTGGGTTTTTCGCCTGCTGTGATTTCCAAGCGGATCAAGCGGCTGGAGGATCGTCTCGGCACGAGGCTCTTGCAACGGACGACACGGCAGATTTCGCTGACCGATGCCGGCCAGGGATTTTACGACCGCGTGCTGGGCGTTCTGGCCGGCATCGAAGATGCGGAAGCCTTTGCCGCAGGACGCTCGGGCGAGGTGCAGGGCACGCTCAGGATTTCGGCGCCGACCTCCTTTGGCCGCATGCACATTGCGCCGCATCTCACGCGGTTCATGGTGGCACATCCCGATCTCGTGCTGAACCTTATCCTGTCGGATGCTTTTACGGACATCGTTGCCGAAGGTTTCGATCTGGCGATCCGCATCGGGAGCTTAAGCGATTCGAGCCTGGTTGCGCGCAAGCTGGCGCCGGTGCGCAGGGTGCTTTGCGCGTCCGTGGCCTATACGAGCCGCCACGGCGTGCCGCAGACGCTCGCCGATCTCGATCACCACATCTGCCTGCCGGCACAGAACCATGAAAGCTGGAAGCTCGAAGGGCCAGACGGTCCGGTCAATTACCGGCCGGAAGGTCCGCTGATCACGAACTCCTCCGAGGTCATCCGCGAGGCGGTGCTGTCGGGTGCCGGCATCGCGTTGCGCTCGACCTGGGATATCGGGCCGGAATTGCGGGCCGGCACACTGGTTCAGGTGCTGCCCGAATGGGAAGGATCACGCAACCTCAGTGTCTCTGCGGTCTATCCGAGCCGGCAGTTTTTGCCGGCCAAGGTGCGCCTGTTCATCGACTATCTGGCGGACCTCTACGGCCCCGTGCCGCAATGGGAGCGTTAGAACGTCACGAAACCTGATTCCAGAAACCGAACCGGCGACCGTGTTTCTGCCGCAGGCTCTCGACATAGGCGCCATGGGTCATCTGGCCTGTCTCGGTCTCGAATTGACCGGCAAGATCGGTAAGCCGTGCGAGGTAGACGGCGGCATCCGCATAGGCTTCCGACAGGCCGGCTCTCAGGATATGATCCAGCATGGCCCGATAGAGAATGGTCGCGGACGCCGGATGATCTGCCTCCAAGGCTTCTGCCGCCGGCGATAGCGCATCGGAAAAGCGGCCGTCCCAGATGTCCGCACGGCGAGTGACATAGCGGGCCGCAAGATCGAGCCTTGGCCATTCCAGATAGAAGGCAAGGGCTGCGTTGACATCCGGATGACGCTCGATGAAGGCGAACGCTTTGTCCAGCGCTTCGAATTCCTCGAAGTCGCCGGCCTTGGCGATGTATTCGCGCAGCATGCCGGCATCCAGCCGCTCCTCGAACACGGACCAGCGCACCGCCTGCGAGGCCGTGCGGTCCTTGACGCCATCGAGAATGGCCGCCTCCAGCCGCTTGGCATCCGGCGGCACCGGGATGGAGCCTGCATAGAGCTCCGCCCGCCTGGCAAAGCCGAGACGGGCCTTTCGCGGACGGCGGACCCAGACGAGAGCCTCGGCAAAACGGCCCGCCTCGTATAGCCGGGCAGCCAGCAGCTTTGGCTCGCGCAATTCCTCCGGCAGGCTCTCCTCGATGGCGATATGGCTATCGACATCGTTCCTCGCATCGGCAATGGCGCGACGGACAAAGACGAAGGCCGGGAGATAGGGGCTGCCGGCGGGGACTTTCATCTTGCCGGCCAGCGTCTCGTCCCAGGCTTTCAGCACATCGCCGGGAAGGCCGGCGGCAATGCGCATGGCAAGCAGGGTGTCGAAACCGTAGTAGTCGGCCCCCTTCAGCCTAGGTGTCAGTAACGCCGTGATGCGAACGGCGGCCTCGGGCTTCAGCGCCCTGGCCAAGTCGCCCGTAGCCTCGCAAGCCTGCCCGTAGATCTTGGCAATCCGCCCACTGGCATCGTTGGCCCTATCGGCAATGGTCTCATAGCCGAAGACGAAGCGGATCAGCCGCTCCAGCGCCATGCCGGGATCGACTGATCCGAACTCCTTGACGATGGTCGCGAGCAGGCTTTCGAGTTCCTTGCCGAAGAGCCGTTCCCTCTGGCCCTTGATGCGGGTGCGCGCTTTCTCAAGCGTGTCGAGGCGGCTGTCGACGAGCTTGGCAACGGCATCGCCGCCGCTGATCCCGGCCAGCGCCGCGCTCAGCCGCCTCTTGAAGGAAACATTGAGCGCCGCCTCGTCCAGGGCAATGTCGATCAGCCTGTCGAGACCGAGAACAGTCAATCCGGCCTTGTCGAGTTTTGGTTTTTTCGCTGCTTTTGCCATGGTCCTAAACAGCGCAAATCCGCAAGGAAGACAAGAAGCCTGGCCGGAATCTCAATGCCCTTCCCGGTCTTCGTCGTCGTGACGGCGCCGGATGGAGCGGACGACGAGCCAGATCACCAGCATGGCGACCGGCACGAAGAAGCCGGTGAGCACGCTTGACTTGATCGGCAGGCCTTCGCTCTCGACCGCCTTTGCCAGATAACCGAACAGGCCCACGACGTAGTAGGAAATCGCCGCGACCGACAGGCCTTCCACCGTCTGCTGCAGCCTCAGCTGCAGCTTGGCACGACGATCCATGGAATTCAGGAGCACGCTGTTTTGCCGTTCCAGTTCGACATCGACCCAGCTGCGCAGCAGGGACGTCGCACGCGCCAGCTTGCGCGACAGGTTGGCCTGCCGCTCCTCGATCGATTGGCAGGTGCGCATGGCAGGCGCCAGTCGGCGTTCAAGGAACGTGCCCATGGATTCGAAACCCGGCATGCCGGTTTCGGCCAGCGTCCGGATGCGCTCCTGCACGATGCCGTAATAGGCGCGGCTGGCGCCGAAGCGATAGAGGCTGAGCGCCGCGCCCGCCTCAAGTTCGGCCGCCAGACGTGTGATTTCCGCCAGCATCTGGTCGGCTTCGTCACGGACATTGCCGCGCATGCGCTGCGTCACCGCCGTCAGCCCATCCTCGATCCGACGAATATCCGGCGATAGCGATTGCGCGAGCGGCAGGCCGATCATGGCGAGCGTCCGATAGGTCTCGATGTCGAGAAGGCGCTGCACCAGCGCGCCGGTGCCAGCTTCCGTCATGCCACGATCGAGCACGAGAATCTGCGTCAGCCCGTCGCCATTCTGGCGGAAATCGGTGAGGATCGTCGCCTGGCCGTTCTTGATTTCGCTGTGACAGAGACTGGTCGGATCGAAGAGCGCGATGGCCGCGCGGGTTTCGGGCGTGTCCGGGCGGATTTCCAGACGGATGCCGGAGATCAGCGTGCCGGGCGGCGAAAACCCGTCGCCGAACGGATGGATCGCCACCTCGCCGCCGAACTGCGCGGGCGCTACGGCATCCCAGAAATAGGTGGAGAATTCCGTGTGCCGTTCCCAGCGCAGCGTGCCCTGTCCCCAGGGCATGGCGTGATGATTGGCCTCACGACCGGGTGCAGCGATGCCACGGGCACGGGAAAGCTCAGAGAGGACCGCATGATCGACGATCGAACCACCATCGGTCATGAAGGCGAGCTGGAAGATGACGCGCGGCGATGTCACCAGCGCGTAGGGCCGGGCATGAATTTCGCCGAGCGCCTGCGCACGCGACGGCGCGGCCGGAAATGCAAAGCTGCCTTTTGCCATGAAGCGGTCGGTCCCCTCTCACGCGTCAATGCGTATCGTCTTATCAACAGCGAGCGACAAAAGGAAAGGACGCTTTGACGCACCTTCGGATAAATCGATCTGGCAGTCGGACAGGACTGGATAATATAATTGACCACTTTTGGAGCGATCTTTAGATTGAGGCGCCAGGAGAGACAGCCTTGACCGACGATCCGATCGATCTTTACGCCCGCATTCGCCACAGCCGGACCGCCGACGAGGTCATCGGCCAGATCGAGCTTCTGGTGCTGGAAGGCATCCTGCGTGATGGCGACAGGCTGCCGGGAGAACGCGATCTTTCCAAGCGCTTCGACGTTTCGCGGCCGATCCTGCGAGAGGCACTGAAGGAGCTGGAAAACCGTGGTCTGCTGATCAGCCATCATGGCGGCGGAACGTTCGTCGCCGACGTCATCGGCCAGATCTTTTCCAAACCGGTGATCGAGTTGATCGCCCGGCATCCGCAGGCGACGCAGGATTACCTAGAATACCGGCGCGAGCTCGAGGGACTGACGGCCGAACTCGCCGCCCGCCGCGCCACCCCCTTCGACCGGGACATGCTGACCCGGATCATGACGCAGATGCGCGCCGCCCATGGCAACGGCCCCTTCGAAACGGAACTGGCCGCCGACATCGATCTGCACAATGCGATTGGCGAGAGCGCCCACAATGTCATCCTGCTGCACACACTGCGGGCCTGTTACCGGCTGCTGAGCAACGGCATCTTCTTCCATCGTTCCATCGTCTTTGCAGCACCCGGCGCCAGCGACCAGCTTCTGGCACAGCACGAGGCGATCTACGAGGCGATCATCGCAGCTGACCCGCAGCGCGCCCGGGCAGCGGCCCAGGCGCATATCGACTATATCATCACGGCAACGCGCGAAGCAGAGCGGTCCGGCGCGTGGACGCGGATTTCACAATTGCGGATACAGCAACGCGACCAGCAGGCCGGTCCGCAAGCGGTACGATTGCCGGCCGACACCTCGCACACGCCCAAAACGTCCTGACCGGCCCGAAGACCCTGCATCAGGCGCAAATGCGATCCGGAATGACGCGTTTGACACACTGCCGACACCCGATGCGCCTAAATTAAGCGCTGCGATTCCATCGCCCTTCAACGGTGCGTGTGAAGCACTATATATATCCCACAAGATCTGCGCGTTTACACGCCTGCCGAAGCGGGCATAGTCAAGCAATAGTGCAGATACTTGATTCTCTTTTTTGAAAGGATGCCCGGACGTTGAAAATCCTGAATCGTATCGCAAATGATGTGCGCCTGATGTTCCGCCGGCCTGTGCGGGTTCAGTGTGCCGCTTTGTGTTACCGGTTCAAGAAGAAAAGCGCGCAGCCGGAGATGCTTGTCATCACCAGCCGCGATACCGGGCGCTGGGTCATTCCCAAGGGATGGCCGATGGAGGGGAAGAAGCTGCATCAGGTTGCCGCCCGCGAAGCCTATGAGGAAGCGGGCGTCAAGGGAGAGCCCGGCGCAGATTCGATCGGCTTCTACACCTATGAAAAAGGCATGGACCACGGCCTGAAGATTCCCTGCCGCGTGCAGGTCTACCCGGTCGTGGTTTTCGACATGGCCAAGCGTTTTCCCGAAAAGGGAACGCGCACGCTGGAATGGGTGAGTTTCGAGGAGGGCGCGGAGCGCGTCGCCGAGCCGCTTCTGAAGGAGCTCATACTGTCCTTCGAGAAACGCCTGTTTTCCACCATGAATGCGCCTGATACCGCGCAGAAAACAGCCTGACACCGATCGACACGACAGGGCCGCGCGAGCTTCGCCGGCTACACTTTGTCGTCGCCTCCTGTAGCGCCTTTAAATCGGACATGATTTAAGGCCAAGGATCATCAGAATTCAAAGCGCCATGGCGGCCCTTGTGCATTCGAGCGTGCGCGGCGGCGGAAAGCGCCTGTGATAGTGATTGGAGACCAAACAGTGGGCAAACCACTTCCCTGTCTGGAAAAACCGACCCTCGACAAGGACTTGGATAAGGTCACCTTTACCGAGGAAGCCTCCCACCATGTGCTGAAACCCTGGGCGGGCCTTGGTCTCGGCCTGATCTTCGTGCTGCTCAGCATGCTCTTTGCCGCCGCCTACGTGTCCGAACAGCCGGCTTTCCTGGTGATCGTCGCAGCTGCGGCGCTTGCCGGCTACATGGCGATGAACATCGGCGCCAACGACGTGACCAACAATGTCGGCGCTGCGGTCGGATCGAAGGCGATCACCATGACCACTGCGCTGGTGATCGCGGCGATCTTCGAGGTTGCCGGCGCGGTCTTTGCCGGCGGACGGGTCGTATCAACGATCGAGTCCGGCATCGTCGATGCCTCTCTGATGCCGACCGGGGCCGCCTTCGCCTGGGTGATGATGGCTGCACTTCTATCGGCTGCGGTCTGGATCAACATCGCCACCTGGTCCGGCGCGCCGATCTCGACCACCCATTCGATCGCCGGCGGCATTCTCGGCGCGGGTGTCGCGGCTGCCGGATTTTCGGCGGTGCACTGGTGGTCTCTGGCCGGGATCACCGCAAGCTGGATGATCTCGCCGCTGCTCGGCGGTGGCATCGCGGCCGCATTGCTCGCCTTCATCAAGATCTTCATCATCTACCGCGAGGACAAGATCGGCGATGCGGTTTTCTGGATGCCGATCCTGACCGCCCTCATGGTCGGCACCTTCGCGGCCTATTTCGCGTTGATCGGCCTGGAAAAAATCGTCGACGTCGACCTGTCGGAAGGCCTCGGCATCGGCCTTGCTGCAGCGCTCGTCACGTTTCTCTGCATCCGTCCCTGGATCGCCCGGCAAGCCCGCGGCCTCGACAATCGCAACCAGTCCCTGCGAAAACTTTTCCGGCTGCCACTGATCCTTTCCGCCGCCCTGCTCTCCTTTGCCCATGGCGCCAACGACGTTTCCAATGCGGTCGGGCCGCTGTCGGCGATCGTCCACAACGTTCAGGGGGCGACAGTCGGGTCGACAGTCGCCGGCACCAACGAGATACCGCTCTGGGTCATGCTGATCGGCGCGCTCGGCATTTCCTGCGGGCTATTGCTGTTCGGACCGAAACTCATCCGGGTCGTCGGCGAGGAAATCACCAAGCTGAACCCGATGCGGGCCTTCTGCGTCGCGCTCGCCACGGCCTTCACCGTCATCCTCGCCACGACGCTCGGGCTGCCGGTATCGACAACCCACACGGCGGTCGGCGCCGTCTTCGGCATCGGCTTTTTCCGCGAATGGTTCACGCGCAACTCCAAGCTGCGGCTCGACTACGTACGTCAGAAGACGGGGCAGATGGATTTTCAGCGCCGCATCGAGGAAAGCCCGGACGAGCGGCATCTGCGCCAGTTGGTTCGCCGCTCGCATTTCATGACCATCATCGCGGCATGGGTTGTCACGGTGCCGGCATCGGCCTTGCTTTCGGCCGGCGTTTACGTCTTATTCGCGGCGATTTTCATCTGACCATTCGTCATGGAAGGAAAAAGCCATGCGCGCCAATTTCCGGATGCAGCGCCTGTTCGTCGATGCACCGCTTTTAGCCGGCATCGCCGTTGCGGTGGACAAAGACCAGTTCAACTATCTGGTCAACGTGATGCGCTATGAAGAGGGCAGCGAAGTCCTCGTCTTCAACGGTTGCGACGGCGAATGGCGGGCGACGCTCTCGCTGCCCTCCAAGAAGCGCCTTGTCCTGACCCCCGTCGAGCAGACGCGCCCGCAGCCGGCGCCGTGCGATCTGCACTATCTGTTTGCCCCGCTGAAAGTCGGCCGGCTCGATTATCTGGTGCAGAAGGCCGTCGAGATGGGCGCCGGCCTGCTGCAGCCGGTCATGACCCAGCATGTGCAGGGCAAGATCACCAGCATCGACCGCCTGAAGGCCAATGTCATCGAGGCCGCCGAACAATGCGGCGTGCTTGGCATCCCGCAGGTCGAGGCACCGAAGCGGCTTGGCGATATTCTCGACACCTGGCCGACGGAGCGACGGATCATCTTCTGCGACGAAGGCGATGCCGGGCAGAACCCGCTGCCGGTGCTGGCGGAGATCACCGAGCGGAAACTTGCGCTCTTGATCGGACCGGAAGGCGGCTTCTCGGACGAGGAGCGCGCCAGGCTGCGCAGCCTGGATTTCGTGACCGCCATTCCGCTCGGGCCGCGCATCCTGCGCGCCGATACGGCAGCGGTTGCGGCCATGGCCGTCATTCAGGCAGCGATCGGCGACTGGCGATAGGTCGTGGCCGGATTGTGAAATCCATGTGTTGAAATTTTGAACCGGCCTTGAAACAATTTCACTTGCACGCCACTTCAATCCGGTTCAAGCACCCTCCTCATGGTCTGTTTTTCCGCAGATCGCCCCACGCTGAAGAAGACGCCCATGGCCAGAGATACCACCGACCAGACGCCGGTCACCTCCGTTGCAGACCTGACCGAATACCTGGCAGAGGGCAACAAACCGAAGGACAAATTCCGCATCGGGACGGAGCATGAGAAGTTTGCCTTCTTCAAGGCCGACAACAGCCCGGTTCCCTATTTCGGCGAGGCCAGCATTTCGGCGCTTCTGAACGGCATGGCGGCAAAAAGCGGCTGGGAGCCGATCATCGACGCCGGCAACATCATCGGCCTTGCCGAGCATTCCGGTCAGGGCGCGATCTCGCTGGAGCCCGGTGGCCAGTTCGAACTTTCCGGCGCGCCGCTCGAAAACCTGCACCAGACCTGCAAGGAATCCAACCGGCATCTGGCCGATCTGCGCGAGATCGCCGAGCCGCTCGGCATCCGCTTTCTCGGCATCGGCGGCAGCCCGAAATGGTCTCTGGCAGAGACGCCGCGCATGCCAAAATCCCGCTATGACATCATGAGCCGCTACATGCCGAAGGTCGGCACGCAGGGGCTCGACATGATGTACCGGACCTGCACGATCCAGGTGAACCTCGACTTCTCCTCCGAAGAAGATATGCGCCGCAAGATGCAGGTGTCGCTGAAGCTGCAGCCGCTGTCGACGGCGCTGTTTGCAAGCTCCCCCTTTACCGAGGGCAAGCCGAACGGGCTGCTCTCCTGGCGCGGCGATATCTGGCGCGACACCGACAACCAGCGCGCCGGCGTGCTGCCCGCGGTCTTCAACGCCGATTTCGGTTTCGAGGACTATGTCAAATGGGCGCTCGACGTACCGATGTATTTCGTCGTTCGCGACGGCAAGTATCACGACTGTACCCACGTCACCTTCCGCCAGTTCATGAACGGCGCGCTGAAGGGCGAACTGGCCGACTGGGAGCCCAACATGGGCGACTGGACCAACCATCTTTCGACGCTGTTTCCCGATGTGCGCCTGAAGCGCTTCCTCGAAATGCGCGGTGCCGATGGCGGCCCGTGGCGGCGCATCTGCGCGCTGCCCGCCTTCTGGGTCGGCCTGCTCTATGACGATGCGGCGCTGGATGCAGCCGAAGACCTGACGCGCGACTGGACCTACGAGGACACGCTTGCCATGCGCAATGCCGTGCCGGTCGAAGGACTTTCGGCTCTGCAGCGGGGAAATACACTGTTCGACATTTCCCGCGAGGTACTGTCGATTTCGCGTCTCGGCCTCAAGAACCGCAAGCGCCTGAACGGTGACGAGGTCGACGAAAGCATCTTCCTTGCGCCGCTCGACGAGGTCATCGCCAGGAAGGCGACACTGGCCGAGGATCTGCTGGCCCGGTACAACGGCCGCTGGAACGGATCCGTCGAGCCTGTCTTCGAGGAATACCAGTATTAGGGCATGTCTCCCGAAAGTGGGCACCGGTTTCGGGACAAAGACATGCGTAAAACAAGACGCTAAAGCGCGGGAAGCGAATCCATAGGATCGCGACGCGCTTTAGGGCTTTGCCCGGGCTGACAAAAAGCGGTTTCCACCTGTCATTTCCCCGTTATAGTGCAACGGCATGCGTCGTTTCGCCTGCAGGAGAGGATATGCCATGATACCGCTGTTCGACATGATGATGCAGGCGCAGAACGGCAATGCCATGGATGTCATGGCCCGGCAGTTCGGCCTTGCGCAGGAGCAGATGGCCAAGGCGACCGCCGCGCTGATGCCGGCCTTTTCCACGGCGCTGAAGCGCAACAGCGCCAACCCTTACGATTTCGGCGCCCTGCTTCAGGCGATGACCAGCGGCAACCACGCGCAATATTTCGAGGACATGACCAAGGCCTTCACGCCGCAGGGCATGAACGACGGCAACGGCGTTCTCGGCCAGCTTTTCGGCTCCAAGGAGATGTCGCGCGCGATCGCGGCGCAGGCCGCCCAGGTGACCGGCATCGGCCAGGAAATCTACAAGCAGATGCTGCCGGTGATGGCGAGCGCCATCATGGGCGGGCTGTTCAAGCAGGCGACCGGCCAGATGGGCGCCCAGATGGGCAATCCGATGGCCGGCGGAATGGGTGGCCCGATGGGCAATATGCAGAACCCGTTTGCCAACACGCCGATGGACGCGATGATGAAACCATGGCTCGAAGCCTCCGGCTTTGCAAAGAAACCGGAGCCAACAGCCAATCCGTTCGACAATCCGTTCACGCAAGCCATGCAGGGCTTTTTCAGCGGCGCCAAGACAGACGAAAAACCAGCCGGCGCGCCGGACATGTTCGCCGCCAACCCCTTCCTCAAGGCATTCCAGGACATGATGAATGGCAGCGCAACACCCGCTGCCGAACCCGAGGCGAAAGCCGCAGCCAATCCGATGGCCCCCTTCGCAGGCATGTTCACCAGCATGTTCGACAGCGGCCTGGAGGCCCAGAAGGAATATCAGAAGAGCATTGACGGGTTGTTCGAGACCTATCGGAAGAATACGACGGTTTGATCCGTTCTTTCCCGCTGCACCATCGAGAAGGCCGTGGCCTGAAACCGGGGGGAGACGCGCCGGTGATCCGCGATAAAATTGCACATTTTGCACGGGGGATGCTAAACAGAAAATCTCGCCCAACGAGGTTTTAAAATGGACAGTAAAATCAATAATTTCGGTTTTCTTCGGCTATTTTTTGCCACCCTGGTCATCTTCGGACACTCCCCCGAGATCATTGACGGAAACCGATCGAGAGAGATCGTCACCCAGATCTTTGGCACCTTGTCTCTCGGCGAACTTTCCGTAGATGCCTTTTTCATTATCAGTGGTTTTTTGATTTCGAAGAGCTTTCACACGTCGCCTTCCGTCTGGAACTACATCCTGAAACGGTCAGCCCGAATTTTACCCGGATTTTTCGTCTGCTTTGCCCTCTGCCTTTTGGTGCTTGCGCCGCTCGTAGGCGGCCATCTGTCAGCAGACGTTCTGGCCACCAACTTGAAATGGTTTCTCCGGATGACCACCCCTGTCGTTCCGGGGACGTTTTCCGGTTTGCCATATCCTGCGCTCAATGGATCCCTGTGGACGATTGGATACGAGTTTCGGTGCTACATGCTGGTTATCGTCATCGGCCTGCTCGGCTTGCTCTCCGGAAAAGGGCGCTTTCTGGTTCTTGCCATAGCGGCAGCATGCCTTCTGGCCAACGCTTTCTCGCTTGTTCAAACACTGTTTCCAAACTTCGGGGAGGTTCAGACTGTTGCCACAACGGTGAGATTTACCGGGCTGTTTCTTGCCGGCGCCTGCTTCTATCTTTTTTCTTCGAGTATTGTTTACAAGCCAGCGATTGCGGCCCCGATGGCAGTGCTATTTGTAACCGGCCTGTTTTTTCCGACGCTTGCCGAACTCACCGTGGCTACAGCCGGCGGATATCTGATCTTCTTTTTCGCTTTTGCCGTTCGGCCGCTGAAGATCAGCCAGTGGGCCGCAAAGAATGATATTTCCTATGGAATGTATCTCTATGCGTGGCCGGTGCAGATTTCGATCGTATACGCTTTCGCGACACAAAATCACTGGCTGGTTTCTATAGCGACCCTGTTGATCGTTGCCCCGTTGGCCGCGGTGAGTTGGGTCATGATAGAGCGGCCGTTTCAGAAGCTGTCCCACGCAGGACTACGAAAGTCCGCCTCCCGGGGAGCCTACTCATTACAGGCAAGCAACGCTGGTGATCAGCAATAGGACTTTCACAGGTTCTGTCCTGCAGGTGGCGCTGACCAAACAGCGCCGCCCGTTTTTGACCAACCGAAGTCTCTCTTCTATCGCGCCTGAACGCGCGGCAAATAGGGCGCTTCTGTCAGCGCGGCTTTCATGCCGAACAGGAATCCTGCAAGACTCCAGCTCGCGCCCCAGACATGGACTGTGAACGACAGAACGAAGAACTGGAAAATAAAGATATTCAGGCCGATGTTGGGTCTGTCCCACGCCTTGTCTGGAAAGACCCGCAATTTCCGCGGCGTCGCAACGAAAAAGCAGCCGACGATACATCCTATGAAGATGGCCAGGCCGACATAGCCGTATTTGAGCGAAATACTCAACCAGACAGAGTCGATGCTGCTGAGAAGATCCGTTGGCCGAAACCAGTCCTTGTCGCCAATGCCGACCCAGGGCGATGCTGAGAGATTTTTCCCGACCCACTCCCAGATTGTCAGGCGGGCATACCCTGTCGCAGGATCAAGCGTACCGAATTTGATAAATGTCCCGACAGGGTCATCGACCAGCAGGAAATAGGTCGCAGACAGAACCCCGATCATCACCATCAGAAAAGTCCAGCGAACGCGAACATTTCGAAACAACGCATCAAAAGATGCAATGGCGACGAACACGAACATGATCAGAATGGGGGCCGAAGACAGTGCAATGAACACACCCAGGCCAGCCAGCAGAAAGGATGCCACCTTGGTTTTCTGGTCATTGGAGATATACAGCATGACCGTCATCATCCACGCCATGAACCCGCCATAGAGGATGGCATGGTCGAGCGGACCGCGAACGCGCGGCAGGCCGAAGCGGTACTGCGTCGTATAGGATAGTTCAATGGCATCGTCCCCGTAGAACTTGACGCCGCGGTTTGTCCCGAAAATGTCAGCAGCCACGCTGCTTATGATGTTTTTTCCGGCGACGATATCGAACATGCCCATGATCAGCAGAGCGATCAGAAGCACCAGGAATGCGCGCGAGACGAAATAGAGCATGCCTTTCTCGCCACAGTAGCTCCGAGCAAGGAAATATGGGATGGCGATCTCCAAGCCTACAATGGCGGATGCCTTGGAGATTGCCTCCATTCCGGTATTGATCGCCATGGCTGCCATGAACCATACAGCGAGCGCAAGAAAGAAGAAGTCGGCCACCACCGGCACGTATCTTCGATCGTTTATCTTCTTGGCCAGAAGCGGCACCAGGGCAATCAGGCAGAAAAACAGCGCAAACTTGCGCATCGTCCAGTTGATGCCGATGTTTACAGACGCTTCGGGGGGCACGAGAAAGGAAAACAGCAACAGGCACGTGGCCACGATTTCCAGTTTAGGCCGGGCAATGTCCGCCATGGATGGAAGGGCATACTTCTGAACTTCTGCCATTTAACCGAACCTTGATACTGCGTGAACCGGATATCCGACGGCCGTCAACCGTCTTCTTGCCATCTTCCTCGTAGCGCAGCAGCGCCATCGAGGCAAACTTGATGCCGTTGATACGGCTCCTCATGTGCTGCCATCAGCCGACCATCAGGGGACGCCGATCGGCGAGACACGAACTTGCACCTGCACTTCACGCAGGTTTATGCGAGCCGAAATTCCGGCGAAGACGTTGGCAAGGCTTTGCAACGAAGCGATAGGAAATTTCCGCGACTGCCAATGCGAAGGCGATTCCCAATGCGATATACGCAACCTTTGCGGCCCCATGAAAATCATCTCTGGAAAACCCCGCGAGCTTTTCTACAAGATACGGGTATTCCTTGTGCCAGAGGTAGGCGGCGTAACTCAGCACACCGACACGCTTCAGCGCCGGCACCTCGAATATTCTGATGACCCAATCCCAGACGGTCGCATTGTAGAGCGCTGCAAAGACGAGCAGAAGACCCATTCCCTGCACTGAGTATCTGGCCGTTTCCCGGAATTCCGGATTGCGGATCAACAAACTCAACAGCAACAGGCCGCCGCCAAGGCCGGCGGTCACGAATGCGATGGGATTGCTGATCGGCAGTGGTCGATGCTGCATGGCATAGGCCAGGGCGACCCCGTAGACGATCGAATCGAAGCGGGCCTCCGATGCGACATACGTATACGGATATTCCGACATGATAAACGCGGCACCGGTTTTGACCAGGATCGTTCTGTAGACGAGGCAGAAAAGCGCGACGCCGACGACGAAAATCACCTGTCGGCGTGATGTTGTCAAAAACAGTGAAAAAACGAGGGGATAGAGGATGTAATAATGCTCTTCAACCGAAAGGGACCACAAGACCGGCCAGGATGGATGAAGTGCACCCGCGCTGAAATTATCCACCCAGAAAATGAAGTAATTCGTCGTATAGGTCAGAGCAGCGGCGACTTCGGCAAGGCTCTGATAATCCCCCATGGCAGATCTATAGATGCCGGTAATCAACAACATGGCAACAAGCTCTGGCATCAAGCGCAGAAAACGGCGGATATAAAAGTCTCTGATCGAGACGGAGCCTGCGGTATTCCGCTCCTTGATCAGCAGTGTCGTGATCAGAAAACCCGAGATGAAAAAGAAGATAGTTACGCCAAGGCCGCCGGGAACCACTTCGTTAAAACCGAAATGCGCCAGCATGACAAGCATGACCGACAGGGCACGCCAACCGTCAAGGCCCGGAATGTATGAAATTTTTTTAAAGTCCAGTCTCATAGAGGATCCCGCCGCCTATGTTGCGCTGCACAATACCTATAATGGATAATCAGGCCATGGCAAGGCGACGGCTCTTCGCAAGATTTCCATTGCTGTGGCGATCGGCAGATCCAGCTTGCCAAGGCGGTTCCGTCCGAGCCCGACGATCCTTTCGCGGCCGGCATTCGCCGAACACAAAAAAGCCCGGCGCTGGTCCTTCTGGACCGCGCGCCGGGCAAGCAGCAGGGCAATTGGCTCTGACCCTGCGGGGAACGGTAACGCGCAGAGGCGGCTGCGCGTCCCTGTTGCGTGGTCGTCTTTCGACGGGGGCACGCAACAAAACTCTGGATCCGCTGCAGTCCTTGAAACCATCCGGTTCGGGGCATGCAGCGCGGAGGCGCGTCAGTCGCGGCGCGCATTCCTGTAGAAGGTATTGGCGCGGTGGCGTGCGGCCTGCGTCAGGTGACGGCCGGGATCTTCGAAGAAGGCCGAGGTCAGGGCCTCGCGAACCTCATGACGGCACAGGCCCATATCGAGCAACTGGTGGTCGTCGAGATCGTGCAGGCTGCCGATGGCCTTTCGGTTTCGCAGCTGGCGCCAGACCGATTTCAGCACGCCCACGAGACCCGTCTGGCGGGACGGCGCGGACCGCGCCCCGGTCAGGGTGAGGTCGAGGGTGAGATCGGTCGTGCGCATGACATTGCTCCTTGGGTTGGGCACGAAGCGACCGGTCCCGCTGCGAGGAGATCCACGCGGCAGGCTGGTCGAAACTTTGATGGCAAGCCGCTGGGATAACGACTGGCTTCCGGTGTGTTTGATGCGTTTTGCAGCCTCAGATTCGCAAATCTGCATTGATCAGTCCAACGAATGTTTCTAATGATATCCATCAAACTAATTTATGAGACCGCTTTCTCCTGAAACTTCTCTTCCTTCCGAAACCACCTTGGGGACCAGGACCATGTCCGCACCGCTCGATATCGACCAACTGCAGACTTTCGTGGCGATCGCCGATACCGGCAGCTTCACCAAGGCGGCCGACCGCGTCTTCAAGACGCAGTCTGCGGTTTCGATGCAGATGCGACGGCTGGAAGAGCGGATCGGCAAGCAGCTCTTCGCCAAGGATGGCCGCGGCAACCGCCTGACGACGGAAGGCGACCGGCTGCTGAATTTCGCGCGCCGCATGATCCGGCTGAACAACGAGGCCATCGCCTCCTTCGACGACAACCGGCTGGAAGGCATGCTGAGGATCGGCACGCCCGACGACTATGCCGACCGCTACATGCCGGAAATCATCGTGCGCTTCGCCAAGACCCACCCGAATGTCGAACTCAACATCGTCTGCGAACCCTCCGTCGATCTCGCCGAAAAGATGGCCCGCGGCGAACTGGACATTGCGCTGGTGACGCACAATCCGCGCGCCCGGGCATCCGATGTCGTGCGAACCGAGCCGCTCTGCTGGGTCAGCTCGATCAACCATCCGCTGCCGGAAAACGCGCCGGTGCCTCTGGCCGTTGGAAAACGCGACTGCCAGTGGCGCCAGGCGGCCTGCTCGGCGCTGGACGCCACCGGCAAGGAATACAACATCCTGTTTACAAGCTGGTCCTCGACCGTGGTGGCAGCCGCCGTGCTGGCCGGCATGGCCGTCTCGGTGCTGCCGGAATCGGCGCTGCGGACCGGCATGAAGGTCCTGACACAGGCGGACGGTTTCCCGGCGCTGGCACCGGTGCAGATCGGCATCATGAAGCGGCCGGGGCTTTCGCCTTCGCTTTGCAATGCGATCACCAACCACATTACCGCCTGCCTCGACAACATCACGCCGACCGCGGTCAACGACGATCTCGACGGCGACATGAAGAATTTCCCGCGCTATCCACGCCTGCGCCAGAGCCACATGCTGCCCGGCTGGTAATATTGGCCGGCCAATGAAAAGCCGCGCTCCTTGCGAATGCGCGGCTTTCATCTATGCGGTCAATAAAACTGTGCGGTCGCGACGACCGGAAGTGTCTCTGCAATATCGTATCGTCATTGAAGTCTGGGCAGTTCTTGCGCGGTCGTAACGACCTGTGCGGCAACAGCAATATTGCAAGACAGATCGCCGCCCAAGAGGCACCGCTGTAACATTTTTGGGCTGATCTTCCGAACGCCCGGCAAACAGGCAAAAACAAAAAAACCGGACGCCCTGCGGCACCCGGTTCTTCTGTTGGCACATCCGGCCCGGCCATGAAGGCCGGAACCGGAGGCAGATCATGGATCAGACCAGATCGAAACGATCTGCGTTCATCACCTTGTTCCAGGCGGCGACGAAATCCGCCACGAACTTTGCCTGCATGTCGCTCTGGCCGTAGACTTCGGCAAGGGCGCGCAGCTGCGAGTTCGAACCGAAGACGAGATCGACGCGGGTGGCGGTCCATTTGAGTTCGCCCGTTGCGCGATCACGCCCCTCGAACACTTCCTTTTCATCCGAAACCGCCGCCCAGGCCGTACCCATGTCGAGCAGGTTGACGAAGAAGTCGTTGGTCAACGTTTCCGAACGCTTTGTGAAGACACCGTGCTGGGACTGGCCGTGATTGGCGTTCAGGACACGCAGGCCGCCGACCAGAACCGTCATTTCCGGCGCCGTCAGCGTCAGAAGCTGCGCCTTGTCGATCAGAAGTTCCTCGGCCGAAACCGTGAAGCTGGCCTGCTGGTAGTTGCGGAAACCCTCCGAAACCGGCTCGAGCACGTCGAAAGACTCGATATCGGTCTGTTCCTGCGACGCATCGGTGCGTCCGGGAGCAAAGGGCACCGCAATATCGTGACCAGCAGCCTTCGCCGCCTTTTCGACGGCAGCCGCACCGCCAAGCACGATCAGGTCGGCCAGCGACACCTTCTTGATGCTGGTCTGTGCATCGTTGAAGGCCATCTGGATACCTTCGAGCGTTTCCAGAACCCTGGCGAGCTGGGCCGGCTGGTTGGCGTCCCAATCCTTCTGCGGGGCAAGGCGGATGCGCGCACCATTGGCACCGCCACGCTTGTCGGAGCCGCGGAAGGTCGAGGCCGAGGCCCATGCCGTCGAAACCAGCTGGGACACCGACAGGCCGGACGCAAGGATCTTTTCCTTGAGGGCGGCGATATCGGTTTCATCGATCAGCGGATGATCGACGGCCGGGACTGGATCCTGCCAGATCAGTTCCTCGCTCGGCACTTCCGGGCCGAGATAGAGGACGCGCGGGCCCATATCGCGATGGGTCAGCTTGAACCAGGCACGCGCGAAGGCATCGGCGAACTGATCGGGATTTTCAAGGAAGCGGCGGGAAATTCCCTCGTAGATGGGGTCGAAGCGCAGCGCGAGGTCGCTGGTCAGCATGTTCGGTGCGTGGCGCTTGTTGGCATCATGCGCATCCGGAACCGCATCGGCAGCCGCCCCATCCTTCGGGCGCCACTGGTGGGCACCGGCCGGGCTCTTCGTCAGTTCCCATTCGAAGCCAAACAGGTTTTCGAAAAAATAGTTGCTCCACTGCGTTGGGGTCTGCGACCAGGTGACTTCCAGGCCGCTGGAGATCGTGTCTCCGCCCTTGCCCGTGCCATGGGTGCTCGCCCAGCCAAAACCCTGCGCCTCGATGTCGCCGGCTTCCGGCTCGCGGCCGACATGGGCGGCATCGCCGGCGCCATGGGTCTTGCCGAAAGTGTGGCCACCGGCGATGAGGGCAACGGTTTCCTCGTCGTTCATGGCCATGCGACCGAAAGTGTCGCGAATGTCGCGCGCCGAGGCCAACGGGTCGGGCGTGCCGTTCGGACCTTCCGGATTGACGTAGATCAGGCCCATCTGCACGGCGGCCAGCGGGTTTTCCAGATCACGGTCGCCACTGTAGCGCTTGTCGTCGAGCCAGGTGCGTTCACCGCCCCAGTAGATGTCCTCTTCCGGCTCCCAGACGTCCGCACGACCACCGGCGAAACCGAAGGTCTTGAAGCCCATGGATTCCAGCGCGACGTTGCCGGTCAGGATCATAAGGTCGGCCCAGGAAATCTTGTTGCCGTATTTCTGCTTGATCGGCCAGAGAAGACGGCGCGCCTTGTCGAGGTTAACGTTATCAGGCCAGCTGTTGAGCGGCGCGAAACGCTGCGTGCCCGAGGTTGCGCCCCCGCGGCCGTCGCCGGTGCGGTAGGTGCCGGCGCTGTGCCAGGCCATGCGGATCATGAAGGGACCGTAATGACCGAAATCGGCCGGCCACCATTCCTGGGAATCCGTCATCAGCGCGAACAGGTCCGCCTTGACCGCGGCGAGATCGAGCTTCTTGAACTCCTCGGCATAGTTGAAGCCCGTTCCCATCGGATCGGACAGGGCAGAATTCTGGTGAAGGATTCGGAGGTTGAGCTGGTTCGGCCACCATTCGCGGTTCGACGTACCCTTGCCGGAACTCGTGGTCAGCGATCCATGCATGACGGGACATTTACCCGTTTTTTCAACTTTGGTGTCCATGTTTGGCTCCTTCAGGAAACGCAATTTCGTTGGTTCGACCGCACAATCCTCCAGACGGTCCATAATTTCCAATTGTATTTAATGCTAATATCGATAAGATAAAACTATCATGCTCACGCTCCGCCAAATGCGCTATTTCGACGCCCTTGCCACGGCGCTTCACTTTGGCCGGGCGGCGAAAATGACCAATGTCAGCCAGCCGGCACTCTCGGCGCAGATCATGGAAATGGAAGCCGATCTCGGTATCCGCTTGGTGGAGCGCGGCCGCGCCGGTGTCATCCTGACGCAGCAGGGCGAGGCTCTGCTGCCGGAAATCCGCGCCATTCTGCTCTCGGTCGACGGGCTGTACGACAGGGCGCGGCAAGTCGCCGGCGTGCTGGAGGGCAAGCTGCGGCTCGGCATCATCCCGACGGTGGCGCCCTATCTGGTGCCGGTGCTCATTCCGATGCTGCGCGCCCGTTATCCGAAGCTCGACGTCGAACTGCGCGAACTGCTGACAACCGGCTGCGTCGAGGACGTCAAGCACGGCAAGCTGGACTGCGCCATCATCGCGCTGCCGCACAATGACGACAGCCTGCGATCCTGCACGCTGTTCGAAGACCGCTTCCTGATAGCCAGCGCCGATGACGAGGAAACAGTGCTGCTCTCGCCGATGACCGAGGCGCAGGTCGACATGGACCGCCTGCTGCTGCTGGAGGAAGGCCACTGCCTGCGCGACCAGGCACTCGCCGTCTGCGGCTCGACGGCCGGCCGTCGCGTCGCCAATTACGGCGCGACCTCGATGGCGACGCTGCTGCAGATGGTCAGCCACGGCATGGGCATCACGCTCATCCCCGAAATCGCCGTCAAGGACGAGCGCACCCGAAACCGCATGCGCATCGTGCCCTTCGCGGAACCACAACCGTCACGCCGCATCGGCCTCGTCTGGCGCCCGAGAAGCGGCCGCAACAACGATCAGGAAGCGCTGGCAGCCCTGATCACAGAAGCAGCCGGGGAATTGTTGATCGAGGACGCGTAAACCCTCAAACCACCTTCGCCTTCAGGAACTCCACCGTCCGGCTCCAGGCGAGGTCGGCGGCGGTCTTGTCGTAGCGGGCGGCCGAGGTGTCGTTGTTGAAGGCGTGGTTGACGCCATCATAAATCTGGATCGTGAAATCCTTGCCGGCGTCGGTGAGCGCTTTTTTGTAGGCGTCGATGCCGGCATTGATGCGATCATCAAGGCCGGCATATTGCAGGAGCAGCGCTGCCTTGATCTTCGGAACGTCTTCCGCCGGCGCCTGGGCGCCGTAGTAGGCGACACCGGCCTTGAGGTCGGGAGATGCGACGGCGAGCTTGTTGACCATTCCGCCGCCCCAGCAGAAGCCAATCGCGCCGGCCTTGCCGGTTGTCGCTTCATGGCTTCCGAGGAAGGCGACGGTTGCGACCGCGTTGCCGACGGTCTGCTTGCCGTCGAGCACACCGATCATTTCCCTTGCCTTGTCCTCGTCGGCAGGCGTTCCGCCCGAAGGCGACAGGAAGTCCGGGGCAAGGGCGACGAAGCCTTCGAGCGCCATACGCCGGGCGACGTCCTTGATATGCGGATTGAGGCCGCGATTTTCATGAATGACGATGACGGCGGGCAGCTTGCCGGAGGCGTCGGCCGGAACGACCAGATAGCCCTTCATGTCGCCGCCGGCGCCGGGATAGGTAATGTCCTCCGCCTTCACGCGGGCATCGGCCTCTGCGATGATTTCCGCCTTCGCACTGTTGGCGGCGAGCAACGGCGCGATAACTGCGGCACCGGCCGCCGAACCCGTCAGCGCCGTCAGCTTGCGCATGAAGGCCCGTCGGTCGAGGCTCAGATGGGTGTATTCGTCATAGGCATTGATCATGTCCTGCGTGATGACCGGTTTTTCCATGATTGTTCCTCCTGTTGTCCTGCCGCCAGTACGAGACAACTGTGCCGCCGGTTCAAGGGCATGAAGGGACATTGACGAGAAAGTGATTGGCCGCAGCAACCCACGGCCAATCAATTTCAGTGCGCCTCACCGTAACACAAGGCCCTCTCCTAGCTCAGATCCAGGACGATGCGCCCATCGATCGCGCCTTTTTCCATGCGCTCGAAGATAGCGTTTATATTTTCGAGCTTGTCCCAGCTGAAGTGGGCCGCGACCTTTCCTTGGCCCGCAAATTCCAGAGCTTCTTCGAGATCCTGCCTTGTGCCGACAATCGAGCCGCGCACTGTGATGCGTTTGAGCACCGTTTCAAACACGGGCAGCGAGATATAGCCCGGCGGCAGGCCGACCAGCGCCATGGTTCCCTTGGAGCGCAGGAAGCCGAATGCCTGCTCCATGGCCTTGGGAGAAACAGCCGTCACGAGAGCACCGTGCATGCCGCCCGTAGCCTGCTGGAGACGATCGACAGCATCCTCCTGGCGGGCGTCGATCACCATGTCTGCGCCCATCTCCTTGGCGAGCGCCAGTTTGTCCTCGAAGATATCGACCGCCGCGACTTGCATGCCCATGGCCTTGGCATATTGAACAGCCATGTGCCCGAGACCACCGATACCGGAGATGGCGACCCATTCGCCCGGCCGCACCTCGGTCTCCTTCAATCCCTTGTAAACCGTGACGCCGGCGCACAGCACCGGAGCCGCAGGGCCAAACGCAAGGTTGTCCGGCAGGCGACCGACGAAATCGGGATCGGCCAGGCCGTATTCGGCAAAAGTGCCATTGACGGAGTAGCCGGTGTTCTGCTGTTGACCGCAGAGGGTTTCCCAGCCGGTGCGGCAGGGATTGCAGCAACCGCAGGCCGTATGCAGCCACGGCACGCCGACGCGGTCGCCTTCCTTGATGCGCTTGACGTTCGCCCCGACCTTGGCGACGAAGCCGGTTCCCTCATGCCCGGGAATGAAGGGCGGGCTTGGCTTGACCGGCCAGTCGCCTTTTACGGCATGCAGATCGGTGTGGCAGACGCCGGTTGCGTGGTAGCGAACCAGGATCTGGTCCGGGCCGGGTTCAGGGATGGGAAGCTCTTCTATGGACAGAGGCTTGCCAAATTCCCTGACCACTGCCGCTTTCATCATTGCCGTCATGCACGGTTCCTCCTGTTCGCCGCTAGGGCGCTAAAGGCACCTGCAGAGACTGCAGGTGCCCAATGACAGTGGATCGAAACTGGCAAGGGACGGTTGATATGGATCAACCAGCGAGCAATGCGCGCGTGGCTGCACCTTCAAAGTGCACCAGAAGCGCCGAAAGCCGGAAACGCCGCGGCCACGGCGCTTCCGCTATCGAATCCTATTGCATGTACCAACCGTGGCTGACGACCAGAGACTGGCCGGTGAGCGCATTGGTCTCGAAGCCGGCAAACAGGAGTGCCACTTCGGCAACATCCTCGACGGTGGTGAATTCGGTGTCGACCGTGCCACCAAGCATCATCTTCTTGACGACCTCCTCCTCGGAAATCCCAAGCCTCTGCGCCTGTTCCGGAATCTGTTTTTCCACCAGCGGCGTCTTGACGAAACCGGGGCAGATAACATTGGCGCGCACACCGTCGGGGCCGCCTTCCTTGGCAACGACGCGGGCAAGGCCGAGCAGGCCGTGTTTTGCGGTGACATAGGCTGATTTCAGCGGCGAGGCCTCGTGGCTGTGCACCGAGCCCATGTAAATGATCGCCCCGCCCTTCTGCGCCTTCATGTGCGGAATGCAGGCCTTGGTCGTCAGGAAGGCGCCGTCGAGATGGATGGACAGCATCTTCTTCCAGTCGGAAAAGGCATAGTCCTCGATCTTGTTGACGATCTGGATGCCGGCATTGGAGACGAGCACGTCCACCCTGCCCCACTTTGCAACGACAGCCGCCACACCCGTATTGACCGCATCTTCGCTGGTGACGTCCATGGCAAGGCCGATTGCTTCGCCAGGGCCCATAGCCGTCAGGTCCTTGGCTGTTGCCTCGGCCGCTTCGAGCTTCAGGTCGGCGATGACGACCTTGGCGCCTTCGGAGACATACTTCTTGGCGATGGCGAGACCGATGCCGCTCGCCGAACCCGTGACGATGCAGACCTTGTCCTTGAGTTTCATGGTTTTTACTCCCTATTTTGCAAGATAATCATGGACCACTTCGCCGAGGCCCAGCGTCAGGTCGGACAGAATATGGACGGCGGATTTGACTTCAAGCACCGGCAGGTCGGCGACTGGCGCCAGCGCATGCGAAAACAGTTGCAGGGCCCCCGGCCCCTCCCAGGCACCCTTGACGGTCAGGTCCTCCAGATAATAACGCACAAGTTCGCAGATGCGCGGCGTGCAATCCACATGCGGAATGATCTTCAGCATGAAATTCGGCTGTTTCAGGCTTTCCAGCATCTTGTCCTTGTCGAGCGCGCGATGCTTGAAGCCCATGGTCGCCGTGGCCACGCGCTGGCCACCGTAATCGAGCGTGCCGACCAGTGCGTCCTTGACGGCATGCAGGGACGGGTCGGCAAGTTTCTTGGGGAAGCCCCATATCTCGCGGCCGCCGGCGATCGGCGCGTCATCGTTGAGATACATGGAATGCACGTAGCCGCCGTGTACGCCTTCATAGGTGACCGGGATGACCTGTCCGGATTCGGTATAATCCCCGAAGCCGGTCGAATCCGGCATGCGGATGAACTCGTATTTCACCAGCGGCTCGTCGAATTGCAGCGGTTCCGGCACCACGCGACGCAGTGCTTCCGGATCGGTACGGTAGGTGATGATCATGTATTCGCGGTTGACGAAACGATAGGGTCCCGGCGGATAGGACGGGCTGGTCAGCGGCATGGCGAAGGCATTGCGAACGACATCATCGATTTTCATGATTTTCTCTCGCTTCCATGTTTTTCGCAAAGGTCGAAAATCCGGATTCCGTTCGTCGGGCGGGTGCGGTTCTGCCAATCGGGGTGATTGAGCGTCCTGACCACGTCGTCATGGCCGACCTTCCAGTGCTCCTCCACCGAAAGCCGGGAGAACTCATAGTCCTTGGAATGGCTCTCATAGGCCGCCTGCCGATAGATCAGGTGCACCATGGTGACCGCGCTGTCATTTCCGATCTTTTCGAGAAGCCGTGCATCCGGATCGTCCTTCAGATCTTCCGGCAGCTTCTCCATCAGCCGCTTGGCGGCCATGCGGATGGTCTGGAGCTTGCGGAATTGATCTGTGTTCAAGCGCGTGCGGCTGGAAAAGCGGATTTCCTTTTCACGCGCCTCGACGTCGAACAGATCCTTCGGCAAGGGACCGCGGGCGCTGAAAAGATCGACCTGGAAGATGCAGAGATCGCTCTCGAGTTCCTCGCCGCCGAGGATGCGCTGCAGCGGCGTGTTCGAAACGATTCCGCCGTCCCAATAATAGCGGCCATCGATTTCGATCGGCGCAAAACCCGGTGGCAAGGCGCCGGACGCCGCCACGTGTCTGGCAGAAAACTCATGATGCCGGTTGTCGAAATAATTGAAATTGCCACTCATGACATCCACTGCCCCGAGGCTGAGGCGAATAGTGCCGGAATTAATGAGGTCGAAATCCACCAGTTCGGCCAGCGTTTCCTGCAGCGGCAAGGTGTCGTAGAGGCTGATCTGCGCCATCGGGTCGCCCGGAATGGTCCATGGCGCGAAGGCGCGCGGCTTGAAGAAGCCGGGGACGCCGGTGAGCGAGCCGAGAAAGGCCGACGCCTCGTTGAACCACTTGCGCATCAGATCGCCCTGCCCGACCGCCTGGCCGGCAAGTCCCGATGAGACGCGGTGCCAGAAGGTGCGCAGGTTGTCGATCCGTCTGTCCACCGGACTGCCGGCGATGATCGCCGCATTGATCGAGCCGATCGAGATGCCGGCCAGCCAGTCCGGCCGGATGCCCGCTTCATGCAAGGCCTCATAGGCACCGGCCTGATAGGCGCCGAGTGCCCCTCCGCCCTGGAAGACAAGAACAGTCTTTTCGTCAGAATTGGTCAAGGCGGTCGCCTTTCGGAATATTGCAGCTGCGAACAGAAATCGGACCCTACGCCCTCCTGTTCCACCGACGCAAATTAACTTTCGGCAATGTCTAAAAGGCCAGCAATTCCAGACCTCGGCTGCCGGAACCAGCGGCACCGATCGCCAGGCATGGCTGCGGATATTGTTCGCGTGCCTCAGAGAGACACCCTATCATGACGGGAGAATGACGTGAGTTATTGCAATGCAATGTGAACGGCAAAAAGCGTCCAGAGCGCAACGACGGCGATGACCCCGACGCTGAACAGGCGCTGCCGAAACATCAGCCGGTTAGAGGTGACGTGCACAAAGGCATGCAGCAGTCGCGAAACGACGAAAATCCAGGCAAGCACAAGCACCGGCATCCCGGCACCGGCCGTGACGTAGAGCGCAATGCAGACGACATAGAAGAGCACCGGCAACTCAAACTGGTTGATCAGGCTGCGGGCCACGGTCGCGCTGGGCGCAGGCTCGATGATCGGAATCTTGTAGTCATGGGCTTTTGCCATACCGGACCGGACGGCGCCGAAGCGGCGTTTCATCATCAAAAGGTAGATTGCGAATGTCAGAAAAACCTGAACGATGACCGGCCAGAAGATCGCGGTGGAAACGGGCATGAGAACTCCATTTGGGCGAATCGCAGCGATCCATTGGGCCGGAAACTATAACAGCGGGCGGCGAAATCCAGAGCGCAGCCTGACCGCAGGCAAACACCCGGATCGCGACCCATCCTCCGCTTGACATGGCATTGGCCGATGCGGAATGTCGGGTGACCCTTATCGCAGCCCAGTTGAGACACGGTGCCATGTCCGAATCCGCTTCCGCCGCCAGCCCGCTTCCGACGCATCATCTCTCCTCCATGCGCGGGCGCGATCCGCACGAGCATCACCGCGCGGCCACACCGCTGGTGCTTCTGTTCGACCTGACCTTCGTCATCGCCTTTGGCCTTGCCGCGTCGCAGCTTGCGCATCTTCTGGCGGAGGGCCACACCATGGCCGGGCTTACTGGCTTCGGCTTTGCGATGTTTGCCGTCTGCTGGGCCTGGATCAATTTCTCCTGGTTCGCCTCGGCCTTCGATACCGACGACTGGATCTACCGGTTGACGACCATGGTGCAGATGGTCGGCGTGCTGATCCTGGCGCTCGGCCTTCCGCAGATGTTCGCATCGATAGACGCGGGCGGTCATGTCGATAATGCTATCATGGTGCTGGGTTACGTGGTGATGCGCAGTGCCATGCTGTTTCAATGGCTTCGCGCCGCCAGGCAATATCCCGATGGTCGTGCTGCGTGCATGACCTATGCCACGACCATCCTGATCGCCCAGATCGGCTGGGTGCTCCTGATCTTCATCGACATGTCGCTTTTTACAACAGCGGCAAGCGCTGCTGTGCTGGTGCTCATTGAAATGACCGGACCGGTGATCGCCGAACGCAGGAAGGGCGGCACCCCCTGGCACGCGCATCACATCGCCGAACGCTACGGTCTTCTGGCGATCATCACGCTCGGCGAGGGCGTGGTCGGAACGGTGGCCTCGATCAGCGCCATTGTCGATGCACAGGGCTGGAATCTCGATGCAATTCTCATCTGCATTGCCGGCACCGGCCTCACCTTCGGCATGTGGTGGCTGTATTTCCTGCTGCCGTCCGGCCAGGTCCTGCACCAGTTTCGCAACCGGTCATTTCTTTGGGGCTACGGCCATATCATCGTGTTTTCGGCGATCGCGGCAACCGGCGCCGGCCTTCATGTCGCGGCCTATTATATCGAGCACAAGGCCCATATCGGAGCGGCAGCCACCGTGCTGACAGTCGCGATACCCGTCTTCATCTATGTGTTGATGATCTTCCTACACTACGTCCATCTGCTTCAGAAGATGGAGGCTTTCTATCTGATGCTGATGGGCGGGACAGCAGTCCTTGTCGTGCTCCCGGTTCTGCTGGCCGCAGGCGGGGTCAGCATGACGCTATGCCTCGTCATCCTGATGCTGGCACCGCTTGTACCCATCGCAGGCTACGAGATGAAGGGGCACCGCTACGGCAGTGAAGCCCTCAAGCGAGTGCTGGGCGCCTGAACGTCAAAAAGCGGCGAGATTTCCCTCGCCGCTTCCTGGATCAAACGATGCCGTCGGCGCCTACATGGCGCCCGGATAGTTCGGGCTTTCGCGGGTAATCGTCACGTCATGGGCGTGGCTTTCGCGCAGGCCCGCGCCGGAGATGCGCACGAAGGTGGCGCGCTCCTGGAAGTCCTTGATGGTCTTGCCGCCGACATAGCCCATCGACGCCCGCAGACCGCCGGCCAGTTGATGCAGCACGCCGGATACCGGGCCCTTGTAGGGAACCTGGCCTTCGATGCCTTCCGGCACAAGCTTCAGCGTATCGCGCACTTCCGCCTGGAAATAACGATCCGCGGAGCCGCGCGCCATGGCACCGACCGAGCCCATGCCGCGATAGGCCTTGAACGAGCGGCCCTGATAGAGGAACACCTCGCCCGGGCTTTCATCCGTACCGGCGAGCAGCGAACCGATCATGCAGGCGGATGCACCGGCGGCAATCGCCTTGGCAAGGTCGCCCGAAAACTTGATGCCGCCATCGGCGATAACAGGAATATTGGCAGCCTGGGCTGCCTCGACGGCCGCCATGATGGCGGCGAGCTGCGGCACGCCGACGCCGGCGACAATGCGGGTGGTGCAGATCGAGCCCGGACCAATACCGACCTTGACGGAATCCGCACCCGCATCGATCAGCGCCTTGGTGCCATCGCCCGTCGCGACGTTGCCGGCCATGATGCGCACCGAGTTCGACATCTTCTTGACGGTGGCGACGGCATCCAGCACACGCTGCGAATGGCCGTGCGCCGTATCGACGACGATCAGATCGACGCCCGCGTCGATCAGGCGCTCGGCCCGCTCGATGCCGTCGTCACCGACGCTGATGGCGGCGGCGGCCCGCAGGCGGCCCTGCGCATCCTTCGAAGCATTCGGGTTGAGCTGCGACTTTTCGATGTCCTTGACCGTGATCAGGCCGATGCAGCGACGATCGCCGTCGATGACCACAAGCTTTTCGATGCGGTGCGTGTGCAGAAGGCGCTTGGCTTCCTTCTGATCGACATTCTCGGTGACCGTGATCAGGTTTTCCCGGGTCATCAGTTCATAGATCTTCTGGCTCGGATCCGAGGCAAACCGAACGTCGCGGTTGGTCAATATGCCGACCAGACGACCCGGCACCGAACCGCTGGCATTTTCGACGACCGGAATGCCGGAGATCGAATACATCTTCATCAGGGCCAGCGCGTCGGCGAGTGTAGCATCAGGGCCGATGGTCACCGGGTTGACGACCATGCCGCTTTCGAACTTCTTCACCTGGCGAACCTGCTCGGCCTGTTCGATCGGGGTCAGGTTGCGATGGATGACGCCGATGCCACCGGCCTGCGCCATGGCAATCGCCAGGCGTCCTTCGGTGACCGTGTCCATGGCGGAGGAGAGGATCGGCAGGTTGAGGTCGATGTCCTGGGCGATGCGTGTGGCAATGTTCGTCTGCCCCGGCATGACTTCGGAATGCCCGGGCTGCAGAAGAACGTCGTCGAACGTCAGAGCCTCCAGACCGGTTGCCGTTTCGATGATGCGCGCCATGGCCAAATCCCTTCAGTAAATGGAATTCTCCCCGCACAATCGGATGACCGTGCGGCGGGAGACTCGCCGCTTTAGACCGGCGAGAGTTTCTTGGAAGTTGGCGAGGGCTGGTAACACGGATATGCGGGGTTGGAAAGTGCAAAGGCCCGGCGAAAACGCCGGGCCTGCCAAGTTCTTTGCGCAATGCTGATCAGAAGCGCTCAGAGTTCGAACTGGTAGGTCTCAGGCACGAAACGATAACCCTGGTCCAGCGTCTCGATGAAACCCACCGCCGGGAACGGCATGTGGTAGCCGACGAAGGGCAAGCGGTCCGTGGCAATCATGTCGAAAACCTTCTTGCGCGTGGCGGCGGCGGCGGTCTTGTCCATGTCGAACCTTACCTCCCAATCCGGACGCTGCAGCGACAGAACGAAATGGTTGGCGGTATCGGCAGTCAGAATCAGCGCCTTGCCGTCCGATTCGATGCGATAGATCATGTGGCCCGGAGAATGGCCAAACGCCGCCATGCCGGTGATGCCGGAGACGACCTCGCCACCATCGCCGACGAAGGTCATCTTCTCGGCCAGCGGCACGACCTTTTCCAGAACGCCCTTGTGACCGTTCTCTGCCGGTGTTCCAGCGCGGGCCGGATCCTTCCAGAAATCGAATTCCGTCTGACCGGCAACATAGCGGGCATTCTTGAAGGTCGGCTGTCCGCCTTCCATGAGGCCGCCGATATGATCCCCGTGCATATGGGTGAGGACGACGACAGTCACCTGGTCGGGCGTATAACCCGCCGCCTGCATGCCGGCCACAAGCTGGCCTGCACCCGCTGCTCGACCGCCCTCGCCCATGCCGGTATCGAACAGGATCACATCGGAACCTGTATCGACCAGCGTCGGGGAGAAGCCATTGACGAACTTGTCGGTCGGCAGGAAATTGGCCGTCAGCAATTCAGCCACGGCCTCGGGAGACTGGTTGGTGCCGAAGGTTTCCTGCGGCTTTTCGGAAACGCGCAGTCCATCGCTGATGACGGTGACCGCGAATGTGCCGATCTTGAAGCTGTTTGTCTTGGCAGCAGGCGACATCATGGCGTCCGTTTTCGGTTCGGTCTGGGCGAAAGCTGCTCGGTTCATCAGGAAAGGCATGGCGAGCGCGCCGGCCGCAGTCGCGCCGAAGAGGGCACGGCGGCCAAGGGGAAAGGGATTGGTCATGGGAGCCTCCAGCGGAATACAGGGATCAAAGAGATAGGCGTCGTGTGACGCAAGGCCACATCTAGCGTCTTGACAGGCAATGGCACCGCCCCTCACAGGGATGTGATCGCAAGTTGAGTTCAAACAGACGATTTTTCCCGACACAGCCCTATTTCCCGGTCCCTCTTCGCATCATCACTTTCGCCGCATCGCCAAGGCCGCCCGCATGAACCGCATTGTCCCGATGATCCTGGCCGTCGCCCTGTTCATGGAGCAGATGGACTCAACCGTCATCGCCACCTCCCTGCCCGCCATCGCCCATGATCTCGGCGTCGGGCCGATCACGCTGAAACTGGCGCTCACCTCATACATGGTCTCGCTGGCGATCTTCATTCCGCTGAGCGGCTGGATGGCGGATCGCTTCGGGGCAAAACGCATTTTCCGCTCCGCCATTCTCGTCTTCGTCGCCGGCTCGATCCTGTGCGCCTTTTCAGGCGACCTGATCTCCTTCGTCGTCTCGCGTTTCCTGCAAGGCATGGGTGGGGCGATGATGACCCCGGTCGCCCGTCTCGTGCTCGTGCGTTCGACGCAACGCAGCGAACTGGTCGGGGCCATGGCCCTTCTGACCATCCCGGCGCTGGTCGGGCCACTGGCCGGGCCGCCCCTCGGCGGTTTCATCACCACCTATTTCTCCTGGCACTGGATCTTCCTGATCAACGTACCCATCGGCATTGCCGGCTATTTCCTCTCGGGTGCCTACCTGCCTGACATCGAGAGCGCTGCCCCGCCTCCAATCGATATCAAAGGCTTTTTCCTCAGCGCCATTGCCGCCTCCGGCACGATGTTCGGCCTTTCGGTCATGAGCCTGCCGGCCCTGCCACCGATCATTGGCGCTGTCGCCGTCGTCATCGGCATCACCTGCGGCTTTCTCTATGTGCGCCACGCCCGTCGTCACCCCGCGCCCCTGCTTGATCTCAAGCTCTTCGAGGACAGCGCCTTCCGCGCCGCTGCGATCGGCGGCACGCTGTTCCGCATCTCGATCGGGGCCATACCCTTCCTGATGCCGCTGATGCTGCAGGCGGGCTTCGGCCTGACGCCGTTCCAGTCCGGTATGATCACCTTCGTCGGAGCGATCGGTGCGCTCACGACGAAATTCTTTGCCAAGCGCGTGCTGTTCTTTGCCGGTTTTCGCACGACGCTGATGATCGCCGCCCTCGCAGGCTCGGCGCTGACCTTCGTCAACGGGCTTTTCACGCCGGCCACGCCCTATCTCGTCATGGCTTTCCTGCTGCTTCTGGCGGGCTTTGCCCGTTCCTTCTTCTTTACCAGCGTCAATGCGCTGTCCTTCGCCGATATCGACGACGCCGATGCCAGCAAGGCGACGTCGATGAGCGCCGTGCTGCAGCAGATCAGCCTTGCGATGGGCGTCGCGGTCGCCGGCGCGATTCTCGAGATCGAAACCACGCTGACCGGCTCGCCGCTCGAACTGCGCGACTTCCAGATCGCCTTCATGATCATTGGCGGCTTCACGCTGACCGCGATCATCCCGTTCATCACCATGGCGAGGAACGCCGGCGCTTCCGTTTCGGGCCATCGGCTGGCAACGCCGGATAGCGAGACGATCACCGGCGTGAAATGAGGAAGGGCTGAAAGAAATGTGGACATAGTGCATGGTATGCACTATTTTGTCAGTCGTAAGCGGGAGAACTGGGGATGCCGACGGTCGTAATCCTTGGTCATGTCCACATCAGGATGTTTGCCAACGACCACAACCCTCCGCATTTCCATGTCGTTACGGCTAACCATCAGATATCGATCCGCCTGGATGATCTGTCTGTCATGGTAGGCAGCATGGACCGCGGCAGTCTTTCATCCGCCCTGGCGTGGGCGGCAGCAAACAAGAAGGTTCTCGAAGATGAATGGCACCGTCTTAATGAGCGATGAGATTATTTCGTCCGGAACCGAACTTCCCCGAATTTTGTCGGCAGAGCCTGAAACAGACCGTCAGATTTCTCTTGTCTGGACATCGGGTGAAAGGAAAACCGTCGATCTTGCGCCTGTTCTGCAAAGCAGACGGATCTACATCCGACTGCGAACAGATGACGCGCTGTTTCGAACGCTTAAGGTCAGCCCATTTGGAGATGCAATCGAGTGGGAGGACGGAACCGATTTTTCCGCTCTGTGGCTCAGCAAACTGCCTTCCACGCATTTCGGAAACGACGATTTCGTTGAAGCGATGCAAAAACTGGGCATGAGCTTGGACGGAATGGCTTTGACCCTGGATATTTCACGCCGGCTGGTGGCGGATTATCGCAACAAGAAATCGATCCCCCGTCACATTGCTTTTGCGACACGCTACCTCGTTGAGCACAGCGAGCAAGGCAATAATCAAGGCGAAACGGAGTCCACGGATTATGTGAAAAAAGCCTGATCGTCGCGGAGCAACCCTTTCTGAAACTCCCGGAAGACCTAAACCGGCGCGGTCTCATGCACCGCCGAGAGCTTGTTGCCGTCGGGATCGCGGACATAGGCCGCGTAAAAGTCCGCATGATAGGGGCGAAGACCGGGCTTTCCCTCATCGGTGCCGCCGTTTGCCATCGCCGCTTCGTAAAAGGCATCGACCGTTGCGCGACTGTCGGCCTCCAGCGCCACCATGGAACCGTTGCCGATGGTCGCCGGTTTTTCGTCGTAGGGCGTCACGACCCAGAGACGGGTCCGGCTATCCGCCGGCGCCCCATATCCGATCTCGACCGCCTCTGTCACCCGGCGAACCATGCCGAGAGGCGCAAGGGCCGCATCGTAGAATATTTTCGCCCGGGACAGATCGTTGCTGCCCAGCGTGATGTAGAGAAGCATCGCTCAGTCCTCGTCACGCGGCGTCAGTTCGCGCTCGTCATACATGTCGCCATCGCCTTCGGCGTCGAAGTCGGGCCGTGTCGGCCGATTGGGATCACGCCCCTTGAAGCCCTTGGCGAGCAGGAACATTTCCACCGATTCGGCACGCGAGGCGGCCGGCTTCACATGGATGACCTGCTTGAAGTTCTGCTTGAGCAGGGTCAGCAGTTCGCGCTCGGCGCCGCCCTGGAAGGTTTTTGCCAGGAAATGCCCGCCTTCCGCCAGAACGTCGATGGCGAAATAGGCCGCGACTTCGCAGAGGTGCATGGTGCGGATATGGTCCGTCTGGCGATGCCCGGTGGTCGGCGCGGCCATGTCGGACAGAACCAGGTCCGGCGCGCCGCCAAGTGCTGCCATGAGCTTCTCGGGTGCCGTCGGATCGAGGAAGTCGAGCAGCAGGATATGCACGCCGGCCAGCGGATCGAGTTCGAGAAAGTCGATCGCCACGACCTTCGGATCGGCATCCGTCGAATTGGTGACCTTGGCCGCGATCTGCGACCAACTGCCCGGTGCGGCGCCAAGGTCGATGATGCGCTTGGCACCCGCCATGATCTTATGCTTCTCGTCGATCTCAAGCAGCTTGAAGGCGGCGCGCGCGCGGTAGCCTTCCAGCTGCGCGCGCTGCACATAGGGATCGTTGATATGGCGCTCGATCCAGCGCCGCGACGATGCTTTCAGCTTGCCCTTCTTGACCTTCTGGCCAAGCTTGCGGCCGGTGCGATTTCCGCCGATCGGGGGTTTCGTCATGAATTGTTTCCTTCGTGGGAACCCTGCGGTCCCGGGGTGCCGCGGGGGAAGCGGCGCGGACGGCCCCGCCGCCAGGCGCCGTCATCGGCCATCATATCGGTGAGCAGGCCTTCGCGCAGGCCACGATCGGCGACGCGCATGCGCTCGGATGGCCAGCGACGGCGGATGGCCTCGAGAATGGCGCAGCCGGCCAGAACCAGATCCGCCCTATCAGGGCCGATGCAGGGGTTGGCCGCACGCGCCGTAAAATCCCAGGACAGGAGCCGCGCCTGCATCGCCGTCACTTCATCATCCGAAAGCCAGAGGCCATCAACCTTTCGCCGGTCGTAGCGCGGCAGATCGAGATGCACGCCGGCCAGCGTCGTCACCGTTCCTGACGTGCCGATCAGGTGAAAGCCCGCTTCCGCGCTATTGTCGAGCAAATCGATTGCCGGGCAATCGAAATTGGCCAGCATGCCCTCGACTTCCTGCACCATCGCCTCGAAACCATCGGGCGTCACATCCTGGCCGCCATGGCGCTCGGACAGCGTCACGACGCCGACCGGTAGCGAGGTCCAGTGGGTGATGTGGTTGGCGAGTCGGCTGGAGCGGTTTTCGCCGATCTTGATCACGGCGATTTCCGAGGAACCGCCGCCGATATCGAAGAGCACGACCGATTTCGTGTCCCGGCCGACGAGTGACGAGCATCCGGACACGGCAAGACGCGCTTCGGTCTCGCGGTTTATGATCTCAAGTTCGAGACCGGTTTCGCTGAGCACCCGTTCGAGAAAGGCTTCGCCGTTGACGGCAGCACGCGCGGCCTCCGTGGCGATCAGCCGGCTCTTGCGGATGTCACGCATCTTCAGCTTCGCCGCGCAGATCTTCAGCGCCTCGATCGACCGATCCATCGCCTCCGGTGACAAGCGCCCGGAGGCACCGAGGCCCTCCCCCAGCCGGACGATCCGCGAGAAGGCATCGACGACGCGGAACTGGCCCGGCCGTGTCGGCTGCGCAATCAGCAGGCGACAATTGTTGGTGCCGAGATCAAGCGCCGCATAGAGCGGTGCGGAGACATCAGCCGTGTGATGCGAAGCATGGGACGCCGCATGTGGCGCAGAATTGCGCCAGCTCTCGAAGCCGGGATTGGCACTCTGGTTGTGATGAGGTTTGCGATCATCCACGACAGCAGCGGCGGGAACGACCTTTGGCCTCACGGACGAAATTGCTGCCTGCGGCTTCTCGCCGTTTGCAAGCGGCCGGCCCTGCAGGCCACGGCGATTGCGTTTTTTCTTGCCTTGGTACGGAGCGCTGCCAGGACCGGAATTGCTCGAAGCGGAATTCGTGTGCCGGTTCGGCGCCTGCCGCTGTGCGGCTGAATCAATCGGATTGCCGGACACAATTACGCCTGACGACTGTACACTGGCCGTCGGGGGGGCGCCGTGCCCGGATTTCGACCGGCGACGACGCTTGCGCTTGCGCAGCTGTTCGCCGTTATCATTCAGTTCGGGACGCCCTGCCTCGCCGGCGGAGCCGGCTGGGCTGACATTCGCAGAAGGCTTGCGCGACGGGTTGTGCCGTCTGCGTTTGCCCTTGCCGGAACGGGGCATGGCTTGCCCGTCGCTCCGGCCTGCTGCCGACGCCCCGGACACGGACGGCTGTTCGCCGCTGTCGGGGTCTTTCACGTTTCTGTCCATTGCGCCGCGCGGAACTAAATGCCGCTCAAGGCGCTCTCTTGATTTTCGTTGGGCCGACTTTACCAGCGCCGCCCCATTTCGCCAAATTCTTTTTGCGCCACCGGAAACGCCCCCCGCACCGCCCAGAAGCGCCCAGAAATACCAATGCCGCGCCCCGGCCTGACCCGGTCCCAAATATTTTCCCAAAATCTATTTGCATCCGCCGTTCTTTTGTTTATAAGCCCGGCACACCGGCTGAGCGGCACTGGTCGCCCACAGCAGCGTTGGGGAATAGGTTAACGGTAGACCCACGGACTCTGACTCCGTTAGTCCTGGTTCGAATCCAGGTTCCCCAGCCAATCTTTTTCAAATTCCAGGCAGACTAGCATATTGCGTAGGATTGCGCCGTAATTTCAGTGGGTTGTACTCCTGCTGGAATCTGAGAGACTGCCCCTGGCACATATCCTCCGCCATCTTGGGGCCTCAGTCTCTGAGAGGCTTTTCGAGACTTACAGGTTGAGAAAGCCGCATCGGCTTCTGATCACACATTCGATGTGGACGTGATTTGCGTTCAGAGCGCGGCGACGATCTTGCGCTGCGCTTGCCAGTCGGATGGCATCGCATTGCTTGAGAGCCATTTGGTGGTGAGGCCCAGCGGCTGATCGCCTGCCACGACCGCCTGAACGATTGCTGGTGCCAGAAAGGCCAGATCGATGATCTGCATGACCCGGCGCGTCGAGAGATTTTCGGACTTGGCGATGTCGTCGAAGTTTTGCCCCCGCTTGATCGCATCATAATATTGCTGCGCCTTGGCAATGTTGCGGGTCAGAACCTCATCGCGGATTTTGCTCGGCGCGGCACCAATGATCAGTTTCGTCTCCACGCCGCGTTTGCGATGCTGGAAGCTGCTGGTGAATGCCAGAACTGCGGGATTGATCGCCTCAGTCGGTAGCGCGATCAGTTCGGCGACGCATTGGTCGATGAGCACCAGATCGATATGGCCCTGCATGATGGTTGCCTGATCCAGGCATTTCAGGATCGCGGGAAGTTGCTTCTCGGTCTCGGCTGACAGCGCTTCAAGCCGATGGTGGACTCGGCTGATCTCTGCAACTGACTTGGTCAGGGACAGATCAACCGGCAATCGCTCCATGAGGTGCCGCACGATTGCCTGGGCAACCTGACTTTCGAGCATGAGAGCCGGAAGTCTCCAGCCGCGATCCATGGTGGTCCTGTCCACCTGCTTCTTACTGATCACCCGATTGGAGACGTAATAGCTGAGACGGACACCCGCTTTCTTTGTGTGGCTTGGCGTAAAATAGTCTCCGGTGTCGTCGTACAGCTTGCCGGCCAGCGGTGCGAATTTGGCCATGTTGCTGACGCCACGCTGGCGCGACGCAAAGGCTGTGAGCTTTTCCTGGACTAGATCCCAGACGGCAGGATCGATGATCGCCGGATGATTGCCGTCATGGATCTGCGCACGATGGCGGATGCGTCCTGCGTAAACCGGGTTGGTCAGGATGTAGTAGATGTTGGTCACCCCAAACGGTGCCGCTCCGATGACATTTGCTGACATGCCAGCAGCTGCAGGATCGGGCTTGCCAAGATCGGATGCCTTGCGGCGGATTGCGTCAGCGCCGACGCTTTTGCGGTCCTGCCTGTAGTTCTTCGCCCCTGCCCTCGGTCGACCTTTGGTACGCATGCCCAGATCGTTGGCCGCCACCCTGACCTCGTAGATCGATCCCAGGTCGAGATAGAGCAGATAGATCCGTCTGACTGTCTCTGCGTCCTGCTCGACGATCTTGAGAGACCGACCATCCGCCTCATACCCCAGAGGCACCCGGCCTCCCATCCAAAGGCCCTTCCGCTTGGACGCAGCGATCTTGTCGCGGATACGTTCGGCCGTCACTTCCCGTTCGAACTGCGCGAAGGAAAGCAGAACGTTCAAGGTCAGCCGGCCCATGCTGGTGGCGGTGTTGAAGGACTGCGTCACCGAGACGAAGGAGGCATTCGCCTTATCGAGACGTTCGACCAGTTTGGCGAAGTCTGCGAGCGACCGCGTCAACCGATCGATCTTGTAGACGACGATCTGATCGATCAGGCCCGCTTCAATATCCTTCAACAGGCGTTTTAGTGCCGCCCGCTCCAGCGTACCGCCGGAGATGCCGCCATCATCATAGTAATCCGGTACAAGCAGCCATCCCTCATGCTTCTGGCTGGCGATATAGGATGCGCAGGCCTCCCGCTGCGCGTCCAGTGAGTTGAACTCCTGCCCCAAGCCATCTTCCGAGGATTTGCGAGTGTAGATGGCGCAGCGGACAGACTTCATGTTCGAGCCAACCCGAAGAAGCGTGGGCCGGACCAGGCGGTTCCGGTGATCTTGCGAGCGATGGCGCTCAGCGAGCCATACTGCTTTCCATCCATCTGGAAGCCGTCAACGGTGACTTCGACCTGATAGATCCGACCGTTCCACTCCCGTACCAGATGAGTTCCGGATCGCAAGGTTGCAGGAGAAGGGACCGCTGTCGCTCCGGCTTTGGGTTTTCCATTTCGCTCGGTGCCCTTCAAACAGGCTTTGAGGACATTGCGAACCGCCTTTGAATGCCCTCCGAAGGCCGCCACCTGCGCCTCATAGGAAAACACCTTGCGCATGAATTCGACCGAGACGTAGCGCGGTGGATCATGCTCGAACTGTTTGCGCCAGCGTTTGAGGCATGCCTCGCGGTCCAGAGCTTCGAACGACGCCACTCCAGGCGTCGTCGGGATCCTTGCGGCAATGTTCACGCTGCGTCTCCCTTGGGCGAGGTGACTGCAGCCGGTGGCGTCTGCTCAGTCGGCTCCGTAGGCTTCACAACCTGATAGACCGCCTCCCCTGTCTTTGGCGCCTTGGTGGCAAGAATATGATGCCCTTGCTTGCGCAGTCCCGACAGCGCGGCTCGCACCGTATGGGCCTGCCACCCAAGCCGTTCGCTCAGAACCGAAATCCGCGTGCCACCCGGCTTTGTGATCAGCGCGAGCAGTTGGTCCTTCTTGGGCTTGTGCGCCTTAGGCCGAGGGCTTGTGGACGGTGATGTGTCTGCCTGGGGAACGCTTTCACTTATTAGCGATGCCATTCTAGTGTCCACTCCGTTTGAGGCCGGGGATATCCCGCCTTGCACTGAGTGAAGCCCGAGCTTCGGGCTTGGGCATCTGCCAAACATCGGCTTCGCCTGAAAAGGAGTACTGCTTCCTTTGCGCATGAAGTCCAGTGGGAACGGCGAACACCCCAATTTATCAACTAAGGGCAGCGTTTCTCGTTTGCGGAATGAACGACGGTCCAGTTACCATAACGGCGAAGTGCAGTCTCTTGTCGAAACGTGGTCGAGCTAGAATGTCGGATTTGGGGCCGTAAGCGGGCTGTCCGCTTTCGGGGCCAGAAATTCCCATAGCGGAAACGGGCAAACCCGGTTCCCGAATACTTCCTATCCGTTAACGAGGCCCGCTTCGCCAAAGAAAAGCGGCTTAGCGATGAGCCTATGCGACGCCAGGACCTGAAACGACAGATATCCGCTGTGACGCTATGATTGCCGCCTATCCGCACGACGGCACACCAGGTGTATGGTCCTAGTCTTGCGTTCAACTGGCAGATCGACCGCCCTGCCGACCACTACAAGACCAAAAATGACAGCCCACATACGGCCTCGCTGAACCGATCAGTCTATTTAGCGACCACGTCAAAAGCCTTCGGTCAGAAGACGACGTCAAGTTCGACGACGGGACGGACAGGTGCTGGGAAGTGGCACTTTCTAGCGATCAACGCGGGGCTCCCGACAGATGTCGAGCCGCGTGGTAACGTTTAGGCGCGGACATTTTCTCGTAGAGCCGTTCGGCGACACTGCGCACCTCGGGGTTGACGTCCAGCAACATCGTCGGGTTCCGCGCATATGCGACAAGAGCGGTGTAAATGGGGCTGTATTGTTCTTGGTTGCCACTTTCGGCAAACCACTCGATAAGTTTTTCTCCGTGGTTACGATCCGTACCCATTCGAAGCAGCCAAATAATGTCCTCGAAGAAGGGGTTAACTTCGTCTAGACTGAGTGAAAGGGCAGTTCCTAGGTGGTTGAAGGCATTACCTAGATTGTTTCGAATCATTTCGATCCCAGCATCCATCAGCTTTAGGCCTTCAGGGGCGATATCGGTTAGCGCTTCGCGAACGACTATTGCCTCCTTTGCCCGACCTTGCCCGATCAATGCCCATACCAGGTTTGCACTAGCGGTATGATTGGGCAAAATATCAAGTGCCCGCCGATAGATCGCCTCCGCTTCTTCATAGTTACCCAGCCAGTCGATTTGTATCCGGGCCTTATAACCCATAGCTCGGCCAGCCAAGCGACGCAAATCAGCGCTCTTATCCGTTTCGAACCGGTCGATGAGATCGTTGTAGACGGCGATTGCCTCTTCCTGACGGTCGAGGCGGCTGAGCGCGACGCCCTTGTTGAGGAGGGCCATCGCGATCTGCTCCTGAATGCCGGGCGTGTCACCAGGTGCGAACCGGTCGATGAGAGCGTTGTAGACGGCGATTGCCTCTTCGTGACGGTCGAAGCGGCTGAGCGCGAATCCCTTGTTGAGGACGGCCTTGGCGATCTGCGCCTTGATGCCGGGCGTGTCACCAGGTGCGAACCGGTCGATGAGAGCGTTGTAGACGGCGATTTCCTCTTCGTGACGGTCGAGGCTCCTAA
>Ga0307515_10000153_pt1 | contig 166729 bp, 153 predicted proteins | sample 17_EM_MG_FD_194513 | JGI IMG/M metagenome (GOLD analysis project Ga0307515, IMG submission 194513) | Populus trichocarpa ectomycorrhiza microbial communities from riparian zone in the Pacific Northwest, United States - 17_EM | ecosystem: Host-associated > Plants > Roots > Unclassified... | reverse complement strand
CCAGTTTCCCCCCTCACAGCGACGCCGAATCCACTGCTACCAGCTTGCTCCCAGCGAAGTCAGATTGTCAGAGAGGTAAGTTGCTCCCAGCAAAGCCAGTTTCACCCCTACCAGCAAAGCCGAATCCACTGCTACCAGCTTGCTCCCAGCGAAGCCATTTTCATCCCTACCAGCGATGCCGGATCCACCGCTACCAGCTTGCTCCCAGCAAAGCGAGATTGCCAGACAGGTGAGAGTGAGCATGTCAGAGCGGTGAGACCATGCATGTCAGAGCTTTAAATGTGAGAATTTCAGAGTTGAGAGAGCAAGCATCTCAGTTGTGAAAGTGAGCATGTCAGGTTTGTGGGAGTGAGCTTGTCAAAGTTGTGGGAGTGAGCTTGTCAGAGTTGTGAGAGTGCGCATGTCAGAGTTGTTGGAGCAAGCTTCTCGGAGTCATGGGAGTCAGAGTTGACAAACCGGGCATGTTCGAGATAAAAGAGTCCATGTTAAAGATTCGACAAAAGTTGTCAGTAGCAAATCATGAGTTCTGATGACTATATAGTATAATCCATGAATTGCAGTATATAATACATACGCTACAGTTGAATGACAGTAATAATACAATTGTGCTATCGGTAAATTACAGTGGTGCTATGGGTAAATTACAGGTGAATTATTGGGGTTACAGATAATGGCTCTGGGGTAGTTTGTATTATTTGGTGTTATCAGTGTTATGGGAGTTTACTGTAGGCCATATGGCTTATGGTAGATTACCCGTAACAAAATAACATTTTCCAGCCATGGGTGCTGAAATCAGCAAAAGTCAGGAACTGGTGGACCATTTGTATCATTTCGGTGATACTCAACCGAATGCTTAGATGTCAGATTACAATTAAGCTGAATCAATGGGACCCCTATCATCTCAAACTGTACAATGATGGTGATGAATATAAGATGATGTGAATGAACCACTAAGTCCAGTTTGATTATGGAGCTATGCCCTTCAGATTAATTAATATGCCAGCTATATTCTACGCCTACACTGGTGACTGCGTATAGACTGATATTGACAACTTTGCCAGATGTTTTTTTTGATGATGTACTGATTTACTGAACTAACAAAAAGAAGCACAAGGACCATTTCCAAAAGTGCTAGAACAATTATGCCAATTTGGCCTCTATTGGAAGCCCAAAAAGTGTCAATTTGGAGCTTTATACATCAGCTGTCTCAGACTTATACTCCAGTCTGACTGGATTGGTATAGAATCAGATCACTTATCAACCATTGAGGACTGGCCTACTCCCAAGTCAATTCGAGATGTCCAAGTGCTTTTAAGCTTCACAAACCTCTGCTAACACTGCTTCTTCAATTACGCCATAGAGATGGCACCAATTGCTAATCATTTAAAGAAAACGAAAGTAAACCAGGGATGTACCCTAACTTCGGTACATGTATTACTGAACCACAAGATGGTGTATAACAAATTACTAACCTTCTTACATTTCAATCCTGTTGAGCCAAGTATTCTCCAGATGAATGCAAACAGTTCCACAATCATCAGTATTCTCCACCAGCATGACAGTTTTTCCAATCTCAGAGCAGTCTATGTCTACACTCAGGAATACTCCTCAGCCCAAATGTTCAATGATGTGGATCCTTAGGAGCCCCTAACTATCGTGGTAACTATGAGGCCACTGTGGTACTTTCGAGGGAGCTAGTCACAACTATCTGATACACTTTGACCACATGAATCTCGAGCATATCAAGACATTCAAAGTACTGTTCTAAAGGTAAACGAGCTCAGTTGAGATCAGTGCAATATACAACTTCAGAATCCAAGATGTCAAAGGAATAAAGAATCCTGCAGATGGACTGTCATGACAATGTGATTACATGGTGGGCTTGATCAGAACTACTGTACAACTCTTGGCCACTCTGGCATTTACAACTGTCAAACTATTTCAGGAACTCTTGTCAGCGATCCACACCAGGAAAGATGACCTTACACGACGCGTAACTCATAGCGAAGCTGTTTTTGGGCCGCTAATTCATAGCATATTTGACGCGTGGCACTATGAATGTTCTATGGACCTACATGTTGACTAGATGACAACGATACGCATGTGATTTTGTGCGCTGGATACTATACATCACATTGCATACAACACACTCGAAAGCAAGCTGCCAGATGCACTTCGTTGCACGCTCCCAAGTACACTCCTGATTGCACTCAATTGCGCACTCCCAGCCTGCTTGACTGTACGCTCCCAGTAAGCTCTCAAGACGCTCTCAAGCACACTACCAATCTCACTTCACAATAGTCTTCAATGTATGCTCCGGGGTGCTCGATCCCGAGAGTTGCTGAGTTGCACGTGGCAGGAACCGGGAGGCGGGTGGCGGGTGGCAGGTGGCGGGTGGTGGGTGGCAGGTGGCAGGTGGCGGGTGGCATATGGTGGCCGAAATCATGACGTCGGTGAATATCATAGTCTGAATCCTATCTTCAGTGTGGCCACCGTGGAAAGATCTCATGCTGCTTCATGGTCATGGTGTTGCCGATTGTAGCCTTCGGTTCCGCAGGAAAGGTAGACAATTCAAACTTGGGGAGAGCAGATCTCCGACTCAGATTTTCCAGCTGAATCGGGTACCCGCTTCCCATCAACTGTGGGCGTATGTGTGCACATTCTGTCTGGGGCTGATGGAGATGGTGACGATGGTGATGGCAATGGTAATGGCAATGGCAATGGCAATGGCAATGGCAATGGCAATGGTGATGGTGATGGTGATGGTGATAGTGATCATAGTACCAGAAGTACTCAGACAAGTAGGCTGGCTACGTCAACGTCGGCATCAAAGCTTCCACAGACTTAGAGCGTTCCAGTAGCGAAAGCTTCCACAGACCTAGAGCCTTCTATTAGCCAAAGCTTCCACAAACTCAGAATTTTCCATCGGCCACAAGCTTTCTGTAACACACTCTACACCTTCGGACCATGCTCCAGTATGCTCGATCCAGAGACATGTTGTGTTACAGAAGCCAGGCACCGGGAGGCGTCAGGCCGGTGGCGTATGGTGGGCAGTGTTCGGCAGGCGGCATGTGGCGTGTGGTGTGTGGCAGAAGGCGGGCGGCATATGGTGGCCAAAATTATGACGTCGTTCAATATCATGGTCCGAATCTTATCATTAGCATGCCCACCGAGATGAAATCTCACGATGCCTCACGACCATGGTGTTCACAATTGCAGCCTTGAATTCTGTAGGAATGGTAGACAATTGGATCTTGGGGAGAGCAGATCTCTGACTCAGATTTTCCAGTGGAATCAGCTGCTTGCTTCCCACAGATTGTGGGCGTATGTGTGCGCATTTGGGCCAGGGATGATGATGATGGCAATGGTGATGATGGCAATGGTGATGATGGCAATGGTGATGACGGTGATGGTGATGGTGTCGGTGATGGTGATCATAGTACCAGAAGCACTGAGACAAGTAGGTTGGCTATGTCAACGTTAGGATCAAAGCTTCTACAGACTTAGAGCCTTCCATCTGCCAAAGCTTCCTGATTTAGAGCATTCCATTAGCCAAAACTTCCAGACTTAGAGCCTTCCATTAGCCAAAGCTTCCACGGTCTTAGAGGCTTCTATTAGCTAAAGCTTCAACAAACTCAGAGTTTGCCATCGGCCAAAGGCTTCCAGTGGAGGAAAACTCTACTCCTCCCAAAGCGCAGCTCTCTCAAGCAGGCTCTCAAGCAGGCTCTCAAGCAGGCTCTCAAGCAGGCTCTCAAGCAGGCTCTCAAGCAGGCTCTCAAGTAGGCTCTAGAGGAGGCTTTCAATCGCCAGCAGGCTCTCATGCAGACTCACAGCGATAGTGTGTATAGTACCGGTATTACAGCAGGCAGTAAAGACAAGTATAGGTCTATCTCTGGCCGGCAGCTGTATATAGTTCCATAGGCCCACACACAGAGCTCTATGAATTGACTATCGATGACTTTAGGCTGCGCGTTGCACAGGGGTCCACAGGAAGCTTGCTATGAGCTGCGCCTGTGCGCGTAGTGTAGCCTATAGTCAATTTGCACTTTTGCCATGCAGGCAGCCCAACCTACCAAATTGCTTGCGACTGCCATGCAGAATATGCTAGTTTATACAGGCCTTAGAAAATTCAGTGGGCAAGACAGATCAATGGAGGACTCAGATGTATACTGGAAAAATACCATGGGAGCCTTTACTGACAAAGGGAAGATATACATGCCAAAAGCACTACACGACTAAGTGATAAGTCTTTTCCATAATTGCTTGAATTTGGTTGTTGTTGTTGTTTATTCATACTGTATGCACTCTAATTAGAGTATGACAGGACCTAAAAAGCCCTTCCGCCTCTGGGTGAGCTGGCTAAATAGCGGAGCTCCCCTGCCACTACCCTTTATCCCTGCTGATATATATGAAAGTTGAAAGATAGAACAAAAGCAAAACTAAACCGAACACAAGGAGAGAGAATTAAAGGAACAAAACGAACAACTATAACCCCCCATTACCGCCTCCCCGCACCTGATCCTTCCTCTGCGCCTCCGCCATCGTGTTTTCATTTGGGTGGGGAACGTCCCGATGTCAGTAGCCACCAGGAAGTCCATCACCGCTTGGTCGCACGCTTCTACGGAAACCAGCTCAGCGATCTGCATGTGTCTGCATCTGCCTGCATTCCAGCCCATCGCCTTTCCCACCGCCTTCCATAGTGTCTTTTGCTGGTCTCTCCACTGGCTGCAGTGGTGGAAGAGGTGTCCCCACGTCTGGGCCGCCATCCTGCCTCCGCTTCCGCACAGCAGCATTTGTCATCCTCTTGGTGGCCGAACCGTTTTTGGTAGACTCCAGTGGGTGCATGCCTGTACTTTAGTCTGTAGAACCTGGTAGCCAGCGACTTCACGCTTGTCATCGGAACAGGTCTCTTGGTCCCCGCCTTGCCCTTGAGTCTGTAGCTGAAGTGCTTGCTGCACTTGTCGGCCTCCCACTCTGCCATGGCTCCTGACTTCCCCTGAGCAATTCGTCTAGCTCCATGCGAGGCCAAGGTGTATGGCTGCTCTATCACCATACTTCCGCCTGCGTCTCGGGCGAGGTTGGCCTGGCGGTGAGCTTCTTCGTTTCCAGGGATGCCGCAGTGTCCCGGGACCCAGTGAATTTCGGTTGTGATGCTGTGGGCGAGGAGAACCCACGTTCTCTATTTGATCTGCCTTGCGAATCGCTGCCCTGCGCCTGGCACAAGGTGTGCCTATTGTCGAATTGCCGCTTGTGAGTCGACAAAGACTGTCACCGTTTTGACTCCGTGCTGTTGCGGTCTTTCTCTTCTTTTGACCGTCTCCCCGAGCGCGAGTCCAATCGCCCACAGCTCGGTATCACAAACCTCCATACGTCCAGTGCCCAGCTAATTGTGGCGGGTCCTCCATTGATTACCGTGCTTGCACACTGCTGCTGCTCCCACTCGGCCGTCGTCAGAGTGTGACCCGTCTGTCCACCACATCCAGACTCCTGCTCCGATATTCGCTTCCTTCTCTCTTGCCCAGCGCTGCGCGGCACTCTTGGGTGTGCTTTTGTTGTCCAGTATCACCGTTTCAACTACTGGTTCTCCGCCCGGGGACGGCCAGCTCATGCATTCGGTTGTCCAGCCGTGTTCGCGTTCTATCTCAACTACTCGGCATATCGGTGTGCCGGACGAAGGGTTTGCGTGCCGCGCGTTCAGTTCGCTGCTGCATGCATTTGCTAGCCTCGCTGCGAATCGTTGTTGTCTGGAGTCTAAGATCACAGGCGCGGGTGTGAGCCCTGACTCCCTCATTAATGCCCCCCTTGGTATTGTGGGCAGCGCTCCCAGGACGGACCTCGCTTGCCGATTGAGCAGATGTTGGAAGTCGTCTCGCCTGCTTATTTCATTGGGATCCCACCAGGGCTAGCGTCAATTTCCTGCGACTGCTTGGACACAGACTACTCGGACAGACCATATGCATTCTGGTACTACCCCGTATGTCTTTGTGAGGGTTCGGAGTCTCGCTTCTGCTGCCCTGGCTGTCTTCATGCCTCGATTATGGTGCTCGTTGAATGTAAGGTGTGCGTCCATCCAGACGCCCAGCCAGCGCGTCGCCTGTTTGTTGAACCATGTGAACCCGTTCCAATCCTTTATCTTTGCTGTCAGCTTTGGCCAGAGGTGGTTCTTGTGGCCTCGCCTGAGTATAAACAGCGCCCCTTCTGTCTTTGCCGTATCGAACTATAGCCCTCGGCTACTTGCCCACTCGACGCTGTTTGCTGGGCATCGCTTGAGTGTCGTGACGACCTGATTGACATCGCTTCCAGTCGCCACCCTGCCGAGATTTTCAACAAAAGACAATCCTTCGGCTGAGACGTACTGTTTGGCCCACTTAATCAGCCTTGTGGTGGAGATTGGGAAGAGGATCGGTGACATGGGTGAGCACTGCGGGACCCCTGCTTCCACTGGGGGACTCTCCATGGCGTTGCCCTCGATTATCATTTCCACTGTTCGTTCTGAGAGAAATCTCTTGGTCCATTGTATAAGGTATCCATCCATTTGTCTGACCTTCATCAAGTTGACTAGTCTTTCTTTTGCCATGCTTGGGAAGACTGCCTTCATGTCCATGAGAAGCACGCCTGTTATGTGGCCGTTTGTCCGGGCTGCATGAGCTCTGTCAACCATGATAGCCGCTGCGTTGATTGCTGACCGCCCGTTCCTCCTCCTGATTTGTCCGTCGCTCAGTAACCCTCCGCCTTCGGCCTCTTCTGAAAATAGCTCCACGACCACTTTTTCAACCACTTGTCCCATGCAGCTCCGCAAGGATATGGAGCGATACACCTTGAGCTTCGTATAGTCTTCTTTGCCAGGCTTGCAAATCACCACCCCGCTAGCCCGCTTCCAGAATGCTGGGTGTTTTCCCCTGCGAATGGCCTCTTTCGTCAGCCCCACGATTCTCTGTTTAGCCCACCCCCAGAGTAGCCGTAAGGCGCCAAAAGACAGCTTGTCTGGGCCTGGGGCTTTTTCGACTGATTGAGAAAAAAGGGCTCGCTCAACTGCTTGCTCTGTGACACATGTGTGTGCGCTTCCCGCAGGGGGTGTCTCGTAGTACTGGTCCTCGTCGTTCGGGACGAAATTCTCGGACCTCAGCATCTCCTGCTTCTCCGTTGCTGTGGTTGCTTGCATGCCTTCTCTGTCGGTTAAGGCCTCGAGGGTCATGCTCTCTGCAGGGTTGGCATATTGTGCTGCTCGCCACACCTCGGCTCCCCTCAGGTTCTGCAGGTATTCACTCCACATTTGGCTATTGGACCACCGAATTGACTTCTGAAGCTCTGCCATCGCCTGGGCGGCTTCCTCCAACTTCCGTCTTCTTCGTCTTTCTCTTCCAACCGCAGTTCTCCTCTCTTTGATGTCGGCGTTCCACCACCGCTTCGATTTGGCGCAGATCCTGATCCTCTTTTCTGTGGCGTTGAGAATGTGGCTCATTGTGTCTTGACACCATGCGGCCTCCTGTTCCACCTCGTCTTCTGTGCATTCTGCATCCAGATGAGCTCTCTCCTTCGCTAGTTCCGCCCACAGCATCTTCTTCCTCCGTGTCCTGCTCTGTCATTGCTAGTGTTTGCAACGGGTCGAGAGTACCGGGTTGGTTCCGTTTCCAGCTCCACCCAATACCAGACCGTGGCAATGGGTCTTACCACACCAAAAACCCGGTCCTTTGGAAATGGGCCAGTTTTACCGCCAAAAACCCGGGATTACAACATCACAACTTTGTCTCCAATTAAGTATTTGAGTTCTGATCGTATCATGACATGATCTGTAGGTAGATTGTGCAGTTCAAGCCGCTCTTTCCCTTCCCGATCTGAGATATGTGATCCGACCAATATTTGTTGAGTCGCTATTGAAAACCCGCTAATTTTGCCCTAAATTTGCCCATGTTTTCACAGCCACCCAACGAATACCAGTCGGATCACAAATCAGAAAGCGGGAGGTGAAAGAGTGGCCAGAACTGCACAATCTACGTACTGATCATGTCACGATAAGATGAGAACTCAAATACTTAATCGCAGGCAAAGGAGTAAGAACCGTAAAGTTGAAACCGCAGTCCGGTTCCAACCCGGGCGAAAACGCGCAGGTTTATGTCCGGCCCAGGTAACAAACCCACCCAGACGAAGTAGGTCGGGTTTTTGGCTGGGTCTGGAACCGAACTGAACCGAACCGCCGGCCAAACTGCGGACCACTGGCGGGTTACCCGGACCCGTTGCTAACACTAGTCATCGCAGCTAAGTTCCACCCTACTACCCTCTCGTGATCCGCCACCTCATGCCTGTCCGCTTCAACCTCCCACTCAATAACTTTGTGGTCAGATCCGGCGGTGTGGTCATCAGCCAGTATGAAGCGTTTCGTTATTGCTGGATTCGCTAATGTCAAGTCAATGACTGACTCGCGTTCGTGGTCCTCTCTTGTCCAGTAGTGTGTGGGCTGGCCATCATTCCCAACTTCCAGTCCATTCTCGTCAATCACGTCTTCCCACAAGGTGGTGTTCCGCTGCACTCGGCACCTCGAGTCCCATTGACTGCTGGGTGCATTGAAATCTCCCGCGAGGAGCAATCCACCTTGCCTAATGACTCTCTGCCAGCTTAACTTTCGTGCCATTCTCTCTCCTGCCCACGTGTCTCTTTGATCGTAAATATTGACAATCCTAGTTGTCTTCTCCCCTCTCCTCCTGACATCGGTGGCAATGACATCGTCGTTCACTTCCCTACTTAAATCCGTCCGCTCATGAACCACCAGACCACTCCCCTTCCGTATCACCGTCCATACTCCATTTCATGCTCTTATTTCGTATGCTGAGTGGCTGATCCCTTCACTTCCCCTTTCCCTCTGTGGCTCCTGGAAGCACACTATGTCCGCCATATGTTCGACCCCTGTCTCCATCGCCGCAATGGTCCACTCGTATGACCTGGCGCAGTTGTGCTACATCGCTCTGATCATTCGTAGCTCGGGCTCCCGCTTCAGTCTCAGTTCCAGTCGCGGCCGTAGTCGCACTCTCGGTCATTGTAATGTCTTCTGCCTCCCCCATTTCCTCCTGTTCCGTCGCATCCACCAATTCCGCACCACTTCCCCTTCTCTCTTTTGCAGTTCCCTTAGGCCTATGTCGAAGCATCTCTCTGTTCGTCCGCAATGCCACTCCAGTGGCTTCGTCCGTGGATGCCCGCCCTGCTGGCCCTATTCACTTACTCTGCCGCGCTGCCTTGGCAGCCTCAGTCTTCTTCGCGCATCTATTGCTGAATGCAATGTGATTCCCTTTGCAGTTGGGGCTCTTCTCCAGCGTATGACCACAGAGTGATCCCTGCTTCGCTGTGCACCCCACCACGTTGCACTTGTGGTCGCTTGTCTGGTGATGACCAGAGCAGTAGCCACATGTGGGTTTGCTGCTGCACTTGTTCTCGATGTGACCCCATCCACAGCGGAGCTCACATCTGTTGTCAGGGCCCGCGTTCGTGTACGCTCCGACTCGGTACCACACTCCCACCGCCTTGATGCCCTTCTTGACCAAGCCCTTTACCAGTTTGCTCCCCTTCCCAACAAAAACAACTGATGACGCAGCAATTTCTCCGTTCTGCCTCCTCTCCCTGATGGTGCGGGGGTTCGCCAGCCACCATACTTGGGTGGGGATTGTCACGCCCTCGTTCTCTGCTTCAAATTCATTTCGCATCTTCTGCAGGCCTTGTGTGCCTTTTACCATGTACCGTACGAGAGGTACTGCATGGATCATCAGCCCTTCCCAAGACTCATTTTCTTCTGCGACATCAACGACTCATTTGTGAACAGTCCTCGCGGCTGTGATGATGATGTAACGGTATCGGAGAGCCATCTCCGCGGTCGCATTCTGGTGCGTGATTGCCATGATTGTGCCCTTGGCGTTCCTTCTTGCGTTCATGATCCTAATGGGGGCCGGGGCCTGCTGGTGGACAAGTGCTATGTTGATTGCCAAAGCAATTTCTTGGTCCAACTTATTGGAGGGTAGCACGCTCTCGTATGTCCTTGAAATTCGGCATCTCTCTGCAATGCTCAATCCCGTCGTCGGGGCGGGGCCTGGGCCAGCGGGCGCCTGCTGACTCTGCATTCAGGGTTGGACTGTCGCCCACTTTCCGGCCGGAAAAGGTGTTGCCTTAGGTTTAGGTTTGGGTTCGTGTTGCGGTTCAGGCTGCAGTGTAAGTTGCTGTTTGGGTTTGGGTTTTTGCTGCTGCTGCAGCAGCTGGCGCTTCTCTGGTTCTCCATCCTGCGTTGCGCCTGCATGCTGTGAGGCCTTTAGGCTTCCTCCGTCCTGCCTAGCGGTCTCATCTCTTCCTTTCTTTCTCACTTCCCGGGCCGGTGCTGCTTCGTGTACTCTAGCTTTGGCCAGCACCTCCACGGTCTAGGCCACGATGCCCGTCCCTCATAGCACATCGTCTCTGTGGCTCTCATCCCACTTTGTCTCCCTGTCCTCCAGCCATTCTCCCAAGGCGAGCCATTGTGCTTCTTTACGTGGTGCGTGCACTTCTAGCATTCTAGCCGTCGTATCGATTGTTTGGTGCAGCTGAGTCACCTCGTGTGGGTGCTGCTTCGCTGTTCGCTCTATTCTACTCTTCTAGTCTCCCAGTGTGCTCACTAGCTCCGACGGTGCGTTCCGCAGTCTGTTGCCGTGATTGTTAGGTTCCCACTGCTCGCTTGCAGCCGCGAAGGACACGCGCGTTGTCTTTCGCGACCTTTGGACCGCCGCACCGCTGGACTCTTCTGCTTCCGCCATGTTCATACCTCTCTCAACTGGGGGTTTCTCAATCGTTCCTCCAATAAGACTATTGCCCTCTTGGGTTGCCATCGTGGCTGGTTGGCCTGATGTCGCATCATTGTGGTGTGTCGCTCGCGTTTGTCCATCTTCGGTTGCCCAGGGGAGCCGGATTTGACAGTCTAGGGTCAGTTCGATGCTAGATATCGAATGCTGCTGTCCGTATGTTGCTCTCTGTCGGAGTTGCTGGGTTATTTCGATGCCACTGTTTCTGATCTTCGCCAAGACTTTCCGCAACTCCACTCAATTGCGTGGATTTCTGTGCGCTTTCTTCTTTACTGACGTGCCGACTCTTCTCCGACGGTAGAGGTGTGCGGGGAGTCTCGTTCTGGGGTCAATGCGATGTTAGAAATCGATCACCGCTGTCCGGTTTTTGATTACTATCGTAGTCGTTGACTTAATTCGCCGTTTTTGTTTTGCCAAGACATGGGGTTGGCCAGTTGCTTGAATTTGTTTACATTGGCACTCATCAAACTGTTTAACTCACATCAAGAGGCATCCATGTGAAAGGACTAGGCACCATGGTATGACAGTGTGTTCCTGGGTGCAAAGTATGCCTTTGAATCAAACCACCATGCTACACACCATATGGCCTGAGTATGCTGCTGCCACTGCCTTACAACCATTGGAATGAGGTTCATATGGCCTTCCTTACCAATCTACTGTAATCTACTGAATGTAATCAAAGCATAATCATGGTCATTGTCAATCGACTGACTTTGAGGGCAAACTAACAGCCGTGATGAAAGGATATCAACTCTCCTACATTGGCACATGTGAATTTCAAGCCCAATGATTGCAATGATGGTACTCCAAATAATATGGTCAATGAATGTAGACCACCATTCACCAACCAATTCAGCACTCAAATCTGCTCTCACATAAGGATTGACGACTGGCTCTCAACCACCTTCGACTTGCAGACTGATGGCCAGATGGTGTAGCAGAACCACACCATGGAATAGTACCTCCAAGCTTTTTGCAAATATCACAAGACAGTTGGTCAAACTCCTTCCGATAGGGGAATTATCATACACCAATGCACTGTATGGTTCACCTATGATGATCCTGTTTGGGGCCCAGTTCCTTTGCAATACCGAGAGGTGGTTCTAGTCACCGAGAAAAACATCTTTATCATTGGAGATCCCAGCGATTGCTACAGTCAACTGGGTAGCCGAGACTTACCAGACCCACTGCAAAACTATCTGAAAGTCCAGTATTACAAGATTATGCATGCTGATGGAAAAATCTTACATCCAACATTGCAGACATAGTGTGGCAGTCCTCTAAGCATTTCGAAACTGGCAGGTTGACATTAATACTTCATTACAACTGTGTGGGACCATACACTGTAGGTGAAGTCATCAATAGGATTGTTTACAATTTAGACCTGCCAAAGAGGATGTGGAACCATAAAGTATTCTGAGTGTCAAAACTCGATTGGCAGATGCCCCCAGTCTTCTATTATCCATTGAGGAATCCTCACCTGATCATCATGAGCAAAGCAGAGGAATTGGAAGTTCATTACATTCTAGCATTCAAATAACACAATTAGATATCCCATTCGCTCATTCAATGAACAGGATAGAGATATGTGTATACATATTGGAAGCCAATGGAATCTCTTGTAATTCTCAACAGGTAGTGGATTAGTTACACAGTAGCCATCAAATTAAGCTGCAAATGTATGGGTGAATGGCAGCTGCGGCAAAAGGCAGTAGAGGAAAAGGAATCAATTTGGCATTCTTTTCTTTGATTGCACACAGTCCAGTACACATGGCTTTAGCACACGTTGTACCACCTTCATAACCCAGTCATCATCAGCAAAATATAGAATGGTCTGGAAGCCACATGCAAACCTCCCAGACACTCGAGTTGACCTCACCAGTGGTCCTAAGTAATTCCAGATGATTTCAGGCCCCCCAGGAGCTCAACAAACTGCGCTCAGATGCTGCAAGAACATTCTCAGGTTCACCAGAAAGCACCTACAGTCATGGTGGTGGATTCAAAATGCTACAATATTTGACTTACAGGATAGTCTAATCGTAGAGCAGCCAAGACATCTGTGCAGGTCATAGAGAGACTTCAAGAGTAACTGAGACCTTCTGCGCAGGACTGTGGCAGAATTCCAGAGTAGCAGTTGAGACCTCTACACAGCTCAGCAGCAGACATTAACCTTGGTGTGGTATTCTCACAGCAGTGGTACTTAGGGTCTCATACCAACAAGCCATTTTGTGTATCATATTCATCTTTCTTACAATTACAAGAAGATTCACTACAGCATACTATGGCACGTATTATCATTCTAAGTCTATCTATATATATACACAGCACCAATCTCGATGGAGACAGTGATTGACCGCAATTGGAGGAGCATCAGGAAACACCAATTGAAAGCACTTAGAGTTGAATTTGGAGGCCATGATCATGCCAATGTGGAGATGCACATGGACAGAGGCAATGATCGAGTGAACTCAGAGATGCACCTGTAGGGTATAATAAAGTGAATGCGGAAATACAGTCGGAGGGCATGATAGAGTGAGTGTGGGGATACAATCGGAGGCCATAATTGTGTGAACTTGGAGGATGGGATTGAGTGAGTATGGAGATGCACTTGGAGGCTATGATTGTGCGAATTTGGAGGCTGTCAATAAGGGCTTTGGAGATACACTTGGAAGAGAACATGGAGATGGTCAATCTGGAGGCATTCAATCTGGAGGCGGTCAATCGGGAGGAGGTCAATCAGGAGGCGGTCATTTGGGATGCGGTCCATCGGGAGGCAGTCAATCACGACATGGTCACTCTGGAGGCAGTCAATCTGGAGGCAGTCGATCTGGAGGGCGGTCGATTTGGAGGTGGTTGATTTGAAGGCTGTGGATTTGGAGGCCGTCGATCTGAAGGCCATCGTACTGGAGGCCATCAATCCGGAGGCCGTCAAACTAGAGGCCATCAAACTTGAGGCCATCAAATTGAAGGTCGTCACACTGCAGGCTGTCAAACTGGTGGCAGCCAAACTGGATGCTGTCAAACTGGATGCCTTCAAATTGGATGCCATCAAACTGGATGCCATTACTCTGGAGACCGTCAAACTGCAGGCCGTCAAACTGCAGGCCCTCAAACTGGATGCCTTTACTCCGGAGTCCGTCAAACTGGAGGCCGTCAAACAGGAGCCCGTCAAACTGGAGGCTGTCAAACTGGAGGCCTTCAAACTAGAGGCCGTAAAACTGGAGGCCGTCAAACTGGAGGCCATCAAATTGGTGGCCGCCGAATTGGAGGCCGTCAAATTGGAGGCCGTCAAACTGGAGGCCGTCAAATTGGAGGCCGTCACACTGGAGGCCATCATACTGGAGGATGTCAATCAGGAGGATGTCAATTGGGATGCACAACAGGAGGTCAGAATGTATTCATTAGTTCACTTATAATCATGGAAATGCAAAGTGTAGATTACATCATGGTCTGCCAAGAGCTGAGAGATCAGAGACTGGCTGGGAGTGGGAGATAGTCAATCTTTGGTTGATGCTGTAGTCAGTGTATGCTGTACACGGTGGATGGTATACTCGGGGTATGCGGCACTATGTGTACACTGTACTTGGTATTAACTCATCATTATGGCATGGGGAGATATAGACGGATGCCTCAATTTCCTGTTCTCGGGTGATATTAGAGTTGACGATGAGACAGAGAGAGATGAGACGAGACGGGAGAAATTCTTATGAGCAACTGAGACTTCTGGGCGTTTCATGTGCAGACCATATCACCATTCCTCAAGTGGCAGGTATGACTCCCGATTCGGCAACTCAGCACACTGATACTAGATATTGTATATTCAATCAGGCAAGTTGTACACCTGATTTCCCACATCCCCTTTTATCCACCTCATTGTTCTCTTTTTCTCATTCACAACTCTACCATCATCGCAGAATTCGAAGATACATCATTCCTCTCTATATCTCCATGCAATGATCTTGAGTCAACACAGATTACCGCATCCACCAAGTCCAGCATCCACCAGGTCCAGCATCCACCAAGTCCAGCATCCACCAGGAACATCATCCACCTCAGATTGACTGTGATCCCTTCATTCGCACAATTACGAGGTGACCCCTAAATTTAGTTTAGGCTTCCAGCTTGCCTCCCTACAATATCGACTGCCACCAGCCAGCTCTCCATGAGAGCTCTAATGAATAGTCAACTCCTCATATTCCCCCAGTTGTGAGTTTACTAATCGATGCATAGAGTCTCAGCACCCTTTGCACCTTCTGATTGATTGCCTCCAGATAGTCCGCTTTCAGATTGACCACCTCCAAGTACTCCTTCAACTTCATTCAATCATGGCCTGCAGGTGCATCTCCAAACTCACTTGATCACATCTTCCAAGTTCCCATGATCATGGGTTCAAAGTGCATCCCCAAACTGGCTCGATCACAGCCTCCAAATCCGTACCATTGTGGCCTCCAGGTGTATCTCCAAACTAGCGCACATACGGCCTACATGTGCATCACCAAGCTTGCTCGACCACAGTCTCAAAGTTAACACAATCATCGCATCAAAATGCATCTCTGAGTGCACTTGATATCAGGCCTCCAACTGTATACCCAAATACACTCAGTGATGACATGGAAGTTGACATTCTCATACCATCCAAATGCATCTCTAACTGACTTGATCACAGTTTCTGAGGGCATCTGTGAGTTCACACGATCGCTATCATCAGGCGCACATCACATTGTACTCAATTACGACTGGCAGCCGGTGCAGATATACCGTATGTAGATGGACAGCGATATAGATACTGCGATACTTCGATATATCAATGAGAGTAGAAATGGAATATGTGAGTTTTAACAATTGATCAATGATAAGTAGCATCTATGATTTCCAGGTGCACCAGCGATGTTCCCAAAGAAGATGTTGTTTTTGCTGGACAGTTCTGCAGTAATTCGAGGTGCTCCCCAGCTTGTCACCAGCTCTTTCAAGCTTGTCACTAGCACTCTGATGCTTCTCACTGGTGCTCACAGTTTCGTCAGCAGCTCTCCCAGGCTTGATGCCTGTGCTCCCAGGTGCTCCCCAGGTCGGCACCAGACCTCCGATGGCATCCCATATTTTTGCCAGCGCTCCCTGGTCAATCTGATGGCCACTGCATCAGTCCAGTCAACACTGGGATTTGGCCACTCTGTAATTCTGGTCAGACAACTCCCAAACACTCCCAGTGGCTCCCAGTGACAAAAATTCATTTAGCTGATGAATATGAGGTGGATTGTCCCTGTGTACAATAACCAATGGCAGATTTTGGGATTTGTTTCTCTTATGTTTGTTTGCTTCTCTTTATATGCAGATATGCAGTGTATGAAATCTGTAGCTAGGCAGGGGATGATAATCTGGTCAGGTCTTGTGCTAAAGATTGGGATTCCTATGCTGCCAGATAATGTGAACAGGTAAGGTGCAACCACAAGTCAACTGCTTATCAGAATTATACCACCTATATATACATGTGAGACCACTCTGACCCCATATGCATCTGTGTTTCTACAAATTCAGTCAATTCTCAAACTTAGCTGGATACAGGTGAACATACCCTGACAACAATATTCAATAACCTATTACACTTACTTTCCAATTCAGCCTCTCATTAACAATCCAATTGATTTTTAATAGTCTTACCCATACCAACTGTTGCTATCCAGTCATATATTACAGATAGTTATAGTAAGTGTATATGTCCTTCTAAATATCTGATTTGTGATCAATATATATTAGGTAATAGTTGTAGCTATATTTTAAATTGATCAGCAAATACATTAATTAATAGTTAATTTTATTTTACAAATTCTTCTGCTGAAATTCTATCTTAACATCTAAGTAGTAATATACTACATCAGGTTTGTTAAGATTATATTCAAGCTACCTGTCAATATATTCATTCTATTACATTATCTCTCTTATCTTTTCCTCTAGTTCAATATCAGTATATATGCACCCAACCTCCATAGCCTATTTTGATTTTGAATGATATGATTTCTGAAACTATTGATGTTTACAGTCCGAGGTGCTATTGCAATTCCACATCTTGCATACATACTTACCTAGTTATTTGGAGTATGAAGTAATAATATATAGTCTGTAAATCTATAACTTATAACAGGTGAATCTTATATTAACTTTGAAACCTAAAGTTAAACAATTTGAGATAAATGGATACAGCTGATTCACAATAACTATTTCCAAGATAAGGTAAATGTCCAGTCACAAGGGCCAATTGACTGTAATAATGATACCAATTCAGAATGCAGTTTTGCAGAGATTTACCATAGGTATATGTTATTTCTACATACTTCTTTAATTGTATTGTGAATCTCATATATCTAATCTATGAATCAATAGGGGACTTTAAACCCTGTCTTACTGGTTAATATTACTGATTGAGATAGTATTGTTACTCACAATGATCTGTAAAATGAAATAATTTTATCATTCTATTGCCACTGATGATATAGTCTAACAGTAACATATTATAGTTAGTAGTATTTAAGTTGTACTATCATATACAACTATTGAAAGCTGGAGTGAATTTAGTGTAACTAATAGGCAGCTTCAAGTGGAAAAAGCTACAAAATCAATTTACATAAAAGTGTCAATTGAAATTGTAGAAATTCACAAATATAGAATTATATATAGCAAGATTTAAAAAGAGGTGATTCTATTTAAGGACAATATCTGATATAAAAGAGATGGCCACCGTGGTGTAGTAGTATTACTGCTCTACAACGGGCTGCATGGTATAGGTTTGAATCCCAGTGGCATCTCCGCAATGATAGGACTGGTATATCCTTTACCTAGTCATGAATCGAATGGTATGGAGTGTGGTATACATGGTTCGGGCTTGGTGGAAAGGGGAAGCAAGGGTAGAGGGTGAGAAGCTCATCATCTAGCTGGTTTACCCGGAGGGGGAGGTGATTTAGGTACTGTCATACTCTAAGTTGAGTGAATACAGAATGATTAAAACAAAACAAAAAAATATCTAATATAATTTCAAGTTTAGTACAGATGTACCAGATACATCAGTGAAAGAAATTTCCATCCGGGCAGAATAGCTCCGTCACAGTGGAAGGGCTCCGTCAGAGCCGTCAGAGACACACCTGTGGTGGATTACTCCACGCCTGGCGTCAATACCACCCGTCACGTCGCATATCACCATCCGATCGTACCTACCCCTTTTCTTCCAGCTCTGTCTCTCTCCTATTTCCACCAGACACACTGGGGTTGTGGCCAACTGTGACCATACAGCGGAATGGGTTCATTGGGTACGCACATGCATCGGGATTGCAATGCAATGGGTGATACTGCAAAAATCTCTCCTCATGTTCCTTCTACCTGCGCCCAAAATGCAATTCTCTCTGTACTAATTATACACATCATTCCAAGATGCCAGATATTTGTGGCTATTGACAATCCATCGCTCGTTCTGTCCGTCACCTGTCTTACTACTTGTAGCTATCTCTCGAAATACGTGCGCACAGCCGATGAAGATTCCCACACCGAAAACTTGCAAAGCAACGGTGGATGGTGGCTTGCTCACTAGTACAAATTTCGAGACACAATCCAAGTTACTCGAGTTTTCAGGTATTATGGGGAGCACCAGGGCTAACCAATATGCAACGAAAGCTCCATCCTAGTTTAGGAGCTTGCTTTTGAATAGTCGTTGTAGTTGCCACAGGAGACACCCATTCAGCATGCCAAAACACCTCCCCGGGTGTTACTTCACTCACACCCAGTCGTTCCATTGATCCCCTCCGCACCAGCTCTGGCTTCCTGTGCATCGACACATCTGAGATATGCATTCACCTTCTAAACCCTCAACTTGAACCTTACTACCATAGTAAATGCAGAGCTCCATTGCATGCAGTGGTTCATCTGATATATCCGTCTTGTTATGACTCTTATGCTTGATGAACTGCTGCGTGTCGCGGTTTATTGCCACATGGTTCCTTGTGTCTTGTGTATTGTCGAGTATTATTCTGAACTATTTGATCATAGAGTCAGGATGCTTTCCATCACGGCGGTTTTGAGGTACCATGAATTCTGGCTTTGCAAATGACTGGGAGCACAGGGGGGGCAGCCAGATCAGCACCGAAAGGGAGGATGTTGCACATGGCAGCGCTGGTATCCCGAAGCTGAGTGAGTGCTTGGAGATTGCGCTCTCTGATTTTGAAGGAGAGAATGCGATGGTGAAAGGTGATCACTTGCGGCAGGTAGTTGAGATTGTGATTGGAGGGGTTCCAGTGGATGTTGAGGTTTGTTTTATGTGCCTGTTCATGTCTCTCGGGAGATTACTGTTGCAAGGCTCCGTATCGACGAATCTGTTCTACCAAATGTGAAATAAAGTGGATTTGTGGAAAGTTGAAGTCACCCTCCAACTCCTTGGAAATGGCTATCTCATGGCTGATATGATCCCGCGAGGTGATCGTTTCAGGCCACATCTTGGACGGCGTCAAAGTTGCAGCATTTGTTTTCTCATTTACCTTTTGCTTCTTTGTGAGTTCAGTTCTCAGGGAATTAGCTTTGGCCTTCCGCTGTTTGTCGGCGCAGCCGAGTACAAAAACATCTGTGAATGTGTGAGAATGACGCAAGGCGTCCTCCATGTGGCTCAATGTTGCATCATTGTGACATTCATAGCAAGCATACATATAGAATTCTAATAATGCCTGTGTGCACTCATTGGCATGATTGAATATGGGACGCTGAGCGGGTCTTCCACCTCGTAGAGACTGGGTCTCAACTCCAACCAAGTACTGGCCCATTTCCTTCATGTGGTTCCCATTCCATTGAGAAACTTCCTCATATGACTTATTTATTAGTGTGCGCTCATGGTAAGGAGGCACGAATAACCAGGTTGCATTGTACTTGACGAGCCGTTTGTGTGTCGTCATGAAGTGGACTATCCACTTCTGGAGGTGGTCAAGCATGCCAATCTGCATTGTATGGAAGAGGTCAGGCTTCGGGAGGTTGCTCACGTTACAGGGATTATCTCGAAACATGTTGCATGCTCGGTGAACGTGGCGCGACAAGAGTTCGGCATAGGCTGCCTTGGTGTGGACATGGCTGATGCTTCTATATAGGCTGTGATCCTGCCGGGGGTGTTGCTTGTCAGGAGGGAGATCTCCAAGTTTGTTCTTTGGACACTCACACCTAGAACAGACATGCCACTCGAGATGATGTAGGTTGCTATACTCAGGGCAATCTGCAAGCCATGTTGCTAAAACCGGTTTGCAACACCTGAAGTTACCCTCTGCACAGAGAACAGTGTAATACCCACACTCCGGCTGGGATTTTGTTGACAGGTGAGTGGTTGCAGAACGCGCCAGAGTACTTCATTCGGCACCTCTTGGTTTGTTTGCTATGGCTCCTCCTGCCACTGCTGAGGACTATCGCGGTTCTTGAGCGGAATTGGCAGGAGATCGACCATTACGATGCTGTGGGTTGAGGGAATCTGGCGGATCTTCGAAGATAGATTGCCAAATGTCATATATGCAGGCCACTTTTTTTGATCGGTAGCAAAATTCGAGAGATGTGTTCTGTCATACTTGAAGATCAATGGAACCAGTGTATCCCCCCACTCTGAGGGTTGACTTGATGTCGATTAGCACGTTATTATCCCCCAGTATCTCCCGTTACCTGTGTCTCCCACCAGCAGTCTGCAGTGTGAATTTCGGTATAGAGGCATTCCAGTGGCGTATCGCGGTTGAAGTAATGCTCAGCGGCGTAAATGGGATGCTCAGCGTAGGCTAGCTGCTGCATTAACCATCTCATGCTGTTGATGATGTCTTGACTCCAGTTTGTGATTGGGCGTTGGTGATTGTCATTCCATCTCATCCTCGAGAGTGTGTAGTTCCCACTCCTCGAGATCCTGATCATGTGGCATGCTAGCCACGAGCTTCTGGAAGCCATCCCTGTTTGTAAAGGTTGGGAAACGCAGAGCGGTGTTTTCTTCCTTCCCTACCTTGTCATATTATATCTTCAAACGCTTCTTCATGATCCCGCACTGGGTATATTTCTACTCTTCAGGTGTCGCAAACGGGCAGTGAGGATTGTTTTGTAGGTTTGTCTCAAGCGAACCCTGAGCATCGTGTTCCTATAACTCAGCGATGTAATCGCTCAGCTGGGTGCCAGCACCGGGGTATGTTTCCATACGCGGCAGAGGAGGTGGCAGTCGTTGAGACTCGGAGTCTGTGATGTGTTCAACGTGTTCAAGGCAGGGAAACATGATCAAGTCTTCGACCGAATCTACATTAGCGTTGGATTCATGACGCTGAGCAGGTTTAACGCGTCGGGGCGTGCTGCGAATAGTCAGATTCTTCTTGTGTGCAACTTGAAGGTGTTCAGGATGGTGTAATTTGATATGTTTAAGTCGCCAGCTGTCTGAGGTGAACATCTTTTGCCATGAAAATTTGGGGCAAAGGACAGGGGTCTTCTCTCGCATTGTTGACAACATGCGAGGAGTGGAGCATACACTGTTGAATGGGACCAAAGTTGGTGCTGGGCCTGACCAGCCTGGTGTGTAAGGCCACGAGACTTTGAGCTAACTTGACAGATTCATCGAGCCTCAACACCGTCACAAGGAGGTTCCTTACATGCCAGGAGTTGCAAAACTGCTGCATGCATGATGTCCCATAATACTATGAATAAAATAAAACCAATACAAAACCCATAAATGAAAGAAACCCTGAGCCATTGAAAACCCTCGCGATGTGTGTAGTAATCAATGCCTGAGATACATAGATTAGAACAAAGGAAATGAACAAGACAAAAACCCAACCCACACCCAAACCCAACAACCATCGCCACATCTGCAACGCGAGGACTTGTTCACTACTCGCATGCTTAGCCATCTGGGATTGCCTCAGGGAGAGGGACATTGAGGTGAGGGATGTCGGGGAGGGGGACATCAGGGAGACTGTTGCCTCCTGCCAATGCACTGAGTACCTGCTGATCCACATCGACATCTGAGGTGTTTTCGGCTGCCTTAGCGTCTTGCAGAGTTGGCACCCCTGGGCGAGGTATTTTCAGCATCATAAGCCACAACAACGCCCACCCACTGAGGGGATCAGTCTCCGGAGTTTGTGATAGTGGGCGAGGCTCCAGGGTTTGTGGTTGCACGGCAGCTGCCGGCGGATGTGGCCGTGGGGTCTGCTCGCACGTCTCATTGGCTTGCTCAGGTAGCACAGTTGGCTTATTATCTACCATGGTATCTACATCATCAGCCGAGGTATTTACCATCTCTCCCTGGCAAATCATCTGAGGTTCTTTGCCATCATCGTCATCCTCATCCTCCTCCTCCTCATCGTCATCCTCCTACTCATCATCCTCCTCGTCATCGTCCTCCTCTTCATTTTCACCGTCCCTTTCCTTAACCACATTGTCATCTGAATCAACACTTTCCGGTGCGTCCACGTCATCCTCCATGCGCATATCCACATCGGGAGCATGCTCTGAGTCACATTCGCCGTCCAACTCTTTGGTTGAGTCGGTATCATCATCTGAGGTAATTGACACGGCAGGCATTGCTTCCAGGTGAACATATACCTGTTCTAGTCAGCCCTCCGTGTCCGAGTCCGCCTCATACATTTCCTACTGCAACTGCAGAGCAACGGCATCACAGATATCATCACCCCCTGGGGTTCGTTTAACATTACCGTTCCCCTTATCATTGCCCTTCGGCTGCCTCTTCCCTTTCCCCCTCATGTCCTCGGTTGCCTTCCCTTTCCCCATCCCATGCTTCGTTCCCTTGCCTTCCCTGGTCCCTTGCTCACAGCCCCACATGTCCTCCTCACCCTCACCTTCGTGATTGTCATTGCCATCGCCAGGACGGCTCATTCCACCGCTCGGCGTTTTGGCATCTGCCCAGCTCTCATCATCATCATCGTCGTCGATTATCTCATGACTATTCAGTGGTCTAACAGGCAGGAAGTCGCCTGGTATGTGCTGCCAGCACCTTGGCAGCCCAATCTTTGCCCTGGGATCATTGCTACCGTACCAAGAGAATCCTTCACCAGTGAGTATAACTTTCCCCAAGTTGGTTGCCTGATGAATAGAGCAATCAACCTGATCCCTGAAGGCACAGGGGGTGTCCCAACTCCAATTGTCCACTTGGTCGCGGGTTATGTCAAGCTATTGCCCCATATATGAACGGAAGACTGCCCACCACTGCCGAAATGGCGAACCTCTGCCCATGCAGTGTGGCGACATCTGCTGGAATTGTGATATGTGGCGAGTCGTGACTGGATCAAGAAAGATTATCTCATAAAAGAGGTCCCATGCCCTCACATCCTTGACGCCTCAAACATTGTGTATCTGTTTGAGTCCACTGATGCATTCCGAGATGAATCCCTGTATACAGTCCTGATTCAACAACAGGCATTGAATTTTAACCGATGTTGGCATTTTTGCCCTAGCAGTTGCCTTCCCCTGTCTGTTGCGGCTGCTCTTTGGAGCTATTGCTGCGAGTTGAGAATGAATCTACATCCGAGGCGTTAGCATTATGATTCAGTTGAATATAGCGGAAGGAAGCCCAGAGAGAATGTACAAAGTTGTGTAGGTTATCAGGTGTGTTTTGGAACGAGAGGTGTTCTTTGGCGCAAGTCACGTGATGTTGAAATAGTTCAGGATGCTGGCAGTTTGTTCAATACCGGAGGAAAAGAGAATGGAAGTTTCGGCGGCAAGAAGGGATATATATACGTGAGTTCCTGCTATTTCCCGGTTCAACTTGTGAGATATGATAATTTTGATTCACATCCTGCGTTTTGTTGGTTAATGAACACCCACCGGCCTAGCCTTCTTTTTGCACATCCACCAGGCACTTCATGAATGAGAAGCCTCAAGACAAGTTTTAGTACTCGTGGTGAGGCAAGTTTGCGATGCCAGGCATTGCTTTTGCATAACACACGACTTTTACTACTCAGATCTTGTGCATCTAGGAGCAAATTGAGTAGTTCTCAGGTTGTCCCAACTGTGCAACCATCGAACACAGCTACCAACATGCCTAGTGGTGGAAAAAGCACATGCAACTGATGTCATAGGATAGAGAACAGGTCATTGTTCGCTTTGTGATGCGTTTAGCTCTGCCCAAGGGGGATGTCCACCGGGAAACTGAAGATATACAAAATCGATGGTTCGAAGTATTGTGCCAAGAACGAGTGCAATATTATGATATTCGCACCAAGAAGGCATAAACACCCTTCAAGCGGTTCAATTAGACCTTCAGACGTTGCTGTAACAGTGAATATCAATGCTGAGTTCAATCAGAGTTTGATCTGATGGCAGTTAACCGCATGATCGAATGCTTTTCAAGGGATCTCGTCCCTGTGTATCATCACGGTTTAGAGTCTGGCGCAGTCTACACTGCGTCTCCCTTTTGTGTCGAATCCCTTCATGGTCACTCAAATAGGAGTCTACCTCGCCTGTCGTTGCATATACATGCAGAGGAAATTATTCCTATATTCTTAAAGTGGAACATCTATATTGCACTATGCCTTCCGAAAGCCCTCACCCTTCATGACTCCAGTCGTACGAAATGTTCAAAGTCTTGGGAATCACCAGAACCCACAAATGTGTGGGAATTCGGGGAATTCTCGGCTTTGCCCTGCTAAGAGACACATTTCTGTACCGGCTGGCAAGAGGGATTCCTCTCTAGTAGGGAGTTCTGTAGCTGCTACAATCCAAGGTCAGAACTCCACCCCCTCATCTTCGCTAAACAATTCTCACATTGCATATATCACTCAATGGGTGGCTTCCACTCTGTCTGCCACACAGTGACGGGGAAGTAATACTCTAACCGCCACGCTGGGTACACGCAGTCATAGCCCACCAGCACCCAGACGAACCTCACAGACAGACTCAACGCATCGCATTGTATGCAGCCCCGCTTTCGGCATTGCTTGCACTCCCACTACTCTCAGTCATCTTGAAACCCTCCCTACCCCCATCCCTAATCCAGAAGCCTGCGTGATCATTCCAAATCCACTGCGAACGCGAGCTACAGAAAGGAATCAGAGACAGAGGCAGTGGCAATTGCAACCGAAGGCGGTGTCTACACCTCTATCCATGGTCCGCGGCAGTCGCAGCATCCATCGATTTGGTAACTCAGAGATGACCTGTCTTGTATTTGCAACCGGCAGACTTCGGGAGCTCCGCATGTGGAACAGACTGCCGGTTATGAGTGCAAGCAAGTTGGAGATGGTAAGTTATGGAACGTAACGCGTTGCAAAAGCATTCGCTGAAGCCCCACACTTGCAGACAATGGAGAAGTACTGGAACACCGCTATGCAGCAAAACAACATTTGGTCCATAGCATTTGAGGCATGCACCAAGGAGATCTTGAAAGAGGTATGCTGAAGCAATGGCCCACGTTGGATATAACATGCTTGAACTGGTACCAGGTTCGAGCACAAGTCACTGAGGTTAAATCCCATTTTATTCAATCAGCAATGGACAATATAGCAGAGCTGTATGATGTCCACCGCTTTGAATCTGACGCAGAGTGTTTGGAATTCATTGATTCCTCTCTGGCAGACCATAAGTATCTTTTTCCTGTAGTAGAGCGTGTGGAAGGTGGTGTATGCGGTGCAAATGCAACACAGAGAGAGTTGAAAGCAGCTAAAGAATCGCCAGAGTCCACTTTACTTACTGGCGGAACCAATCCCGGGGTATATCTAGATCAAATTTTATCATCAGGCGAATAACCGCGGTTAGTATGCTGATGGATTATATAATTCCATGATGGATGGCAAGGGCGGTCATATACCCTCTCCTCTGATCATGTTTTCTTGCCCCGCATTGTGCCATCCTCTGTTGGAGTGGCAAAAGAACACAGGTGTTCATCCAAAAGATTCCAAGTCCAAGCTGAAAGCGGACAGACCTGATCCCTCGAACTGCTTCAACTACAAACTGAAGGTGGTAAGAATACATCCAGCTGCGCTCCAACGGGTCGGAATTTGTTAACCTCGCCAGGTGTTGCAGACACATATACATTCTTGATGAATACATGGAATACACTACCAGAGAGCTACCAACAGAGGGTGTATAAAAACGCTCTTGCTACAGTCATGAGTCAGATCCGACAGGCGGAGAACCTAACACCTGCCATGGTCATCAGCGTGGAAGCTGTGTGTGTCGACAATGGTATTGCTCCTGACTATTTGACCTCCGAAGTGGCTCTTGAGGTGCCAGAGATTGGAAGGACTGACCCAAACAACCCAATAGACAACCACTGTGCGGATGACAAACTGCATTTCGGGATGCCAGGGGGCAGAGGGGATTACACAGATGAAGATAATGATAGCGACGAGCACAGTGCCATCCTCACCGCCCGCTGGCAACGACGGGCCACAACTGAACTTGCGTGGTTTGACCTGGAAACCAGTGGTGGTGACGGGTATGAGGGCGCCAATGTCAATGATGCGGATGCCGATGAGGAGGACAAAGCATCGCAAGCCGATGATGGATCAACACAGAATGTGGAGAACTGAGGGCATAGTACCAGAGAGTGTAAAGATTGGACGGTATATTTCAGACCTGTAAAGGATGACTATGGTGGAGAGAATGCGACGGGAAGCGATGTATCTGAAGCGACGACTGTATCGTATTAAGTGACAAAATCTCAAAGCTAAATATATATGGGGAGAGTGCGGCATCTGATATATAGCAATAGCGGAGAGGTAAGACTTGACACTCGGCTGGAGCAAGGCATAAACATCTCCTGGCGTTGTGTAAAATGGTACAGCAGAACTGCAGCCCCTGCGAAGAGTGTAACACACGTGTCGTTCTGATGGTGAGTATACCTCACCATATTGTGGGTGCACAGTAAAGCAGGTTGGTATGCAACGCGACCCGTCGCCTGGGCAATGGGAAGCGTGTAATTCTCTGTCTGAGCGTACGAGGTCCTGTCAGAGCTGTCAGAGCCATCCGGAACACCCGGGTGTTTCTGATGGAAACTAGGGTTGTTGCTGATATATTCAAATATTGAATAATTTGGAACTAAGCTAATAACTTTAAAGGTTAAATGCTTTAGATAAAACTGAACAAATGCAAGTATTAGCTACTAACAGTAAATAAATGTAATTTGCATACTTAATATTAGATATATCTTTGCTAAGTAGATAGTTGAAATACAGCTACTAGAGTTAATATTAAATACCTTTCTCTATACCCCTTCTTTCTTCTCTCACCTTATTCCTTTTCTGTCTTGCCATCTCTTCTCCCTCGTTCTCTTCATCTCCTTTACCCCCAATTCTACTGTGCAACGTATTGCCCGGACATAATTTGGTCAAACACTATCATGGACAGTCACTTACACGCTTCAATGCATGAGTCTCTTGACTATGAACATCATTATATTTCACTCGTTCCTTGGCATTTTGCTTCCACCCTTCTCCCAGACATGCATAGTTTTTAAGTAATCTTAAGACCAGTAGCCGGGCCTAGTACCATAGCTGAATGTGCACCAGACTTTTGGAGCCCTCCAAGTACAAAATGAATTCAAAAGATGGCATAAGTCTATATGAAGGGTCACGGACGAAAGTACGAATGAAACGCACTAAGCAACGAGAAAAGTAGTAGGGAGATTCTTGATAGGTAACGCCCCGGAATTGCCAAAATTGGAACTGAAAAATAAACTGTTATGACATGAAAACCTTGAAACGCCCGCTATAAAGTTAAGAAACACATGTATAAATACTCGCAATCCTAAATGCAAACTCACGCCGCGCGGTATCATTCTCTACGCGTCTCCTCAAGCCATTCAATATGCATCTTTCCGTCGATTCATAGCATGACCAGTTATCGGGACTCAAAAGAGACAGATGCTTGTTTAGGTGTGGAATGATAGCTCTCCATCCTGGATAACATGGCAGCAGACGTAAAATCGGTCGTAGCTTCGAAGCTAGCTCGTGTCCGCTCTGTCGATAAGCGGATTCTATCAAAACTTGCTCTCGCTCTATCCATACTTGGTCGGTGCCTTTCAAGCGAGAATCGACGTGGGGTGAATGTGCCTCCTGTACCACGATATCCAGACCCGTCTGTACCGTCACTACCATTACCACTGCCCCTTTTGCCCCTGGTTGTGGCTGTAGGAGCAACGCTTGGGGGATAAATAGGTCGCAACTCATCGTCTTGCTCAAATTGATGACTGGGAGGCTTAACTATATCCGACGTTGTAGAGGTTGCAGCCTCTACAGGCACAGGTGATTTCTTGTACAGATGAGCAAATTTACCTTGTCGAACTTGCTCGCGAATGATGTCAATATCCCGGGGAAAGAAAAGCTTTTGAACAACTTTGGCGGCCATTCGGGGAAGCAAACAAACAATAACGGTAAGAAGAATTGTTGCCCAAAAAGACAGGGCTCCAAAGACCTGACCGGCAGCTGAGTAAAACGTTCCGACGGACTTGAATTGCGAGTAAACACCAGTCCAAAAAAAGACGAGAATAGTGCTGATGGTTATAATCAACGCAAAGAGCCAGTCCCATCGGTATTGGTTAATAAGAACATAGGTGTTGACAACTACAATAGCAGCACAGGCCACGTAAACACCCATTTGCTCCCGACCATTGAGGTCTCTCCCAGTTGGGCTAGCAAATCCCCCCAAATAGAACACTAGATATGTCATGAAAAAGCACATGACAGATTGATAAATACCATCAATCATGTATATCCTGTAAGTCATTAGTGTTATGCAACGCATCTATCCACAACGATGTACATACCAGAACTTTAGTTGGGTCCACTCCAGGCGAAGAATACCACGCCGATAAAGTTGAGGAACAGCCAGAGAAACTTTATCATCTACATCCTGGTCGAGGATTCCCATAAGAATAACGGGCAATGAAGTGAAAGCGAGGTTGTACAGAAGAATGTATGTATACTCAAAGAGATATGATCCATCAAAACTGTTGAAGAGTTGATACCAAAATAAGGCAAAAGTCCAGACAATATTCTATGCTAGATTAGTTTATGCAGGAAGGATTTAATTGGATTGGCTGACCTTATAAAAGAAATTTGCCGTCATTTCTGCAAGCCGGCGATAAGACCATCGTCCATGGACCAACACAAGCCTGCTCAGGAACCGAAATTGACCAATGGCATAATCGGAGCACATAACTGCCTGCCTGCCCTCTTCACCAGCAATACCAACCCCTACATCTGCTTCTTGGATCATGGCAACATCATTAGCGCCATCTCCTATCGATAACGTCATGACATCTAGACCCTTCTTGACCATCTGGCATACGGCTGCCTTCTGACTAGGGCTAACACGGCAGCATAAGACGGCTTTGCACTGCTTGCAGAGTAAAAGGAATTTTGGCTTTAGCTCATCTTCTAAGACCAGCTTCAGCGCGTCACCATCTATTACCAACGCATGCGTTCCTGCAGGGGGGTTGTGGTCCTTCTTCGCAAGCTCAAGTTCTTCGGAAGACCCTGTCATGTTGAACTGGTCTTGTAAATACTGGTCCAAGAGGGAGGCAGCAGCTTCGGGGTTGTCCTCCTCAACCTTGAAAACGATTAAATCCATACTGTTGTCCAACAGGTTGCAGGAGAATCCAATATTGATAGCTGTTTCAACTTTGTCTCCAGTAAGAACCCAAAGTTTGATGCCAGCCTCAGCAAGAACTGCAATCGTGTCCGGAACACCGTCCTGCAAACGATCTTCGATGGCGGTACCACCTAACAAAGTGAGGTCCCGTTCGATGGCATCAGAAATTTCCTCTAGCTTATCCTCGCGGTTATGAACGGCCGCAGCGGCAATATCGTGCTCTTTACTCCAGGCTAGGTATTCTTCTTCTGATAGTTCCTTCTCAGCGATGCACAGTGTTCGCAACCCTTCCCTAGCGAAAAGTTCAAGGTGTTCCGCGGTTCGGAGGCGCAATTCAGGTTGCTCTCCTTTTCGTAATCTCGAGTAAATGACGCTGTCAGCACCTTTGCAGAAAAGAAAGATTTTCCCAGAGTCAGGCATTCGCACGATTGCACTCATTCTTTTCCTGGCGGAATTGAATTCTAATGTGCTGAGGACTTCAAATTCCTTTTCCACCCCTTGGACATTGACCGTTACCCCATGTGTTGTCCGATTCATCAAACTGTAACCACAGTCCCGAGCGGTAGCCACTAGCGCGGCCTCATCTGGTGATTGAGCTTTGAAATCAATTCTTGGGGGGTCTTCAGAGAGACGATCAGGTAAAACTGTATGGCACAAAGCCAGGACTATCATGAAGTGGGCGTTTGCCTTTGCTTGTTCCTCACCAGAATTACCACGAAGATCGGCCACATATTCCGAAGATACAAATGTCATTTTTTCTTCGTTTAGGTAAGGGTTGTTGCTGATCAGGCGAAGGTTGTTGAGCATTTCCACACGGTCCGCATTTATTTGCGCACGCATTGTTGCGCCAGCTTCCTCCACGTTGATGCCCTGGCGTTTCTGCATACCCGCTTGTGCTTCAGTATAAGCCTCGCCATAAGGAACGCCATTAACGGTACACTTTTTGAACTCCATGACATTTTGCGTTAAAGTGCCAGTCTTGTCAGAGAAGATGTATTCAATCTGACCGAGGTCATCTGAAATATTCCAAGACTTTGGAGTGCATGGATAGTCGAGCTTGTCGTAATACATATAGACATCACTGTAGATGAAGAAAGCTTGTGCAAGCTTGATGATTTCAATGCTGATGTAAAGGGAGATAGGTACTAAGTTTTGGAAAAGAATGACGGCAGTCCAGAAGGTAACAATGCCATCAACGGCGGGCGTGCCGCCAATAGAGCCAAATTCAAAGTAATTAAGAGATTCGTTACCTTTCGCCCAGGTGACACCTTGAATAATACCGGAAAGCAAGCACATGATGAGCAGTATTAGAAAGTTGAAGATAACCTGCAAACTTTAGCACAGCGCCGCGAGAACCGAATTAATCAATGGTAACCTACGTTCCAATTGAGTTCCCTTGAAATCCTGCTCCGTTTTGATGGTGTAATTCCAGCATTCATCATAATTTTAGTTTCGTCCCCTGTAAATGCGACAACACCAATCGCCCAATCCGTGTTCCGTAAAGTGCAACCTCTAAGAAGCAGATTATTGATTGAAGCAGCCTCAGCCATGTCAACTCCGGCCTTGTCTGGCGCCCGCGGGTCCTTTTGATTCCACTTAATTACACCACTGTATGAATAAAGATTTGCATGAGGGTTTTCACTTTCAAGCATGAAGTTTGCTGCCTCACAGTCGCGAGCATGTCGAATCTTCCTCCCTGATCGCAGGGCATGTCGAACTTTCAGATTAGTCTCCCCATCAAGATTCTTGGTTTCGACATAACAAGCGCCATCGCTATCAGAGGTAGAAAGAATAATGATATCAGCAGGTATCTCCTCGTCGTTATAGATACGAACAAAATCACCCACACGGACGTCCTTCCAATATCCTCTTTTAAATCGCGCCTTTTCAGGACCGCGCCGACGGGGATCAACCAAATTGCCATTGTTTCGAGTGTCTGGTTTGGGGTCGCCGTTATGTGAGCTAGGAACTTGAAGGTAGGTTGATCTCGGAGATGACTGGGGCATCCCATTATCTGAGGGAGTAAAAGAGAACCTCTGCTTGTCGGGGGTGGGAGAAGAAACAGGTGTCATTTGAATCGACTCCGAATGTTCTATGGCAACAGTATATACGGATGCCCGTGTTTCACTCCTTTCCAGCGTCAACATCTCTGGATTGGTTTTTGCCTTCTTTTTTTGCTTTTGGTTCTTATATTGTCGAACTAACCATCGTAACCCCCGCGATGTAGCTTTCTTGCACTGCCGCCAATAAGATATATTTTCATCTGTAACATTGGGGTTGTGCCAATCAACAAGAAGATGGACGGCAGTATTGTTTAGCTCGTTATCAAGGACGGTTCTCCGGTAATCTTCGATGGCGTCCTTGATCGCGGTGATCAAGAGGATGACGATCAAAGGTACAGAACCCAACGCAGGATTTGACGCGCCAAAGATGGGAAAAACCTATGTGAAAATAGATTAGTCGCTATCAACAATAATATGCCTAGAGGAGGCGTACAGCAAGAATAGTGACGAAAAGGAAGTAGATGTTGGCGATATTGTGGAACTGAAGCCATAAATTCTTGGGAACGAATATTAGTGGGGTGTACTTCGCGGTCCGAATTTTGTTCCTGGAGAACTGCTGTAGGGGGGATCCATCTTCGTCCAGGAGCTCCGCAGGGAGATGTTGATTGACATAGACGCGCCGTTGTGAGAGTTCTTCTTCGTTATCTATATCGAATACTACCCCTCGCCCGTCCTGTTGTTGGTTTGTCTCGAAATTTTCTCTAACTTGCTCTAGATCTGCGTCATTCTTTTCTGGTGTTCGTCGCCGAATTGAGAGTGCCCTCATAATGGTGTCGCGTTTTCGGGGTCCCGCAGCACCAGGATGTCGTTGTGTGGCAAACCGTAGCCTTTTCGTGGCTAGAGGCTTCCCTGACATAATGCGGAAGTCTAATATTTTTAATACCAGCGGGATTGAAAATTGAGATCCAGTCAATATATAGCTGTAGACGGAGCTGTACAGTTCTAGGGAGCCAAAGAGTACCCAGGAATGACAAATGATGAACAGTATACTTAATCCCGCTGTCGGAGTCGAGCTTTTACTTCTCTACCTCAGAGCGGCAATCGATTGAAGCTATCTATCGACCGATTCGGAAATTGACTGCAGTTAGGATTGCAGAAATGATAGGTCGAAGACGACAAGGCAGTAGTGAACGACTGCAATAACGGGTGAAGCTGGAAATGACAGTCCGGCAACCGAGAAACAGTTGTGGCAAAGGGGGTTTGCGGCATACGGAACACGGAATACACACACTTACCTAAGCATATAGGTAGTTGCTGCCTGAACAATTTCAGCTGGTGCTGAGTGACACAATGAATTGTATTTAGAAGAGCAAAGGGAAGGAAATCCACAAATCTCAGACCACTGATTCAATGTGGTCCTCTAATACCAAATGACAAATTGTGAAATATAGCAAGATATAAACAATATTATAAGTTATTTGCATTAGAGGAAACAGATTTAGTTGTTAGAGAACTACTTTACCGGAAAACCCCTGTCTATTAATGCCACGTTCATACTGCATGAATTCTAGATTCTCTGTAAATGTACACATTGGTTCAACTTGGGGGTTATGTCAAAATTTGAAAGAATCAAATTTGTATTGAATGCTGGATCAATGTTACAGCAATATTGCACTAGGATCACATCACAATATTCCACTGACAATACATTGAATCTACATTAATCTTACATTTAAATCAATACACACAGATGGAAATATGGCAGTCATACTACTCTAGTCCTGAATGTATGTACATTTTGATATCTCCACATCTCTACACATCTTCACATATGTTATAATACATATTTTTGCTCAATTATAGAAAATTGTAAAAATGTAATACACAATATATTGTATTGTGATAATTAACAATTTTGAATTTTTTGTTATTTATACAAAACACATTTTGTATCACAGTGCAAGGTTACAAGTGATAGCAAGAGTTATCTGTCACAAGTAAACAGGAGAGCTACTGAAATGGATTGATATCAATCAATGTAAGAATAGTAGGAGGTTAGAATCTAATAGTATCAGTATAATTTGTTCTAGTACGAACATGGTTGGATCTATCGTAATATTGGACAGTATGGTATGAGTAATTTGAAAAGATTTCATTTGGTTCTGTAAGAGATAAAAGATGAGGATCTACATGGGAATATAGAGCACGACAGATGATTTTGGGATAATAGACAAACTTTATACACAGTTGGTTTGTTGGTATTGGGAGATTTCCATTCTCTTTGCTATGTACTTGGTCTTTTGAAAAAGAAACTGCTGGTGACATTTGAAATAATTTCAGCCCTTTTTGTTTGTTTCTTGAATCAAACTGTGATTTGGAGATTCAGTTATAAAATATTTCGTTATCAATAATTCCTAAGTGTGAAATCGCTTACTACATGTTACAATATACCAATATATTAGATATCTAGTTTGTTACAATTAGTTTAAATTTGTAATGCCAAATACTCTCAAGGAAGTCACCAGTTATTCTCTAGTATTATAGATTTGAAACTCACCCTACAAGGTGTATCTGAAGGCTATTGAATTGGTGCAGTCAACTCTCTGAGTTGTCACCAACAATTGTAGATACAACTAAAGGCCACTGTATTTGTCCTGGTAACTCTGGAAGTTGACCATCTGGGGATTCTAGTTCCATTATACTCACATACTTTCCAAGAATTCCAGTGTTATAAATACACTTTGCTGATGGAATACTGGGTGAGGTTTGGGTTTATGGTGATTATTATACAAAGGATGATATATATTATCTGAGACTCTCTAGGTGTAGGTAGGGTAATGTAGTACTACTCTATATGTTGAGTATAATCCATGGAATGTTGTTTATTATCAACATCTGAATTATATCATACTGGCTAACATCTGATTCAAGATTCTGTTTTTGGCTTCTCTACTTTAATGAACTAATGAAACAGACACCTGCCTTATTAAAAAAATCCAGATTCATTAACAAAATACATTATTGAAACAATACAATAATATAAACCACAGCTGGTAACAAGGTCTTGAAGTATACATATGATCAGAATTTGGCTGATCAATACAGGCAGATACAGTTCATGAATTGATTAATGCCGCTGATAATACTTCAGGTATTTACTGATGGTTTATACCTGGGAAGAGGGAAAAAATTGAAGTTCAATATCATTTGACTGAATTTGTAATATCTAACAATCTGGAATATGATTTTAGCTAGCTGTAAATCAAGAGGGAGTTAGAAAGGTAATATAAAATATTCAGGTGAAGTGGGATAGCACCACAAGGAATATAGAAATGCCAGATAGAGAATACTGTATGTGAAGAAAGACTATACAAGATACTGGATAACTGCCAAATGAAGTAAAGTAGTATGAATTCAAGTCAAATAGTGCTGTTGTTGATCGAGGACTACAGATTTCAGTATAAAATCATTCATTGCAGGGGAGGTTACAAGTGGCCCACCACTGACTATATTTTGACCTCAGTTTTATGTACAGTAAAATATATCACCAGCCAGGACAAAATTTACCTCAATGTTCATCTGGAAAGCATATGAGGGTTACAATCATGCTCAGAAAACACTTGGACACCACACAATAATCTACCTTAGTACCAACTAGTATGTACTAAAAATTCTATCCAATAATTACTGGTATTCAAGCTTTGCCAACTATCAAGAAGTTGTCATCTGTTGTGATTGTCAAAAAGTGTCTGGGAACACTATCTTCTCAATAAACATGTTCTCAACCTCCAAAGTAAGGATTTGGTATTGGGATACATTGTAATCACAACTTGCCATAGGTTGTAGAATTTCCAGATCACTGAAAAGTGGTGGTAGTCAGTGTGCTGGTGCAGTTGCAATGTCAGACTGGTTCAATTTGTTCTGAGTTACATAATTGAATTTCTCCAAACAGGGTACCCCAATTACAGTTACAATATGTGAATTTCAAAAGAGTAGGCAAGTAATGATTATATCGGTACTGTGTTATTTATTTGCCAGTTACAATTTTGCAAATCTCCACGTCTTGTATTCACATTCCATGTATAGAACTAGACTCTCCAGTTGGTAATTCAAATGGTTACCATTAATGTGCAAAGAAAACATGGACATTCCTGGGTTCTCACTTTGTTCTCATCAATCTCCAGCTCAGGATTATCAGACAAGCACTGCAATAAAATCAACAGCATCATACTTATTAGTCATTTCCAAGATAGTTCACAAAGGCAATGTTGGATATCAAATCTTTATAGGTCATTGAAGATTCACTGTTTTCTTAGATGTATGTACTCTCTTATGCAGATCTTTCAATTCTTCTGTGAAAAGCAATTCCCAACCTGTCTAGCTATAGATTACACCATGATGAACTGAAGATAGAATTGTGCAATGTAGAGAGAGAGTATAAAAGGGAGAATATAGTATTAACTATAATAGAATAATGGGAAAATACTACAAGGAAGTAGCTCTGGGTTGAGGAGAATCCAGATTGAAGCAAGCCTTGAAATGGGTCAGAAGGGATGATTTCTGTGGTTCATGTGTATATTAAAATACCAGTCTGTTGTGATTTAGGAATTATCAGATACAGTAGAATAGATGGATTTCTAATGTTTAATGTTTACACTCCTATCAAGTATACTACTAATGCAAAAATTCCATAGTTGTTTCAGCTGATGCATCTATGTTTGGATCAGATATACAAAAAGATCTCACAATATCATCATCAGTGTAAGATTAAATAATCTTTCGAGGTAAACAAAACATGCATGTAAATTGTGTATGATAACAGTTGACCATAAAGAAGTCTCCTTCTGAGGTTGTTTTTATACCTGTAGTTCAAATATCTGGAGTGACTGTATCTTAAACAATTGGTGATGTACTGAGAATCTAAAAATCTTGATTGTGTAGTAACCTTGTAAGTGGTAGCAATTGAGTTACAAGGGTTTAAATAGTGTGGATTATTATTAGAGGAGGAATATGAATTGCCATTTATGGTATATCCTTTAGAATGATATACTATGTTCATGATATTATTGTTGTAGTGTAATCATACTGTATTCACTCTTACTAGAGTATGACAGGACCTGAATGACCCCATCCACCTCAAGGCAAGCCGGCTAGATGTCAGACCTCCCCCCCCCGCTACCCTTCCTTACAAGATATTTAATTTATCTATATCTTCGACTGCTCTATTAGCAATTGACATCTGCAAAATGTAAAATGGTTTGGAAGTCATAACTGAACAACTCAGCAACTCTGAACAGCCACACTAATCCTTCCAGATGCACCCAGATGCTCCCAGATAGATTGAATGCAAAGCATTGTACTCTCAGCTGCACTGAGCCTACTTCAGTGGTGCACCTCAATGCACTGGATGTTGGGGAACTGAATACATAACTATCATGAAGACTGTATAGTTGTCTTCGAAATGCTACAAAATCAAATGATTAGGATGTGCAAATGTTGGAGCTATTAGGAGTATTGGCTGTATCGCAAAGACTATTCCGGTGCACCTTCAACCTGGAGCCACACTCTCTGGGAGTAATTAGTATAATGCATATATCAAATAGTGCAATTCGATTTACTGGCTTCCTCCTGCACACCTTAATTCAGGCATTGTAACTTAATATACAGTCCAGTTGGTATCTAAATCCACATGAGTAGTTACAAGCCATATACACAAGATTCTATCTGATACAGCATTCTCTCACACCAAATGTGCCGGTCCAACAATTGCTCTGATAGGTACAATAATCATCTTGTCAGTCTGTTTGACAACCCAGATGAACCCATCAACACAATCAGCCCAACCATGTGGATCTTTGCACTTTGTTGGAATCACCACCACATGTTCTTGAGCTTGAGGACGTAATATCCATTGTTGAGTTTTCTAGCACCTTCTAGAATAGGTCAATATTGTATTTCTGGCAGAATGGCACTTCCACAAGTGGAGGATTTGTTTCGGTGGAGTCCAGCTAAAGTATAATTGAGGAAAAGAATAACCGCAGCATTGAATGGTGTTATCGAGGTGGCTTTATGTATATTGGACCCAGACATTACGAGATTCAGACATGTCCTGTTGGTTGGCAGTGGTATATTCTACCTCACAATCAAGTCCCAGACCCTCAACAAATGTAGGGCAGTAAAATGGTTAATGGTAGCACAACAGCCCAATCTGAAGTTCAATAAATATACTGTCTTGGACTACATTCTGATCATATACAAGCACCAGTCCACTAACTTTGTGTCTCCAGTCATCTTCAATTTGTAGATGGAATAGCTGTCAAATGTTGGGAATTCCGAAATCACCAAATACATCTCTGAGTGAAGTTAAGTTGACACTTCTGCACACTCTGCGGACATGACTTTGTCTCGAATGATGTACCTACTTTGATACGGGACAGAGAAATTCCTATTTCTAACACTGGTGGATGTGTAAAACATGGGGTCTGAGTGAATTTTGCCATTTATTGGCAGCGGATAGTAGGTTGAAAACATTTACAGAGTCAATATCAAACCAGTCTTGAATCGCAACATACAATAGTGTCTCCTCCACATTGTCAAGACAGATACAGCAGTCATTGTACTTGAGCATCTGTCAAATGTAATCGACATTGTGGGTAGACGAATATACCACTTTGACATCGCTGATAGGTAGCCGTGTGGAAATATTGGTGTTGAAACTGTTGAAAGAATCTATTCGCCGAACTGAGTCTGACATGTGGCTTATAAGATGCCTTTTTGGACAGCCGCAATGAATTGTATGGTGTTTAATAGTTTTCTAGAGCTCATGGATGCCAGTTGCCGGCAACCAAGCTTCCAATTCGAGTAACTATATTGACAATACCTTGGTGCACTGCATCTGCTCATCCACAGTGTTACCATAAATCACTCTCTCCAGCTGATTCACACTGCGGTGCATATCAGCAGTACACTGGGTGGCATCTTCAGTCCCAGCACCAGATAGATGGACCTGAAAATCCACACAATTGTTGGTAGTCATGTTTGCTGCACAGCAAACATCTTCTTGTCCAGCAGTCTCCATTTGAGTAAGTTTGTCAGGGGATGTGCTTCTGGGAGTGGTCGCCATTGTTCCAACTTCTTGAAATAGTTGACATTCATGAGGTTGGAATAATTCATCGAAATGCTTGCGTTTAATGGGTGTCACCTGATGCATTTCCCTCTCCAATAGCTCTTCTGCCCTCAGCCGATTATTATCTGACCCTCTGGTTGCTGCTGGTTTGGCTCTATTCAGACGCACTTGCAAATGGCTCTGTTGTGTGGTGGTAACCTTTGCAGCCCAGTACACCAGAACCTCCATCGCAGCATGGATTTGATGAATTATTGCTCAGGTACCTAATGTGTTTGTCGTGCGAAGTGGTGATCCACTTTGGCCTATACAGAGTTCACCGTGTTCTGTTGTTGAAAATCAGCCTTCTTCTTGTAAAATCGCGTCGGTGCATCATCAAGCACTCTGAGGGTCAGATCAGATTGATTTTGTTGGCTAACAAGTAGTGTGAATTCACAGATTGCCTGCACTGTTCATATCACCATTTCATTAGTGGCTGTTTCCGCCACAGTTTTCCAGTCATTCTTGGAGCTGTTAAGAATCTAAGTAACAGTCACTCCCAGTGTTCTAATCATGCTCCCGATTGCATTCCTCTGCCTGTAGCTACATTTCACCATATCAAATGGAACAGAGAAGTGCTGGAGGCTTAGATGTCATTATACCAATGTGAATTGATTGTCAAATTAGTCGTTCACATTGCTAGCTTTCAGATAATTGAGCCACCAGTGCAATACGTCTTTAACTAAACCCAGGAGCAGCTGATGCCATTCATCAGGCTGCGAAAGCTGGTAGCCATTGCAGCAAGGGTATTGCCAAAACTGGTTGTGGATTGGATAACCACCAACAGTGTGCAGAACATCAACACTAGTTGCATCCACAAGCTGGGAGTAAATATGCTACTCTCTTGATGGTTTGAGTGGTTGCAAAGCTGAACGCCCCATCAACACAACTTTAGGAATCTGACACATTGGGCAAGAGCCATATGAGACTTTAGCAACCATGACTTGTGCTAGACAATCTCCAACCCAGACAGCCAAAAGAGGATAACATTGTCTCTGGAATCCCTTAGCAGAATTCCATTTCAAGCCAGGACCAGTTATGTCAAAAATTCTGGAGTGGGGACAGCATACTTCCAACTGCCAAATGCCATGCCTTATCTGTATTTTTTTGCACCTTTCTGGGGACAAGGGTTCAGCCCAATGAGCATCCAAGCGAGCTTTGTAGGTATGTGGCAGTTATCTGTTTAAACATTACCATTCATGATGTACAGGGGGTAGGCCAACTGCTCGTCTCAAAAATTGGTCAAGTGAGTCTTGTTGGACACACAACTGATTCACATAATCATTGCTGCTGCCGGAAGCTGAGGTTGTGTATTCTATATAAGCAAAAACTAAATTCCCTTCGTTAAATTTATTTAGTTCATTGTACCCACAAACACAAAATAATCAAATTCAGATTATCCTGAAACAAGGTATAGATTTAACATTCCAGGGGGTTCTCCGAGGTGACGCGATGATGTTTTCAAGAATCGTGACAAGTGTACCCATTTTTGTGAATGTGTCAACAAGCACTTGATGAAAGGTTCTCACTTCCTTTGGGAATATCTTGAATCATATCTCAGCATATGCCTAAGTCAGCCAATGCGATTTGCCGTCGCGATGAAGATAGTACTCACTCAGTACGTTTAATGAAGAATGTAGTTCTTGTTCTTGAAGACCCCCATGGCTTAATTTAACCAATGATAGTTACCCTGCAGAAGTGGTTCACTATATTTAATTTGTTGATACAGGATCATTTGGTACCTGGCAGTTGTTCAACCATTGTGGGAGTATTCTGCATCATCGCAATTAGGATATCACGCATTTGAGATCACACTTTAGTAAACTATCGGTTCTATTGCATATGCTACTATTATGATATATCGATGAAACCTAGAATAAAATAGCACACAAAGGAAATCCCAAATCCAATCACAGACACCATTCCTAACCTCCAGGTGACATTGCAACCTCTACAATCATACTTCCATCGACTAACCCTGCGTTCTCAATGCTGGTGATGTTGGTGATGTTGGTGATGTTGGTGATGTTGGTGATGTCATTGCTGTTGCTGTTGCTGTTGCTGCAGGGGACGGGCTTGCTACTGCTGGTGATGGCAGACCTGCCCATAGGCACAACAGCTGAGAATCGCATGCTAGCTTCAGTAGCAGCAACAAACCTGCTGGGTAGGTTAGAACGATTGTAGGGCTGCATGATCTGCTCCTCCGGGTCATAATCGACAAAGTCCTCATCAAATCTGCGCCGACCATCCTGAGGTTGTGCAATCACTGGGTCCATACTAGTTGAGTGGATTCTTCGGCGAATCATGCAGCGCGCATTGCCTATTATTGTGGCTTGAACCTCTTGCAAGCAGGAACAAAAATATGTATCAAGACAATGAAATACAGCTGTGCAGGCATTATTAACTGCACAATTAATGTTGCTTGAATCGCACTTATGTTGTGCTCCACCTCCTGGACCAAACTCTGGCGGGACCCTAAATTGGGCTGTTGTCCAGGCCAACTGACAACGTTGGATGGCTGTTGCAGTGAGAGGAATGAATGTTGGGATGATTTTATCAATCAATGATAGATCTTTCATTCCCATTTGTAGTATGCCATAGAAGTATGTCTGGTGAGTAAGATCCACAATTCCAGTCGGTGCAAATTGAAACTTGTACTCCTGACTCGATGGTCAAGTCAAAGATTAAATGTGAAGGGAACTTTGAACTTACCTAGCGAACATTTCTGTGGCACAAAAACTTGTCCCTGGCCAATATCCAGGCTACCATTTTAGGGATATCTGGAGGCGACATTGTTTGGGATCTGTAAATAGAGTCAATTGAATTCATGCAGCAGTATATCATTGCTGCACTGCAGCATTCGATTATCACAAGAGTCTGATGCTCAACGTTACTGCTGAATACAATTTTTTAAATGATTCAGTTACCACTGAAATATAGCCATATGGAGGGTCTGAGTTTCTGTCGGCTGGATCAATCCTGGCAATTTCCTCATACCACCAACTTTGAATCTGGTCAGTCTTTGCCACATTCATGGCAAAGGGATTCACAAACATCGCATAATTGATAGCTATAGGCTTCACACATGCCAAGATGATCGCCGGAACACTTGAAAGAAATATCTGGCCGTTGCATTCTACGCTGATGATGAGGCCTGTCATATTGTTAACAAAGGGATCGTATTGCCTAAGATTTCCAGCTTTCCATTCAACCAATTGGTCCCCGGCTTCATTCGAATCAATCCTCTAGTGAATATATACATTAGTGGGCGAATTGACATTGTAAATGCTTAATCAAATACGTTCTATGATGCCAGTGGTGCAGGCTCATACTCATCATCCTCCTCCGACACATTATAGACCTTCCAATATTCAGGATGTAGGGGTTGCACCGATGTAGGAACTAATTGAGTTGCCGTAACTCGTTTTCCAAGATTTGAAGTGAAAGAATCTTGTGATAGCTGCTTGCCCATAGCTTTCCTGGACGGTCACCAAAGAGGCTCATCATCGCATTCTGAAATGCCATCTCAATGTGCATTTCAATTGTTGGGTATGGTGCTCAGATCGTCATCCAGATTGTCGTCGTGGATGGAGCATCTGCTTCTCCTGGTGCTGGCAGCCAGAGGAGGAGGAGGAGGAGACGGGCTGCGCCATTATCTCATGATTCAAAAAGGCGGTGAGTGATAAGTACGAAAAAATTAAAACAGTGACCAAAGCAAATGTGAATGAATGTATAGTAACAGAATTACTACATTCTGTAGAGGAGAGAAAGCATTGTTATGATTAAAAGCATCGTCGCGATGGGTCTTTTTATCCTGTGGATGACTCTAGGATCTGAGCTTGTCCCGCCACCCATGTTTCGAACTCATTGGATGGACCGGAACTCGTAACAAAGCAAGGCATGTGAGCAGCATGTCGGAGGGTTGTTGATTCGCTTCCTTTGATGAACATCATTGTTACAACGAGCTTAATCTTCTATTGAAGCTGCCTTTGTAACTATTGAAAGACTGTTTTCATTGTCGGGAAGCTTCTTGGTGTTGCACGCTGTGTCCCAGCATCATCATCCCATTCTTCCCCGATATCATCGATTATATCCTCGGCTCGAGGTGGGAGGATGCCATCTACAGCAAACTAGCTGTGCTGACTACGCTTAGCTGTCTGGGCACCAGATGTGCTGTCGGATTGTAGGCCATGACAAACCATGCAAAGATGCATTGTGTTGTTTAACTCCCTCACCATGGTTACCCAACCTGCAGCAGTATTCCGGTCGAAGACTGGGGAAACATTTCAGAGGTGTGGACCACAATCTCCATTAGACTCCTCCCGGGAGCCCCAATGCACTTGGCATTTCCACCTGTGGTCTGGCAGACCAGCGATTGCAGCTTGGATGTTTCACAAAATGGTCATATCAACGATTGATATAACTTTCGGAAGTATTGATCCATCATCCGCAGGCTAGGGCTATGAGATTAAATGAGTGTTGTTTTCACCCACACTCATCGCAGCAATGTCGGGATCCACATAGGCGATGGTAAAGCTGAATGGCTTGACAAGGGAATGGGTCGAGGCGTCGCATTGCACATTTAGTGGCGAAGACCAACGATCAAATGTTTGTTTCCCCGTGTCATCTGTATATACACATCGTCAGGAAAAGCAAAAGAATAATCGGGGCAATGAACTACATACCAACGTGGATAAGTGTGGTATTATTAGTTGTGGCTTTGTTGATTGTATTCTTCCTACTGTGAAGGCAAACTTCTTCAAACACGTCCAGGGCTGGGTTGAGTCTCTGACTATCAAGGATTGTCTTGTCAGCCATGAACCGTTTCCAAAGCAGCCTTTTAGACGCCAGAGCACTGATGTGAGTAATGCAACTATCGATTGGCAGATCTCATTCCTCGGGGCCGGAGCCTAGCTATTTCCAAATTCTAATATACTAGGCAACCTCCCAGACCAGCTCCCGCACAGAATTATGTTTCCGTTGCGTTGTCAAGCCACCCTTCTGCTGCCAAATCCCCACCGTTTCTGCTGCTTGTGGGCTGACTTCAACACTGGTGAGAAGGGTGTGTCGAAGGATCTGGACATTGTAAGTAAGGTGGGCAGGGCAGGCATATATATATGTGGGCTTGGAGGGGTTATTGTGATTTGGAGACTTCATCTTGGCCACTGTTCAGCTAGGAAGCAATTTGCTCAGCATCATCTAAGCACTCGGATTCATCAACTGAATGCTGAAATTCATCACAAACAAAACTAATAGCATGGGTTGCAGTCATATGGTACTCCTTAGTCCTCGCTCTAGTTCTTGTACACCGCAATGATATCGCAGGGGTGGTATTGAAGGAGAATGCACAGTTCATGTAAGGTACCAACCTAACACAAAGTGACTACCATAAATGATGCAATAGGTGTGGGAGAGTCTGGTGAGGATGAAAAACAATTGCCGTGATGAGCTGAATGCAGGTGCGGTATGCATTTGGAGATCAAAATGAAGGTGAAATTGAGAGAGAAAATAAATTTGCAAACATGCGAGGGAGGATGAGAGAAATCCTACAAGAGTGGTAGGACCCGTTTTGGAAAATGTAAATCAAGGTGTGGCTTTTACAGAAGGCAAGACAGCCTCCAATGGTATGAGTAGCTAGAAAACAGTCGAGACGCTTCTCAATGTTGTAGCAACATTTGATTTAGCTCACGACACTTGAATATTCATCAACAGTTTCATTACTGCTTGAAGATGTACTGGTACATAGGCGTCTACATCACTCAGCTCCGTTGCGACCACAAAGCCAGGATACTATAAGTATCAGCTGAAAAATTGGGAGATAATGGCTTTGCGATGGAGCTTGATAGTATTCTACTTCCATGCTTTGATCAACCGCATCGCAACCATTCGCTTCACCCTTCTGACGATAGTGCTAGCGCCACAGAAGCCAACAGCGAAAATGGAGGTATCGATCCCAACCAACCCCCAGGTTCGGAGATGTGTCTATGGTACTCTGCACTTGTCCAAATGTGAAGTGGGCAAGCCGATTAGTGACAAGTATTTCAATATCTTCGACAATGAAATCGATGTATGGTCACTAGTGTTAGGAACTGATCCCGGTAACCCACCAGCGGTCCGGGATGAGACCACAAAAACGGGTCAGTTCCGTTCCAGACCTGTCCTAAAATGCAACACAGTGACTCTTTGCGGGCCAAAACCGAACCCATACCTGTCAACCTGTGGGTTTCACCGGGTTTGGACAGACCCGTAGGTTCCAATCTCTGGTACTGCGTTTCGGGTTTCACATGTATGGTCGCATTCAGATATGCTACTGTCAATCGTCAAATATTGACATTCGTATGTTACGGTTTATTTTTGACGTTGTGGCCACCTTAAAGAGCGAAACGAACAGACTCATGCGCCCTACCACATCCTGAAAATGAGTGTCAACTGAGCATCAATGATGTTTAGTCTTGCATCTTCAATAACATGAGTGGCGCTGGATCTGAAGCATCCATAAACAAGGATATGGAAGCCTTTATAGGCAGATATGTATGGGATATTCCCGCCACATCCTCTGGGACAGTAACAACTTATTTCATTTCCACAGCTACCACTATGTGTTCTTGAGCCTTTTAGTGTAGAAAAACAGTCAAAACGATGTATATAGACCATAACGGCCATATCGCACAGTGATTAACCGTGATGGAAGGCCAACAATCATTGACACTCCGTTGACGCTCATTTTCAAGATGAGGCAGGGAGCGTTCCACTTTCTCTTTGGCCTATCAAGGCAGCCAATACTCCGTTTATGACTATATACAACCTGTCACTCTTCAGATTACCCAAGATACATGACCAATAATCTTCGACACTCCGTTGACGCTCATTTTCATGATGGGGCACAGAGGGTATTGCAATCTGTTTCGCCTATAAAGGTTGCTGGAAATTCCTTTATGACTAACTGCCACCTATTCGTGGTGTGATTACCCATGATGTATGACCAAAAACCATTTGCCCTATGTCGACGCTCATCTTCACGAGGAAGCAGGGAGGGTATTGCAATCTGTTTCGCCTATAATGGGGGCCAACAATTCCTTTATGACTGACTGCAACCTATTGGCAGTGTGATTACCCAGGACACATGACCAAAAATCGTTGACGCTCTGTTGACCCTCATTTCCAAGATGGGGTAGTAAGGGTATCGCAATCTGTTTTGCCAATACAGGTGGCCGAAAATTCCTTTCTGACTGATTGCATCGTATCGGCGGTGTGATTACCCAGGACCCACAACCAAAAATCCTTGATGCTCCGTTCACACTCATTTCCAAGATGAGGTAGGGAGTGTGTCATAATAATTTTTGACTATAAAGGCGGCCAATACCTTGATAATGTATAACCACGACGGAATCAATTCTTCGTTACCAGACTTCCATGACCTGAAATTGTTGACGCTCCGTTGATGCTCAATTTGCCACGGGTGTATCCACAATATCGAACCATTTGATCTGGCATAGTCCATTATTCACATGGTTTTGGCAGCCTTTCTAGCGTTTTCATTTACTTCCATCTTGATTACTATGTTGTTCTTGAATAATACATATAAATATATAATAATAATCTCCAAAATCTGGTGCCTTTCGATCAATGCTTGTCAGCACTTGCAGGTTCGCCCAATAGGCTGCTCTGGACTTCAAAATGGATGTTAGCTGCATTACCACACAACAGATAGTGTACTAACCAGTGGATGTTCCTTCATTAGTCAGCGTATCTGGATGAAAATCTGTATGGTGCTGGCTATTCTGCGCAGATGCATGAAGATTGAAAAATTCAGCGCAGGGAAGAGATGGATGTGAATACGCATATCCGGCCAGCGAATTGATGATTTGCAAACATTGGGCTCCGGAATTGTTACCGGTTCGGGCGGGTGGTGTGCCAGGCAGAGATGGTGTTGGGTGTCTGCGTCAGGCGGGCGGAGGTGCACCTGTTCCTTGGCGTCTCCAGCGTGTCTGTGGATTCTTCGTGTTGCCATATTGGCAAGGAAGGCATCTGGATGTGTGGTTTCAACAAAGCATAGCCGGGTGTCTTGCTGTCGCAGCCTTCACCTATTTATGCCCAGGAAAGTCGACACCCCGCTTCTTCTCTTCTTGGACCACGGCGCGAGGTTGCCTGATCAGATATCTTGTTTCCCCGATTGCCAAGGGCAAAAATCCATCTTTGGCCATCTTGGCCATATTGAAGGCCAGGCATATGGCGGACTGTTCCCGCTGTACCCGACCTCCTTCCCTTGCCATAGTAGCAGACATATTGAATACCTACAAGAAAGTAGTTGCTGCTTTGAACAATGAGATTCAGCTATTACCTCTACCATATATGCTGCCATAGCCTCGCCTAAGGTGATTCAAGCCTGTTTCGTCCACTCACGGGGATGCTTATCATAAAATTCATCCGAGAAAATCTCAGAGATGACAACAACATGATGTTCAACTTCGCGGACTATGCAGAAAAATGCCTCAGTCGACCATGGCGGTTTCTCATTACAGGTAGCGATGAATTGGTCACACAGCTCCCTACTGACACCCACTGTCCATTATACAGTTAGTTGACGGCAGTTCACCTCGATATGGATATTGTCACATCCAACTGCATGCTGCTTCTTATTCTTGCTGCTTCCAGTCTTAGAGACGATTTTCAAATGTGCATCCTGGGTCATATGTTTGGTGGCTGCTTTGACAGCGTCGCGGTGGACTAACTGGTGTCTGTGTTCATGTTGTGTGCCAATGATTGCCGTATTTGATGTAGCGCCTGCCAATCGGCTGGATATAGATCCGCTCTCACCTTGCTGAGGTGGTTGTGTATCCATGATTTGTTGGTGTGGAATAGGAGAAGAAGATGATAATGAAAAGAAGTGGGAAGCCCTGAGGACTATATAGTTAGCTTCATGTCAGAATAGAATAAGTAGCAGCCAACATGATCATTATACTCAAGATGAATCCTGCTGAGTATGGCTGCAAGTTACAGGGGTATCCCACCGCCTAACGATTTGCAATAAGTCAGTATGATGTTGTTTCTTTGTTACTTGGGATCAATTGACGTTTTCGACACCCAAAATCATATGATTGTCAGATATTTATAGGATATTGTTCGAGGGGGAGGACCTCTGCTGATGTTTATCTCAAATAATCCTTGGCATATTACATGAAACTGACGCTAACAATGGAGTCATGAAGTACTGGTAGCTTTACTATTGCGAATTCATTGACAGTCAGAGAGGAGATTGTGCTTTGTTCCAGATGAGTAAACGTATCAACCTGGACATAAAAGACGCAGGTTGGCTCCATATTGTCCATAACTTGCAACATCTAACATCTTGCTGAACAACAAAGTCAATGCAAACAACAATGGTCAATGCTCCAAAAATTAATGCTTCGCCACTTCCGGCTGTCAAATATGGCAAATCAACAAAGCGGTCCACTGAACGACATCATCAACCGAATGAAGGCAAGCGCGGCTGGGAGGTAGAAAGGGTCCGAACCTTTGGGGCATTTTGCAACTTGTGATCTACAAAGAAGCATGCGGCCAAGAAATGACCAGAAACGCACTTCTTAAGCAATGAAGAAAAAGATACATGGATTGAGAATTATGTTGAGAGTGGAATCGCTGGGGCATGAAAGCGAGTTGATGATGCAGATGCAGCGATCAGTCAGGATCAGGAAGATACAGAGGCCGCTGAAAATGTGGGATTGACAACCCGAGAGCCCAAAAAATGTTTCATGAGATGATGGTTCCTATTGAAGACAGTCTGAGCAATATAGCATGTTCTGACAATGGGGAGGATGGGGAACATGACGATGATGAAGCGACAGAGCAGGGCCAGCTGAGCGAAGATGACGAACCCGGCTGGGTGATGGGCACAATCAGCCAAACAGTGCAGCAGTGCATGGAGAGGATTTGGTAGGAGGAGATGAAGCTGGACGAATTGACACCACCGGGATGGGAGGATGCAGCCAACTCCTTCAGTGAGAGAGAAATGAAGTACGGCACATCCAAATTGAAGATTCCGGCAGTCGTTCAACCTCACACAGCTGATGATTCTGCGGCACCTGCACAGACAACATTTGGAGAGCTTATGGAGTGTCTTGACATTGTCCCCAGAATATCGCAAATGCCGCAATGGACTTCTTGACCAGGATCCAGTCATATGAGGGTATGGTTTGGGAAGCCACAGTCAAACATGAGTATACCCGGTCTAGCACCCCCCGCAGGGCCTGATTCGTCACCTTTGCTGATAGTGAAGTATGATGTACTCGTACGCTTTTACCCCTGCATATAGCCCTCCCAGCGAATCACCATATAGAAATCGGATTCGGACGAAGACGTGGTGACAGCCCCTGCGTCAGTTGCGGAAGGATCACGCAAATTTGTATTTTTGATGTCATATCTCCGTGAATTGCAATTTGTGTACCAATTGTATTATGTGACAGCGTTTCCTTGAATTCAGTGACCAAATTGTGAGACATGATAATTCGTCTGTGCATGTGCAAGGGTCGAACACACCATGGGAAAGGTCTAGAATCCAAATCAGGCTCTAAGACAGCCAACACATTCAATTTCTGTCTGCCGATTACTGTTCAGAGAGAAAGCAAAAGCCAAATTAGTGACGAAATATACAAACAAATTTTAAGTGAGTGATGTCATAAGTGTCATACAAAGAGCGGTCAGTGCTTGATATGAATCTGTCTGAATGACGACCGTCATGCTGCATTCATCCATGCAACCAATTGCACAACTCTCTGCACAGACCTGGTGCACATGGTTGAGATATTTGACATTGCTGATGGTACGTCTTGGAAATTGAGGAGGAGGAGCTGGATGAGGAAAGGTAAGGTAGTTGAGCTCTATTTGACACAAACTAGTGAAATGTTCTATATGCCGTAAATTGCTGGCCGAAAGCGCAGGAATGTGATGGGGCCACATCATCTCTCACTCTGATGACGTTGATAGAGGTTGATCAGACATTGAGAGGTAACAAAGATCCTGGATGCAAATGATAATACTTACAAACGCAATATTGGATGTCAGTAGTTTGTATCCGTCTGGTTGGGTACAATTATTGACTGTACGAAGTCTGTTGTGGTGTGATCAATGTGAGCGTCAGCAGAGCATCAACGATTTTGGGCCTTGTATCTTGGATATCTCTAATGGCTACATGGTGGCATTAGCTCATAATCAATCTATCAGCCACCTTTCTAGGCAAAAATGGCTGCGACATCAATGCTACTATGTCCTAACAAGGAGCGTCAACTGAGGTTCAACGACTTATGGCATTGCATCTTGGAAAATCCAAGGGCTGTACAGTGATATTAACCCATGATCATACTATCGGCCGCCTTTCTAGGCACAACTGGTTGTGACCACATCGCTGCTATGTCCAATTGGCCGTCTTTCTAGGTAAAAATGCTTGTGCCAACATTGAAACAATGTCAGGAAATGACCTTCCACGGAGCGTCAACGATTTTTGATCTTGATTCTTGGATACTCCTAGGCCAATGGAATGCAGTTGACCCACAAACAACCATCCGGCAGGCTGGATTGGCAAAAATGCTAGTGATGATATTGCGTGGGCCTCCTATAATAGAGCACCCACGAAGCGTCAACAATGTGTTTGTAGGCACACCAAGCTACACAGCAATGCAGTGCAGTGTACTGTTCCTAAATTGTGTTTTACGCGGTCAGTCTTTGCAATATGTGCTTGTATACGACTTCAGAAATATGCATGCAATGTCTCACAGATCTGATATATTTGCTGGTAGCTCTGGAGTCAATATTTAAGAATCTGCATTCTGCTTTACTATAACATTACTTTCGGCAGTCTCTCAAGTGGTATTACCCAGAGTTTTAATTCCTACGGCCATGTCAGATTCAAAATCTTTAAATATCTCATTGCTGGAGGCAATGATCTCTCCCAAATATGAATGTGTCTCTATTCATGATTTGAGCAACCTTACTTTACAAATCATCTTCGATGATTGGTGGGCTTCAATGAATGTAGGCTCGAATGGCCCAAATGCTTGGAATAAATCTAGACATGTGTCTTCAGGGCGAGATTAATCGCGCTGTGGAATTGAGGAGACTGGCAGCCCGGGAATCATATGTATCGTTTATCATAAAGTTCTTTGCCATCCATCAGAACATGGGACCAGCTGAATGGGGAAACACTTGCTAGCAAAACATCACATCACGATGTTAAACTGGTCAATTGAGTCAGAAGTTACTGAATTATCGAGTTCAAAAGTCGATGAAACAGCTTTGGCGATTCTGAAGAGGCAAGGTAGTCGGGGAGTTACAATAGTAAGTTAGCAGAGGAAATTCATCCTTGACATCCTGCTTAATCCATAGTGATTGAAATGACAGACAAAATGGTTCAAACTGGCAGCTAAGAACTATGAAACTTCCGAATTTCACCAAGACAGGTGGAATCACTACCCCAAGTCAGGATATATTTCCGCTAAAATTCCCTGGAATGCTATATCGAATGGCCAGCTACGACAGTCAAATAAAGCATTACAAAGTGACCATGTGCTGCTGTCAGCCACGACCCTTAGCAAAATTTGCTGCAGGGAATATGCACTGACGGTGGATGTAATTAGGAAGCAATTGCCGTCATGAAATAAAGTCAGTCTGGCTTTGGACTGATGGACATCAACTAACCAACACGCCATAACATCAGTCATTGCTTACTATATGGATCGAAATTGGGCATTGTGTGAAGTACAACTTGCTTTGGATGAGGTTGATCTCTTGTTATTTTCTGGTTCCAAATGCTAATTACAGATATTAGGTGAACGGCCAACATACTAGAGCAAGGCAAGCCTTGCAATTGAAGGAGGTGCTTAATCGTTTTCAGCTTACCAACAGCTGTTTGCTTGGAATTACAACTGAAAGTGCTTCCTTAAACTACCACATGACACACGAGCTGCAATCAACACTTGGGGACTCCGGAATCAAGTGGCCTGCACTGAGGAACCACATACCATGCGTGGCGTATGTCATACAGCTGGCGTTAGGTGCATTCATGAGCAGTCTTGGTGTAAAAGGCCGCACCAAGTCTTGGGATGCCCATGAGCGGGATCAGCAATTTGGAGTGAATGAAAACATAGAAATTAGGAAGAGTCAAAGACTTCGAAAAGAGGGCAATGCTAGAATCAACAAGGTGTCAGCCATGAGACCAGGTTTAGGAAAGGTAATTGAGAAAGTACGTATTTCAAAATATTTTGAAAGTCCTGAAACTGACCTTCATATAGCGGAGAATGCTCGCTGAATTGATTAAGCTGACACATGGTCGTCCAATCGAGTTCATTGACTGTCAAAAAGACAAATCCCATGTCACAGTAATACTGATTATGGATGTGAAGACAAGTTGGAACTGGATGCTAGAGTTGCTTGAGCGGGCCTACCGAGTCTGCGAATCCATCCACGTGTGGCTCTGAAATCTACAATACAGCGATTACCGGCCACTCTTCACAATACAAGATGAATGGACGATTATCACGTATGTCCTGGAAGTAATGAAGCCATTCCGATATTGGACCCTGTGGATGTACAAGAGGCATACAGTCACATTGCATCACCTAATCACAGTCTATAATGACATGTTTGATCATATGGATGGCGTTATGATAGCTGTGGCCAAGAAGAAGACTCAGTGGAAGGAAGACTTGTTCTTCGCCGTGGAGTTAGCTCGACAGAAGCTGTCCAAATACGATGCTGAAGTGACTCCATCCACAGGTATGCGTGTCATTGCAGCACATATCCGCAATCCTGTCCGGATGTTGCGATTGTTCAGGAAGTGGGACAAGTGACTGGATATCAATCCTGAGGACGAGACATTCTATACTACCCAAAAACAAGAGGCCTTAATGAAGGATGATGAGAATGAATGCTGCGCCAAACATCAACGTTTGCTGGTCAATAAACCTGAAGATGTACTGAGCAGCAATCTGGTCCCCTGCGCAACATCTTCAGGATTCAGTCAATCACACTTTGATCCATATGATTTGTCCAGTGATGATGAAGAATACCAGACGCCTGGCAATGTGGCTGAAACGACACCCGGACGAAGCGATTGCACTGCACGCTCATTGACAGCCACCAGGCTCTATCTGAATTTGCCGCCTGAAGCACCAAAGAACTGGGGGCAAATTGATCCAAATCTCAATGATTACCACTCCGACCCAATGGAGGTTTGTAGTACATTCAGGTTACCGGACATAACCGCCTGGTGGCGCTGATAGGAGGACAGGCACTCAAAGTACGCTGATCTTTCGAATGTGACGCGAGACATATTCTCTACCATGCCACATGGTGTCTGGAGGCCAGTTTTTATTTAGGCCGAGATGTTATCGGCTGGAGGCGGTCAAAAACCACAGGCGGGATCCTTCGGGAAAAAGTCGTATTAAGGCAGTTTGCTCGAGGCACTAATGGTATATTGGCAGGCGCTGGCCCAGGATTGGATAGCACGAACACAGAAAACAACTCGGAAATCGACAAAGAGGCGGAGGAAAGGAAATTGCACAGAATGGCCAAGGTCCATGACTTTTGGAGATGTGGTAGGGAAGCCAAAACCTACGTACTACACAGAAGGAATACTGCGCTCAATACAAGCAGATGACAGCCATGGGGTACATTTTGGATACAGAAGAGATCATCAAAGCATCCTGGTCACTCTTTCAACATGACGGTGTGGATTCATTTGAATTGTCAGAAATATCACCTTTGCCACCAGCTTTCTCTACAAAGGACCTCCCTGGAGGACGAACTCAAATATTAAACACTCGCCAAATCAGACGAATCAACCGTCATCCAGTCGAAAGTGACGCGGATATTGCATCTGAATGCATTGCGGACACCGAATGTGGGCTTAACTCGAATGGGGACTTGGATAATCAAAATGACATCGAAGACGATTGCGTGGCAGACGTCAAATCTGATCTAGGCACGACAATGCCATCGTGGTTCCGGAATGCCCAAAGCAGTGCGATGTGAACCCCAGGCCAAATGTTCCGGGATTGATTAGGCCTACACTCAAGACCAAGTGACAGGCTGGAAAGGTGTTGGTGACGGTCAATGAAATCGAAATGAGGAGGAACAAGGGAGTGAAGAAAAAGTCGGACAGAATGTGTCCATGTTTCATCAGCTTAGCTATGTATCATGGCTGAGAGTTTCAGTTGGAGATATATTATGGATGAATGGTGAGCAGTAGCTTGTGAATATCGGTTGATAAACAGGTGTATAGCAGGCGTAATGAATCTTTTGGCATGTTATGTAAATTTTAGTTGTGTGAGAGCGAACCATGCCAGAATGTTACTGCACTTGGCTTTGCCACAGGGCCGAGTCTTCATCTGTCAGACAGACAGCCAATAGGTTCAAATCATGATCAAAACTATTAATGATGGCAGCAGTTGTTGAATGGACAATACATTAGAATGAGCATCAACGGAGCGTCAATGATTTGTAGTTTTGCAAGTATGGTATTTAAACAATGATTTGGTCACTGTGATGCATAACCAACATATTGGCAGCTCATTTAGGCAAAAGAGACAGCAACATGGTCACCGCCTCATTCTAAGAATGAGTGTCAATGGAGCGTCAGCAATTTTTAGCTTCGCACCCTGGGTAATTCTTGTTCAGATTGGTTGCAGACACCCATTTATCAGATATTGGCAGCCTTTAGTGGCGAAAACCACAGCGACATGCTCCCTGCCGCATCCTGAAAATGAGCGTCAACAGATTGTCAACTGTTTCAGTTCTTGCATATATGGTAATCAAGGCATCACACGGATCTTCCTGCTCATGACACAATTATTGACCTCCAGGACAGGCAAAAGTACAATATATCACAGGTAAAACACGGATTCCAAATTAATCGACATTGCAAACTGCAAAGCATGCAAAAACGTATTATTAGTTGTTCAAAATGTGATTTTGATAAGATACTATTAACAAACAGCAAAAACCTGAGCCTTATATCAATCTATAGATGGACTCGCTGACACCCCGCCCAATTGGGACTGGTTGGGAGTATACCATTGAACCATACCCGAGTTGATGGGTCAGATTTATCGAAGACCCAGACCCCTAATTTGGCAATGGTTTGCTTTGGACCTGGATGTGGACCCAAAGTGATGTTCCGGAACCGTTTCTCAAACCAATGGTCAGTGTAACCTTGCGAGGATGCCTATCAATTATCACAATGGTGCGTGAAGCACAACTTGAGCAGAGCTGCTAACATCAAGTTTTTCAGGAACCCTACAATGAAAATTGTCAGCAACTTCAGTTTGACCCACACTACATTCAACAGATTGAACGAAATGACCTATGTGATGGGCATTGACTTTTGGAAATTGGGCCAAGTGTGATGCAATTGTTTGCCCGATTCAAATAACCTTTGCGATGATGAATAAACAGATTGTTTTTCCCGCAATCCTGATGAATGCATTAAGTTTGTCATGGAACAGGCTGCATTGGGGGAATATATGTTGTATGCTCCAGTAGAGGAATTCTATGATGCTGAGGAACGTATCTACTCAGAGGTGAAATTGAGTGACTGGTGGTGGAATGAACAGGTACATTAGTTGAATTTCGTCATATGCGTAATGATTTGGACTGCTTCAATAGCTATAGTGGTTACTTAGAGCGACGATTGTCCCATCATTCAGCGGATTGAAACAGACACATCTTACAAACTATTCACGTGACATGGAGGCATGACCAGTATATCGGAATCTCAGAAACATTGAATTGATGATTAGATCAAAACACTCGAATCTTGTAATTATCCATGTTGCCCTGCTTCCTGTTCCTCCGAAATATCACTTAAAGGACATGGCTAAACAACTGCCGTGAAGGTACTATACATCCACAAATTGGAGGTTTCAAGGAAGGTCTTCAAGCTTATTTTGTGTCCTCCGAATGTGCTTTCCAACTGAGGACTGCGCATGCTTTATGTGGATAGCCCAATGCGGCAATGTTATCCTCTCATCGGTTCCTGGATGGCTGACTACTTCAAAAACATTCACTTGGAATCCTTCAAGCTGGCCCAGTGCCATGTGTGTGAAGCACCGAAATCGTCATTTGTAGAAGGGAATTCATCCTCGTGGCAATTGAGACACTTTCAGCTAGACTTCCAGCATACCATACTCACAACACTGGGAGATGAGATGGAAAGCTGGGAGGCAATACAATCTCTGGATGATCGAGCTGTTGGAACGTCAGTACGCGTCTTCTGGAATATCAAATGCACCTCCCCGACGACTATCATTGTGCTCAATCCTCTTCATTCCATCAATATTGGCATACTTAAGCATTTGATGAACTGGGTAACGTCCTTCCTCGAACAACAATCCAGGATGGACAAAGTCAACCCACACTGGGCGATGATGCCTCAATATCCTAACTTTGGTTGATTCAACACACCATATGTCCAGGTGATGCAAGAGAGTGGTAAGGAGATGAAAGTAATCAGGTGCAAGATTTTTCCAGTTTTAGTAGTGACTCTTTTGAACCCTTTGGCAAGCAAAATTATTCCCTTCACAGAAGCCCTGTGGTGTATCAAGAACTTAGTGTATTTTCACCTCATGGCACAGTACCTGTACGATACTGAAGCTGCAATCGAGTACATGGAGAACTATCTGGAGGAGTTTCATTGTGACAAGGATGTTTTCAGTTGATTCTGCGCCAGTAAATCTACACAGAAGGTCTCGGTACCCTTTGAAAAGCAGCTGACCTGAGGCCAACAGGAGGCATCGGCAATTGACCCAGCTTGGAACAATCTTTCTGTACCTGGAAAGCGTCGTTGCTCTGATGAAGATAATATGCAGATTAAGTAAGCAATTGCACAACAACTCGTTGAAATATCCAATTTCAACTTTGTAAAGATGCATCTCCTGAACCACTTTCCTAACCATATCCGCCAGCTTGGCAACCTCTGAAATGCAATCTCTGAACTCCCAGAATGAGTGATGATGGATCATAAATTAGCCTACTGACGATCGACTCGTCATGAAGACGCCTTCCAGATTTTGTGAAAGAAAGGCTAACAGGAGGTGTTTCAGTATCGACAGCTGAATGCAAACACTGCAAAACAACACTGTGACGATAAATGCCTCTAGACAACACGCCTATCAAGGGAATGATGAAATACCCAGGACCAGAAATTGAGACACTTGATGACTTCACCGAGTGGTGTGCAATGCCAAAAGGGAATCAAAAGAATCACATTGGTTAGTGCTGCAAGAGATGTGCCATCTTCAGAGACTAGTAGGATCACAATCAGTATTTCACCTGTCTCGACGATGCAAAATACATTTGGTGCAAAGTAGAAGCAATCCTGGTGACATCTTTTCAATGCAACAAGGAGGCAGTTCATACGGTTCGTTGCGCTGGGTCCACAGGGTGGAGACACCATAAGCCACCAAGAACTGATACAGTGCTTCCCAGGACAGGGACAAGTTCTGATAGCCACTTTATATCAACTGCTGGATGTATTGCCACACAGTTGAAGTCTCTTTACATCATTGAGGATGCTGAATTGAGTGTTAAAGGGCTTCACGCCCAGGTTCAGACGATTGTAACAGGGGTGATATGTCAGACTGGTGTGATGGTGAGCGTTAATGAGACGCGTAAAGTGTTGATACAACCCTTGTACATGGGAAGCTACCGTCATAAGCCTCTTTTTGGCATCCGACACACTTATATTGTGCCCTTAAGTATTATTCATGGGAATGAATACCTTCTTCCACTGACCCCGCAGCCAGATAGCACACGGTGGTACTTGAGCAACACGATTGACTTGAAAGCTTTCAATCTGTTTTACAGGTAGATGACTTGGTTCGATGCTTGAAGTACTGGTTGCAGCGATATACAGAAATCTGATTAGTGTTTACTCTGGGTGTTATAATATTGTTATGGGAGTTGTGCAAGCTTGTGTATAATCAATGTCTCAAGAAATTGAATTGTTAAGAATATTCTTGAACCCAATGGAATGGTTCAAAAAACTGATGAAATGATTATTATCTAGAGTACCAACGTGAAAGAAACAAGTGCACCAAAATAGCCTAAATGATTAAACAAGTATTTGACTTGTCATGAGGATGCGATCACATCATTGAAAGCTTCAAAGCATGGCAGAAGGTTGCAAATATGTTGCTCAGATCATTTGTGCAGAGCGTGGAGAACGACTAGTGCGCGGGGTCCATTTTTGAAACCCCATTTCCCTTTTTGCTGATGTACCCCCAATCATGTGTGTTCATCACACAGTACATTAAGTGACTTTCTGAATCCATAATCCACACTCGTTCCACATTGTGGTGTGCCTGAATTGTGTGATCCACCAAAAGGAACTGAATACATTTCAAAAAAACACTGTAGTATAATGTTCGAATCATATGCGAATGATCATCAATCCAACATCATTGCCAAGCCTTCAATTCAATTCAGAGTGGAGCTTTTGCAGAGCATCTGCTGATGCTAAATACTCGATTTTGATGTTGTCCAGTCAATGCCTCCAATGTTGATCTATCCACATGTTCGTTGACTGACTAAATATTTGAGCTAATTGAAAGTCGTGTACCGACTGAAATGAATGCCATCGATTCCATTGTTCTGAGTACTTGTGACGCTTGGTGTACAATCCAGTTGCTTTGCCATATGCTTTGCCCTCACATTTTGCACTCTGTATACCTGCCAATGAGCCCTAGGCCTTTGATGGATCATGGGTACACATCACATCAGGCTTCTCGGGTTCTATACTTTCTTTGTTGAGAGTATCATCAGGTGGTGGTGCTCCAGTTACATTGACTATGGTCTGATCATTTGTTGACTAGCTCATCGATGGCCATTCACATGTACCAACCAATGTAGAATCATGACGACTGAGGTCAATTCCATCCTGCATGTTGTAAATCCTTTCAGGTAATAGCCCTTCAATCATCGATATTGGGCTATATTTATGATTGTCATCCTGAAGTTGGATCTCGTTGAATACATTCCTTTCGCTGACCAAGCACTCAACATGTTTCTGGCGATTGACAACCATATTGGAGAAATGGTTAGTGAATACTTTTTGGGACAAATATTGATAGTGCTTCAGAATGTGATTTAGAACCCCAGGGATATTGGTTTGAAAGTGAGCTAAATCAGGTTAGTGTTAGCAATTTACAACCAGACCATATCCCACCATACATGTGGGAGGGGTATATTATATTCACTTTACCTTCCGCTTCTTTCATAAACGAGGATATATGTATTATATCCGAAACAATAATTATGCACATTGTCTGCTGGACATTGTTCCCAGAGTAGAGAAGGTTCCTATTGATATCGCTGCAATCACCACAATTGGCCTTATGGTACAATATTGCAGCATTGTGAATGATACCTACACTCCAGTCTGTAAGTAGCTTATAATATAGGTAGATTGAGATAAATCAACAGATACAGGAGTTTCCTGGCTAGCTGTATGTCTGTGGAATGGTAATCGAGAACTGATAGGCAGGTGGGATGGTTACTTCAGTTATGATCCTGGACTGAAGCGTGAATCGTGAGGAGAACGACAATGTATAGGCAAGAAGTGCAATAGGACACAATCACTGTTGCTGCTCGACTTACCAGCCTCCTATTGAATGAGGTTGCAAGGTGTTACATGCACTATTTATGTATACTATCCCTAGTCATGCTAACCATCATACTAGAAATAGTTCTTGTTTGGTTCTTGCAGATATCATATCATACTCCTTTGATAACCATTAAAGTCATAGTAGCATACAAAGATGAGGATATATCAAATATCCTAGTATAACAACTCGACCAGATAACAAAGAAAGTCAGGATGTGCATGATTAATGTTCCTTTTTCTAAACCAGGTGGGTTTCATGGATCCAAAGTGTTGTGAAACACCACAGTGCATGACAACTGACTCGGATATAAGTAGCCTTTCATTCCACTGAAGGTTACAGCTAACGGCAATGCACTCGTCCATAATCTGATTTATTCCACATCACATCTTGCATCTATGGTATCTTCCAACCATCTTTGTTTGCAGAGAATGTCAATGACTCGATCTGCACAGAAGACAGCCAATATGGCTCCACCAGGTTGCCTATTTGGCTTGCAACAATGCCTGGACAACAATTCAGCATTATCAGATAATAGTGCTCTAACTGCCTCTGACAGAGACAGTTGATCTGGGAAACACACCAATCAATATCATGTTCTGCATGGGTATAGTTACCCACCTTCACTGCAGTCATTTGCAGGTGCTCCACAGTTTGATTAAAATTCTCCATGTAACACAACACACAACAGTTGACAACCAACCACCCGCACAAGCCAAGGATTTCCATGTTATGAGCCACAGTGGCAAGGATATGATCTCCACCAATGTGGTTATGGCTGGTCTCAAATGTTCCCGCCTCAGGAGTTCCGAGGACAAGGACCATCATCACCAGGTGCACCAAGATGGCCGCCAGAACCACTGGGGAACAATCCAATCAATCCACCAACATCTTCAAGCTCTGATCCTCCACCACAACCTCCTTCCAGTGCACTACAGATACCCCTCATTAGCCTCCTAACAACAAGAATGCAGCTGCCAGTGGAACTACACAAAACAGATATCGCAGGGATTGCCAATTTGACTGGATTGTCAGATATGTCCTGTGACAAATATGAAACAGATGATGAGACGAACTATTTGTCAGACTTGCGTGGTGCAGAGGCGAACCGCCCAGTCAGCCTGAAGCAATCAGAATTCTCCTTGACCCAATTTTCCAAAAGCATGGGGCAGGCCAACTACAGTGTGTTCAGAGAGTGGAAGAAAGTATGGGTAGTGGGGATTACGGAGAAACAGCATACATCTATGACCCAGGGGTAGAATGATTTGAAACAGCTTTGAGCTGAACCTTTGCACAGGGCTACAGCAGTTGATAATTTTTTGGTGACATTCAAGAACGGGCTGCTTGTGTATAATTTCAATCATCCTGAATTGATTGGGTGGTAGTGGGTTGGGATGTTCTAGAAGTCATGTGGAAGGAAAATTTGGAAGCCCAAGAAAATGGGAGGGTGAGGTAAAAAGTGCCCAGCAATGGATTTGGGAGTGCACACAGGCAACAAGGTGAGAAGTAATCTCCCTAAGTTACAATATACAACGTTCATGATAGTGATTCACTGGGTGTCAAACAGCAAAGATTATATCTTGTTCCCTCAACCACTGCAAGCCTCGTATACAGATATAAGGCACCGGGAGGAGGTGAGAGACATCAGCAACAGAAATGAAAGCCAAAATAGCCATACATTCTAACATCAATGTTCGAGTGCACCTAGGAGCAGGATCAATTGGACATAGAGTATATGGGATTATATATACACTGGCAGATGATGAAGGACCCCATATATGGCCAGATCATGTATAACTGTTGGCTTTCAAATCCTTTGAATTTGAAGCTTCAACATAAACCAAGAATACTTTTAGTAGCACCGCAGAGAGCTACAGGAAAAGCGAACGCCAGGCTGGTAACTCAAGCAGTGAAGATACCCCTGATAGCCATGTTAAGGCTGGATGTACTTAACTACTAACGATGAAACATAGACTTTGGAATGTTCTGCAGAGGGTGTAAGAGAGAAGGTAGAGGAGGATGGTGTGCAAGAGAATGCTACTAGTATTAATGCAAGTTCTGATTGAAAGAATAGAAATCATCATATTCCATCCATGTATACTCATTCCAATGGTTGCTCATCTGTGAAATACCTCACATTGCAATGAATTTCAGGAGCGCCGGAGTATGAGCCCAGTGGCACAGCATATATCAGTACAACTGAATGAGATCATTGAGGAAGAAAAGAACACAGAGAAAAGTGTAAAAGTGGTTCAGAAGAATGTGGAGGATGGTAAGGACGTCTTTGATCCAGATAATAGCTGTTCAGTATTGAATACTGTCCTCAATATAATCAATGACAAATTTGAACAAGAGCATCTCGCTAAGGCAGCAAGGCTGCACAATGACGGTCCAATTTCTCAATCGATAGTTGACTGAGTCCCGGGCAACATGTATCCAATTACAGGGGTGCCCAGAACTACCAATCTGGCACACCAGCTCTGGGCGATCTGATTCAGTATGAGGAGATGGGTCTGGGATTCAGATATGCCAGGAGTGCTGGTGGCAAATGAAATGGGTAATGGCGAGATTTTTACCTTGCTGGCGGCACCTATAATATGAAACTTGCCGACTGAGAAGGTTGTTATGAGGTGGTGGCTGTCAGTTCTGTGGGGGAATACCCTTGAAGAGTGGGTGAATACGGTGCAGAACAACTATCCTGGGAGCATTGGCAAAGAATAGGAGTGGTATCTGTTGCAGAGACTGAATTCAGTGCCTCACCGCCTTTTAGGAATGCAGACAACTCCACCTCTGGGGCATCCAGCACTGAGTTTAGCACAATAACCAATCCTGGTGGTCACAATGCCTGGAGTGGCAGAGATATTCAAGAGTGTCATCAACCAGATGACATATAGGGCCAATGTTAAACTGGTGACCTTGGTACTCAAAGGAAACGTGACTCTGAATCCGGATCATCTGACCACCAGTCTTGATTTGCTGGAAATCCGATGAAATATCCATTTTGTTTCAAATGAAACCTTTATATCCAGGGTGAAACCATCAAGCAATGGCCAACGTTCATGCTGTTAATGGAGTTTTGAGATTTTTGATGAATGCTATCAGTACAAGACAAAGAATTCTGTAGGATCTCAAATTGTGATCAAAGCGAAAACTGGATTCAAACTTTATCATGCAGTTATGCTGGGAATCGAATCAGTCCATGACTGGTGTCATCAGATGATGTGGTTGTTTTCACATGTGCCTCGTGATCCAGAAGATACTGTGATGGAAAAGCATGGTGCGGAGGCATTGTATTCCGCTGTGAAGTTTTTGATGCATACTCTCTGCACGCAAGATGAGGCATCTCAACAGGATGTGGTGCACCAGATAATACAGATTACAAATTCTCCGACAATAACAAGGTGGTCGGGATCCAAACTAGCCAATGGAAACCACTGACTCAGATATCAAAGAAGAAAGCCCTCCATATTGATCTCCACTGCACTGAGGATGAGCAAGCAAGTCTGAAGGCTCTGGGGGATAGTGTGTACAAAGGTTCTGCAAGGTCGCTTCGGTTCCAGGTCTAGGTCGGAATCTATCCATCGGCAAATCGGCAGTATGGGTCGTCAACTCACTCAAACTGTCTAGTTGGGTACGGTTTAATGGCAATTTCCCAACCCATCTGAATTGGCCAGGTTGTCCATGGGTTGTCTAGCGGGTCCATCTGTAGCTTCCTATGATGCTCATGCTTTTGCTGTTTGATAATAGTATCTTATCAAAATTGCATATTCAACATCCACTAATCACTGTCTGCATGTTTCGCAGTTTGCGATGTCAATTATTTGGGAATCCATGTTTCTCCTGTTATATTTTGAATGTTTGACTATTCAGGTGGTCAATAGTTGGGTTATGAGTTCAAACATTTGTGCGATGCCTTGAGTACCCACTATGCAAGACCACAAATTGCTAACGCTCCATTGATGCTCATTTTCATGATGGATTAACGAAGATATCAGGAACTGTCTTGCCTGAATAGGCCACCATGACTTGGTATACAAATTATTGCCACAAAGCGTCACTTAGATTACCCAAGATGGAAGACTAAAAATTGATGACAGTCTGTTGACGCTCATTGTCAGGATGGGGCAGGGAGCATGCTGGTTTGATTGATGCCGCCAAAGGCGGCCAATGCCATGTGTATGGATATCTGCAACCAGTCACCACTTAGATAACCCGAGATGCAAAGCCAAACATTGTTGACGCTCGGCTGACACTCATGTTCAGAATGGGGCAGTGATTGTGTCGCTTTCACTTTTGCCTATAAAGGCTGCCATTACTTTCATTATGTATTGCCACTACTGGATCACTGTTTAATTACCTGACTTAAACGACTAAAAATCGTGGATGTTCCATTGACGCTCATTTTCATGATCGGGTAATGAAGATATCAGGCACAGTTTTGGGGGACAATGCTGTCAATGGATCATATATGAATTATTGCCACAAATCACGACTTCAATAAAGCAAGATGCAATGGCAAAAATCTTGACACTCTGTTGACGCTCTTTTTCAGAATGGGGCAGTGACCGTGTCACTTGCTGTTTTGCCTATAAATGCTCACAAGATGTTGGTTATGCATAACAGCAACCAATTGACCTCGCAATGACCTTGCTCACAAGACAAACAATCATTGACCCTCCATTGACGCTCAATTCAATGTATTGGATAGTCAAAATCTGCTGCCATCAATAATTGTGTTGAAAATCATTTGAACTTTTTGGACTCCTTTCTGACTGATTGATACTCATTCCTTTGGCAAAGCCGAGCCCAGGAATATTCTGGCACGGGTCGCTCTCATTCTATGAAAACTTATATATCATTCTGAATACTTCATTTCCCCTGCAGTACATCTGTTTGGGAACCAATATTCACGTACAACTGCTCACTATTCTCCCATAACATTTCCCTATGCGAAATTCTTGGTCAAGCAACATATTGAACCTGGTGAACACATATTGACCCATTGTGTCCTACTTTTACTTGTTTCCCTTACCCCTCCTTGTTTCCATTGCAGTGACTGTCATCAACCCCTATTTCAGCCTGTTTCATTGACCTCTGTGTTGGCTGAATGAATCTGAGAAGATTTGGGGTGGCACTCACAGACTAGTGCTCTAGGTATTCTGGATCCTCAATGCCTTTACCTTGCGCTGCATCAGTTTAGTCATGCGCCTCCCAGTCATTGTCAGTAACATTTGGATTATCAAAGTCACCATTCCAGCTAAGACTATTTTCGGTGTCAGAAATGCTTTCAGGTTTACTATCCTAATCACTTTCAGCTGGATGATGTTCCATTCTTTTGATTCGGCGGGCATTTAATTCCTGGTTTCCACCTCCAGGGAGAACCTTTGCAGATGAAGCAGCTAGCAAAGGTAATCTTTCCGACAATTTAAAAGCTGCTACACCATCATGTTGAAAGTTTGACCAGGATACTTTGATGATCTCTTCAATATCTGAAATGAAGCCTACGGCAGTCATTCATATGTTTTTGGCACAAAATTCCTTCTGTGTAGTATGCAGGTTTTGACTGCCCTGCCACATCTCCAAATGGAGGGGTACCTTGGCTGTTCTGTGCAATTCGCATTCCTCCACCTCGCACTTCAATTCCAAGCCGTTTTCAGTTTCTATACGGGCCAGTGCTGTGTAATCGCCTGCCAATATGCTGTAATTGGCTAGAGCAAACTGCGTTAGTTCGACTTTTGCATGAAGGTCCTCCCATGTGGTTTATGACTGCCTCCAACTGATGATGTCTCGCCCAGCGAAACACTGGCTTCCACTACGACACCATGTGGCATGATAGAGAATACGTAGCGTGCCACATCGGAGAGTTCCGGGTACGATGAGTGCATTTGCTTGTGTTGCCACCAACAGTCGGTCATGTCTGGCAAGCAAAATGGTCTGCTAATCTCCGCGGGCTCCGAGTGGTAATCATGATGATTTGGATTCACTTACCACCAGTCGTTTGGAGCTTCAGGTAGTGGATTCAAACAAGGCCTTGCCGCAGGCAATAAGTGTGTTGCCTGATCACTTTGTCTGGGTGATGTTTCAGCCACCTTTTTACGTGTTAATTGTTCTTCATCATTGCTGCACAACTCATATGGATCAACAGAAGATTGACCAGATTCAGATCTCGCTGCAGGGAAAAGGACATTTTTGCTCAGAACTTCTTTGGGTTCAAAGTCTGACAATTTTTTCTGTTTGGCGCATTATTTGTTCTCCTCATACTTCAGAAACGCCTTCAGGCATTGGGTAGTATAAAAAGTTTCATCCTCGGGATTAATATCCATTCTCCTGTCCCTCTTCTAAAATGCTCGCAACTTCTGGAAAATATCAAGGATACATGGTGCAATCAGAAGCATACTGGTGGTTGGAGTTACTGCAGCATAATGATTGGACAGCTTCTGGTCCGCGACCTTCATGACGAAGTATAAGTCCTCCATCGATTGAATCTTCTTCTAAGACACAGCTTGCAAATGCCACCAATATGATTCAGTATGTCATTGTGGACTGTGATAACGTCATGCAGAGTAACCATATGCTGTTTTGAAATCCTCATGGTCCAGTATCAGAATGGCCTTAAAACTTGCATGACTTACTTGACGATGGTCCATTCATTCTGTGTTGTCAAGAGTGGGCGGTAATCATTGTATTTTGGATTGTAGAGCCACTCGTGGGTGGATTCTGAAAATATGTAGGCTGACTCAAGCACCTCCAGAGTCGAATTCCACCTTGTCTTCATATCCATAATAGGTAGTTCTGCGATTCATAGTTTGGCTGTTTGACAGTCAATGACCCCTTTTCGACAACCAGGTGTCAGCATAAACAATACAGCAAGCATTTGCTGCTATATGAAGGTCAGTTCCAGGTCTTTCAAAATTTGTTGAAATATGTACTTTCTCAATTATGTTTGCTATACCTGGTGTCATGGCCAACACCTTGTTGATTCTAGCATTGCCCTCTTTTCGCAGTCTTTGACTCTTCCCAATGTCTGTGTTTCCATTCTCTCCAAATTGCTGATCGCACTCATGGGCTTCCCAAGCCTTGGTGCTGTCTTTCAAATGGAGACTGCTCATGAACGCGCCCAGAGCAAGCTGAATGACATGCACAATGCATGGTATGTGCTTTCTCAATGCAGGCCACTCGATTCCGTAGGTGTCAAGGGTTGATTAAAAGTTCCCGGGTCATTGAGTAATTTGATGCAGCATGATCAGTCATAATTCCAAGTAAACGGCCATCAGTATGCTCAGAACACTCAAGAATGTACATCAACTGAATGGCTAGCCTTGCTCCAGTATGTTGACCCGTGGTGTACTATCATTCATCAAGTTTCGAAATAGGAAAAGATCAAGCACTCAACCTTGTCCAAATTCAGTTGTACTCTTCAGAATGCCCAATTCCGCTGCATATCGTAATCAATGACTGAAGTTACAGCTAACTATTTGATGATGTTGACCCGTCCAAAGCTAAGTTAAGTTTATATCTTGATGGCAAACATTTCTTAATTGCATCCACCGTCAGTGAGTATTCCCTCTGTCAACTGTTGCTGAGGGTGCTGCAGGACAGATCCAATAGCTCGGTGCTTAATGCATTGTATGACAGTCGCAGTTCTAGGTTTCATATAGCATTCCATGTCATCTGAACCGAAATATATCCTACCATGAGGTAGTGATTCCAGGTGCCTTGGTGAAGTTTGGAAGTAACAATGTCCTTTGTGGCCAGTTTGAAATATTTTGTCTCTGAATTGTATTAATACAGATAAGACATAGATGTTGAATATGAATTTTCTTTGCGAACATACTATTGTAATTCCTCGACTTCCTTGTGTCTACAGAATGGCCAATGCTGCTGGATCGACTGTTGTACTTGTCAATTCGGAAACTTCTGACTCCATTAGCTTGTTCAACTTGGTGATGTGCCCTTCTGCTAGCAAGTGTTTCCCCATCTAGCTGGTCCTATGCTCTGATGGATGGGGAAGAACTGGATGACAACGAATACATATGATCCCAGGGTTGCCGGTCTCCTCATTTCTGCAGTGCAAATAGAAATGCCATGGAGGTGCAGTTCTAGAATTTTTCCAACCAATAGAATGCTTTGAGCGCACATTAATCGAAGCCCACCAAGTATCAAATATGATTAACAAAGTTAGGTCGCTCAGATCACGAATAAAGACACATTCATGTTTGGAAGATATCAGAACCACTAGCAATGAGGTATTCAAAGATTGTGAATCCGCCATGGTGGTAGGAATCTGAATGCTGCTTACTTCAAGTTGAGAGACTGTCAAAAAGAAGGTTATTGTTGAGTTTAATGCTGGTTCCTAAATATTGACTCTAGAACTACAAGCCTGAAAAAGTAAGACCTGTGAGACATTGCATGCATAGTTGTGAAGTTGTATACAAGGACATATTCAAAAGACTGACTGCTAAAAACTCAAATTAGAAATGATCCAAGGCAGTTCATTGCTGTGTAGTTCACTCAGCGCCACAGCAACTGTTGATGTTCTGCTGACGCTGATTTTTAGGAGGCGGTAGTGATATCGTTGCTAGCATTTTTGCCACTAAAGGCAGTCAACCTTTGATCATAGGTGAATGGAGTTGCACAGCCCTTGGATTATGCAAGATGCAAGACCAATAATCGTTGATGGTCTGTTGATGCTCATTTTTAGGAGGTGATTGTGGTACCGTCAGTCTTGTTTTTGGCCATAATGGCAGCCAATACTCTGATTATTGGTTGATGTCAATGCACAGCCCTCGGATTATCCAGGTTGCAAGACCAAAAATTGTTGATGCTCTGTTGACGCTCATTTTTAGGAGATTGTAGCGATGTCGTTGCAATCATATTTGCCTAGAAAGGCAGCCAATGCTTTGATTGTGGGTCAATGTCATTGCACAGCACTTGGATTAACCAAGATGCAAGGCCAAAAATCTTTGATGTTCCTTTGATGCTCATTTTCAGAATGGGGCAACATGCGTGTTGTTTGCCTCTCTACCTATAAAGATGCCCAATAGTATCATTTTGGAAGGATGAGACTATGCAGCCCTTTGTTTGCCAATAGTGTAAGACTAACAATGGTTGACGCTCCGTTGACACTCACATTCAACTCATCCTGAAAGTCATTCTATAGTGAGTAATTTCATGCTATGAATCATATGGTTCTTATTGACAACTAATATGTCGTTGCTATGTATAATCATTTCCATCCAGAAGCATTGTGGCATCTCAATTAGCGATCCACCACTATACACGGTATCTGAGTGATGGATCACGTAGCCCTATCCTATTCCTACGCTTTTGGCCGGCGATTTACGCCACGTAGATCCATCCACTAGGTTTTGATCAATATAGCCCAACTTGCTTGATTTTCCTCTTCCAGTTCCTTCACCACAATGTCCATGAGCTACCATAAGCAATTTTCAAAATCTCGACCATGTGAATCAGGTCTGTGCAGAACATCTTGCACTTGGATGCATGAAAGACTGTAGCATGACTGTCGTCATTCAGGCGAGTTTGTATTGTGCAATGACCGCTCTTTCTATGACTGACATGACATCACTCACTTAAATTTTGTTAGTAAAGTTTAACACTAATTTAGTTTTTGCTTTCTCACTTAACACTAACATGGAAGATGATATTGAGTTTGCTGGTCATCTTAGAGCAAGATTTGGAGTCTAGTACTTACGTATGGTGCATACGACCTTTGCACATGCACAGATGAATTATCATATCTCACAATTTGGTCACTGGAATCAAGATAAAGCTGACACAGAGCAAAATTGGTACACGAATAACATTTGAAACAGATATGGCATCGAAAATAGCAATTTGCCAATCGATTCCTCCAGCGACACAGGCGCCATCGCCATAGCTTTGGCTGAATCTGATTTCTACATGGTGAATAGCCAGGGAGGCAATATGCAGGGGCAATAGCTTATGGGTTTAATCAGCTTCAATTTCTGTCTCGGTGATGAATTGGGCTCCACGTCAGGCGAAAATGACGTCATGTGCTAGTTTCACTGGGGATTCCCGGAACCTTGTCTCATAAGACTACTTCCTGCTCGAGAAGTCGCGATATTGCAGGGACAATATGAAGACACACCACATGATCTTCAAATGGTGTTGGTGCAGGTGTGGCTGCAACATCATCTATTGGTGGTTTAACGACTGCCCGAACCTTTAAATTGGTTGTACCGTAGTTCTTATCTCATTCAGGGATGTGGTCGGCCACGTCCCCCGATCCAAGCTGTGTCAATTCGTCAACCTTGATCTGCCAAAATATCTGCATGTGCTGCTGTATGGTGATGGAGGTTGTGCCCACCACCCAGCGGGTTCGTCATCTTCGCACAGGTTACCCATCCGTGTATAGTAATTGTCCACATCCTCCCTATCCAGCTCTTCGTCAGAGGTGACATGATCGTTCAGACCATCTCCGATCGCAATCATCGTCACCTCAAATGATTTTTCGGGCTCATTGATTGTCAATCCCGTGTTTGCAGCACTCCACCTTTCTTCCTGCTCCTGCTTGAACACTGTCTCTGCGTCTTCAACATGCTCTCTTGCCAGAGCGCTTTCTCTCTCAACATAATCCTTGATCCATTTCTCTGTCTCTTGGTTGCTCAAAAAGTGCATTTCTCGTCTTGTGTCAGCGGCAAGCTTCTTTTTGGATCCCAAGCTGTGCAATGCCCTTAGAGCTCAGACTCTTTCTTCTTCCAAGCCACTCTTGGCTTGAGTCACTTGATGACATCGTCGTGTGGAAAGCTTTGGCGATTTGCTGCATTTGCCAGCCGGCAGTAGTGAAATGTTCCGTTTCGAAGTATCCACCAATTTAGTTTTTGTTGACCTTGTTGTCGGGAGAGATGGTGGATGTTGCAAGCAATGGATGATATGGAGGCAAGCTGTGTCTTGTATGTCACAGTTGGTATGGTCGATTAACTTGAACAAAGCAAAATCTGCGTTGTGTTCGTCACTAAAATTGGAATATTAACGCTAACCGTTGAACATGACATGATTTTTAGTCTCCGTTTCATGTAAGATCCCAGCGATTTCTTGAGAACAATATCACCAGACGTCTTTTCCCTTGAAGGATGTCATGTGTATTTGTGACAATCATGAGATATCGGGTGTCGAAAACATCTGTTTATGCCAGAAAACACACCAACAACATCAGACCGACTTACTGCAAATCATGGGATGCTGGTAAACCACTGTAACCTGCAGCCATACGCAGCAGGATTCTTCATGAGTAGAACGTGAAAGTTGGCTGTTACTTATTGCATTTCGACATCAAGCTAACTCTATATTCCCCAAGACTTCCCACTTCTTCTCGTTATCATCTGCCTCACCTATTCCACACCAGGAAATGATGGCTACAGACACTCCTAAGCTGGGTGAGAGTGGATCTGAATCAATTCGATCGATGGGCGCCTCATCCAATGTGTCACTCGCTGGCTTACAGCAACAATGCTGAAACAAATTCATCCACCATCAAGCTGTCAATGCAGCCGCCCAAAATATGACCCAGGATGCAGATTTGAAAATTGTCTGTAAGACCGGACGCTGCAAGCATCAGAAGAAGGATGCAATTGGTTGTGAGTATATCTATATTACAGTTAATCGCCATCAACTGAACGTATAATGTACAGCAAGTATACATAGAGAGCTATGTTACCAATTTATCACTGCACTTAGTGGAATACCTCCATGGTTGACCAAGGCATTTGTCCACACAGTCTGTGAAATGGGGACATCATGATGTTTTCAGCTCTGAGATTTTTGCGGATGAATTTCCTGATAAGCATCCCAGAGATTGGATGAAACAGGCTTTGATGACCTGAGAGGAGGCTATGGAAGTGTATATGGTAAAGGTAACAGCCAAATCGCATTTTTAGAAGCAGCAACTGATTTATTGTAGGTTGTCAACAGGTCTGCTAGTATGGAAACACAAGGAGGTAGGGTACAGCTAGAACAGTCTGACATGCGTCCTACATTGAATATAGGCAAATGGTCAAAGAAGGGTTTTCGCAGGCTGCAATATAGCATATGCCATATCTGATCAAGTAACCTCACCCTGAAGTCCGTGACCAGATGAAGCAGGGAGTTGATTTTCCTTGGCATAGACAGGTGAAAGCTGTGATAGAAAGACACCTAGCTACAGTTTGTGAAAACAACATCAACGGCTGCCTTCCTTGCCAAACTGGAACAGCAGAGAATCTGCCCACACGCTTGATGTGCCAAGGAACGGCAGCGGCAAAATGTAAAATGGTTTGGAAGTCATAACTGAACAACTCAGCAACTCTGAACAGCCACACTGATCCTTCCAGATACTCCCAGATGCTCCCAGATAGGCTGAATGCAACGCGATGTGCTCTCAAATGCTCCGAGACTACTTCGCTGGTGCTCCTCAATGCTCCGGAGGTCGTGGAACAGAATACAAGACTATCCTGAAGAGTGTATAATTGCCTTGAAAATAGTTCCAAATCAAACTATTAGGATGTGCAAATTTCAGAGCTGTTGGGAATATTGCCCGCGTCTCCGAGAGTATTCCGGTGCACATCAGACCTGCAGCCACACTCTCTGGGAGTGATTATTCTAATGTTTATATCAAATAGTACAATTCGATTAACTATCTTCCTCCTGCACACCTTGATTCCGGCATTGTAACTTTAATACCCAGTCCAGAAGATATTGAAATCCACATGAATATTTACAAGCCATACATTATCGATTCTATCTGATGCAGCATTCTCTCCCATCAAGTGTGCTGGTCGAACAATTGCTCCGACAGGTATAATATGCATCGTATCAGTCTGTTCAACAACCTGGATGAACCCGTCAACACAATCAGCCCAACTGTGTGGATCTTTGCGCTTTGTTGGAATCACCGCCACATATTGTTGAGCTTGAGGACATAATATCCCTTGTTGAGTCATCTTGCACCTCTTAGAAAAGGTCGATATGGTTTTTCCGGCAGGCAGGTAAGTATAATACTTGAAAAGAAGAAACTCGGCCTGGGAAGGTGTTATTGAGGTCACTGTCCATATATTGGACCCAGATGCTATGAGATTCAGGCATGATCCCTTGGTTGGCATTGATATATTCTTCCTTGCCATCAAGTCCCAGTCGCTCAACAGATGTAGGGCAGTGAAATGGTTGACGGTAATACAACAGCCCAATCTGAAGTTTCATCATTATACTGTCTATGAGTACATTCTGATCATATCCAAGCACCAGTCCACTAACTTCATGTCCCCAGTCCTCTTCAATTTGTGCACGGAATAGCTGTGCAAAGTTGTGAATCCCGAAATCTACTGATGCATCTCTGAGTCAGGGTAAATTGATACTTCTGCACACTCCGCGGACATGTGTTTCTCTCAAACGATGTACCTGGTGTGTCACGGGGCGGAAAAATGGCTCTTCCTGACACTGCTGGAGGCGTAATAGATAGGTTCAGCGCGTATTTCACTTTGTATCGGCAGCAGATAGTAGGTTGAAAACTTTTGCAGAGTCAATATCATACCAGCCTTGAAGGGCAAGATACGACAGTGTCTCCTCCATATAGTCAAGACCGGTACACCGGTCATTGTGCTTGAGCATCTGTTGAATGTAATTGACATTTTTTGTAGATGGATATGCCTCTGTCACATTCCTGATATGTAGTGGTTTAGAAATAACTGTTGTGAAATTGTCGCCAGATCCCATTCGCAGAATTGACTCTGATATATGGCTCCTAACCTGCATTGTTGGATATGTGAAATGTATTACACACTGTTTGGTGGGTTTCCGGAGCTCCTAAACGCGGATTAGTTGCCACCAAGCTACAAACTCGACCAATCGGATGGAGAAGTCTTTCATGAACCACATCTGCTCATTTGAAGTGATACCATAATTCTCTCTCTCCGGTTGATTCACAACGTGGTCTGTATTGGCGATACTCCAAGTGGTGGCTTCAGTCTCAGCATCGGATAGAATGAACTGAAATTGCACATGCTTGTCAGCGGTCATGTTTACCTCCCTGTACGCTTCTTCCTCTGCAGCAGTCTTCATTTGAGCAAATTTTTTGGTGAATGTGCTTCTGAGACCAGTTGCCTTAGTCCTGACTTCTTGCAATTGTTGTCGCTCATTGGGTTGGAATGATTTATCGAAAAGCTTGCGTTTAGTAGGTGTCACCTGATGGATATCGCACTCCAATCGCTCAATTGCCCTCTGCCAATCAGCATCTGACCATATGGTTGCCCATTGTCTGGCTCTATTCAGGCGCACCTGAAATTGCCATGGTTTTGATGTTGTAACCATTGCAGCCCCGTACAGCTGAACCTCCATTGCGGCACCGATTTTATGAAACTTCTGTTCTCATAACTCATGGGATTCTCTTGCTAACAGCTCATCCACTTTGGCCATCGCAGACTTCAACATTTTCAGTTCTTGAAAAGCACCCTTCGCCTTGCAAAATCTCTTCAGTGCACCATCCAGTGTTGCGAGGGATAGATCAGAATGATTTCGGTGGCTGACAAGTCGAGAAAATTCACATAATGCCCACACTGCCCCCATCTTGAATTCATCAGAGGCTGTTTCCACCGCAGTTTTCCAGGCATGCTGGCAGCAGTCAAGAATTGGAGCACAATTCACTGCCAGTGTTCTGATCATGCCCCAGTTGTCTTTTCCCGGCCAGGAGCTGATTTTCAACGAATCGAATGGTGTCAAGAAGCGCTGGAGGCCTGGATATCGTGGTACTGATGGGATTCGATTGTCAAATTGATCCTTGACATTTCCAGCTTTCAGGTATTTGAGTAGCCAGTGCACTAAGTCTTTAACTAAACCCAGGAGCAGCTGATGCAATTCATCGGGCTGCCAAAGGCAATACACATTGAGGAGAGGGTATCGCCAGAACTGGTTGCAGATTGGATGAACACCGAGAGTGTGCAGAACATCAATAATAGTTTAGTCCAGAAGCCCAGAGTGAACATGCCGATCTGATGGGTTATCAAGTGGTCGAAAAGTCGAATGCCCCATCAGATCACTTTTTGGAATTTCACACATCAGGCAGAAGCCATATGAAACTTGAGCAAGCATGACTTGTTTGAGATCATCCCCAACCCAGGCAGCCAAAAGAGGGTAACATTGTCTCTGGAATCCATCAGCACAATTCCGTTTCAAGCCAGGGCCAGTTATGTGAAGGTTTCTGAGTGGGGACAGCATTGTTCTAAGCGCGGAATGCCATGCCTTGTCAGCATTTTTCGGATCATTCGGGGGACAGGGGATAAGCCCAACAAGAATCCAGGCGCGCTTTCAAGGTGCGTGGTGGGTATCCCTTCGAATATTACCAATCGTGAGATACACGGGCCAGGCCTGCTGGTCGCCCGAAAAATTGGTGAAGTGGGTCTTGTCGGATGCACAAATAACTGGCAAAATCGTCGCTCCGGCAGGAAGCTGATCTTGTGTATCCTACCACCAATTGGCCATGTCCATCTCGCTTTATATTCGGCGATGTTCCCTGGCTGCAAGGTGTACCAGTTCAAAACCGAGGTGCACCTGAAATGGGAGATTAGCCAAAAGGAACTGTATACATTTGAAAATATCCCTGTAGTATAATGTGCCGAAGATATGCGAATGATCATCAATTCATCTATCATCACCCAGCCTGAAATCGAGTCTGGAGTGGTGCTTGGGTAGAGCATCTGCTGATTGATATGATCCGATATTGAAGTTGTCCAGTCCATGCCTCAGATGGTGATCTATCCACGTTTTTGTTTATTGGCTAAATAATTGAGCCTGTTGCAAGGGGTGTGCTGACCGAAATGGATGCCATGGATTCCATTGTTCGGATAACTGGCAATGCTTGTTGTACAATTCAGTGGCTTTGCCATATGCTTTCCCCCCCGAATGTTTCACACCAACTACCTGCCTATGTGCCTTTGTCTTTGTTGGATCAGGGGTACAAGTCAGATCAGGCTGCTGGCGGTCTATACTTTTTTCGTTGGGAGTATCTTCAGGTGGTGGTGCACCAGGTACATTGTCGATGGGTAGATTTATTAATTGACTAAGCTCTTTGATGGCCATTGTGGTGCACTGACTTAAATCGAACCATGATCGCTTGGGTCGATCCCCGCCTCCAGGTGGTTAAATCACATCAGGGAATAGTGCATCATTCATCAATATTGGGTGTTATTGTTGATAGTGAGCCTTGAGTCGGTTCTCGTCAAATAATCTTCTTATGCAGAAAAAGCAATTAACATGTTTCCGGCAAATGTTGACCATATTTGAGAAATGGTCACTGAACACGTATTCAGATGAATCTCGATGATGCTTCAGGGGGTGATATTGAGCCTCAGCGATAATGGTTTGAAAGTGAGCTACCTCAGGTTAGCGTAACACAGTCACAGCAGCATTGCACCCCGCCAAACGCGGGGGGGGAGGATTCATTTGTCATCACCACAATGGGGCCTTATACTATGTCATTGCGGTATTGTGGGTAATACCTACGCTCGAGCCTCCAAGCAGCTGATAATGAAGGTTGATTGTCTTAATCCAATGAATCGCAGAGTTTCCTAGTGAGCTGAATGTCCAGGCAATGATCCTCGAGAACTGATAAGGCTGGTAGGATGTTTGCATCATTAACGATCCTTGACTGGAGTGTGGATCATGAGGAGAACTAAGATGTATCGGCAAGAAGCTCAATAGAAAGCAATCACCGTTGCTGCTCGATTCACAGGCCTCCTATTGAATGAGGTTGCAAGGTCGTGTACGCACAACCTATGTGTAAAATCCCTAGTTGTGCTAACCTTGATACTGAATATAGTTCTTGTTGGGTTCCCGGAGATATCTTATCATATCCCTTCTATGACCTGTAAAGTCATGGAACCGTACGAAGTTGAGCACCTATCCCATATCCTAGTATATGAATTCGAGCATATAACAAAGGAAGGTGGGATATGTGTGATTAAGGTTTCTTTTTCTCAAGGCCCGGGTTGGTTTCATGGATCAATGGTGTAGTGAAACACCACAGTTCCTGACAACAGAATGGGATATAAGGCGCCCTTCATTCCGCCGAAGGTCACTTGTTCGTGCAATACACTCAACCATACTCCAAATAATTCTACATCACATCTTGCATGTATGGTTGTTAACCTTCATCTTTTTTCACAGAGCATGTCAACGAATGGTTCTCCACCAAAGACAGTGAATATGGCTCCACAGGGTGGCCTATTTGGCTAGCAACAACGCCGTGACGACAATTCAGGATCTCCGGATAATGATTCACTAACTGCCATAGGCAATGGCAGCCGATTTGTGAAACACACTGATCAATATCATCCGCCCCAAGGGTATGGTTACCCTCCTTCACAGCAGCCATTTCCAGGCACTCCGCAGTTTTATCACCAGTCTCCATTCAACATGACACACAGCTCACAACCAACCACCAGCGCAAGCCGAGGATATTCAAGTTATGTGCCACAGTGGCAAAGATATAACCTCCACCAACGCAGTTATGGCGAGTCTCAAATGTTCCCCCGTCCGCAGTTTTCAGGACAAGGGCCGTTATCTCCATGTGCACTCAGGGTGCCTCCAGGACTGCTGGAAATCAATTCAGTCAAACGGCCAATAACTTCCAGTGCTAATCCGCCACCTGGACCTGCTTCCGGCACACCTGCGAGACCCCCAATTTGCCTCCTAATCAAAGGATATTAGCCACTAGTGGAAATGCGGAACACAGAGGTCGCAGGGATTGTGGACTTGCCCCCATTGCTGGAGATTTCCTACGCCAATTATTATGTAGATTATGAGAGTGATGATTCCTCGGACTTGGGCGGCGCAGAAGGCAAACTGCCAATCAGACTGAAGCAAACCTAATTCTCCTTGAAGCAATTTGCCAAAAGGATGGGGCAGGCCAACCACAGTGCATTCAACGAGTGGAAGAAAGTATGGGTGGCTGGGTATCTGGAGAAGAAGCATCGATCGATTATCTGGCGGCAGAACTGTTTCAAAACACATTCGAGATGCACCCCTCCACAGGGTGACAGCGGTTGAAGATTTTTTGGACACATTCGAGAACTGGCTGCAGTTGGTTGATTTCAATAATGCTGGATGAATTCGCCGGCAGTGGGCAGAGATGTTTATGAAGAAATGTGCATGCTAAATTCGGGAAGTGAGGAAGGAAGGAAGGCGAGGCAACCAGGGACCAGCGAGAAAATTTGGGCCAGCTCGTGAGCAAAAAGGCGAGAGGTAACCTCCCCAAGTTACCAAACACGATGTTCACGGTTGTGATTTGCTCTGTGTCGAATGGCAAGGATATGATTCTAGCCCCCAACCCAGTCCAAACTTCATATACAGATGTGAGGCACTGAGAGGAGCTGGTTGATTTCATCGACAAAAATGGACGCCCTAAAGAGCCATACATTCTACCATTGATGTTGAAGTGCACCTTGGAGCAGGAATAATTGGCAGAAGAGTGTATGGGATTATATACACATGGGCAAATGATCAATGACCCCATATAGGGCCAGATTTCGCACAACTGTTGCGTTTCAATGCATTCAAGTTGAAACTTGGACACAATGTGAAGATATTTGTGGTAGAAATGATGACCGCTACAGGGAAGGAGATTGCCCAGCACGTAATTAGACCGGCAAAGATAATCCCTGCTAGCCATGATAAGGCTAGATGTGCGCAACTGCTTGGCATTATACATAGACTTTGGAAGGTTCAGAAGCGGGTGGATGAGAGGAGGGAGAGGAGGATGGTGGGCAAGAGAAGATACATGCATAAATGTAAGTTCTGATTGAAAGGATTGAATTGATTGTATTCCATCCATAGAGATTCGTTCAAATGGTTGCATGTCTGTGAAATACCTAACATTGTGATGAATTTCAGGAGCACCGGAATATGAGCCCCTCTGCCCAGCTTACATCGGAGCAACTGAAAGTGATCATTGATGATGGCACGAACACAGACAAAGGGGCCAGGGAGGTTCAGGAGCAAGTGGAGGATGGTGAGGAGGTCCTCGATCCAGACAATATGAGTTCAGTATTGAATACTTTTCTCAATACAATCTACAACAAATTTGGACACGAGTGTCATGATGAGGCAGTCAGGCTGCTGACTGCCCATCCAATTTGCCAATCAATAGATGACCGTGTTCCTGGCCAGAAGTATTGAATTCCAGGCCTCCCCAGAATGATGTTTCTGGTGCACCAGGTTTGGGCCATCTAGTTCATTGTGAGGAGGTGGGTTTGGGATTCTGATATGCCAGGAGCACTGGTGGCGGATGGAATCGGTCTTGGCAAGAATTTCACGTTGGTGGCAGCAGCAATGATATGTAATCCACTGAATAGGAAAGATGTATTGGGGTTACCGCTGCCGATTTTCAGGGGGAACACCCTTTACGAGTGGGTGAATATGGCACAAAATGACTTTCCCGGGGTAATCGGTGAAGAACAAGAGTTGTATCGGTGGTGGAGACAGATTTCTGTGCCCCGCCGCCTTTCAGAGATACAGACAACTCCACCGGCAGCGCATCCAGCGCATACATCAGCTCTTGGAACTATCTTGGTGGTCACAATGCCCGGAGTGGCAGAGACGTTTCGGAGTGTCATCGATAAGATGACACATGGAACCGAATTCAAGCTCGTAAACTTGTTGCATGCGGACAATGCGAATCTTACCCACAACGATCTGAACACCAATATTGACGAGCCAGAAAAACCGATGGAATATTCATCTTGTTTCATACGATACCATAACATCCAGAGTGACACCATCAAGTAATGCCGAACTCTCATACTGTGCATGGAGTTTTGCGATATTTGATAAGTACCATCAGTACAAGACCAAAAACAGTGAGGGCTGGCAAATTGTGATGAATGCGAGAACTGGATTCAAACTTCCAGTCGCTGCAATGCTGGGATTACATTCTCTCTATGACTGGTGTTATCAGACAATGTGGCTGTTTGCAGGTGGGCCTGAAGATCCAGAGGATGATACTGTGATAGAAAAGCATGGTGCAGAGGCATTGTATTCCGCAGTGCAGAGCTTGATGCATGCTATCTGGACTGAAAACAAAGAAGCTCAACAGTATGTGGCGCACCAGATGATAAGGATTGCCAAGCCTTGGACGATCAGGAGGTGGTCGGAATAGAAACATGCCAATGGAAAACCACTTGTCTAGATTCCAAGGACAATGCACACCTCATTGATCTTGAGTGGACTGAGGAAGAGCAAGCAAATCTGATGACCCTGGTGGAGAAGTACACTTCACAGGGTAGTTCGGGAGCATGGAGGGTTCATAGATGGTGGCCAGCATGTTTTTTGTCAGTGTTGGGAGACATGGAGGATTGCAGCGACGTTTCTGCACAATGGTACGATGAATGGCCACTCAATACTTGGGTGGATTCCCCGATTTCCCGATGGCTGAGGGATGCATTTCTGCCAATGCTTGCCAACGAACCTGCGCAGTCTCCCGAACCTGACGAAGACGACGCATCAAGAGAGATGCTCATTCCTGAACAGAGAAATCAAAATGCACTCCCCAGTGCAACCCCTCCACAACAGGCGGTGCTATTTTGTCCTCTTCCTGGCCTAGTTTGTCATTTGAAGTGGTGGCTATCCAAGTACTTTGCGGATCATGTGGATATATTCCACATGTATGCAGAAATGGGCAATGATGAAGGCACGGAAATGCAGCTGAAATTCTAGGATTCACGAAATCCCTCGGGATTCGTAACGACACCCAAAGTGGGCGGGACAGGCATAAATCTCACAGCAGCACACCATGCAGTAATAACTCAGAAGTTCTGGGTATTGAATGAGCAGTGGCAGGCATTTGCACGAGTTGTCTGGCTGGGGCAAAACAGAGTTCCACACACATGGTGATTGAATACGGGTCCTGGTGGCTACGATAACCACACAAGTGATCTCCACGTACTCTCTGGAGTGGCCCAAATGTGAATCATGCACTGCGTGATGAGTTGACCAAAGATCACGACGTCGATGATTCACCAGATTCAGGAGTCTCGTGAGAACCATCCCAATGTGCTGACAGAGAATGGAGACACGTTGCAGTCTGATGAACCATCCATCTTGGAGTGTTAGGACACTTTCATCAAGGTATGCCTCTTTAGACATTCAAGCAACATAATCTTCCTAACTGATACAAATAGTCAAAAACGTCGTTTGTAAGGCACACTATACTGCATAAATCAATCCTTTCTCTCTGCAATTTTGAAGTGAATCAAAGTTCGGATGTTAGAATTGTTGTGTCTTAAATCACATATAGCTAGAGTGAGATTCCATTGGCGTTCTTGATTATTATTAATGAGCAATGTGAGATGAAGTCAATTGATATGCTACATTACAAGTTCCTGCGGCTGACCTATCCCATGACAAATGGTATGAGTCTAATTTGAGACTTATGCAGCGAAGGGCATCAAATAATTCGTCAGTTGCACATTTGAGGTGCACCAGAAGCCTGAAGCCACATACGCATTCCGCATGAAACGGCATGAACACGCATAATTCAACCACTTTCAGGCGCACCACAGTCTCTTCTGCATATTTGCTGTTGCTGGCCTATGGTTGACGTTCCGGTGCATCGGATAACCCTGGGCATATCATTGTGACATCTCTCACCGCATATTCATCAATCCCATTTGGCAATTCAAACAGACCAGGCGATATTGAGTACTGGTGTCAGAATATGGGACACTGGCTCACTTATTCGTGGCAATGCCGCAGCTTTTGCTGGCATTTCATTGAGGTTCTGGCACACCTCTGATCCACATCCCAGAGAGTCGGATGCTGAGACGCGGCTTGGGTATTCCTGCCTAAGCTGCAGCTTTCGCTGCTGGGTATATTCTGGCCTATGATTGAAGTTCAGGCACAACTGAGATCTGCCAATCCAGTCCAGAATGAGCTTCTTGGATATTTATAAAGCCAACTTTGACAAGCTACGACTCATTATGGATATATCATACCTACCCGGGCACGCCTCAAAAGCGACAAATAAGCCACCGATGCGCATGTACCCCAGTCCATAGTGCACTTTATATTTTAGTTTGCTGCATTGTCATCATGTTTTCTTCGACTTTGTATCAGTGGACATAGTGCACACAGATCCATCAAGACATTTCACCTTTAGGTGCAGGCGGCTCATCCCATTTCGCATCGGCTAATATATGAATCTATGCTTGATTGGTATATGAAGGCTGCCGCTAATATGCCTTGAACCGTCAGCTCCATCTCAACTGTCTGTTGGAGGAAGGTTGCCTCTGCACAACTAAACCATAAATGCACAGACCTGGCCAATTAGTAACCCCACTTAACTCGATATTGACTAAGTAGTATGTTTGGACCAATGCTTCCAAATCCTAAAATAGCTTCTCCAAGTTTGGGCTCTGTCAAAAGAGCTGCAGCTCAAGAGCGAGATACTCCAAAGACTGATTCTGCTCAGCGGACTCTGCAAGATAGCCGGCAACTTCCCCGCTCACCCATGTACCTCACTTACTCAAACAGGCCTAAGTTTTCAAATCTTAGAATTAGGACTTAATTGTATTCTGACTAGATGTATGTTTGGGCCGCAAAAACTCGTAGCCAAAAATACATTATGTGAACCGATATCCATCGACAAAAACTTCGAAGAGAGAAAATCTTGAATGCTCAAGTTATGAAAAGACAGCTACAAAAAGTGCAATTAACTGTCAGAGTATAGGGAGCCTGCAAGCCTCAGCCATTGAATCCAAGCATAACCATTTAAACTTCAGTGCACCTCAAATCCCCGGAGTTGCATGCATTCAGTTATCATTTCTCTGCCTGCCGTGAGATTGACATCTCACTACACATTCATCCCATTGTAGTATATCTTTTGGCGCAAAATCAGAATGTGAGTGAATAATTATGACCCATTTGTTACCAGTCTTGGCATTGACGAGTGCTTCAAACTATGAGATTACCCCTGGATCATCCATCGTACCTTACCATTCTGTCTCGACGCCTGTATCTCTCCATTGTGTACCAAAATCTCTCCCTCCTCCTGTAACTGAAACATTGTAGCGAAGGTTATTCTGCAGACACGGAGCTGATGAACGCATGAAAGGGAAGTTATGCTTACGATATTGCCATATTGACCACTAACTTAGCCGCAGCATCCAAATACAATGGAGTGTCGTGACAATACGTGTGTCCTTCCGGCGGATATACCACATGCGGAGATCCCACCTACTCCAGTATGAACCCTTGCAACTCAGTCATCACTCACAAGGTCCCAAATCTATCGAGTTGTGCAGATTCTCAATGCTGCACCAATTCTATGCCATGCAGTCACATCAAACGCTCAAACTTTCACGCATAATGACTATGTTTAGAGGAGTCATATGCAGGGGCTCATGTTTTCATTCAGGTTCTCAGTCCTCAATTTGTGGCCAGCACCAAGGGCTAGTTAATGTCGCGAGTTTTATTGTCTATGTGCATTGGCTTTCGCCAACCTCCAATTGTTGCATCCTTGCAGAGTGTTGTTGATAGGAGTTGCTAACATTCGGCAGTAGGTATCCATCTATTCCGGCGCACCTGACAACATCCGAAATCTCAACTCTGCCCTGTTGTTCTCGATATAAATATGAACCCTTGAAGGTATCTCTCCAGAATACTTTCAAGGCGCGCCTCGAATTGCATCCTCCTCGGCTATGTTCAAATTCTTGCTCCATTTTTCCTGTTATTCTATTGCACTTAATCTTATATATACTGCTTATCATACACTCTCTTCTACATTCCCCAACTTTCTATCTTCGTTACAGCAAATGGAATCTACGCCCAGCCAGGTGAGGAATTACTATTCACAGAAGAATCAAGAAGCACACCAAGCGAGAGCACTCGCATTCAAGCAAGCAGCCAATCTTCCTTATCAATCAAATGTTTGCCTTCCAATTATCTGCCTTCATGCCTCATATTACGGATGACTAATATCCCCGATTTCATTATTGACTCAGGAGGGAGATAGCGATCAGGAGATTGGCGATAATGAAAGTGAGGATACTGGAGAGTCCACCGTATCATCTGACATTGAGGAAGATGATTTCGATCATCAACAGGAGGTCCTTCCTCTCGGTCAGGCGCACTGGGACAAGTCGTTACGAACTACAAGTGTTCCACTGCCAAACAAACGGTGCCCTGCCAAGACTGTGATTGCATGCCCTTTGCCTCCGAATTACCGAAATCCACCAGCGGCAATGGCACCACCACTGCTCAAATGCCCAAAGTCAACCCTCCTCAACAAATTGTTGGAGTCTGACTGTGCACCATCTGCTTGGGCACTGGTGCTACCCAACACATCTAGTGGAGACCAGAATGCTCTACAACCCCAGGCCAGTAGTGATCAGAACGTTCCCCAACACCAAAAGGCTACTTTTGAGGTTGCGAAAAGGAACATGGAGGCAATCCTATTCAGAAAGAATCCTTGGGCAATAATATCTGATGACAAGTACTCGATGGTGAAAGAAGCTTGGAAAGTAGGCATTGAAGCCCACGATAGTCAGTGGGCATTAGCAGGTACTCGTGCAGGTACAGCATCGGTGAGTCAATTGCCAGGTGGTCCATGTCTCAAAATTGATCTGCAAACACGAGAAGCTGTAAGTCTTGAATTCTGTTGAATGCTCCTCTATCAGACTTACGGATATTGACTAGCCCCGAAAATATACACAGTTAAAACAGAAAATTAGTACCATTCAAGGACGGATGGCAGATGTGGCACGTCGAACAGTTGCCCGTAGTTACCAGTTGGATTTGGGTGCTGAGACTGAGCTTTGGATCAAGGTTATGGAGCTCCTGTCTGACGATGCTTACCTCTCCAAGGTCCTCGATGATAAGAAATCGTGGTTCACCCGAATGGAAGTGCGTGATCTAATATACCATCAATTTTTGTTCACCGCCAATAGCTTGGTGCGCCAGCCTACAACATCCCAGTCTTTCCAACCTCTTGCTCCTCAGACTTTAGCGCTGGTAGCCACAGCTATTCATTGTGTGCTGTCTGAATATGCCAGTGGACAGAAGGCCACAGTGATGGTTTCTCAAGATGAATATCGAGGTACATTTGGCCCATCCCCTGTGATACATTTTACTCTGGAAGCCATTGCACTATCAATCACACATCAGAGGGCCGCTTCATAGCCCCCTGCGGCGCTCCTCAATCCTCGTTGGCGCTCATCAATCCTCGTCGGCGCTCATCAATCCTCGTTGGCGTTCCTCAATCCTCATTGGCGCTTCACAGCCTAGATTGAGGCTTTCAATTTCATTCCGCAGTCAATTCCTCATCTTTCTGCTCTCCATAATCCTCTCTATCTTGATTGGCGCTCCTCTATCCAATTCCGCAATCAATCACCACCTTTCCGTGCTCCTCTGCCTGGGATGGGAGCTCGTCAATTCCGACCGGCACTCCTATAATGCATTCCGCACTGCTTACACACCCCCTTTTGGTGCTCCTCCACCGGGATAGAACTCCTCAATCCCAATCAGTGCACCTCTGCCTAGATTGGAGCTCCTCTATTTCATTCCGCACTCCTTACCCCCCCCTCTCGACACTCCTCAGCATGGATTTGACCCTCTTCTGTTTCATTCCGCGCTTCTCCAACACCATATTTGAAAACAACACTCCCCATCAGGCGCTCGTCTTTTCCTGGTAGTTGTTCCCGTTTTCGTTCCGAATATATCATATTGCCTTTCAAACCACCATTTACATTTGCAACTGGCTAACATCTCACTACACCTGTGTTAGATATCACAAATCGAGCCAAACGACATTGGAATTCCATTTCATTGCCTTGCCAGGAACGAATCATCAGCAAATACAACAAGCGCCTGCAGCTTCTTTACGCTGTTGATGAATTGTGTGTGCCTGCTTTCGTTGGCCCTGATGAGATGGGAGAAGTAGTGGATGACATTGACACCATGTTTGGTTGATATCATTCGATGGCTTAATCGGGTTGTTGTTTCGGTGTACCTGCGTTTGTGTTTGAATGACTCGCCTTTGTCTTTGATTTCCTTGATGTAGCAAGGCAAAAAATACAATGTTGACGACGATGACAGCTAGTATGATTCGGAAGTGATAATGAACAATAATCCATGCATCGTATTCGCCATTGAGAGAGATCGATTGCTCATGTAGATCCCGAGAGTCTCAGATTACTCTTGCAGTCCTCTACATGATCATCCATAAGATCCCAGGCATCTCTCAGAGTTTGTTTTTGATTCCCACGTTGGTTCAGCGACACTACCAGGTGGACCCAAAGTTCTCTCCGGCGCTCCGACGTGCACCCGAAACTTATCACAATCACTCCCATGGTACTTGTTCCAGTCATCTGAGATCCCTGATACTCCTGTATAAGGCATCTGAGATCCCAGTTACTCCGAAAGCCGGCCGGAATGCCCTCCTGTGGTCTGATACTCTCCTGAAATTGACGCTTCTAAGTTTACACTTCACATCCTCTCAGACATTCCTGGAGGCTTCCAGAGTCTGAAATACACTTTGCTGATGGCGTGCCCCTCCACCTGACCGACTCAGACAGCTGACACCAGAACTGACACCACCTCTGCTCTGAACACCACCTGTGACAGCTGGTGACAATCAGGGAGCTCAAGGTTCCGAAAACGACAATGTGCCACCCGGATATGTGTATTCAGAGTCTTCTGTTCTGCACTCCCAATTTTTCAATCTTGATGGATATGGCACGGATAGTAAGCACGATAAAGATTTTATTCTAGATTTGCTGACTGATGGCGGAACATCCACTGGCTAGTGCACTGTCTTGAGTGAGGTAATGCAGCTAACATTCATTATGCGGATGGGGGCAGCTTATTGAGCGAACATGCAAGTGGTGACAAGCCTTCATTGATGGAAAAACACGGGATTTTTGAAAGTATCATTATCCACAATTAGGGGACACTTTCAAGTATATTTAAAGGATATATTTATATGTATTATTAAAGAACAATGTAGCTAAAAAGGGGAAATTACATGAAGATGATAGAAAGGCTACCAAAACACTGTGAATGAGATACTATGCCAAAGCAAACGATTGCATATTGGGGATCCGCCCATGCGAAAATGAACCTCAATGGAGCATTCACACTTTCAGATTATGGCAGGCGGGTAATTGAAAATTGAGTTGGTTGTGGTGATACATAATCAAAGTATTGGCTGCCTTCACAGGCACAAATAATAGCGACACACTCCTTGGTCCATCCTGACAATGAGCATCAACGGAGCGTCAATGATTTTTGGTCTTGCATCCTTGGTAATCTGAGTGGTGAATGGTTCCAGACAGTTATAAATAAAGTATTGGCCACTTGTATAGGAAAAACAGCATGTCTCACGATCCCTGCCCCAACTTGAAAATCAGCGTCAACGGAGCGTCAACAAGTTTTGGTCTTGCATATCCAGTAACTATCTATGCCATTTACCAAGCCTCAACCATGTGTTCATGAGCGTTTTTGCCTACAAAGATGGTCATTACGTCATATATAGACAATAACAGGCACATCGCGCATTAATCAAACACGATGCAAGGCAACAAATTCTTGATGCTCCATTGATGCTCATTTCCAAGATAGCGCAGGGAGCGTGTGTGTGTATGTTTTGATTATAAAGGCGGCGAATTCATCAAGAACAGACAAAGACATACCAAAGTCAATATTTTGCGACTAACAGTAGGATATCCAAATGCAACCATAACTAGAGAAACTGGAAACCCAAATCAGAAGATTGGGACCGAAGGGTCTGATCAAAACCGGCAGACCTGTTGGTTGACCGGTACGGGTACCGGTTTGGCCAACAAAGAGGCAGTGAGTCAGTAATCTGAATCAGTCTTATACCGAACTGAACCGTTTTTGCGGTCCAAACCTGCACAGCTGGCAGGTTACCCATACCTGGTACTAACACCGCTGGTGGAGATATTCACTTCACTGGTTGCTTCAGGAGGATGGAGGGTTTATCGATGGTAGGAAATATGTTTACAATTGGTGTTAGGAAATTCATAGGTTCGTAAAGATGTTGCTGGTCAGTCATTCCGTGAATTGTGACCTGGTACTTGCGTGATATCTCCAATTGCCCAATCGCTGAGAGAGCCAGTTCTGCCAATGCTTGTTAATGAACCTGAGGAGTATCCAGAACCTGGCAAAGATGACACTTCAAAAGAGGCACTTCTTCCGGAACAAGAGAGAAATATAGCTGTACTACCAACTGCACCTTGTTCGCAACAGGTGGTGCTGCTATGTCTTCTCTCTGCCCATATTACTCATTTGACGTGGTGGCTAACTACAGAATTTGCAGATCATGTCGATATAGTACACATGTATGTGGAAATCGCCAATGATGAACGCACAGAAATTCAGCTCACATTCCAGGATGCAAGTAATCCTCTGGATTGGTAACTATACCTACAGTGGGTGGGACGACCCTAAAGCTTACCGCTACATACCTTACAGTGACAATTCAGAAGTTCCGGGTATTGAATGACTGGTGCCAGTCATTTGCATGAGTTGTGCTGCCAGGGCAAAAGAGAGTACCACACACATGGTTACTGCATACAAGTCCTGATGCCAATGATAACTGTGCACATGATCCACATGAACTAGTGTTAGCAAGGGGTCCGGGTAACCCGCCAGCCGTCCAAGTTTTTACCGGCGGTTTGGTGTGGTTTGGACCCAGACCCGGCCAAAATCCCAACCCGCTTTGTCTTGGCGGGGTTGTAACCCGGACCGGACACAAACCTGCGGTTTTTTGGCCAGGTTCTACATACCTTAGCGTGTCATTTTTGCGAACTCAGAACTTGGGCTCCAATCAAGTATTTGGGTCCTAATCGTATCACAATATGAGATATATGGAAAAGCTGCAGTTTTCCATGCTCTTTCACCTCCTATTCCCCACTTTGTGATCCAATCAATATTCATTGAGTTGCTGTGAAATAACGCCGAAAATTGGGCTTTTTTCGCAGTGACACAATGAATATGGATTGGATTGCAAAGTGGAGAATAAGAGGTGAAAGAGCATGCAAAACTACATCATTTACATATATATCATATTGTGATACGATCAGATCTCAAATACTTAATTGGAGCCACAGTTCTGAGTTGGTGAAATTGGGGAACCAGCCAAAAAACCATGGGTTCGGTGATGTTCGGTTTTTTGATGGGGTAAAACCTGTTGCAATGTTTCTAGTTCGGTTCGAACCCGGACCCGGAACCAAACCACAGATTTGGAACCCTTGCTAACACAACCATCAACACTCTGGCATGGGCCAAATGAGAGTTCGGTATATATCAATGAGTCAACTGAACATCATGACTTCAATGATGTTCCACATCGTAGAGTCTTGTGAGGACCATCCTGTGCAGCCGACAGAAAATAATGACACATTGAAGTCAGATATGCCATCGTAGTAGATTGTTAAGATGCTTCGTTAATGTATGCCAATGTAGACATTGAAACAACATAATCTTCTCGACTGATACAGATTCTCAACAATGTTGTTTGTAACACACACTTGACTGTATAAATGAATCCTCTCTCACTGTGATTTTTAGGTGAATCAATGTTCTGACAATGGAAGATTTGTATCTGAAATGAGAAATTGCTCAATGGGGATTTCATTGGTGCTTTGGATTATTACAACAAATGACCAATATGCGACCAAGTTAATTAATCAGCAACATTACAACTTCCTGGGCTGGCATATTTCATGATATGTGGCATCAGTCAAAATTTGAGAATGGTGCAACAAAGGGCTTCAAATCGGTCAACAGTTGTGAATTTGTAGTGTACAGGTAACCTGAGGCCAGCATTGAATTTTGAAGGCGAAATAATGAAAAGTGTATACTTCGACCAATTCAGGTGCAAAAGAGAATTTCTGGCCTATGTCATGAGTCTCCTTAGGACAGATCAAGCACTGCACATCTGCCAATCCCATTTCTCAATAAAGGCAGTCTAGGCCATATTGAATAACTCTGTCAGGATATGAGACACCAGCTGGTTGATTTGTGGTAAAGCCGCAGCTGTTGCTAGCATTTGATCAGAGTTCAGGTGCACCAGATAATCCTTGCCATATGTCTGGAGTCGTGTTATGTTAGATCTAGCACAGCATATGTGACAATCCCATTTGGGAATAGGACTCTCTAGGTGGTATTGTGTACATGGGTTAGAATATGAGGCATGGCATGCTGGTTCATGACAAAGACTCAGTATTTGTTTGATTATGATTTGAGTTCAAGTGCGCTGGAGAATCCTGGGCACATATCATTATGACCAATCGATCACTGCATAATCTCCACTCCTAGTTGGCAATGATAACAGTCTAGACAATATTGAGTACTTCTGTGTGACTCTGAGACATGGGCTGCCTGATTCATAGCAAAACCGCAGCTGTTCCTGTTACATGATCGAATTGTATGGGACTGGAGAATGATGGACATATCCATAAGAGAGATCGAGCACAGCATATTTGCCCATCCCATGTGGCAACAAAGTCAGTCTAGGCAATATAGATTGCTGGTGTCAGATCATGAGATATGCGCTCACTTATTCCTAGGAAAGCCTCACCTTTTCTAGGTGAATCATCGAAGTTTGGGCCCAGCACAGATCCGCATCCCAGAAAGTTGGATGCTCAGTGACAGCTTGTGTATTCATGGTTAAGTGAAAGTTGTTGTTGCCCAGTATTTCCTGGTGTATGATTGAAGTTCAGACACAACTGAGATCTGTAATCCTGTGTAGAATGAGGTATTTAGATTTGTATGAAGCCAACATTGACATGCTGCGACTTATTATGGATGAATTATTCCAGCCCAGCCACTTCACTGAGGTGACAAATATGCCATAGAAGTGCATGTATGCCAGTCTATAGCGCACTGTATATTTTAGTCTGCTTCATCCTCATCATGTTTTGTTCCACACTGAATCAGTGGACAAAGTGCATATAGATGGTCATCTATCAAGATACTTCATGTTGAGGTGTAGGCGGCTCAATCTGCTCACCCTGGGCTAATATATCAATCTATGCTTCCTGGGTATGTGAAGACTGCCTTATATTGCTTGAACTGTCAGCTCTGTGTCAACTGTCCATTAGAGGAAGGTAGCCCTGCACATTGAAACTGTAAATGCACAGACCTGGTCAATTAGTAACCTCACTGAACTTGTTACTAACTATATAGTATGCTGGAATCTAAGCTTCAAAATTCTAAACTAGCTTAAGCTGGCTCGGACTCTGCCGAAAGAGCTGGAGCTTGATGACATAAATCCCAGAAGACAGAGACTCTGCAAGATGACTGGTAACTCCTGCTCACCAATGCACTGCACTTCCTGAAAGAGGCCTAAGTGCTCAATCCTTTGAATGCAGAGTTTACAGGATTCTGACTAAATTTATGTTAGCACTGCCAAAATTCATCTCTGAACATGGCATATGTAAACAGATTTCCATCAAGAGAGGTGTTCTAAGAGAGACAATCAAAAACAGTCAACTTGGGGAAGAAAACCATAGAAGAGTGCAATTATCCATCCGAGTAAGGCGAGCAAGCAATCGCCATCCTGTGACACTTAGTATAACCACATTATCTTGGGTTAAGTTAGCAATAGTTCCGGATCAGAACCAAACCGTCACAAAATTCGTATTCTTGGTTGTTAATACACCTAAACTGTCATTTCAAGTCCGGTTCGATGAAAATCTTCCAACCCATCTGAATTTGGTTGGTTGTCACCGGGTTATCCAGCGGGTCCATCTGTAGCGTCATATAATGCTCTTTCGTTTGCTGTTTGATAATAGTATTTAATTAAAATTACTTATTCATCATCCAGTAATCACTATTTGAAAGCTTTGCAGATTGCGATATCGAATATTCTGGAGTCAATGATTTTCCTTTGGAGTTTTGTATTATAGACTACTAACGCGGTCAATAGTTCTGTTATGATTTCAAATATCCGCACGATGCCTTGAAAACCCAATATACAAGACCGAAATTTGTTGATGCTCTGTTGATGGTCATTTTCAAGTTGGGGTAACGAACATATCATGCACTGTTTCAGCTGAAATGGCTGCTATTACATGGTATATGAATTATTGGGACAAATCGACACTTAGATCACTGAAGATGCATGACCAAAGATCATTGAGACTCTGTTGATGCTTCTTTTCAGGATGGCGCAGGGAGTGCGCCTCTGTTGTTTTTGCCCCTGGTGGCGGCTGATACCTCATTTATGGATGTCTGCAACCAATTACCACTCAGGTAACCCAAAATGCAAAGCCAGAAATCATTGATGTTCGGTTGACGCTCATTTTCAGAATGGGGCTATGACCATGTCGCGGTCTGTTTTGCCTATAAAGGCAGCTATTACCTTCATTATGTCTAACCACTACCAGATCACTTTGTAATTACCTGACTTAAAATACTAACAATTGTGGACTCTCTGTTGATGCTCACTTTCATCAAGGGGTAACAATGATATCACATACTGTTTTGCCTGAAAAGGCCACCCATACATCGTATATGAATTGTGACCACATATCAACACTTCGATAACCCAAGATCCAATACCAAACATTGTTGATGCTGGGTTGATCCTCTTTTCCAGAATGGGACAGTGACTGTGTCGCTTTCTGTTTTCCCTATAAAGGCAGCTAATACATCAGTTATGCTTAACAGTGACCAAATCACTTTACAATGACCGTGCTTACAAAACCAAAAGTTGTTCACGCTCTGTCGATGAACATTTTAATGTATTGTCTAGTCAATATCTGCTGCCATTGATAATTGTATGAATAATTATTTGGACTTATTGGTTGCCTTTCAACCAGATTTATACTCAGCCCTGTGGCAAAGCCGAGCCTGGGAATATTCTTGCATGGGTCACTCTCATTATACCAAAATTGATATATCTTGCTGAATAATTCATTTTACCCGCAATACTTCTGTATATGCACAATTATTCACATGCGACTGCTCAATATTCTTCCATAATATTTCTCTAAGTGAAATTCTTGGTCAAGCAATATATAGGACCTGGTGAAAACATAATGACCTATTCTGTCCTACATTTTGTTACAACCCTTATTCCTCCTTGTTTCGATTGCAGTGACTGTCATCAACTACTTTTCAGCCCTTTTGATTGACCTGCTTGTTTTGCAGAATGAATGTGGGAACATTTGGTGTAGCACTCGGATTCGGGTGCTCCGCGCATTCCGGAGCCTCGATGCCATGTTCAAGCTCCATATCCGATCCGGCATCTCCCTCTCAGTTGTCGTCGCTTGCATTTGCATCATTGAAGTGACCACTCAAGTAAAGTCAATTTTCGGTGTCGGAAACACTTTCAGGTACACAATCCTCATTACTTCAGGCTGGCACACAGGCAATACTTTTGATTTGGTGGACATTTAATAGTTGAGTTTGTCCTCCAAGGAGGTCCTTTGCAGACAAAGCTGGTAGCAATGGTGATCTTTCTGACAATTTGAATGCAGCTGCACCATCATGTTGAAAGTTTGACTAGGATGCTTTTATGATGTCTTCGGTATCTGGAATGTATCCTACAGCTGTCATGTGCTTGTTTTGCGCGCGAGATTCCTTCTGTGCAGCACGTAGGTTCTCAGTACCCTGCCACATCTGCTAAATGTCATGGACCTTGGCCATTCTGTGCCATTTCCTTTCCTCTGCCTGTTGCATCAATTCCAAGTTGTTTTCAGTTTCCATGGCATCCAATACTATGTAATCGCCTGCCAATGTTCCATTATTAGCTTGAGCAGACTGCCATCCGACAACTTTATCCTAAAGCATCTCGTCAGTGGTATTAGACTGTCTCCAGCCGATAATGTCTAGTCCATGGGAAACACTGGCCTCCGCTGTGATACCACATGGTATGATAGAGAATATGTTACCTGCTACCTTGGAGAGACTTGCGTGATTTCACTGCGATTTCTCTGGTTGAGGCCACCTGTCGGAGATGTTCGGTAACCAAAATGTTCCGCTAATCTCCATGCGTTCAGAGTGGAAATCATCAAGACTTGGATTAACTTCCCCCCAGTTCGTTGGTACTGCAGGCGGTGAATTCGAATAGAGCCGTTCAGGGGTTATTCAGCGTGCTGCAGGATCTCTCTGTCAGGGAGTAATTTCAGCCACGCTTTTAGGCGTTAGGTATTCTTCATCATTGCTGGACAAATGATATGGATAGACAGAAAACTGACCAAATCCAGAAGCTGTCACAGAGGGGAAGAGATTGCTGCGCAGAACATTTTCGGGTTTAGTGATGGACATTCGTCGATTATTGGCACAGTATTAGTCCTCCTCATACTTCACAAACACCTTTTGGTATTGGGTAGTATATGAAGTCTCGTCCTCAGGATTAATATCCATTCCCTTGTCCCACTTCCTTAATGATCAGAACTTCAGGAAAGGATCAAGGATATGTGCTGAAATGAGAAGAATACCAGCGGTTGGAGTGACTGCAGCATAATGTATAGACAGCTTCTGTCGTGCAAACTACCAGGAGAAGTTGAAGTCTTTCTTCTATTTGGTCTTGTTGTTAACGCAAACTCACATAAAGCCATCCATATGATTGAACATGTCATTGTACACAGTGCTTAGTTGATGTAGAGTACCCATATGCCTGTTCGACATCCAGAGGGTGCCTTATCGGAATTGCCTCGGAACTTCCAAGATGGACTTGAGGAAAGTCCATTCATCCTGAGTTGTGACGAGCGGCCGGTAATGAATATAGTATGGATTCTTGACCCACTGGTGGGTGAATCCTCATAATCGGTAGGCTTGCTCAAGCACTTCCATTGTTCAAGTCGACCTTGTTTTCACATAAATACTTGGTTGTTCTGTGATTCGTACTTTGGCTTTTGCACAGTCAATGAACTCATTTCGACAACCTGGTGTCAGCGTACTGAGTACACCAAGCATTCTCCGCTATATGAAAGTCAGTTTCTGGTCTTTGAAAATGTCTTGAAATAAGTACTTTCTCAATATTCTTTGCAGAACCTGGTCTCATAGCCGACGCCTTGTTGATTTTAGCATTGCCCTCTGCTTTCAGTCTTTGACAATTCCCAATGTCTGTGCATTCGTTCTCACCAAATTGCTGATGTTCTCACGGGCTTCCCAAGACTTGGTGCAACTTTTTACACCGAGACTGCTCAGAATTGCACCCAAAGCAAGCTGAATGATGTGTGCCATGCATGGTATGTGATGTCTCAGTGTCCACCACTCGATTCACGGAGGTCTCAAGGGTTGATTGTAGTTCCTAAGTCATCGAGCGATTGGGGGAATCATTATCAGTTGTAATTCCTTGTATCCGGCTGTCAGTAAGCTCACAACAATCAAGAACCTCCATCAAACATATTGCTACCCTTGCACCAGTATGTTGACCCTCGACCTATTATTCTTAAATAGCTTTTGAAATACGAAAGGAACAGGCTATCCACCTAGTTGTAAGGGAGTTGTACTTCTCGCAATGCCCAATTTTGATCCATATAGTATGCAATGACTGATATTATGGCCAATTTGCTCGTTGATGTCCACCAGTCCAAAGCTAAGCTAACCGTATTTGTTGATGGCAATTGCGTCTTAGTTGCATCCACTGTCAGTGAGTATTTCGTCCCGCAAATGTTGCTCAGGGTGGTTGGGGACAGAATCACCAACTCGCTGCATGATGCATTATCAGACTGTCGTAGCTTCAGGTTCGATACAGCGTTCCATGTAATTTGAGCTGAAACAATTCCTAACATGAGGTTTCGATTCCAGGTGTCTTGGTGAAATTTGTCAGTTAGGAAGCCCTCTGTTGCCAGTTTGAGGTGTTTTTTCTGTCAAATGTATTAATATCAATAAGAAATAACTGTTGAATATGAATTTCCTTTGTAAACTTACGGTTGTAATTGCTGGACTGCCTTGTCTCATCTGTATGGCCAATGCTGCTTCATCAATGGTTGTACCTGACAATTCAGAAACCTCCGACTCCGGTAATTTGTGTCAATTTGCAATGTGCGCTTTTGCAAGCATGTGTTCCCACATTGAGCTGGTCTCATGTTCGGATGGATGGCAAAAAACTTCAAGAAAAACGATACATATGGCGCCAGGGCTGCCGGTCTCCTCAATTGCACAGTGCAAACGGAAGTGCCACAAAGGCACGGGTCCAGAATTACTCCAAATCATAGGATGCTTCATACCCACATCTATAGAAGCCCACGAAGCATCAAATATGATTTGCGATATAAGGTCTCTAAAATCACAAATCAAAACAGATTCATTTTTGGAAGAAATCATAACCTCAAGCAACAAGGTATTTAAAGATTGGGACCCCGACATGGTGGTAGGAATTTGTAAGCTGTGTAATTCAAGTTGACAGACTGTCAAAAGTTATGTTATTGTTTAGTAAAACACTGGTTCTTAAATATTTACTCTAGAGCTACACGCAAGACAAAAGTAGGACCTGTTAGACATTGCACGCATAGTTCTGAAGTTGTATACAAGGACAAATTGAAAAGACTGACCATTGAAAACTCAATTAAGGCATGATGTTAGGCAGTTCGTTGCTGTGAGGGATACTGAACCCTACACACCCTGGTGCCACTGTGCTGATGCATATATTTAGAAGGCGGTTGCGGAATTGCTACTAGCATTATTACCCATAAAGGTGGCCAATACTTTGATACTGGGTTAATGTCAATGCCCAGCACTGGGATTATGCAAGTTGCAACAGTGAAATGTTTGACACTCCGTTGATGCAATGTTGACGCACATTTAACAGCCATAATTGCAATATCCTTCCAGGCATTTTTGCTTTGAAAGACAGCCGATAGTTCGATTATGGGTCTATGTGGTCACACAGTCTTTGGATTGTCCATGATTCAAGGCCAAAAATCGTTGACGCTCCATTGATGCTCATTTTTATGATTGGGCACCAACCATGTCTCAAATCTATTTGGTTATAATGCCAACCAATCAATTTCCTTTTGAAGCATATGACAATGCAGCTCTTTGATCACCAAAAGTGTAAGAATAAAAATCGTTGATGCTTCGTTGACTCTCACATGGAACTCATCGAAACATTCATTGTACTCTCAATGAGTGTATGCAATGAATCGTATAGTCATTATTGACAACCAATATAGCGCTTCCATGTATTATCATTTGCATCCTGATGGTTTCTGGACTCTCAATGTCTGATCAACCACAATCCACAGTATCGGAGTGATGGATGATGTGGTCCTATCACATTCCCACGCTTCCAGCCAGTAACTTATGGCATGTAGATCTTTCCAGTAGATTTTGAAAAATGTAGCCCGACTTCCTGACCTTTCCTCATCCGGCTCAGTCTCCTCGATTCCCATGGCGTGTCATAAGTAATTTTGACAATCTCAACTGTGTGCACCAGGTCTGTGCGGAGAGTTATGCAGTTGGGTGCATGGATCAATGCAGCATGATGGTCATCATTCAGACAGATTCATATTGAGCGCTGAACGCTCCATCTATGACTTGTATGAAATCACTTACTTATATTTTGTCAGTACATGTTGTCACTAAGTGAGTTTTTGCTATCTCACTTAATGGTGGTAGGCAAACGGATATGGAGTTTATTCGTCATCTTAAAGCCCCAGTTGGGATCTAGAACTGTTGCATGGTGCGTACGACCCTTGCACATGCACAGACAAATCATAGTGTCTCACAATTTGGTCACTGAAATTACGACAAAGCTGACACATAGCAAAATTGGTTCGCGAATTGCTGTTCACTGAGATTTGACATCAAAAATCGCAAATTGTTAATGTGTGCCTCCAGCAATGCAGGAGCTGTTCCCATCCCTTTGTCGGAATCTGATTTCTGCATGGTGATTAGGTGTGGAGGACAGATGCACGGGTAATAGCTGACAGGTGCACAAGACTTCAATGTCTGAATACTTCACGAATTGGGGTCCATGTCAGGAGCGAGATATGCTATCCCTTTGTCTGAGCGTGCCTTCCCTGAACCTGGCCTCATCTGAATACTTCCTTGAGGAAAAGTCCCTTGCAGTATTTGGGATATTCCGGGGACGATATCGAGATACTCCACTAGCTCACCAAATGTTGTCAGTGCTGGTGCAGCTGCAACATCATCCGTTTGCAATTTAACCACCACCGGAACCCTCAATTTGGCTGTGCCATAGTTCATATCTGTTCCACAGATGTAGTAGGCTGTGTCCCCCCATCCCTGTTGTGCCATTTCGTCAAGCTTCATCTGCTTCTGCCAACACCTCTCCATGCACTGCTGTACCATTGTGGATATTGTGCCCATCACCCAGCCAGGTTCGTCATCTTTGCTCAACTTGCCCAGCTCTGTGTCCTCATCATCCTCATCTTCCCCATCCTCCTCATCATCAGAACTTCAAAGATCGCTCAGACTGTCTCCGCTAGTAGCCATCATCTCTTCAAACGTCTTTTTCTGCTCTCCGGTTGTCAATCCCCTGTTTTCAGCTATCCCCATATCAACCTTCTCCTGCTTGATCGCTGTCGCTGCATCTTCAACTCGCTTTCTTGCCACAGTGGTTTCTCTCTCAACATAATACTTCATCCATTTTTCTTTCTCTTCCTGGCGGAAAATGTGGGTTTTTGGTCATTGCTCCAGCGCAAGCTTCATGTTCGATTCCAAGCTGCGAAATGCCCGAATGGCTCGGACTCTTTCTGCCTTGATGCCGCTCCTGCCCTGATTCACTTGATGACATTGTTGTGTGGAATACTTTGGTGGTTTGCCGTATTTGCCCACTGGAAGTGGCGAAATGTTCTTTTTCAGAGAATTGACCACTGTAGTTTCTGTGGAACATGTTGTTGGGCGAGATGTCGGATGTTGTAAGATATGAATGATATGGAGGCAAGCTGCGTCTTTTATGTCAAGGTTGGTATGATTGATCAACTCGAACATCTCAAAATCCGTGTATTGACTTTCACTACAATGGGAATGGTTATTGTTACTGTACAACATTACTCAATTGTTAGCGTCAGTTTCATCTAATATCCCAGGAATTTTCTGAGACAACCATCACGACACATCCTTTCCGTCAATGAATGTCCTGTTTACAACTGACAATTGTGAGATTCTGGCTGTGGTACACCTCCATTTACCGCTGGAAGCGAACAATCAACATCAGACCCACGCTCCAGAAATTGTGGGACGCTGGGAAACCCCTGCCACGTTCAGCCATCCGCAGCAGGATTCATCATGAGTAGAATGTACACGTCGGCTGTTGCTTATTCCATTCTGACTTGAAGCTAACTTTATATTCCTCAGGACTTCCCACTTGTTTTCATTATCATCTTCCTCTCCTATTCCACTCCACCAATTCATGGCTAAACAAACACCACAGCCAAGTGAGAGTGGATCCGAATCGAGTCGGTTAACAGGCTTCGCATCCAACGCGTCGCTTGCTGGCGCACAACAGCGACCCAGACACCAGTGAGTCCACCACGATGCTGCCAATACAGCCACCAAAAATATCACCGAGGATGCACATTTAAAAACAGTCCGTAACACTAGAAGTAGCAAGAATATGACACAGCATGCAATTGGTTGGGAGTATAGCCATATCACGGTAAACTTCGGTCAACTAGCCATGAAACACGCAGTTGGTATACGTAGACCGCTACCTGAACCATCGATTGCTGCCCATAACCGCAAACCTCCATGGCCAGTCAAGGCATTTGATCGCACAGAGCGCTAAAATGAACATCATGATGTTCTCAGCTCAGAGACATTCGCGGATGATTATCGTGATTGGCATCGCCAAGAGTGGACAGAACAGGATGTAATCACCTGAGAGGAGGCTACGGAAGCATGTATGGTTGAGGTTGTAGCTGTATCTAGTGTTAGCAACGGTTCCAGTTTTGGACCCAGCTGGTTTTATAGGTCTGCGTGGCAACGGCCTTACCCAATTCAAAAATCGACGATTTTTTACGTGAACCATCACCATAAGGCCACAAATATGGATCAGAGAGTTTAGTATTTGGTATGTAAAATATGCAGCTCAGCGCGGCGCATCTTTTGGCCGTCTCCGATTTTTGATATCTTCTAATCTCAGCAAGCAGTAGCCCAAAAACCTCGTTTTTTGGTCAAAAATGACAATAATTTCAATGCAGCTTGCTGAATTTTGAAGATATCAAAAATCGGAGACTGCCAAAAGATGCGCCGTCTGAAGCTCCATATTTCATGTACCAAACACTAAATTATGGAATGAATATTCAAGGACTTAATTGAGGGAACCATTGGGCACAAACCCGGACCGAACCCGCTGGGTCCAGGTTTTCATGGAACCGCTATAGTAAAAACGGTCTGAAAATGGACCCGTTGCTAACACTAGGCGTATCTCATCGTTTCAAGCAGCAACTAATTCCTTGTAGGTGAGCAGCATGTCTGCTACTATGGCACGGCAAGGAGGTCGGGCACAGCTGGAACAGTCTAACACGCACCTGGCCTTGATCATGGCCAAAATGGCCAAATGAGGATTTTCGCGCACCGCGATGGAGCAAATGAACTATCTCATCAACAAACTCTGCGCTCACATCCGAGAAGTGCACATGCTGGGAGTGAAGATTCCTGGGCATCGAAAGGTGAATGCTGGGATAGAAAGACCCCTGCCTATGCTTCATCAAAATCACATGGACGCCTGCCTTCCTTGCCAGGACAGCACTGCAATGAATCCGCAGGAATGCTGGATGCGTAAAAGCCAGGCGACACCTCCTCCCGACTGACACAGGCAGCTGACACCAGAATCGACACCACCTCTGCCCAGAACACCACCTGCGCCACCCGGTGACAATGAGAGAGTTCAAAGTTCCCAAATCAATAATGTGCCACCCCGATATGTGTATTCACATGCTCCTCCTCCCAGAACTCAATTTTGCAATCTTGATGCATATGCCTGGGATAGCAGGCACAATGACGATTTCAATCCAGATATGCTCACCGATGAAGAAACATCCAGTTGTTAGTACACTAGTTGCTTTGTGGTCATGCAGCTATCATCCATTTTGCTGATGTGAGCAGCATATTCAGTGAACCTGCTTGTGAGCACAAGCATTGATCGAAAGGAACAGGATTTTTGAGTGTAATATTATCTACAATTAGGGGACACTGTCAAGTATAGTTCAAAGGATGTATTTATATGTATTATTAAAGAATGATGTAGTGATCAAGGAGAAAGTGAATGAATATGCCAGAAAGGCTGCCAAAATAATGTGAATGATGTACTAGAACAAATCAAACAATGGCATATTGCAGTTATGCCTGTGGCAAAATGAGCATCAACGGAGCGTCAACAATTTTTGGTCTTGTAAGTCAGGTAATCAAAAATGGATTTGGTGGTGGTTATACATAATTGTAGTATTTGCCATCTTTATTGACAAAAATTGTAGTGACATGCTCCCTACCGCATGCTGAAAATGTGAGTCACTGGAGTGTCAATGATTTTTTGTCATACATCCTGGGTAATCTGACGGGCGATAGGTTCCAGACTGTCTTAAAGGAATGATTTGCCGCATTCATTCAAAAAAGAGATAGCAATACCCTTCCTGCCCCAGCTTGCAAATGAGTGTCAATGGAGCATCAACTGTATTTGGTCTTGCATCTTCGGCAATATGAGTAGTGCTTGATAAAAACCATCCATACACAAGGACATGGCAGCCTTTATTGGCGGATAAGCAAGGGATATTCCTGTGACAGCCTCTGTGACAGTAACAACTTACTTCATTTACAAAGCTACCACTAAGTGTTCATGAGCTATTTAGAGTACAAAAACAGTCAAAACCATGTATATAAACAATAATGGCCACATCGCGCTGTGATTAACCATGATGCAGGGCCAACAATCGTTGACACTGTGTTGATGCTCATTTTCAAGATAGGGCAGGGACCATTTCGCAGTATGGTTTCCCTATAAAGGTGGCCAATACAATGTTTATGACTGCCTGCAACCTATGGCCCACCAGTTTACCCAAGATACATGACCAACAATCATTGTTGCTCCATTGACACTCATTTTCAAGATGGGGTAGGGTGACTCTCTCTGGTTGTGTAGATCATTAAGGCGGCCTATACATCAAAACAAGACAGCGACATACCACAGTCAATATTTTGCAACTCACAGAAGCATATCTGAATGCGACAATAAATATTGACACCCGAAGTGCAGAACTGAAAGCTGGAACCAACAGGTCTTGCTATACCCAGCCAAATCCGTGGGTTCAAGGGTATGGGTCCATGTTTGGTCCGCCAAGTGGCAGCAGGTTAGGTTTTTCGACATGTCCGGAATCAAACTCACATGTTTTTGTGGTTCAAACCTGGACCCCTGGCATCTTACCTGGACCCATTTCTAACACTAACCTTTGGTGCGTCTCAATACCCCAGAACTGCAGTCATCCAATTATCATTACTCTGCCCATTGTGAGATAACTTCTCACTATGCATTTCTACCAATGTAGCATATAGCTTTCAACTTCAACATGTATTTTCAGTCTACATTGTAGTAGTAACAGTTATAATGAATATGTGATATAGAGGTGTGCAAGTTGCCAGATATTAGTGGCAAAATCAGTAGGTGAGGGAGTATTGATGACCAATTTGTTAGCAATTATGGCATTGAAGAGTGCTTGAATTAATAAGATATACTCTGAATCATCCATCATACCGTACCACTCTTCCTGTGTGCCCATTTCTCTCCTTCATGTACGAAATTCAATCCCTCCTCCAGTCATTGCATCATTGGTGTGAAGGATAGTCTGCAGACACAGTCCAGGTGAGCACATGAAAGCAAAGGTATGATTATGATAATGCCTTATGGACTGCAAACATACCAGCATAGTCTGAATACAGTAGAATATCAAGACAACAAGTTTCTGTCTGGCTGATATACCAAATAGGCAGACTTTCATATTTCGTCAATTGATTTCATACTCAGCAGCACACCTTGCAACTGAGCCAGCACTCACAAGGTCTGACACCAATCGAATATCTGCTGAAATACCGGATATCTGTATATGGCAACACACGACAGTATATGAGACGATACCGCTGCACATGTGGATATGGTAATATAATAGGGTAGTAGATAGGTAACGTTAACCCTAGAGATTTGAGAGTCATGGTCGGCCGACTATATTTTTGGATGGAGTTGGCCAGCTCTGGACACATCACGTGCAGCTGTGCTGTTACATCTGCAGATTCCCAATGGTGGATGAATTCTATGCCATGCTGTCACCTGAAACACACGGACTGTCATGCATAAATACTATGTTCAGAGGAGTGATACACAGGGGTGCATATTTTCATTCACATTCCCAGTTTGCCATATGGCTCATATGAAGGGTCAGTCAATGTTGTGAGTTTTGTTCCAGTACAGCTGATTCAGATGCATCTTGTTCTATTCTATGTGCGTTGCCTTAAACCCACCTCCAATTCTTTCATCCAGACAGAGTGTTGTTGATAGTTATGGCTAACATTCAGCTTTAGAAATCCAGCTATTCCAGCACATCTGACAAGGAATCCAGCTATTCAGGTGAACTTGAAAATATTCTAACACAAAATACTGTACTGCAATTGTCGATATAAATTTGAACCCTTAAAGTTATCTCTTCAAAACCCTCATCGGCAGAAGAGATTTCCGTTCGGGTGGAATAGCTCCGTCAGAGTGGATGCGCTCCGTCAGAACAGTCAGAGACACACCTGTGGTGGATCACTCCGTGCCTGGCGCCAATTCAATTCGTTGCATTGTATATCGCCCGGCAATCACTGTTTCACTGTTTCGTTGCGTTCTGTCAGTCTCCTATTTTAAACGATCAATAGGGTGTTGTGGCCTGCTGTGACCATACATCGGAATGTGTTCATTGGGTACGCGCTTGCATCGGGATTGCAATGCGATGGGTGATGCTATGAAAATCTCTCCTCGCGTTCCTTCTACCTGCATGCAAAACGGAATTCTCTGTTTACTAATCATCCTCATCATTCCAAGTCGCCAGATCTATGTGGCAATTGACAGTCCATCACTCGGTCCGTCCGTCTCCTGTCGTACTACAGGCACCTATCTCTGGTATTACACGCCTGCAGCCGACAATGTTTCCCACACTGAACACTTGCAAAGTAGTGGCTGGCAGTGCTTTGTCACTTGAAACACTTTCCAGATGGGATCCAAGTTACCAGAGTTTTGAGGAATTGCGCTGAGCGCCAGGGCTAACCAGTACTCAACGAAAGCTCCATCCTCGCTTAGGAGTTTGATTTTGATTAGTCATTGCAGTTGCCATGGGAGACGCACACTCAGTGAGCCATAATACCTCCCCAGGCGTTGCATTACCCATACCCAGTCGTTCTTTCGATCGCCTCTGCGCCAGCGCTGGCTTCCTGTGCGTCGACACATCTGAGCTATGCATTCACCATCGAAACCCTCAACTTGAACCTTAATACCAGGGTAAATACAAAGCTCAATTGCGTGCAGTCGGTCATCCGATATATAAGTCTTGCTACGACTCTTATGCTTGAATACCTCCCGCATGCCGCTGGATATTGCCACACGTTGTGTTGCGTCTTGCGTATTGTTGAGTAATGCTCTGAAGTCATTGATCATAGTGTCAGGATGCTTTCCATCACGGCGGTTTTGGGGTGACATGAATTCAAGCTTCACATATGACTGGGGGCTCAGGGGGGCAGCCAGATCATCACTGGAAAGGAGGACATTGCTGGCAGCAGTGCTGTTCTCAAGATGCTGAGCGAGGGCTTGAAGATTGAGCTCTCCAATGTCGATGCAGAGAATGCGATGCTGAAAGGTGATTACTTGTGGCAGGACATTGAGAGTGTGATTGGAGGCGTTCCAAACGTCTTTGTGGTGCGTTGTATCTTCTTGGTCATGCCTCCCGGCAAAATACTGTTGCAAGGCTCCATATCGACGAATGTGTTTGACGCAATGACACATCAAGTGGATCTTCAGAAAGTTGAAGTCTGCATCTAACTCCTTGGCAACATCAATCTCACAGCTGATATAATCCCGCCAGGGGTTGGTTTCGCACCGCTTCCTGGACGGCATCCATCTTTCAGCATTCCTTTTGTCGCCTACCTTTCGCTTCTTCATGAGTTCCATCCTGAGGGCATTGGCTTTGGCCTTCACATTGTCGCTGGCTCGCACGTGAAAGAAAACATCTCTCAAGTTGTGAACACAATGCAAGCCGTCCTCCATGTAGCTCAATGTTGCATCATCAGGAGATTTATATCGTACATACATATAGAATTCTAACAATGCCTGTGTGCACTCAATCGCGTGATTGAATATGGAACACTGAGCGGGGCTTCCCCCTCGTCGCAACCGGGTTACAACTCGAAGCAGGTACCTGCTCGTTTCCTTCATCTCCTTCCCATTCCTTTGAGACACTTCTTCATATGACGTAGTGTTTGGTGTGAGGACGTTGTAAGCAGGCACAGATACCCAGATCACATTGTCCTTGTCAAGCTGTTCATGCCTCTTCATGAAGTGGAAAATCCACTTCTGGAGGTGGTCAAGCATGCCGATCTGCATTGTATGGAGGAGGTCGGGCATAGGGAGGTCGCTCACGATACAAGGAATTTGTCGAAAGACATTGAATCCTCGGAGAATATGGCACGACGATAGTTCGCCACAGGCTGCCTTGGTGTTGGGATCACTGAGCTTTCTATGTAGGTTTTGATCCCGCTGAGGGTGTTGCTCATCAGGAGGGATATAATCACCAAGTTCGTTCTTTGGACACTCACACCAAAACCAGACATGCCGCTCACGATGATGTGGGTCGCTATACTCAGGGCAATCTGCAAGCCATGCTGCTGAAACTGGTTTGGAAGGACTGAAGTTGCCATCTGCACAGAGTACGTTGTGATACCCGCTCTCAGCGCCGGGATTTTGTTCGAAAGCAGAGAGGCTGGAGTACCAACTGGAGTACTTTTTTCATCACCTCGCGGTTTGTTTGCCGCTGCTCATCCAGCCATGTTGGTGGAATATTGCTGATCGTGATTGGAATCGGCAGGAGAGTGACAATTACGACGCTCTGCGTTCAGGGTATCTGGCAGATCTTCGAAGATAGATTGCCAATTGTCATATATACAGGCCACTCTGTCTTGTCACTAGCAAAATTCGAGAGATGTGTTCCGTTGGACATGAAGATCACAGGATCCAGTGTATCCCCACTCTGAGCGTTGACTAAACGTCGATTAGCATGTTGTTATCCTGGAGTATCTCTCCTCACCTGGGTCACCAAGCACCAGTCCGCGGTGTGCATTTTGGTGGCGTTTGTTTGTTTGTAATCATTTTGCATTCACCCCGAAGGGGTGCCCAGCTAAGTTACCATAAGCCGGCCGACCACTGGTGGTCATGGCATTTAATTAACATCTTTTTATACCCCTGTCCATCGGAAACTTCCTGTCCATGCATTGGCTAAACTACGGCCAAACTAGCTCACGCAGCACCTACTTCTGACTCAGGCAAAGTCGTTCCCTCCCACTTCCCGCTACCCGGTGGAGGGCACACGGCCATTGAAACTCCACTTAGCCCACCCCCATGACTGATGTCTCGTATGCTCGACCTGTGGTGAGTTCGACACAGGGAACTCGGTTCGTGCGACATCAACCTGTAATTCCCAGCGAGTCTGCTTGGGTGGGGGTAGTGGCGGGATTCGAACCCGTAAAGAACAGCATAGTGGTGGCAAGGCCATACCACTACACTAGGGGGCCACTCCCATGTTTCGGTGGCGTATCACTCTGAAAGCAGCGCTGAGGGGCGTAAATGAGATGCTCGGTGTAGGCAGGATGCCGCATCAACCATGTCATGCTTTTGATGATGTCTCGACTCCAGTATTTGATAGTGCGTTGGTGATTGTCATTCCATCTCATATCCTTCAGAGTGTGTAGTTTCCACTCCCAAACAGCCTGATTATCTGGCATGCGAGCCACTTGGTTTTGTACGCGATCCCCGTTTTGGAAGCTGGAGAAATGCAGAGCAGTGATTTCTGCCCTCAGCACGTTGTCATAGTACGTCTTCACGCCTTTCTTCTAGATCCCACACTGGATATTTTTGTACTCTTCAGGCATCGCAAATGGGTAGACAGGATTATTTTGGAGGTTCGTTTCAAGGCAACCCTGATGGTCACATTCCCATGGCTCAGCAATTTAATCGATCAGCGGAGCGCCGGCACCTGGGTGAGCTACCGTCTGCGGTAGAGGAGGTGGCGGTGGTTGAGACTCCGAGTCTGCGATGTATTCAACATCTTCATGGTAGGGAAATGCCTACAAGTCTTCAGCTGAATCTTTGTTAGCGTTGAAATCACGACGCTGAGCCTGTTCGACGTGTTGGGGCAGGCTACAAATAGTCAGATTCATCTGGGACACAACTTGAAGGTGTTCAGGATGGTGTAATTTGATATGTTTAAGTCGCCAGCTGTCTGAGGTGAACTGTTTTGGCATGACAATTCAGGGCAACGGAAAGGGGTATTCACTGGCATTGTCGACAACACGCGAGGAGCGGAGTATTCAATTTAGAAAAGGACAAAGGTTGGTGCTAGGCCTCAGCAGCCTGGTGTGTAAGCTCACAATACTGACTGCTAACGTGTTGAGCATGAACACCATCACAAGGAGGTTCCTTACACGCCAGGCGTTTCAAAAATGCTGCCTTCGCTTTCTCCCACAATACTATGAATATAATAAAACCAATACAAAACTCATGGATTAAATACACTCTGAGCAATCCAAAAACCTCACGACGAGTCTAATGATCAATGCCTGAGATAAATACATTTGAACAAACGAACCGAACAAGGCAAGAACCCTACCCTGACCCGAACACCACAACCATCAACTTCTTTGGAATGTGAGGACTTGTTCACTTATCGCCTACTAAGCTATCCGGGAGCGACTCATTTAGAGGGGCATCAGGGAGAGGGACATCAGAGAGACTGTTGCCACCTGCTGATTCACCGAGCAGCTGCTGATCCACATCCACATACAAGGTATTTCCGGCTGCCTCAGCTTCTTGGGGAGCTGGCACCACCGGGAGTGATTTTTGCGGCGCCACCAGCCCCAAATGCTCGTGCCCACTCAGGGGATGAGTCTCCGGAGCTCGTGGTAGTGGGTGAGGCTCCGGGGTTCGTGGCCATGCGGCAGGCGCCGGAGGTTGTGGCCGTGGGGCATCCTCCCGCATCTCCTGGCCTTGCTCAGGTAGCACGATTGGCTGACGGTCTTTCATGGAATCTACATCATCAGCCGATGTATTGACCATCTATCCCTGGCCAATCGTCCGAGGTTCTTCGCCATCATCCTCATCCTTATCCTCCTCCTCATCCTTATCCTCCTCCTCATCCTTATCCTCCTCCTCATCCTCATCCTCCTCCTCATCCTTATCCTCCTCCTCATCCTTATCCTCCTCCTCATCCTTATCCTTCTCCTCATCCACATCCTCCTCCTCATCGTCTTTCTCCTCTTCATCTTCCTCCTCTTCATCATCACCGTCCCTTTCAAATCCACATCGCCGTCTAAATCAATGCCATCTGGTGCGTCCACATCCTCCTCCATGCGCATATCCACATCAGGATCATGTTCTGAGTCATATTCGCCGTCCGACTCGGTAGAGTCGGTTTCATCATCGAAGATATTGACACAGCGGGCGATGCTTCCGTGTCTAGATATTCCTGCTCTAGTTAGCCCTCTTTGTCCGAGTCTCCCTCATACATTTCCTACTGCAACTGCAGAGCAACGGCATGAGAGATATCATCTCCCCCTGGGGATTGTTTTACAACACCATTCCCTTTACCATTTCCCTTCCCTATCCCTTCCTCTATTGCATTCCCCTTCCCCTTCAACTTCTCTCTCTCTTACCCCTTCCCATCGTTTGTTCCCATCTCTTTCCCGGTCCCATTCTCACTGGCCTGCATGTGCTCCTCACCCTCGCCATTGTCATTGTCATTGCCATCGCTATGACGGCTCAATCCCGCGCTTGGCAGTCTGGGATCGGCCCAGTTGTCATCATCATCATCCACGTCGATTATCATAACCCAATTCAGTGGTCTAATGGCCCGGAAGTCGCCTGCCTTGTACTGCCGGCAGCGTGGTTGCTCAATCTTTGCTTTGCGATCCTCACTACTGTACCAAGAGAAACGCTCACCGGTGAGTTTAACCTTCCCGGAGCTGGGTGCCTGCAGGTTGGAGTGATCCACTTGATCCTCGAACGCACAGGGGTTGTCGCACCTGCAATTGTTCATTTGGTCACAGGTATTGTCAAACATTTGCCCCATATATGAGCGGAAAGCTGCCCACCACTCCCGAAAAGGTGATCTCCTGCTCCTGCGGTGCGGCCAGAATAGCTGGAATCGTGAAACGTGGGGAGTTGCGACTGGATCAAAATAGAATATATCATAAATACGGTCCAGTGCGGTCTGATGCTTGACGTCGCAAACATTGTATATCCATATGGGTCTACGGATGTGTTCCGCGATGAATCCCTTTATACGGGCCCAATCGAACGACAGGTGTCAATTTATTACCGATGTCGTCATTTTCGCCCTAGCTGTTGCCCTCCCCTTTCCTTTGTGGCTTCCTTTTGGTGCCATCGCTGCGAGTTGAAAAGGAATCCACATCCGAGGCATTAGCATTATGATGCAGTTGCATGTAGCAGAAGGGAGCCCAGAGAGAATGTACAAAGTGGTGTAGGTTATTGGGTGTGTTTTGGAACGAGAGGCATTGTGTTGTGCAAGTCAGGTGATGTCGAGAGAGTAGAGGATGCTGGCGGTGCGTTTAATATGGGATAAAAAGAGAATGGAGGTTTAGGCAGGAAGAAGGGATATATATACTCGAGTTCCTGCAATTTGATTCATATCCTGCGTTTTGTTGGTTAATGAACACAAAACTGCCCAGTCTTGATCATACACAACCAACAGGCACTTCATGAATGAGGAGCCTCGAGACAAGATTTAGTACTCACGGTGAGAACAGTGTGCGATGCCGGGCGGTGCTTTGGCATCTCATGCCACTGTTACCGCTCAGACGTCGTGAATCTCTGAGCAAACTAACTAGTTCTCAAGTTGTCTCAACTGTGCAACCATCCAACACAGCTACCAACACCTACTGTGGGAAGAAGCACACGCAACTGATGTCATAGGATAAAGAATACGTCATTGTTCGTGTTGCGATGCTTTTAGCTCTGCCAGAGGAGGATTTCCACCAGGAAGCTGAAGATATACACAATCGATGGTTCGAAGTATTGTGCCAAGAACGAGTGCAATACTATGATACCCGTGGCAAGAAAGCATAAACACCTTTCAAGTGGTGCCAATAGTCCTTCAGACTTTGGTGTAACAGTGAATATCAAAGCTGAGTTTAATCTGATGGCAGTTAACCCCAGAATTGAATGCTTTTGAAGTGATCTCAGAACCGAGTATGGTCAGGGTTTAGAGTCTGGTACAGTTTTCACCGTGCTTCACTTTTTGCCGAAACCCTCCCTGGTCGCTCAAGTAGGAGTCTACATCACCTCCCGTGGCATATGAATGCACAGGCAATTATTCGTACAGTCTTAACATCAAACATCTATATTGGACTATGCCGTCCGAAATCCATCAACCTGACACAACTCCGTTCATACGAAATGTTCGAAGTATTGCTAATCGTGAGAATTAACATCAGCTTGCGCCTGCGGGGAATGCTCAACTTCCGCCTACTAAGAGACACGTTTTCATACCGGCTGGCGAGAGGGATTCCTCTCAAGGCAGGAGTTCCATATCCTTGACAATGGAAGGTCATGACTCCACCCCCGCATCTTCCCTGAACAATCCTCTCATTGCAGATATCGCTCAGCGCGTGACTTCCACCCCCCCTGCTGCACATCGACCATCGATACATACTCCAACAGCAACACCAGGTAGAAGCAGTCGTAGCACACCAGCACCCGGAGGAACCGCAACACATCGCCTTGTATCCAGCCATGCATCCGGCTTTGCTATCACTCCCACTCCTCTGAGCGGTCTTGAAATCCTGCCTACCCCCATCCCTGATCCAGAAGCCCGCGCAGTCATTGCAAATCCACTCACAATGCGTGCTAGCACAAAGTTTCAGGGACAGAGGCAGTGGCAATTGCAACCGTGGGCGATGTCTACACCGCGATCAATGGTCCCTGGCAGTTACAGCATCCATCGATTTGGTCACTCAGACATGACACTGCGTGTGTTTGCAATGGGCAGACTCCTGGAGCTCTACATGTGGAACAGACGGCAGTTTATGAGTGCAGCCGACTTGGAGACATTAAGCTATGCATTGCGACGGATTTTGAAAAGCATCCGCGGAAGCCCCACACTGGCAGACAATTGAGACGTACTGGAACACCGCTATACAGCAAAATGACATTTGGTCCATAGCATTCATGGCGCGCACAAACGAGATCTTGAAAGAGGTCTGCTCAAGGAACAGCCCATATTGGATATTACATACTCAAACCTGTACCAGGTTCGATCACCAGTCGATAAGGTTAGATCCCATCTTATTCCATCCACAAGGGACGACTCATGAGAAGTTTATGATCTCCACCGCTTTCAATCCGCCACAGAGCGTTTGGAATCCCTTGATTCCCTTCTGGCAGACAATAAGTATCTTTTTCCTGTAGCAGAGGGTGTGGAAGGTGGTGTATGTGGCACGAATCCAACGCAGATATTGTTGAAAGCTGCTATTGAATGGCCAGCGTCCACTTTACTTCCTGCCAGAAGCAATCCCGCGGTTTATCTACATCAAATTCTATCATCAGGCAAATATCCGCAGTAAGTATGCTGATGGATTCTATAATTCCATGATTAACGACAAGGATGGTCATATATAGTGTTAGGAATGGTTCCGGACCGTCACATCCGGTCCGGGTCCGGGTCCAAATTGAACCGCTGCCACATTGGCATTTTGGGTTGTCAATGAACCTGAACCGTCAACTCGGGTACGGTTTGATGGTAAACTCCCAACCCATCTTCGTTGGGCGGGTTGACAGAGGGTCGCCCAGCAGGTCCATCCAGAGATTCGATCAAGCCAGTTGTTTTTGCAGTATGTTAATAGTATCATGTCAAAATCGTGTTTTCAACAACCAAGGATATGTTTTTGCATGCTTTGAAGCTTGCAATATCAAGTATTTTGAAATCGATGTTTTACCTTTGATAGATTGTATTGTTGCCTTTCAGGGTGGTCAATAATTCCGTTATGAACGCAAAGATTCGCTGAATGCCTTGATTACCAAACATGCAACAACTAAAACTGTTGATGCTCCATTGACGCTCAGTTTCAGGATGCGACAGGGAGCATGTCGCTGTGGTTCTTCCCAGTAAAGGCTGCCAATATCAGTTAAATGGATGTCTGCAACAAATCGGAACATAAATTATCCAACATGCCAAGCGAAAAATTGTTGACGCTCCATTGACGCTCATTCCCAGAATGCGGCGAGGACAATGTTGGTGTCTCTTTCACCTATAGAAGCTGCCAATACATTGGTTACGTATAAGAGCGACTGAATTACATTTTTCTTACAGTACTTACAAAATCAAAAATCCTTGACGCTCCGTGGACGCTGATTCTCAGGATGGGGCGGTGACCGTGTTGCCATCTCTTTTGCCTATGAGAGCTGCCAATTCATGGGTTATGCATAAGAGCGACCAAATCACAGTTTTATTACCAGACTTACATAACCACAAATCGTTGACGCTCCGTTGACGCTCATTCTGAGAATGGGGTAATCACCTTGTTGCTGTCTGTTTTGCCTATAAAAGCGGCCAATACATCGGTTATGCATAAGAACGACAAAATCACTGTAATTACTTGACTTACAAAACTACAAATCGTTGAGGCTCCGTTGACGCTCATTTTCTGGATGCGACAGGGAGCATGTCACTGTTGTTTTCCCCAGTAAAGGCTGCCAATATCAGTTAAATGGATGTCTGCAACCAATCAGAACTGAAATTACACAAGATGCGAAGCTAAAAATCATTGACGCTCCGTTGACGCTCATTTTGATGTATTGTCCATTCAACATCTGCTGCCATCGATAATAGTTTCCATCATGATTTGAACTTATTGATAGTCTTTCTCACAGATTGAGACTTGGCTCTGTGGCAAAGCCAAGCGCAGTAACATTTTTGCACTGTTCGCTCTCACATGACTACAATTAAGGCATCTTGCCAAACGCTTCATTGCGCCTGCTTTCCATCCGTATAATAACCGGTATTCACAAGCTACTGTGCACTATTTGCCCATAATATATCTCTATCTAACACTCTCAGTCAAGATACCTAAAGAAGCTGGTGAAACATTGTCGCATTATGTCCTACTTTCTCTTCACTCCCTAAATCCTCCTTGTTTCGATTGCATTGACCATCATCAATACCGTTTCAGCCTGTCTCTTTGACTTCTGTGTCAGCCGAATCAATCCGGGAACATTTCGAGCGGTGCTGACATCCCGCTGCTCTGGGCATTCCGGATCCTTGATCTTGTTGTCTCGCTCTATATCAGATTCAACGTCCGCTGCGCAATCGTCCTTGCTGTTATTTGGATTATCCAAGTCCCCATTCCAGATAATCCAATCTTCAGAGTCCGAAATGCTTTCAGATGCGCTATACTCATCACGTTCGACTGGGTGATGGTTGATTCTTCAGATTTAGTGGACATTCAATATTTGAGTTCGTCCTCCAGGGAGGTTCTTTCCAGACAATGGTGGTGGCAAAGGAGATCTCTCTGCAAATTTGAATGCAGCCGCACCATAATGTTCAAAGAGTGACCACGATGCATTGACGATGTCTTCTGTGTCCGAAATGTATCCCACCGCAGCCATCTGCTTGTTTTGAGCGCGAGATTCCTTCTGGGTAGCAGGTAGGTTTTGGCTGCCCTGCCAAATCTGCAAAATGTCGTGAACCTTGGCCATTCTGTGCAATTACCTCGCCTCCGCCTCTTTCTTCATTTCCGAGTCGTTTTCTGTTTTTGTTGTATCCAATAACGGGTCAGCGCCAGTCAAAATCCCGTTATTGGTGCGAGCAAACTCCCTTGCAATGACATTTTCGCGAAGGGTCTCGCCGGTGGTTTTTGACTGCCACCAGCCGATAACATCTCGGCCACGGGAAAAACTGGCCTCCACTCTGACACCATCTGGTATGATAGTGAATATGTCGCGCGCCACATTGGACAGATCAGTGTACTTTGAGTGCGTTTCCTCCTGTTGATACAACTAGTCAGTTATATCCGGCAACTAAAATCCACTGCTAATCTCCATTGGGTTGGAGTGGTAATCATTGAGATTTGGATTAATTTAGCCCCAGTTCATTGGTGCTTCAGGCGGCGAATTCAAATATAGCCTGGCGGCGGACAATAGAGGTGCTGGGCAATGGCTTCATCCGGGTGTCGTCTCAGCCACATTGTTAGGTGTTAAGTATTCAACATCATTGCTGGACAAATCGTATGGATCAAATGATGATTGACAGGATTTTAAAGCCATTGCAGACTGGATGAGATTGCTACTCGGAAAGCTTTCGTGCTTGTTGACAGACACACATTGATGTTTGGCACAGTATCCATTCTCCACACATGTCAGAAAGGCATCTTTGTATTGGGTAGTATAGGATATCTCGTCCTCAGGATCAATATCCATTCCCTTGTCGCACTGTGTAAAGGATCGCTACTTCAGAAAAGGATCGAAGATATGTGCACAAATGAGAAGCATGCCAGTTGGTGGAGTTACTTCAGCGTAGTAGTTGGACAGCTTCTCTCGAGCTAACTTCACAGCAAAGGACAAGTCTTCCTTCTATGGAGTCTTCTTCTTAGCCAAAGCTCGCATCAGGCTGTCCATGTGATCAAACATGTCTTTGTACACTGTGATAATGTGAGGCAATGTGACGGTATGCATCTTCGACATCCAAAGGCTGCAAAATCAAAATTGCATCAATACTTCCATGACATACTTCACAATGGTCCATTGATCTTGAGTCGTGAAAAGTGACCGGTATTCAGTGTATTTTGGATCATGGAGCCACTCGCATGTGAATTCCTGTGATCGGTAGGCGCACTCCAGCAACTCCAGTGTTGGGTTCCAACGTATCTTCACATCCATAATCGGTAGTTCCGTGATGCAAACTTTGGTTTTTTGGCAGTCGATGCACTTGTTTCGACGACCAGGTGTCAGTGTAATCAATACCGCAAGCATTCCCTGCTATATGCAGGTCAATTTCAGGACTTTCAAAATATCATGAATTACGTACTTTGTCAATTATCTTTGCTAAACCTGGTTTCATGGCCGACACCTTATTGATTCTAGGGTTGCCCTCCTTTCAAAATCCTTGACACTTCCCAATATTTATGCTTTCATTCTCTCCAAATTGCTGATCGCGCTCATGGGCGTCCCAAGAATTGATGCAGCCTTTTACATGGAGACTGCTTACAAATGCACCCAAAGCAAGCTGTATGACGTGCGCCATGCATGGTATGTGGTTCTTCAAAGCAGGCCACTGGAGTGCAGATGTCTCAAGTGTTGATTGCAGCTCGCGTGTCATCGAGTAATTTGACCAAGCATTATTAGCCGTAATACCAAGCAAAGGGCCATTGGTAAGCTTACAACGATCAAGCATGTTTTTCAAATAGACGGCTAGCCTAGCTCCAGTATATTGGCCCTTGACCTATCATCCTTAATTAGCTTTCATAATGGGGAAAGAACAGGTTATCAACCTCATCGAATGCGAGTTGAACTTCACACAATGACCAATTTCGATCCATATACTGAGCAATGTCCGATGTTATGGCGAGTTTGTTCGGTCATGTCCATCTGTGCAGGGCTGAACTAACTTTATTTCATAACGGCAATTGTTTCTTAATTGCATCCAAGGTCAGTGCATATTCCCTCCAGCAAATGTTGGTAATGGTCGGAGCGGACAACAGCACTAGGTCAGCGCGTAATGCCTTATTTGACTGTCGTAGCTCTAGATTTGATAAAGCTTTCCATGGAATGTGAACCGAGAGAAATCCTAACATCGGGTCGCGATTCCACCTGTCTTGGTGAAATTCAGAAGTTTCAAAGTCTTTACCTGCCATTTTGGAACATTTTGTGTGTCATTTCGGTCGATATGGATCCACCTGGAAGTCAAATATGATCTTCCTCTGCGAACTTACTATTGTGATTCCTCGACTTCATTGCCTGGTCAGGATTGGCAAAGCTGTTTCATCAACCACCGAACTTGTCAATTCAGTCACCTCTGACTGTGTTAATTCTTCTCACTTTGCGATGTGAGCTTTTGCCAGTAAGTGTTTCACCATTGAGTTGGTCCCATGCTCTGATGGATGGCTAAGAACTTAAGGCCAAACGATACATATGATGTCAGGGCTGCCGATCTCCCCAATTCCGCAGTGTAAATAGAATAGCCACGACAGCGCATGTCTAGAATCATTCCAAGCAATTGGCCGCTTCGAGCCGACATTGATTGAAGCCCACCAAGCATCAAAGACAATTTGGAAAGTAAGGTCGCCCAAATCACGAATAAATACACATTCATTGTTAGAAGAGATCATAACCTCGAACAATGAGGAGTTCAAAGATTTTGGATCAGACATGGCGGTAAGAATTTGAATGCTGGGTAATCTGACTTCAAAGACAGCGGAAAGTAATCATAAAGTAATGCAGACTGCGGGTTGTTCAATATTGAGTCCACAGCTACAAGCAAAAAAATCAGATCTGTGAGACCATGCATGCATATTTGTGAAGTTGACTACAAGGACATATTGAAGAGACTGACTGTGTAAGACCAAATTCAGTAACAATGCGATGCAGTTCATTGCTGTGTAGCTCACTGAGCCCCCACAATAATTGTGGACGCTCGGTGGGCGCTCAATTGTAGGACGTGGATCCGATATCGTCACTAGCATTTTTGCCCGTAAGAGCAGCTGATAAGTTGATAATGAGATAACGTCGTTCCATATCCCGCAGATTATCCAAGATGCATGACTGCACATCGTTGACGCTCCGTTGACGCTCGTTTTCAGGAACTGGTTGCATTATCGTCAGTAGTATTTTAGCCCACAAAGGCGGCTGATGCATGGATTATGGGTCAAGGGCAATGCACAGCGGTTTGACTGTTCATAATGCAAGACCAAAAATTGTTGACGCTACGTTGAGGCCCTTTTCTAGGAGGTGGTAGCGATTTCGTAACTAGCAATTTTGCCAATAAAGCAGCCGATGAGTTGATTATGGGTTAACGCCATTCCGTAGCCCTTTTGCTGTCTAGGATGCAAGACAAAACATCATTGACGCTCCGTTGACGCTCATCGTTAGGAGATTGTAGCTTTATCGTCAGTAGTATTTTAGCCCATAACGGCGGCCGACACATTGATTAAGGGTCACGGGCAATGCACAGCGCTTTGACTGTTTATGATGCAAGACCAAAAATTGTTGACCCTCCGTTGACGCTCATTTTTAGGAGGTTGTAGCGATATCATAACTAGCGTTTTTGCCAATAAAGGCAGCCAATGAGTTGAATAAAGGTCAACGCCATTCCATAGCCCATAGATTGTCTAAGATGCAAGACGCAAAATCATTGACGCTCCATTGACGCTCAGTTCTAGGAGGTGGTAGTGTTATCATCACTAGCATTTTGGCCCATAAAGGCAGCTGATAAATTGAATATGGGTTAATGCCGGTGCAAAGTGCTCTGAGTGTCCATGATGCAAGACTAAAAATCGTTGACGCTCTGTTGACGGTCATTTGTAGGAGGTGGTAGTGATATCGTCCCTAGCACTTTTGCCCATAGAGGCGGCCGGGACTATGAATACGGGTTGACGGGGTTGCATAGCGCTTCGATTATCCATGGTGCATTGCCAAAAATTGTTGACACTCCGTTGACGCTCATTTTTAGGTGGTAGCGAAATTTTCAGAAGCATTTTTGTCAACAAAGGCGGCCAATGGATTGATTATGATTCAACGCTGATGCACAGCGCTTTGGGTGTCCAGGATGCAAGACCAAAAATCGTTGATGCTCCGTTGACGCTCATTTTTAGAAGGTGGTGGCGATATCATGGCTGCCATTTTTACACATAACAGCGGCCAACACTTCCATTGTAGCATAATGTAGTCACAAAGCTGTTTGATTATCCAAGATGCAACAACAAAAATCGTTGACGCTCCGTTGACGCTCATTCTGAAGAGATAGTAGCGATGATGATGCTAGCATTTTTGGCCTTAAAGGCGGTCAATACTTTGATTATGTGTCACAGTGACCATGTCTTTTGTTTAATTTTCAGACTCAAAAGACCATAAATTGTTGATGTATTGTTGACACTCATTTCCAGGATGGTTAAACGATTATGTCACATGCCTTTTCACCTATTCAGACCGCCAATCCAATCACATTGGAAGGATGTGGCTATGCAGCCATTTGTTTGCCAAAACTGTGAGATCAAAAATAGTTGACGCTCCGTTGACGCTCAACCTAAGGATATACTAACAGTCAGTGGATGCTCAACAATTGAATGTAAAAATCAATATAGTTGATATTGGCAGCCAATGAATCATTTCTATGTATAAACATTTGAATCCAAAACCTTCCAAGCCTCTCAATTTCTGATCCACCACTAGACACATTATCTGAGTGATAAATGATGTTGGCCTATCACGTTCCAGCGCTTTCGGCCTGCAATTAACCGCATATATATCGGTTCTACACTGGTTTTGGATATTTTCACCCCGACTTCCTCACCTTTGATCATCCAGCTCAGTTTCCATGATTTCCATGACCTAAAATAAGCAATTTTCGAAATCTGGACCATGTGCACCAGGTCTGTGCAGAGAGTTATGAAGATGGATGCATGATTGTATGCACCATGACGGTCATCATTGATTCAGCTTCGCATCGCACTTTGACCGCTGCATCTATGACTCGTATGACATCACTGACATATATGTTCCTAGTGTGTTGCGTCTCTAATTTGGTTATAATTGTCTGACTTACCAGTAACGGGCATGATGAGATCAAGTTCATTGGTCGTCAGTCAACGAGATTTGAAGTCTATAGCATTGGCATGGCTTTCCTGACCCTTGCACATGCATAGACAAATTATCATGTCTCACAATTTGGTCACTGAAATCAAGTAAAAGCTGACACATAGCAAAATGGGTACAGGTATTACATTTAAAATTGATATATCATCAGAAATACCAATTTGCCTGTTCATTCCTCCGGCAGCACAGGAGCTGTCACCATGCATTCGTCGGACTCCGAATTCTATATGGTGATCAGGTTGGGACGCGATATGCAGGGGTTAAAGGTTACGGGTTCAACATGGTTCGATTTCTGAATCGGAGAAGAATCGGGCATTGCGGCGGGTGGGAGGGCCAGAATAGGTTCGAGTGTCTGTGGGTTCCGCGAACCTAGCCTGATATGACAACTCGCCGGTCGAGATGTCACTTGCGGCATTCACAATCCCCTGGCGACTCTATCAAGTATCTCCATATGCTCACCAAATCTCGTTGGCGCTGGTGACGCCGCATTATGCACCTTTTGAGATTGAACGACAGCTGGAACCTTCCATTTGGTCGTCCCGTACTTCTTATCCCTCTCACATAAGTAGTCGGCCGCGTCTCCCCAGCCAGGTTGCGTCAATTCATCAAGCGTGATCTGCTTCTGCCGAAAACGCTGCATGCGATACTGTACCGTTTTGGAGATTGTGCCCATCACCCAGCTGGGTTCGTCATCTTCGCTAAGCTTGCCCCCCACAGAATCTTCTTCCTCATCATCCTGGTCTTCCCCATTCTCCTCATCGTCGGAACTTGCAAGCTCGCTCAGACTATCACCGATGGCATTCAACATCTCCTCAAATGTTGTTTCAGACTTGGTGGTTGTCAATCCCGCCTATTCAGCATTTCTCATATCATCCTGCACCTGTTCAATTGCTGTCTCTGAATCTTCAACTCGCTGCCTTGCCACAGGCGTCTCTCTTTCCACATAATCCTCGATCCATTTCTGCTTCCGTTCTTTCCATAAGAAGTGAGTTTCTCGTCGTTTCCCAGCCGCAAGCATCTCTTTGGATCGGAAGCTGCGCTACACTCCCATGGCTCACACCCGTTCTGCTTCCAAGGTGCTCTTGCCTTCATTCGCTTGATGACATCGTCGCATTGAGCGCTTTGTAGATTTGCCGTATTTGCCTGCCGATAGTGGCGAAAGGTTATTTTTCAGAGCATTAACCATTGTATTTTGTGTTGACTTTGTTGATGGACGAAATGTTGGATGTTGCAAGATATGGACCACATAGAGGCAAGCTGAGTGTTTTATGTGAAGGTTGGTACACTTAATCGATTTGAACAAAGCAAAATGTGCATTTTGACCGTCACTACATTGGAAATAGCAATGCTAACTGTACATCATGACATGATGTTTAGCATCTGTTGCATGTAGGATCCCAGCAATTTCTTGAGACAAACATCAGCAGAGGACCTCTCCGTCAAAGAATGTACCGTATATATGTCACAAACACGAGATTTCAGCTGTCATTCACCACCAGTTACCCTTGTAAACAAACAAACAACATCATACCGACTTGGTGCAAAATGCAGGACTGTTGGCAACCCATGCAACGCGCAGCTATGTGTAACAGGATTGAACTTGTGCAGAATGAGCAAGTTGGCTGTTACCCATGCCATTTTGACTTGAAGCTAACTATACATTCCTCAGGACTTCCCACTTCTTTACGTTATCTTCTTCCTCAGGACTTCCCACTTCGTTTCATTATCATAATCTTTTCATCTTGACAGCAGTGAATCATGGCCCCACGTGCACCGCAGCAAGGTGAGAGTGGAACAGAATCGAGCAGCACAACGGCTGTTTCATCCGATACGCAACCCGCTGAGACCCAACTACAACGCCGACACCACTTAGCTCACCGCGATGCTGCAAATGCAGCCACCAAAAATCTGACACTGCACGCACAGTTTAAAATTGTCCGTAAAACCACGATCAGGAAGAATAAGAAACAGCATGCGATTGGATGTAAGTGTAGTCGTGTCGAGGTACACGGCCGTCAATAATTGATATCACATTCAGCTGGAGAACGTGAAGAGCTGCGTGACCAGTTTATAGCAGCTTGTAACGGGAACCCTCCGTGGTCGACCAAGGCATTTCTCCGCACAGTGCGCAAAATCGAACATCGTGATGTCGTCCGCTCCGGGATTTTCACGGATGAATTTAGTGATAAGAATCTGCGAGAGTGGACCAACCAGGCTTTGTCCACCTTACAGGATGCTACGGAAATGTATATGGTGGAGGTAATAGCCGAATCCAATCTGTAGATGCAGCAACTAATTTCTTGTAGGTATTCAACATGTCTGCAACTAACGCAAGGCAAGGAGGTCGGGTACAGCTGGAACAGCCTGACATGCGCCTGGCCTTGAATATGGCCAAAACGGCCAAAGGAGGGTTTTCGCACGCCGCAATAGAGGAACTGCAATTCTAAATCAAGAACCGTAGGGCGGGAGTCCGAGAAGAGAAAAAGCGGGGAGTATAGTTTCCTGGGCATAACAATGTGAAGGCTGGGATGGAAAGACACCCGGCTATGCTTTGGGAAAATCCGACGGATGGCTGCCTTCCTTGCCAAAATGGCAGAGCATAGAATCCCCGAACAGGCTGGAGATGCAAAGGCATGAGTGCACCTCCACCAGAGCATCTCAGACTGCCGACCCCAGATCCGACGCCACATCCACCCAAAACACCACCTGTTCCACCCGGTAATAATGAGGCAGGGCGCCTATCTGAAATCGAAGGTGTGCCACCTGGATATGTGTATATACATACTCCTCTTCCCAGTGTTCAATTTTTAAATCTTGATGCATATGCCACAGATCACAAGCGTGACAATGATTTCAATCCAGATTTGCTGACTGATGATGGAACATCCACTGGTTAGTACACTATCTGCTGCATGGTAATGCAGCTGACATCCATTTTGCAGACAACAGCAGCCTATTGAGCAAACCTGACAGTGAAGCTGAGCATTGATCAAATGGAACAGGATTTTTGAGTGTATTATTATCTACAATTAGCGGACACTTTAAAGTATATTTGAAAGAATATATTTATATGTATTATTAAAGAACAATGTAGTGATGAAGGAGAAAGTACATGAAGACGGTACAAAGGCTGCCAAAACACCATCAATGATATATTAGGTCAAATTAATTGATAACATACTGTGGATATGCCCATGGCAAAATGAGCATCAATGGAGTGTAAATGATTTGTCTTCTAGCATCATTGGTAATCTGAGTGGCGAGCGGTTGCGCCCATTCTTAAATGTGGTATTGGCTAGCTGTTAGGCAAAAGAGAGAGCCACAGGCTCCCTGCCGCATTCTGAATCTGAGCGTCAACGGAGCGTCAACGATTCGTGATCCTGTAAGTAGGGTAATTCAGATGCTATTTGGTCGTTACAATGCATAATCATAGTATTCGCCGCCTTTATTGGGAAAAGGGATAGAGGCATGTTCCCTGCCCCATCATGAAGATGGGCATCAATGGAGTGTCAACGATTGTTGGCCTTTCATCATGGGTAATCAAAGCCCGATGCCTCAGTTATTGTGTATATACCATGTTCTGACAGTTTTTCTGGGATGAAACATTCATGAACTCTTCGTTGCATCATTGTAAATGAAATTAGTTGTTTCTGTCCAGCAGGCTGTTGTGGGAATGTCGCTTCCTTATCTGCCTAGAGAGGCTGCTAATTCCTCTGTAATAGAGGTTTGCAGTCATGCGCCACTTAGATTGCCCAACCTGCACAACCTTGAATGGTTGACACTCGTTTTCAAGATGGGGCAGCGAGCGTGTCGCTTTTGCTTTCGCCTATAAAGGAGGCCAATACCTCAGTTATGATTCTCTGCAACCAATGCCCGCTCTGATCACTCAGGATGCAAGACCTAAGATCGTTGACGCTCTGTTGACACTCATTTCCAGGATGGGTCTGGGAGTGTTTGTCTACATCTATTGATCACAAAGGTGGCCAGTACATCCAAAAAGAACAACAACATACCATCGTTGATATTTTATGATCAACAGTAGGATAACTGAATGCGACCATAAATTGAACAACCCCGAAATGCAAAACCGGAGATTGGACCCGACGGGTCCAGCCAAACCTGGCGAAACCTGCAGGTTGACGGGTAAGGGGCCATGGAAGGACCGCCAAGAAGCAGGGGGTCGGGTTTTTGAATGGTTCTGGAACCGAACTGAACTGTTTGTCTGGTTCAAACCCAAACCGCTGGTGGGTTACCCGGACCCATTGCTAACACTCGTCATAAACCCTCACCGCTGATCAGGTTCACCTGCAACGCATTGCGCCATGCTCTGCTGGAGTGGCAAAAGAACAAAGGTGTTCATCCAAAAGCTTCCAAGTCAAAGCTGAAAGCGGACAGACCTGATCGCTCGAACTACTTCAATTACAATACTGACGGTGGTAAGAAAGCATCCTGCTGTGCTGCAACGAGTCGCAATTTGATAACCTCGCCTGGCGTTGCAGACACATATACATTCCTGATGAATACCTGTTACTCACTACCGGAGAGCTACCAACAGAGAGTGTATAAACTCACTCTTGCTACAATCAAGCTTCAGATCTAACAGGCGGAGAACCCAACGCTTGCCATGGTCATCAGTGTGGAAGCAGTGCGTGTTGACAATGCTATTCTTCATGACTATTTGACCTCTGAAGTGGCGCTTGAGGTGCCTGAGATCGGAAGCACAGACCCAAACATCCACATAGACACCAATTGCACGGATGATGAACTGCATTTTGGGATGCCAGGGGGCCGCGGGGATTACACAGATGAAGGTGATGGGAGCGACAAGTGCAATGCCATCCCCACCACCAGCCAGTGGTGACCGCCCGCGACTGAACTCGACGGGTTGCCTTGGGAACCAGTGATGTCAACAGGTATGAGGGTGAGGATGGCAACGATGCGGATGTGGATGTTGATGAGGAGGAAGAAGCATCGCAAGGCGATGATGGATCAACACAGACTGTGGAAGACTGAGGGCACGGTAGGAGTGACCTTTGAACCAGCGATGTCACCAAGAATGAGTGCGAGGATGGCAACGTTGCGGATAGGGATGAGGAGGAAGAAGCATCGCAAGCCGATGAAGGAGCAGAATGTGGAGGACTGAGGGCATAGTACTAGAGAGTGTGAAGATTGGACAGTATATTTCAGACATGTAAAATACGATAATGGCGAAGCAAATGCAATGGCAAGCGATGTATCTGGACCGAAGACTGTTGTGCAAAAAGTGACAAAATCTCAAAGCTAAACATAAATGAGAGTGCGGCACGTGGCTATCAGCCGAAGAAAGGCATACACATCGCCAGGCATTATGTAAATGGCTACAGCATAATTGCAGCCCTGGCGAAGAGTATAACACACGTGTCGTTCTGATGGTGCGTATACGTCAACACGTTCTGGGCGCAGAGTCGACAAGGCGAGTATGCAACGCGACCCGTCGCCTGGTCGACTTGAAGCGTGTAATTCTCTGTCAGAGGGTACGAGGTTCCGTCCGGAACCCCCGGGTGTTTCTGATGGAAACTATGGTTCTTGCTGATGCCAGGAGGGCATTATGGCCGACTTTCAGAGTAGCTAGGATCTCTGATGACCAGTACAGAAGCAACTAGGATCACTGATGACTGGAACAGGAGAACAATAGGAGTGATTTTGATGAGTGTGGGAACACATCGGAGTGCCGGAAAGAACTTTGCGTGCACCTCGGAGTGGCACCATGCCAATGCGGATATCACAAAGACCCTGTGAGGGATGACTGTCTTGTTATAGATATTTATTCGGAGGACTGCAGGTGTTGTCTCAGAGTCTCTCGATGTCAACATGCAGTCGATTTCCCTCAACAGCAAATATGATGCATGGATTATAGTTCATTACCACTTCTGAATCATACTAGCTACCATCTTCTTCAAAATTGTATTTGTTGCCTTGCTACATTAAGGAACTAAACACAAAGGCAACTGATTGAATCATATATGCAGGTACACGGAAATAATATCCTGACTAAGGAGTCAAATGATATCAGCCAAACATGGTGTCAATGTGGTCCAAGACTTCTCCCATGTTATCAGGGCCGACGAGAGCAGGAACACACAATTCATCAACAACACATAGAAGCTGCAGGTGCTCCCTGCGTTTGCTGGTTATATGTACCTGGTGAGTGGTGGAAATGGAATTTCAATGTTATTTGGCTCGATTTGTGATATCTAACAACAGTGTAAGGAGATGTTAGCTAGCTGTGAATATAAATCGTGGTTTGAAATGCAATATCATATATTCAAATGACAAAGGGTAGCAACCACCACGAAAAGAGGAGTCCCAGATGGAGAGTGCTGGGTGACAAAGAGAAGCGCCAGATGGGACATGCTGTGTGGAGAAGAGGAGCTCACAGAAGGTGCCGGAGGAGTGCAGAATGAACAAGATGAGTTCAAATTCCGGGCTGTGGAGTGCCAGCAGGGATTGAGGAGCACTGAAACTAGCGGCGGAGCACTATGAGGGGGTCAGGTGTGAGGGGTAAAATAGAGAAGCACCAATCTACGAAGAGGAGCACCGATTGAGATTTAGCAGTGCTCTCCCTGTGGAGGAAAGCCGCAATGGGGGGAGTGGGTGGAAGGAATGCAGAATGCAATATAGGAGCGATGATTTAGATCGAAGAGCACTGGTGGGAATTGCGGTACTCCCATCCTAGACTGAGGTGCGTGAAAATGGGAGTATACAGTGCGGAATGGAATAGAAGATCGCCAATCCAGACAGAGAGGATTAAGGAGTGCCTATCCCAGCAGAGGAGCGCCGAAAGAGGAGAAATTGTCTACAGAATGGTATAGAAGAGAGTGAATCTCAGCTGAAGAGTGCCGACACGGATGGAGGAGCGCCTGTCATAGCATAGTTGCGCTGCAGGTGGGGGGGTTCGTAGTGGCCCACTAATGTGTGATTGATGGGTGCAGTGAGTTCTGGAGTATGATGTAATATTGGGGATGCGTAAAATGTACCTTGATAATCATCTTGACAAAACATCACTGTGGCCTACTTTCCACTGGTATATTCAGACAGTGCACAATAAATAGCTGCGGCTGCCTGCTCTGAAGTCTGTGGGGCAAGTGGTTGGGAATACTGGGATGTCATAGGCTGGCAACTGAAGTCATTGGCGGTGAAGAAAAGTTGTTGGTAAATTAGCTCAATCACTTCCATTCACATGAACCCTGACTTCTTGTCATCAATGACCTTGGAGAGATATTTATCATTCATCAGCAGCTGAAACAGTGGCACGTGTCCCAGGGGACAGGTAACGGCCATTGCAAATATTCGGCTTGCCACGAGCTTCAGATCACTGGCAATAATCTCTCCACTACAGCTACATCTACTATCACTCACAACCACATTTCCTACCATATTCCGATAATTACCATACGTCTATCCATGAGGAGGAATGCCGGATTACTTGCCCTGCACTATTATCACGTTTTCAGTAACTGATATGTTTTGCTCATGGGATTACAAGTTTACAAGTTGTACCACTGTTTCAGACTCATCACGTCAATGAATCACCAGATGATTATGAGACCCATACAAATAGTTCAATTGCTTCCAATCAATCCAGATGAGTTGAAGACAATTTCGATTACTTCCAATGGCTCCAATCAACCACCGGAGATGGGATGAGTCACGACTGCCCCTCTGAATGAATCAATTCACGGCGGAGTAGTGACAGAGACACATGGGCACACAGGGCGCATCACGGACATTCAAGATGATGAGTACAAGTCCAAGACCATTCCTACAACACAATTGAGCGTGACCACCAGCCCAAGCACCTACAATGGAGGGAGTGATCTTACACCTCAATGCCAACTATCAAAGACCAAAGGCAAAGATGACAGACGATTTCGGAGTCGGCAATGTTATGACTACCTTCCATTCAATTGAGTGAAATGCACTTATCTCAGTATTGTGTGTATATCTACAGCTCTAGCAACCTCGAAGAAGCTCACTTGCAGTAGCATTCTACAGCCAACCTACAGCTACTCATACCTAATGAGGACAATCTGTCCATGACAGAAGGACCCTTACTGCCATGAACGTCTGCAGAAGCGAAGTGCATCTATGGAGACGACACTCTACCATGGAAGCACATTGAGGATGTGAAGCTTTCCCTCGATTGATGAGAACTTATAGCGGCAATACATGGCGCAGCGTCAAGTGCATGTATGGGCAAAGACAGATGCAATTCTGCAGACCAACTACGATGACGTCTCAGAGCAAAAGTAGTATGGACAATCGATCTTCACCTACTCTATGAATGATCTACAACTGCAATTACATTAATGACAAATGCTGCAATCAACGAATCAAGCGCCAAGATCCTTCGATACTCAGCAACCAAAAACTATTGGCAGCGCAGGCACTAATGGCAACTCTGAAGGAAAATGTTAAGTCGATATTTATATGGCACTGAAACACCGGATTCAGCCAACCTAGTCCACGAAATACCATACCAGACAGCATTGCAGAGATGCAATGCATATACACGATTGTCGACCATTGCACAACCAGCATCATTATGACACCGAGTCTTCTGAAGCGACTCAGCATATCAAATCAGGCGACACACATCACCACCCTCGACATGGATGGAGGAGGGATTCAACATGGAAAGGACAGCCGGAAGATGCAAAGCATACTCCAGTACTTGGACTATCTTGCACTGGTACACAAATCAAATGGGCTAGTCATGCCAATGCGGGCATACGATCTACTGCTTGGCTTACAATGGATTCCCAACCAACATCCTGACTTCGGATGGGCTCTATTGACTCCCTGCGATTACTGAGAGCATGTGGAGCAGAGAAAATGACACGGATGGCTACAGCAGTACGATCGAAGGACTCAGAAACCGAAGATGGCAAGTTTCTCAAGTACGGTCCAGATATACAGACACTCGGAGCAACGGCATCTGATGAACTTCTAACTACCAATGAAGTCGTCTTAGCATTATCCTACTGATGGAGGAATGCACAGGGCTGCTGTGAGCAACTTTGGAAGGCATCTCCTTCGATTCACCAGGTAATACTGACCCAACCGCTGGATGTGACGAGCTGAGAGCAGCGGAGGTCATTGTGGCAGAAGAGCCTCTCCGAGGAGACGCTTCAATCACTGCTACTGGCTCGTAGGGACCCATAGGGTGTGTCTGGACGGCAGGGCTAGGCTCCTTGCTTGGCTAACAGTTATTGACAAGGCCTCCTGCGTATTCCCTTCCACCACTTCCATCTTTTGTCCGGATTCTGTTGGCTAACATAGATGGAGCAGTTCGGAGAAAATCCCAACAGACAAATGACAATTGAGAGCTAAGAGCGCAATTTCGAACCTTGAAGACTTATGAAACAATTGGAAAACCAGGCATGGGATAATGTCCCAGATAAGGCAGACGACGTCCCTGCAAAAACTATCATTGAGACTTACCAGCACCAATATACCCAACCAGGAGATGATTGGAGATGGATGACAATCCATCTCCGACCATGGGGACATACACGAGATATATGTACTGGCTGCCTTGCCGTACCGAGTACAATCCCAACTACTAATCAAGAGACCAAATCAAGTGCTGTATGGCAGAGAATAGAATGCAGATTACAATGCTGATTACAATGCAGAATACAATGCTGAGTACAATTCCAGATTGAATGCCGCATCTGTTTTGAAGTTACAATACCGGGAATACACCCCAATAAGATCCCGGCTCAAACTCAGTGATTCTAAGCTACACAACTACGATGACAATTGCCGACTACAAATCAACCTTGGAATCAACCCTCAGTCAAGCCGTTCCAATCGGTGTTCCCTACGAACCCATATCAGATTAGTTGCTAGCGGAGTAATGATTTTCAAAAGAGGGGGGATGACCATACCGGAACTGCAACCCCAACCTCAAACAATTGACGTCCTGGAAGTGCAGGAACGATGCGCCGTTCCATCCTGTCACCACGTGAGACGGCTTGGTGCGGGAAGTGCACCTGGACATGAATTGACTAGTGGACTCAGAGAATGACAATAAGTGCACAAAGTCAAGTGATGAAGTGATGGCAGACACAGCTACAGATGAATTGACAAGCGCACCCAGAGGAGAGCCAGTGAGCGCACCCCGCCATCTATGGCAATTGGTTCAACTACCATATGATGGACGTCCAGTGGACCTGTAAATGCACCGGAGAGATGACACATCAAATGGGCCTGACCCATGCCGAACGAGTGCAAGATGGCTACGGAAGCAGATCCAAACAAGAAACTGACGAACGGCGATATTCTTACCGAAACGATCCCGAAGGAGTCCGAACATGACAACTGTGCACACCGAATGGCGTACTCAATGGCATCTCAAGAAACAGTCAGGACAAATACCAGGAGATGATGACCGAGTTCTTACAGTGACAGATATCGCTGCCGAAGGACTTCTCATGGAGGTCCAGAGGATAATCAGGGGCCTTTCCGTACAAAGCCTTTGACCGAGACGCTTACTGGATACCGTGTCAACAGGATCCAAAACTCGCTGAACAGCATACCGAACTGAATGGCAAACCGCATTACCAGAGGCGTAACCAATGACTGTCGAGAAACGAACGAGAATTCTACCGAAGCTGCCTACCAAGATGGCAACAGGGAAGTCGACCCAGAACGAACCGAAGCAATCACCCAAATGACTATCACCAAGAAGCGGTCCACCGAGACCCTACTGAACCCCACATCATGAAATGGTGAGATCGGCCAATGCAATGTGCAAAGTCGCTTTCCAAGAGCTGCTGCGTGATCCTATCATGGTGAGTATGACCACCTACTGTGAAGATTATGTGTTGGATATTGATCAATCACATACTGCCCATGCCTGATGCAATTGGCACATTCTACCACCCTCGAATAGTCACCAACAAGTCACATAAGAACCAATGGCTATGACAATGCCAGGAGCGAAAGCTTTCATCTTTGCCCAAAGTCAAAACAAGGCGACGTTGCAATGACATTGAGATTGAGCACATTGGGAGGCCTCGTTTGACAGTAAGTCAACAGCCAGAACAAGTCATGACAAGGCATAGCCGCTCCAATGATGTTGAGTTTGAGTGCATTGGGATGCCCCATACGATCCTATATCAACAGGCCGAGTGAATCAGGGTCGTCACTGGACAGCGAGTGATGAAGAAGGACAACTGAAGCCAAACGAAGATGGTCTACAAAGAATTATTTGTTCAATCAGAGAGATTACAATTAATATCCCGAATCACCAATGAATCCCAATATCAATTCTGAGATCTAAGTTACACTGCTACCAAGCCTCGATGGCAGTGGAAAATTGTTATGATGATATCATCGACAGAGCCATGGATTTTCAAAAGAGGGAGATAGCCGTGTCAGATCAGTCAAGTCCCACCAACAAGTCAAAAGCCCTCCTGGAGACAGTCTACTGAGACAGACACCAACAAGTCTGCCAAGTAGTGGACCATGATTCAACTGATGCCACCTATTGAGTGCCCAACCATGAAGTCGACCAGATGGTCACTGAATCAGACTTCCAACGAAGATTACCACCTCTCGCAGCATCAACAAGTCAATTCCACTTACCAATGACTGCCAGCTCCAAGGAATATTGTACATAGCATGCACAAGCACCGCACCGAGCTCAGACAGCACTAGTGCATCTGAACTTGGTAAGTCTAACAATCATTACAGATGCTCACTTGCTAGATGTCAACGATTGAGACAAGACTGCACAATTGACGTATATGGTCGACAGCTACGACCGATACAGGCACCGGATGCCCCCATCAATTACAAGTCATGAGCATACACTCACATTGATGACAAGTCATGAGCGGAAGCTCTACAATGCTGGCAAATTCCAACAGTAACTTACACCGAGATACACAAGCTATGAGTGCGGGACTGGATGGCAGGGCAGATGCTGTAGGAGTTTGGGAGTGGAGATATGGAGGAATTGCGGTCTGAGGCTCGGGGACCGAGGACATGGGTCAATAGAGTTTCAGAACTCAGGACTGGAGGAATGTGATCAATTGGGCATTTCTTTCTTCTGTTTCTCACTTCTCACCTTTTCTCTTGTCTTCTCCATACTTCATTACTTCATTGGATCTCAGCCTGGTAAAAATGGTGTCAGCACGGGTTCTACCACCTTCAGATCTCACTCAATGAGAGGTGGAGTTTCCCCGTGCGCCGGATCCGCCGAAACATCGCCCTGAGCGGTAAAGATTGGTTGTGGGACTTATGGGTTTGTACAATTGTGTATGTAGGATGATTGTTTCATTCTTTGTTTCCCATTTCTTCTCTTCTCTTATACTGGCTTTAGCAGCCCAGGGGGTCTTCGCCTAAACAGATGGATAATGTAACAGCGGCACGTGACCCAGGGGCCGGGTATTGGCCATTCTATCTAGTCGGCTCACCACAAGCCTTAGATCACAAGCAATTATCTTACCTCTAGATCTATGGCTATTTTCACTCACGTCCAAATTTTCAACCGTGTTCCAATGATTACTAGACGTATACCTTCAAGGCCGAACACAGCCATACATGCACTTACAGGATCTCCTTATCCTGGATAGCTGCTTGTTCTCAGAATGCAAATCCCATGGTTAACTACGGATAACAGCTGGACGTACCCCTTTTGCCACCCATTCTTCAATCGAACTCATCTGCAGTTTCAACAATGTATATTGTGGGGCATAGTCAATATTGTAAATCTGATATATAAGTAGTAAACAGAATTGAAAACTTACAGCATTGGGTGTGTGCGGATTGATTATGGAAGATGGACTGCTGGGTAATCAACACGCAGGAGATGTTTCTACAGGAGCGCCTGCTAATGCCCACTGATAATGCTGAGCTTCAACAGCTAGTTTCCAAGCTTTTTCAAACATTGAGTACTTGTCATCATAGACCATTTGCGAAGGAGTGTTTGTGAATACAATTGCCTCCTTGAACCATTTCACTATCTGAAAAGTAGCCTTTTGGCGTTAGGGAACGTTCTGATCTGCACTGGTATTGGGTTGTGTAGCAAACTGGTCTCCACTAGACTTGGGTTGTGGCAGTGCCTAGGCAGATGGTGCATGGTCAGAATCTGAAAAGTTGTTCAGGAGGGCTGACTTTTGGCGTTTGAGCAGTGGTGGTGGCATTGACCCAGGTGCTGTTCAGGAATTTGGAAATGGAGGGCTTGCAATGACGGTATCGGCATGGCTCTGGTTCTTTCGCAGTTGAACTCTTGTGGTTGGTAATGACATGTCTTGGTGTGCCTGGCCTAGATGTAGGATCTACAGCTGGTGATCCAAATCATCTTCTTCAATGTCAGATGAAAAGGTGGACTCTCCAGTGTCCTCACTTTTGTCATAACCAATCTCCTGATCAATATTGTCATCCTTCTTCAGTATTGATAAACGGGACATAAGTCATCTGTAATGCGATGTACAAAGGCAAATTATTTTAAGTCAATCATTTGATAGACAGTGAAGATTGGCTACTTTGTTGAATGCGAGTGCTCTCTCAAGGTGTGCTTCTTGATTCTTCTGTAAATTGTGATTCCTCACCTCATGGGCCATAGGTTCCATTTGCTGTAATGAAGATAGACAGTTGGAGAATGTAGGAGAGGGTGTATAAGAAGTAAATATAAGGTTAAGTGCAACAAAATAAACGGAAAAATAGATCAAGCAGTTGCACATAGTCGAGGAGGATGCAATTTGAGGTGTACCTTCAAGCTTTCAGGAGAGATGACTTCAATAGTTCATATTGATATTAAGGACAGCAGTCTGATGTTGTGATTGGGAATACTGTCAGGTGCACCAGAATGGGTGGATTCCTTCTCAGGTCCACCGGAATGGATGGATTCCTCATGACAAATGTTAGCAACTCCTATCAACAACACTCTGTATGGATGCACGAATTGGAGGTTGGCTAAAGCCAACACAAATGGAATAGAACCAGACACACCTGAACCAGATGCACTGGAAGAAAATGCGCAACATTAACTAACCCTTTGTGCTGGCCAAATGGAGCATGGAAAACCTGAATGAAAATGTGTGCCTCTGCGTATAACTCCTCTAAACATAGTAATTTTGCATGAAAGCTCAAGCATTTGAGGTGACCGCATGGCATAGGATTGGTGCAGTGATCAGAATCGGCATAAGTCGATGAGTGACAGCTGAGATGCAAGGGGTCATACTGAGTGTGTCATTGATCTAGGTGAAATATGCAGCTCTGTATGTGGGATATCTGCCCGATGGACACACCTATCTTCATGATAGTCCATTGAATCAGGATGCTGCAGCTAAGTTAGCAGTTGTTAAGGCTGTATCGTAAGCATAACTTCTCATTCTTTTGTTCATCTGGGCCATGTCTGTAGAATATCCTTCACAACAATGTTGCAGTCAATGGAGGAGGGAGAGATACACACGTAAAGATACAGGCGTAGAGAAAGAATGGTACGGTACGATGGATGATTCAGGGGTAGTCTTATGCATTCAAGCACTCAAGGATGCCAAGATTGCTAACAAATGAGTCATAAATGCTCAGTCACATTCTGATTTTGTGCCTAATATCTAGTAGGTTGTACACTGTTAAATCACATATTAATTATGAGTCTCACTACTACAATATAGACTTGAATAGATGTTGAGGTTGAAAGCTATATGCTGCAATGGTATAAATGCATAGTAAGACATCATCCCACAGCGGGCAGAGGAATGATGATTGCATGCATGCTGTTCTGGGGAATTGAGGTGCACAGAAGATTAAATGGTTGGGCTGGCCACATGGTGCAGTGGTATTGATTCTGAAAGCAGGGGCGGGGTATACAGTCACAATGCTATGGGTTTGAATCCTAGTTCCAGCCCCCAGATGTGAAGGCAACAAAAATCAGCAAGGGGGGAACTCCACCACTACACTGGCCTGCCCGGAGGCGGAGGCGATGTGGTTCTCTGTCATACTCTCATTAGAGTGCATACAGTATGAATAAACACTGAATGAAAAAAATACAGATTAAATGGTTATGCTAAGATTCATTGGCTGGGGATTGCTGGCTCGCCTTAGTCTGACATTTAATAGCAACGTTCAAAGTTGTGTTTTCTTCTCTCAAGCTTTCAAGAATCTCTCTCTTCAAACTTTTGGTTCACATAATTGATTTTCACAGACAAGTTTTGGCCACCCAATCATACAGGTAGTCAGAATCGAGTCAAGTCTGCATGCAAATCATCGAGAACATAGGTGCTTGGAGTAAGTGTGGGACATGGGTGAGCAGTAGTTGCCGGCCATCTTGTAGAGGCACTGAGCACAATCTGTCTTTTGAGATTCTCACTCTCAAGCTGCAGCACTTTTGACAGAGCGTGATGTTGCAGAAGCTATGTTAGGATTTAGAAGCAGAGGTCCAAGAATACTACTTAGGCAATATCGAGTCAAGTGAGGTCGATAATTGGCCAGGTCTATGCATTTATGGTTCAATTGTGCTGGGCTACCTTCCTCCAACAGACAGTTCACACAGTGCTAACAGTTGAGGGCATTTTAGCAGCGGCCTTCACATACCGATCAACCATGGAATAATATATTTAACTGAGGCCAACTGGGATGAGCCTCATACACCTAAAGGTGGAGTCTCTTGGTAGATGACGATCTGTATGCACAGCATGCCCTAATTCAAAGCCGAAGAAAATAGGATCACAATCATGCAAACTAAAATACACAGTGCACTATGGACTGGGGCACATGTGCTCTTATTGTCATTGTTCAGGCGTGCCTGGGCTGGAATGATACATCCATCATGAGTTGCAGATTGTCAAAGTTGGCTTCAGACAAATTCAAGAATGTCATTCTGGACTGGATTGCAGATCTCAGTTGTGCCTGACTATCAAATATAGACCAGGAAATACCTGGCAGCGAAAGCTGCAGCTTGGCCATGAATCCCCGAGCCGTGTCCCAGTCTCCAACTCTCTGGGATGCTGATCTGAGGTGTGGCCAAACTACTATGATATGCCTGTACAACCTACTGCTTTGCCACAAATAAGTGAGCCTGAGTCTCATATTCTGACACAGGGACTCCATATCTCAGAGACTGTCTTCATTGCTGCATGGGATTGGCAATTGTTCGGTGACAGTCGTGACGATATGTGTCCAGGACTCTCCAGTGCACCTGACCTTGCATCATATGGCAGCAAAAGCATCAACTTTGGCACAAATATGCGAGCTGTGTCTCATATTCTGACACAACAACTCAATATCACCTAGAATGTCTCATTCCCAAATCGGATTGGCAAATGTGCGGGACTGGATCAGTCATAATGCGACCCGAACCGTATGCTGATGATCCTCTGGTGAACCTGAACTTCCGTCATATGGCACCACAAGCTGCAGTTTTCCCAGGAATCAGCGAGCCTATGTCTTGCATTCTGACTTAGGTATTCAATATCACCTTGACTTACATGATTTCCTAGTAGGATTTTTATATCTGCAGTGCTTGATGTATCTTAACGAGATTTATGACATATGGCAATGTTTCTCCGGTGCACCGGAAAATGGTTGATTTGTGCTTTGTTGGTTCGTTTGACTTCGAAATGCGTACCTTGCCCCAGGGTTCCAGTGCACATCAAATTTACTACTGACGAATGATTTGAAGCCCTTCACTGTATCATTCTCAAAATTTGACTCATGCCATTTATCCTGAGATAGGCCCACCCAGGAACTTGTAATTTACTGTATCAATTGACTTCATCTCTTATTAGTCATTAATAATAATAATCATAAATGCCAATGAAATCCCACTCGAGCAATTTCTGATTCAAGACACAACAAGTCCAACCTCAGTACTTTGATTCATTTTAAAATGACAGAGAGACAGGATTTATTTGTGTAGTATACTGTGCCTTACAAATAACCTTTTTGACTATTTGTATCAGTTAAGAAGATGATGTTGGTTGAATGTCTAAAGAGGAGTACCTTGATGAAAGATTCTTAACAATCTGAGATGATCACTCATCTGACTGCAACATGTCTCCATTTTCTGTCAGCCGCTGTGTATAGTCGTCACGAGACTCCAGCAGCTGGTGAATCATGGGCTTTGTTGTGTTCAGGCGACTCATCGAGCGATGCAGGCCTCACATTTGGGCCACTAGGTGGTGTGGCTCGAGATCACTGTTAGGGGTTCTCCCCTAATAGAGGTATTGGTACTAGTCTACTTCGAGATCTACATAGTGGGTACTATAATTCCACATAGTACATCACACTGATCTCAATATGAAGTAGTAAGCTGCCAGAGATAATAATCGTTAGTGGGACATTACATGCCTCGTGTCGATTTGACAGCGAGCCTCATTGCTGGCGGATTCATTGAAAGATCGCATACTACAGTAGAACTGATTTGATGATGCAATAACCTTGGCCAGTCGATAAGCCTTCAGGGCTTATAGAGATGCCAGTAATTTCTTACCACACTCATTCAAACTGGGCTAATGGGACAAGATGTGGCAGTTGCAGAAATGAGACTGATGTATCAGGCAGACGCTAGCCAATATGCGATTATGAGGGACTTCAAGCCAATCCCTTGAGGAGCGGAAAAACTTGGGTACTCCCCAGTCAAAGAGAATGGTCTCCGCCATAGCATGGTGTGTCTGATTGATGAAGACGTTGGGCAAAGTCAATAAGCACCGATACGCTCCTGCCTCCCTGGCAGGGAACAAACGAGTAGAGTTAAACACTATCAGTTTAATAATACTGGTGTGGTACGTCAAGTCAAATATCGACAGAGCAATGGTGGGTTGCCACGTAAGACTCTGAAGCAGATAAGCCAAATAGCCTATATGGTGAAGGTTGTGTCTTAATTTATTAAGCAGTCTGTTTAAAACCCTCCGAATCACCCTGTCAGGCGACTGAAAGGTTTTGACTATCCGAAATAAACGAGTTGCAAAATATCTAAGTTGAAGTACTGTTTAATTAAATCTTATCGTATGATGATGGCCTGACTTGTCAGGGGAGTAACTCCTGAAAACCAATCAGACGATTACACGATAACCGTTGGTATGCGTGGTCATCTATCATGTAGCATGGCTCGTAATGAAAGAGTACTCTATGGTATGACAGATGAAGACATAGCTAAGGTTTGGACATAAACTTCAGTAGTCCAAGAAAGGCTATCAAAGAACAACAAGAGCTCTGGCTTTTGGAAGGGTAGCCCCACAGTTACAAACGATACCTACCTGCGAAAGACGAAGCTGAAATAGTATTAATTTTCAAGTTCTTATTTTTACGATTATTATCATTACCAAGTATATTAGTAGTACCTATTAGGATTGTACATGATTCCCCCACCCCATGACTAAACAAGAGTTTACCAATGATTACGATATCATTACCTACGCATTCGTCTTATTGATACCAATATTTAAGATAGAAGATAATATATTTGTGGCACAGTGTATTTGGTGGTTGGCAAGTGTTATTCAATACACGGGTATACTAGAGTAGTATTTTGACTACCAAAAATTCCCTTCGGAGTACGTTAGGGATTGTATAGTTACACCATTACCATGACTGGATGATAGCGGCGCTACCATTCCAGATTCCAATATTCCTGCTTTGGATCTGCATTATAATACAGATATTCAGGAACAGTTATCCGAAGAGGAATTACCAATTGAATCCCGAATCAATAAGGGTAATAATTTAAATACATCTAGATCCAGACGAGTGTTCAAGAATAAACCAAAGTATAAAGACCCCACTATTCTTGAGCTTGAGCAACGATTCGGAAGGCAAAGCAAGAAACAAAGAAAGCGTACCAGCGACCGTCTTCGAGCCGAACATAAAGATATGTGATGAATCATATTGAAGCAGATCACGCAAGAGACGTGATATTGCCGATAGTACCTGAACACCCGATTTATCAAGGAATTAGTCGAGGGTTGTTGTGAAGATACGTGTCAATTCGGATTGTGCTATCAACCAGCAGGATATTACCACTATGAGATTTATTAATCATCGAGATTGATTATATGAACATACATACAACATCAATTAATCATTGAGATTAATCATCCGAGTTATATATATTGTCAGTATTGTGTTATACCACGATACGATCTGGTTGCTATTTACTAAATAGCTTCTGATACAACGATATATATTTGTTCTCTTTGCATATACGATCTTTACAGACTCCCAATACACTTTGTCTGGAGATACGCTCCAGGATTACGATAGGAGCTACGGCTGTATACCTAGTACTTACCTGAGTATCTAATGATAGTTGTTATAAGTATAGTTACTAAAGTGTGAGCACCCCCGTAACAATCACATGCACAGTTATCATAGCCACCGGGACCCATATTGAGTAACCACATGTGTGGTACTCTGTTTTGCCCTAGCTGGAAAACTCGTGCAAATGTCTGCCACTGCTGATTCAATACCCAGAACTTCTGAGTTATTACCGCTTGGTTTGCTGCAGTATGATTTGGGCTGGTCCCACCCATGTTGGGTGTAGTTACAAATAGAGATGGATTTTGTTGATCCTGGTATTTGAGCTGCATTTCTGTGCGTTCATCAATGCCCATTTCTGCATACATGTGGAGTATATCGACATGATTATCAAAATACTCAGTTAGCCATCACTTCAAATAACGAACTTCGCCAGAATGAGGACAAAATAGCACCGCTGTTTGTGCAGCAGGTGCACAGGAGAGAGCATCTTCTTGTCTCTCTTGTTATGGAGAGAGCGCCTCACTTGATGCATCGTCTTCATCGGGCTCAGGATAATCTGCAGGTTCCTTGACAAGCATTCGCAGAAATGTCTCCCTCAGTCATCAGAAAATCAGAGAATCCACCCAACAATCGACGTGCCATTCATTCAACATTTCTCCAGAAACCTTGTCGTGATTCTCAGTGTCTCCCAACACTAGAGAAAAACATGCTAGCCACCATCGATGATCCCTCCATGCTGCTGAAATTCCCAATACAGTGTATCTCTGCACCAGGGGCTTCAGTTTTGCTTGCTTGTCCTCAGTCCACTCGAGATCAATGAGGTGTGCATGCTCCTTCAGTATTGCAAGGAGTGGTTTTCAGTTGGCAAGTTTCGATTCCCACCAGCTTCTCATCATCCAAGGCCATGCAAGCTGTATCATCCTGTTGAGTTTGTCGATCTTCAGTCCTTAGAGCATGCATCGAACTATTCACAGCAGACTACAATTCATCTGCACCATGCTTTTCCATCACAGCATGATCCTCTGGATGTTCGGGCGCACCTAAAAACAGCCACATGGTCTGATAACACCAGTCATTGAGTGAATGGAATCCAAGCTTAGCTGTGACTTGAAGTTGGAATCCAAGCTTAGCTGTGACTTGAAGTTGGAATCCAATTATTGCTTCCATCAAGATTTGCCACCCCACACTGTTTTTGATCTAGTACTGATGGGACTCATCAAAAATCGCAAAGCACCCTGCACAGTAGGAGAGTTGTCCATTGTTTGATGGTTTCGCTCTGGATGGTAAGGTATCATACAACACAAGGTAGAAATTCCATCAGTTTTTTGCCTTGTCAATACTGGTGTTCAGATCCTCATGGGTGATATTTGCATTATCCGGGTGAAACAAGTTCACGATTTTGATATCGGGTCCGTATGGCATCTTCTTGATGACACTCTTGAATGTCTCTGCCACTCCGGGCATTGTGACCACAATGATTGGTTCAATGGCAGATGTAAGCGCTGGATGCTTTCATGGTGGAGTTGTCAGGATCTCTAAATGGCGGCAAGGCATTGAATTCAGTCTCTACAATGGATACCACTCCCATTCTTCACCGATAATCCCACAATGGTCATTCTGGGCCATATTCACCAACCCTTCCAGGATATTCACCCACAAAATTGGCAGCAGCAATGCCATCACAACCTTCTCCATCAGCCATTCGCATATGATAGCCACTGCCACCGAGGTAAACGTCTTGCCACAATCCATTTCATCTGGCACCAGCACGCCTGGCGTATCTCAATTCCAAACCCATATCCTTACAATGAACCATATTTTCTGAACCTGGTGCGCCAGAAACTTGGTTCCTGGCAGTCCGAGAATTGAATACTTGTTGTCAGGGACTCAGTCATCTTGCGATCGGTGATTTCGACAGGTAGTGTGCAGCCTGACGGTCTGATCAAGACACTAGGGTTCAAATTCGTTGTTGATTCCATTCCGAACAGTGTTCAATACTAAACTGCTATTATCTTGATTGACAAACCCCTCACCATCCACCACTTGCTCCTGGACGTCCCTTGCATCATTGTCTGTTTTCTTTTCGTCCTCTATGATCTCTTTCAGTTGCTCCAATGTAGGCTCTGCAGACAGGCTCATACTGTGGCCCTCCTGACATTCATAGCAATGTTAATTATTTCGCAGACATGCAATGAATGGAACAAGTATTTATGGATGGAATACAATCAATTCTATTCTTTCAATCAGAACTTACATTAATACAAATATCATTCTGTTCCCCATCAACCTCTTCTCCCTCCTCTCTTCCACCATCTTCAGAATCTTCCAAAGTCGATGTATAATAATTAGCAGCTGCACACATCTTGCATTAACACAGCTAGCAGGGATTACCTTTGCTGGTCTAATTCCATGCTTGGCAATTTCCTTCCCTGTAGCTCACTTCATTTCTACCAAAATATTTTCAGATTGTATTCAAGTTTCAACTTGAAACCATTGGAAAGGCAACAGTTGTACGAAATCTGCCAATATATGTGGTGGATCATCATTTACCTGTGTGAATATAATCTATTTACTCTTCATCCAATTCGTCCTGCTCCAAGGTGCACTTGAACATCGATCATATACTATATGGCTGTTTCAGGCCTCCGTTTTTGTCGATGAAATCGATCAACTTCTCCCAGTGCAGGCATCCATCTCAAAGCTGTTTCAAATAGTACTGCCACCTGATACTGGACCGATGCTTCTTTTCAAGACACTCAGCCACCCTTACTGTTTTCCACTGGTTGAACGCACTGTAGTTTGCCTGCCCCATTCAGTTGGGAAATTACTTCAAGCAGAATTCAGTTTGCATCAGGCTGATTAGGGAGTTGCCCTCTGCACTACCCAAGTCCAAAGAATTGTCACTCTCATAATCTGCCTTATAATCATTGTAGGCAATCTCCAGCAATGGGGGCAAGTCTTCAATCCTTGCAGCATTTGGTTTCAGTGGTTCTGCAGTCGGCTGCAATATTTGCTTTCAGAAGCTCATCAGGGGTCTCCCAGGTGCACCGGAAGGAGGTCAAGGTGGAGGAGTTTAGTTGGAAGATGTTGGCTGATTGACGGGATTGTTTCCTGGCAGTCCTGGAGGCACTCTTGGTGCACCTGGAGATGACGGCCCTTGTCCTGGGAAATGCTGTGGGGGGAACATTTTAGACTTGCCATAACCACCTTGGTGGAGGTCATATTCTTGCCACTGCAGCCCATAACTTGGAAATCATGAGCTTATGCTGGTGGTTGGTTGCGAACTGTTGTGTGTCATGTTGGATGGGGAATGGTGATAAAACTGCGGAGCACCGGGAAATGGCTGCTGTATAGGAGGGTAACCATCCCCATACAGCGGATGATATTGATTGCTGTCAGTCCCAGATCGACTGTATTTGCCAGTGGCAGTTCATAAACCATTATCAGAGAATCCTGAATTGTCCTCACAGCGTGGTTGCAATCTAAATAGGCTGCCCTGTGGAGCCATATTCACTGTGTTCAGTGGAGATCCATTCGTCAACATACTCTGTCAACAAAGAAGGGGGTAAAGAACGAGAGATGCATGATGCTATGTAGAATGAATCAGAGTATGGTTGAGTATATTGCAGGTAGCAGTGACCTTTGGTGGAATGAAGGGCTTCTTATATCCCATTCTGTTGTCTCGAACTATGGTGTTTCACTACACCTTTGATCCATGAAATCAACCAGGTTGGGGAAAAGAAACCTTAAACACACACATCCTGGCATACTTTGTTCTATGCTCAAATTCATATACTAGGATATAGGATGAATACTCACCTTCATAACCTTCCATAACTATAATGGTCATCGAAGGGATATGATATGATATCTCCAGGAACCCAGATAGAACTATATCCAGTGTGAACGATAGCACAACTAGAGATATTACACATAAGTTCTGCATGTACGAATCTGCATCCTCATTCAATAGGAGCCCTGTGGGTCATGCAGCAACAGTGATGCTTTCTATTGAGCTCCTTGTCTAAACATTGTTTTTCTCCCTGGGATCCACTCTCCTGTCAAGGATCATTACTGAAGAAACAATCCTAACAGCCGATCAGTTCTCAATGATTATTGCACGGGCCTACAGCTAGCTAGGAAACTCACTCATTGATTGTATCAAAATGATCAACCTTCCTTATCAGCTGCTTGGAGGCTCCAGCATAGGTATAACTCACAATACTGTAATGACGCAGTTAGAAGGCCCATGGTGGTGAATGCAGTGATGTCAAAAGAAACCTTCTTTTCTCTGCTAATGGTTTTCAGCAGATGATGTGCATGCTTATTGTGTGGGATAGGATATATATATCCTGGTTTATGAAGAAAACTAATCATAAGATGACTATATTTTACCCTTCCCCCGCATTTGGCAGGGTGCAATGCGGCTGTGAATGTGATATATGAAACTGAGTTATACCTCCCTTCAAACCAATATCCCTAAGCCTCTAAATTACCCCCAGAACCATCATCAGGATCGATCCAATCTGTTTTGTCTGACCATTTCTTGAATATGGTCAACACACAATGGAAAGATGTTAAGTGCTGTATCTGCAAAAAGAAATTATTCAACAAGAACTGACTTCAAGCTGACTATCAACAATATCACACAAAACAGATGTGTGAAGGGCTATTACCTGACAGGATATTACCACCTGCAGGATAGGATCGATCAGAGCTAGCACGGTTCGACTTCAGTCAGTGCTTCTGAATGGCCATCGATGAGCTAGGTAACTCATGATCCAACCAAAGACAATGTACCAGGTGCACCACAACCTGAAGATACTCCCGACAAAGAAACTGTAAAGCCCCAGAAGTCTGATCCAACATGTACCTCTGATCCAACGAAGACAAGGGCTCATATGCCGGTAGTCGGAGTGGACAATGTGTCGGGGAAAGCATATGGCAAAGCAACTGGATTGTACAACTAGCAGTGCAAGTAGTCAGAACAACGGAATCCATGGCATCTATTTCGGTCAACACACGACATTCAATAGGCCTATTCAATTTGCCAGTAAACAAAAATGTAGATAGAACAGCATCTGAGATGTGGACCAGACAACTTCAAAATCCAATCTGTTCAATCAGCAGATGTCCTGCAAAAGCTCCTCTCTCTACCCAATTTCTGGCTCGGTGATGATAGTTGGACTGAAGATCATTCACACATCTTTGGAACATTATACTACAGGGATATTTCCAAATGTATTCAGTTCCTTTTGGCACATCTGCCATTTCAGTCACACCTCAATTTTGAAGCGGCAGGCCTTGCTGACTCGGAAAGTCGCCGGACATACAGCGAGATGTACACCAGTGATTGGTGGTGGCATACAGGAGATCATTTTCCTGCTGGAGTGATGCTTGTACCAGTCATTTGTGTATCCGACGAGACTCACTTGAACCATTTTTCTGGTGCTCAGCATACGTAGCAGCGATATCTCACAATTGATAATACTCGAACCGATATTAGCCTCACAGCTGGAAAGCACACCGGGATTCTCATTGGTCTCATTCCATGTCCCCCAAAAAGTGCCAAACATATTGACAACGCATGACATTCCCCAGTTGCAACTGTGCTGTCCAGACTCCGGAATCTTGATATAACAGGTTCCGGCTTTAAATGGAATTGTGGTGATTGATTCCAGAGACCATGTTATCCTCTGTTGGCTGCCTGGGTCGGGCATTATCCACATCAAGTTACGATCGTTCAACTCTCATATGGCTCATACCCGATGTATGCAATCTCTAAAGGTGCACCCATGGGGTATTCAACTTTATGACCACTTGAAAACTCAAGAGATCAGCAGGTTTACTTGGAGCTTCTGGACGAAACTAACATTGATGTTCTGCACACTCTTCATGTTCATCCAATCCGCAACCAGTTCTGACAATTCTCTCTCTGCAATTTCTATCGGCTTTGGCAGCCTGATGAATTCCTCTTGGGTTTAGTTAAAGACATATTGCACTGGCTGCTCAAATACCTGGAAGCTAGAAATGTCAAGGATCAATTTGACAATTGGTTTACATCAGTACCACAATATCCAGACATCCTGCTCTTCTCTAAATCATTCGATTCAATGAAAAGCAGCTACTGGGAGGGAAAGGAGATCTGGGGCATGATCAGAACTCTGCCAGTAATCAGCGCTCCAATTCCTGAATGCTTCCATGTTGACAGGAAAACTGCGGCAGAAACAGCCTCTGATGAAATGGCCATGGCAGCAGTGCCGGCATTATGTGCATTCTCTCTACTTGTTAGCCAACAAAATCGCTCTGATCAATCCCTTACAGCACTCGACGATGCAGTGAAGCGATTTCAAACATGATTTCCTTCCAAGAGAAGAATATATCGAAGTCTACATAGGCTAAAGTGGACCAACAGTTGAAAAGAGAATCCCATCAGTTACGAGAACCACAGATTCATAAAATCCATGCTACAATTGAGGTTCAGGTGTACAGGGCTGAAAAGGTTACTACATCAAAACAAAGGCAATTTCAGGTGCACTTGAATGGAGCCCGACCACTGGCAACCAAATCGTCAGATGCTGATAGGCTGAGGGCAAAAGAGCAATTAGAGCACAAAATCCATCTTGTGGCACCTGCAAAAGGCAATCATTTCAATAAATTATTCCAACATCATGAGTGACAACAATTGCAAGAAGTCTGGAATAAGGCAACCGATCCCAGAAGCGCATTCGCTAAATGACTTGCTCAAATGAATACTGATGCAGAAGAAGAGGTTTATCGGGTGGCAAACATGACTGCCGCCACGCATGTGCAATATCAGGTTCATCTGTCCATTGCTGTGACTGAAGCCACCACCTGCAGCATCTCTGACGCGGACCTCATTGCTAGTCAGCTGGAAAGAGAGATCTATGGAATCACATCGAATGAGCAGATGCGGTCCAAGAAAGCATTCTCCATCCGCCAGAGTGAATTTGAGGGTTGGTGTCAGACAATCCATTTTCAGGTGCTCTGGAAAACTATTGAACAGCATGTAATGCATTTTGGATATCCAAGGAATCATTTCCTAAGCCATATATCAGAGTCAATTTGACGAATGGGTTCAGGCGACAATGTCACCACCAATATTCCTGAACAGCTATATATCAGCAATGTGAAAGAGGAATATTGATCTACCAACGAAGTCAATTACATTCGACAGATACTCAAGCACCATGACTGGTGTACCAGTTTCGATTATATGCAGGAGATACTCTCATAACTTGCCCGGCAAGGCTGGTACAAAATTGACTGTGCAATGATTTCAACCAACTATCCACTGCCTTTATACGGTGAAATACTCGCAGAGCCCATCTTTTACGCCTCCAGCATTGTCAGGATGACCTGTTCTTCCTCCCCATATCACAATGGGTACATCATTTGAGAGACACTCATGTCCACTGAGTGTGCTGAAGTATCGAATTAACCTCACTCAGAGATGCATCAGATGATTTCGGAATTCCCAGCTTTGGTCAGCTATTTGGTGCACGAAGTGAAGAGAACTGGGGAAATGACATTGGTGGACTGGTACTCGGATATGATCAGAATGTACTCATAGACCGTATATCTATCAAACTGCACAATAGGCTGTCATACTATCGTCAACCATTTCACTGCCATTTATTGGTTGAGCGTCTGGAACTTCATTGGAAGGTAGAATAAACTGATGCCAACAAACGGATTATGCCTGAATCTCGTATTATCAGGGTCCAATATATGGAAAGTACCCTCGATAACACTCTCCAAGGTCGAGTTCCTTCTTTTCGTGTCTTATACTTTAGCTGTGATCCAACAAATCCGATCCTCCAATTTCAGGAGTGCCTACTTACTGGGAAAAGAATATCGACCATTTCTAAGAGGTGCAAAGAGACTCAACAATGGATATTACGTCCTCAAACTTAAGAGTATGCGGTGGTGATTCCAACAAAGTTCAAGATCCGCATTGTTGAGCTGATTGTGTTGACAGATTAATTCCAGTTGTCAAACAGACTGATATGATGCATCTTGTATCTGTCAGAGCACTTGTGGGACCAGTACATTTAGTGTGAGAGAATGCTGCATCAGATAGGATCGATAGCATATGGCTTGTAAATTATCACGTGGATTCAGATACCTACTGGACAGTATATTGGGTTACAATGCCTGAATACAGATGAGCCGGAGGAAGATACATACCGGAATTGAACTATTCGATATGAAAATGATAATATTCACTCCCGGAGTGTGCAGCTCTCAGTTTGAGATGCCCCAGAATAGTCTTGGAGATGCAGCCAATACTCCCAATAGCTCCAAAATTTGCACATCCTACTAGTTTGCTTTTGTTACATTTTGATAACAACTAGTGTTAGCAACGGTTGCGGACCGTCACTTCGGGTCTGCATCCAGGTCCAACTCGAACCGGTGCCCAATTTGCGGTTCGGGTTGTCAATAAACCCGAACAGTCAACTCGCTTACGGTTCGATGGTAAACTCCAAACCCGTCTGAATTGGGCGGGTTGTCAGCGGGTTGCCCAGCGGGTCCATCCAGAGATTCAATCAAGGCTCTTGTTTTTGGAGTATGTTAGTAGTATCTTATCAAAATCACTTTTTCAACAACCAAGGATATGTTTTTGCATGCTTTGCAGCTTGCAATATCAAATAATTTGGAATCGGTGTTTTACCTTTGATACATTGTATATTTGCCCATAAGAGTGGTCAATAATTCCTTTCTGAACGCGAAGATCAGCGCGATGCCTTGATTATCAAATATGGAACAACTAGAACTGTTGACGCTCCGTTGACGCTCATTTTCAGGATGCAGCAGGGAGCGTATCACTGCTGTTTCTGCCCCTAAAGGCTGCCAAATCACATCAATGGATGTCTGCAACCAATCAGAACTTAGATTACCCAAGATGGAAAGCTAAAAATCGTTGACGCTCCGTTAACGCTGATTCTCAGAATGGGACGGTGACCATGTTGCTGTCTCTTTTGCCTCTCAAGACTGCCAATACATTGGTTATGCATGACAGCAACCAAATCACTGTGTGATTACCGTACTTACAAAACCACAAATCTTTCACTCTCCGTTGACGCTCATTCTCAGAATGGGGCGGTGACCGTGTTGCTTTCTCTTTTGCCAATAAATGCTGGCAATAGATCGGTTATGCATAACAGTGACCAAATCACTGTATAATCACCGTACTTACAACACCACAAATCGTTAACGCTCCGTTGAGGCTCATTCTCAGAATGGGGCGGCGACCATGTCGCTGTCACTTTGGCCTATGAAAGCTGGCAATGAATCGGTTATGCATAACAGCGACCAAATCAATGGGTAATTACCGTACTTACAAAACCACAAATCGTTGACACACTGTTGACGCTCATTTTGATGTATTGTCCATTCAACATCTGCTGCCACCAATACCAGATTTCATCATGTTTTGAACCTCATGGTATCCTTTCTCACAGATTGACACTTGGCCCTGAGAGAAAGCCGAGCGCAGTAACATTCTTGCACTGTTCGCTCTCATACGACTCAAATTCAGGTATCTTGTCAAAAGGTTCATTGCGCCTGGTATACATCTGTTTATCACCCGGTATTCACACACTACTGCTCACCATTCACCCAGTATATATCTCTAACTACAACTCTCGGTCGAGATACATAACGAAGCTGGTGAAACATTGAAGCATTCTGTCCTACTTTGGCTTCGCTCCATTATTCCTCCTTGTTTCGATTGCGTTGACCGTCATCAACACCTTTTCAGCCTGTCTCTTTGACTTCCATGTAGGCCGAATCAATCTGGGAACATTTCACGCGGGGTTCACATCCTGCTGTTCTGGGTATTCCGGATCCTCGATAGTTTTGTCTTGCTCTATAACAGATTCAAAGTCCGCCGCGCAATCGACTTCACTGTGATTTGGATTATCCAAGTCCCCATTCCAGTGAAGCCAAGCTTCAGTGTCCGAAATGCTTGCAGGTGGGCTATCCTTATCGCTTTCGACCGAATTGCAGTTGATTCTTCGGATTTGGCGGACGTTCAATACTTGAGTTCGTTCTCCAGGGAGGTCCTTTGCAGACAAAGGTGGTGGCAAACGAGATATCTCTGACAATTTGAATGCAGCCGCACAATCATGTTGAAAGAGTGACCACGATGCTTTGACGATTTCTTCCGTGTCCGAATTGTGTCCCATGGCGGTCATCTGCTTGATTGGAGCTCAAGATTTCTTCCGGGTAGCACATAGGTTTTGGCTGCCCTGCCACATCCCCAAAAAGTCGTGAACCTTGGCATTGCTGTGCAATTCCCTTTCTTCCACCTCTTTCTTCATTTCCGAGTCAGTTTCTGTGTTTGTTGAATCCAATTCTGGGTCGGCGCCTGCCAAAATCCCGTAATTGGCTCGAGCAAACTGCAGAACAATGACCTTTTCGCGAAGGGTCTCGCCTGTGGATTTTGACTGCCTCCAGCTAATAACATCTCGGCCAAGGGAAAACTGGCCTCCACTCCCACACCATGTGGTATGACAGAGAAGATGTCGCGCGCCACATTGGAACGATCAGTGTACTTTTGGTGTGTTTCCTCCTCTTGACGCCACCAGTCTGTTATGTCCGGTAACCGAAACGTACTACTAATCTCCATTGGGGCGGAGTGGTATTCATTGAGATTTGGATTAATTTGCCCCCTGTTCATTGGTGCTTCAGGCGGCAAATTCAAATACAGCCTGGTGGGAGTCGATAGGCGTGCTGTGCGATTGTTTCGTCCGGGTGTCGTTTCAGCCACATTGTTAGGTGTTAAGTATTCGTCATCACCGCTGGACAAATCATATGGATGGAAGCATGATTGACAGGATCCTAGCACCATTGCAGAGGGGATGAGATCGCTGCTCCGTTGGCTGACATGCTTAATGACCGGCACACATCGATGTTTGGCACAGTATTCATTCTCCACATTCTTCAGAAAGGCCTCTTGGTATTGGATAGTATAGGATGTCACGTCCCCAGGATTAATATCCATTCCCTTGTCCCACTTTCTAAACAATCGCAACTTCCGAAAAGGATCGACGATATGTGCACAAAACAGCAGCATGCTTGTTGTTGGAGTCACTTCAGCGAAGTATTTGGACAGCTCCTGTCGAGCTAACTTCATAGCAATGAACAAATCTTCCTTCCATGGAGTCTTCTTCATCGCCAAAGCTCTCATTACGCCGTCCATGTGATCGAACATGATGTCGTACACTGTGATAACGTGATGCAATGTGACTGTATGCCACTTTAACAACCACAGGGTCCAATATCGAAATGGCCTCAATACTTCCTGAACATACTTCACTATGGTCCACTCATCTTGAGTTGTGAAAAGTGGCCAGTGATCAGTGTATTTTGTATTTCGCAGCCACTCGCGTGTGAATTCCCGTAATTGGTAGGCGCGCTTCAGCAACTCCAGTCCTGAGTTCCACCATGTCTTCACATCCATAATCGGTAGTACAGCGATGCAAACTTTGGCCTTTTCACTGTCAATGAACTCGTTTTGACAACCAGGCATCAGCGGAATCAATACAGCAACCATTCTCTGCTATATGAAGGTCAATTTCAGGAGTTCCAAAATGTCATGAAATACACACTTTCTCAATTATCGTGATGAAACCTGGTTTCATGGCTGACACCTTATTGATTCTAGCGTTGCCCTCTTTTCAAAGTCTTTGCCTCTTCCCAATGTCTATGCTCTCATTCTCTCCAAATGGCTGATCGCGCTCATGGGCTTCCCAAGACTTGGTGTGGCCTTTTACACCTAAACAGCTCATGAATGCACCTAAAGCCAGCTGTATGATGTGCGCCATGCATGGTATGTGGTTCCTCAAAGCAGGCCACTGGATTGCAGATGCCTCGAGTGTTGATTGCAACTCGAGTGACATCGAGTAATTTGAGGAAGCATTAGCAGTCGTCATGCCAAGCAAACAGCTGTTGGTACGCTCAAAACGATCCAGCACGTTCTTGAAATGTACGGCGAGCCTTGCTCCAGTATGTCGGCCGTTCACCAATCAAACTTGATCAGCTTTCCAAACGGGAAAAGAACAGGCGATCAACCTCATCAAAACCAGGTTGAATTACACGCAATGCCCAGTTTCGATCCATATATTAATCAATCACCGACGTTATGGCTACTTTGTTCGGAGATGTCCATCAGTCTAAAGCTACACTAACTTTCTTACGTGATGGCAATTGCTCCTCAATTTCATCCACGGTCAGTGCATATTCCTTCCGGCAAATGCAGATAAGCGTTGTAGCGGACGGCAGTACTAGGTCATCGTGTAATGCCTTATATGACCATCGCAGTTCTAGATTCGATAAAGTATTCGATGGAATATGAGCCGAAACAAATCCTAACATGAGGTAGCCATTCCACTTGTCTTGGTGAAATTCAGAGGTTTCAAAGTCCTTAGCTGCCAGTTTATAACGTTTTGTCTGTGATTTCAGTCAACATGGATCAACCAGGATGTCAAATATGATTTGACTCTGCGAACATACTATTGTGATTCCTCGACATCCTTCGCTCTTCAGTATGGCCAAAGCTGTTTCATCAACCATCGAACTAGTCAATTCTGTAACCTCTGACTCTGTTAATTCATTTAACTTTGCGATGTGAGCTTTTGGCAGCAAGAGTTTCCCCATTGGGCTGGTCCCATGTGCTGATGTATGGCGATGAACTTGGTGACAAACGATAAATTGGATGCCAAGGCAGCCGGTCTGCTCAATTCCGCAGTGTAAATAGAATCGCCACGAAGGCGCATGTCTTGAATTATTTCCACCAGTTGACCACTTCGAGGCTACATTCATTGAAGCCCACCAAACATCGAAGACGAGTTGTAAAGTAAGGTCGCCCAAATCACGAATAAACACAGGTTCGTTTTTGGAAGAGATCATAACCTCGAACAAAGAGGTGTTTATAGATTTTGAATCAGACATGGCCGTAGCAATTAGAAATCTGGGTAAGGCAACTCGAAAGACTGCCGAAGGTAACGATACAGTAAAGCAGACTGCGGGTTGTTAAATATTGACTCTACAGCTACAAGCAAAACAATCCGATCTGTGAGACATTGCAAGAATATTTGTGAAGTTGTATGCAAGGACATATTGAAAAGACTGACCGTATAAGACTCAATTCGGTAACAATGTGATGCAGTTCATTGCTGTGTAGCTTACTGAGCCCCCACAGAAATGGTTGACGGTCTGTGGGCACTCAATTGTAGCAGGCGGAAGCGATTTGGTCGGTAGCATTTTTGCCCGTAAAGGTAGCCGATAAGTTGATTATGGGTGAACGCCTTTCTGTAGCCCTTAGATTGTCCGAGATGCAAGACCGAAAATTGTTGACACTCCATTGACGTTCATTTTTAGGAGGCGGTAACGATATAGTCACAAGCAAATGTACCCATAAATACGGTCGATACATTGATTATGGGTAAATGTCAATGCACAGCACTTTGAGTGTCCATGATGCAAAACCAAAAATCGTTGACGCTCCGTTGACGGTCAATTTTAGGAGGTGGTAGCAATATCAGCGGTGCCATTTTTTCCCATACAGGCGGCTAAAACTTCGATTATAGCTTAATATCATCACACAACTGTTTGCTTATCCAAGATGCAAGAACAAAAATCTTTGACGCTCATGTTTAAGAGATAGTAGCGATGTCGACCATGGCATTTTTGGCCTTAAAGGCGGCCAATACTTTGATTATGTGTTACAGCAACCATGTCTTCTGTTTGATTATCAGACTCACAAGACCAAAAATCATTGACGCATCATTGACGCTCACTTTCATGATTGGTCACCGAGCATGTTACTATCATTTTTGCCAATAAAGTCCGCCAATACAATCACATTGGAAGGATGTAACTATGCAGCTGTTTGTTTGCCGAAAATGTAATACTAAAAATCGTTGACGCTCCATTGACGCTCAACTTAATGACATACTGACAGTCACTGGGTTCTCCACAATTGTATGTATAAATGCATATAGCCGTCATTGGCAGCCAATAAATCGTTTCTATGTATAAACATTTGCATCCAAATTCTTCCAAGCTTCTCAATTTCTGATCCACCACTAGACACAGTATCTGAATGATAAATGACATTGGCCTATCACAGTCCAGCGCTTTCGGCCGGCAACTAACCGTATATTAATCCGTACACCAGTTTTTGATACACTTTTCCCCATCCAGCTCATACTCCGCAATTTCCATGACCTACCATAAGCAATTTTCAACATCTCGACTATGTGCACCAGGTCTGTGCAGCGAGTTATGCATTTGAATCCAGGATTGTATGCAGCATGATGTTCGTCATTCATTCAGCTTCGTATTGCGCTTTGACCGCTGCATCTATGACTCCTATGACATCACTGACTTATATTGTGTCAGTTAGTTTCGTCAATAATTTAGTTTTTATTGTCTCACTTACTAGTGACAGGAAGGACGATATCACGTTCATTAGTCATCAGTCCACGAGATTTGCAGTCTAGAACATTGGCATGGCCTATCCGACCCTTGCACATGCATAGATGAATTATCATTTCTCACAATTTGGTCACTGAAATCAAGTAATAGCTAACACGTAGCAAAATGGGTACAGGTATTGCATTTCAAATTGATACATCATCAGAAATGCCAAATTGCCTATTGATTCCTCAGGCGACACAGGAGCCGTCACCATGTCCTCGTCGGAATGCCATTTCTATATGGTAAAGAGCTTGGGACACAATCTGCAGGGGTTAAAGCTTACAGGTTCAACACGCTTTGATTGCTGAATTTCTGACCAATTGTGCATTGGGGCGGGCGGGAGGGACAGTATGCATTCGTGTGTCTGCGGTGTCTGCGAACCTAGCCTCCTATGACTACACTCTGGTCAAGAAGTCACTTGCGGCATTTGCGATTTTCCGGGGACGCTATGAAGAGTCGCCAGAGGTTCACTAAATGTCGTCGGCAAAGATAACGCTGCATCATCTGCCATTTGAGGTTGAACAACAGCCGGAGCCTTCCATTGAGTTGTCCCGGTCTTCTTATCCCTCTCACGGAAGTAGTCGGCCGCGTCTCCCCAGCCTGGTTGCATCAATTCGTCAAGCTTCAGCTGCTGCGGCCGATAACACGACATGCAATACAGTACCGTTTTGAAGGTTGTGCCCAGCACTCACCCGGGTTCGTCATCTTCGCTAGGCTTGCCCCCCGCGGGATCTTCTTCATCGTCGGAACTTGCAAGATCACTCAAGCTATCTCCGATGGCGTTCAACATCTCCTGAAATGTTGTTTCAGGCTTGGTGGTTTTCAATCCTGCCTTTTCAGCATTTCTCATATGATCCTGCTCCTGTTTAATTGCTGTCTCTGCATCTTCAACTCGCTTTCTTGCCAGAGCGGTCTCTCTTTCCACATAATCCTTGATCCATTTCTCCTTCTCTTCATTGCTTAGGAAGTGCGTTCCTTGTCGTTTCCCCGCCGCGAGCTTTGTTTTGGATTGCAAGCTACGCAATGCTCCAAGGGCTCGGACCCGTTCTGCTTCCAAGCCGCTTTTGCCCTGATTCGCTTAATGACGTTGTCGTGTGGAACGCTTTGTCGATTTGCCGTATTTGGCTGTCGGTAGTGGCGAAAGGTTCTTTTGCAGAACATTGACCATTGTATTTTGTGTTGACTTTGTTGATGGACGAGATGTTGGATGTTGCAAGATATGGACCACATCGAGGCAAGCTGCGTCTTTTATGTCAAGGTTGGGACTCCTAATCGACTTGAACAAAGCAACATCTGCGTTTTGACCGTCACAACATTGAGAATAGCAATGCTAACCATACATCATGACCTGATGTTTAGCGTCTGTATCATGTAAGATCCCAGGGATTTCTTGAGACAAAGATCAGCGGTGCCTTTTCCGACGAAGAATGTACCGTTTCTATCACACAAACACGAGATTTAGACGGTCGATCACCGTTATTGATCCCTGTTAACACACTCACAACATCGGACCAACTTGGTGCAAATCGCAAGACAGTTGGCTACCCGTGCAACCGGCAGCTATGCGCAACAGGATTCATCTTGTGTACAACGAGCAACTTGGCTGTTACGCATGCCATTATGACTTGACGCTCACTATATATTCCTCAGGATATCCCACTTCTTTTCAATATCTTCTTCCTCAGGACATCCCACTTCGTTCCTCTATCATCATCTCTTCACTTTCACAGCAGCAAATCATGGCTCAACAAACACCTCAGCAAGTTGAGCATGGATCAGAATCGAGCAGAACGACGGGCACTTCTGCCATTACGCCACCTGCTGAAACCCAACTACAACTCAGACACCACTTAGCTCACCATGACGCTGCAAATGCAGCCACCGAAAACATGACCCTGGACACACACTTGAAAATTGTCCGTAAATCCCGAAGCAGCAAGAACAGGAAGCGGCACTCAATCAGATGTGAGTATAGTTGAATCGAGGTAGACGACCATCAACTAATGATATAACATGCAGCTGGTGTACATAGAGAGCTGCTTGACCAATTTCAAGCTGCCCGTAATGGGAAACCTCCATTGTCGACCAAGGCATTCGGCCGCACAGTCCGCGAAATCAAATATCATGATGTTGGCAGCTTGGGGATTTTCGCGGATGAATTTAGTGATAAGAATCCCCGAGAGTGGACCAAACAGGCTTTAACCATATTTCAGGATGCTACAGAAGCGTATATGGTTGAGGTACTGGCCGAATCTAATATGTAGATGCAGCAACTAATTCCCTTGTAGGTTTTCAACATGTCTGCAACTATGGCAAGGCAAGGAGGTCGGGTACAGCTAGAACAGTCTGACATGCGCCTGGCTGTGAATATGGCCAAAATGGCCAAAGGGGGGTTTGCGCGCGCCGCAATAGCGGAAACGCAATTCCTAATTAAGAAACCTCCTCCCGAAGTCCGAGAAGAGAAGAAGAGAGGAGTTGAGTTTCCTGGGCACACAGATGTAAAGGCTGCGATGGAAAGACACCTGGATATGATTTGGGAAAATCGGACGGACGGCTGCCTTCCATGCCCAAATGGCACAGCACAGAATCCCGCGACACGCTGGAGACGCAAAGGCATGGGTGCACCTCCCCCAGAGCGACTCAGACAGCCGAAACCAGAACCAACGCCACAGCCACCTGAAACACCACTTGTTCCACCCGGTAACAATGAGGCAGCACATCTGTCCTAAATCAAAGGTGTGCCACCCGGATATGTGTATATACATACTCCTCTTCCCAGTGCTCAATCTTTCAATCATGATGCATATGCCAAGGATCGCAAGCGTGATAAAGATTTTGATCCAGATTTGCTGACTGATCAAGAAACATCCACTGGTTAGTACACTATCTGCTGAGTGGTAATGCAGCTGACATCCATTTTGCAGACGACAGCAGCCACTTGAGTGAACCTGACAGTGAAGATGAGCATTGATCAAATGAAACGAGATTTTTGAGTGTATTATTATCTACAATTAGCGGACACTTTAAACTATATTTTGAAGGATATATTTATATGTATTATCAAAGAACAATGTTTTGATGAAGGAGAAAGTATATGAAGACGGTACAAAGGCTGCCAAAATACCATTAATGATATATTATGCCAAAATAAATGATAACATCTTAAGGATACGCCCATGGCAAAATGAGCGTCAACAGAGCGTCAACGATTTTTGGTCTTGCATCATTGGTAATCTGCTTGGTGATCAGCTGAGACCATTCATTAATGGGGTATTGGCTAGCTTTATGCGCAAAAGAGTGAGCCTCATGCTCCCTGCCCCATTCTGAAATTGAGCGTCAACAGAGCGTCAACGATTTTTGGTCATGTAAGTAGGGTAAGTCAAAAGCGATATGGTCGTTCCAATTTACAATCAAAGTATTGGCCGCCTTTAGAGGGAAAACAGATAGAGGCACGCTCCGTGCCCCTTCATGAAAATGGGCGTCAACAGAGCGTCAACGATTGTTGGTCCTGTAAGTCGGCTAAGTCAGAAGCGATATGGTCGTTTCTATTAATAATCAACGTATTGGCCGCCTTTATAGGGAAAACATATAGTGAAACGCTCCGCGCCCCTTCATTTAAATGGGCGTCAATGGAGTGGCAACGATTTTTGGCCTTTCATCATTGGTAATCAAAGCGCGATGCATTTGTCATTGTGTATATACGATGTTCTGACAGTTTTTCTAGGCTAAAACGGTCATGAACTCTTCGTTGCATCATTGTACATGAAATCAGTTCTTACTGTCTGGGAGACTGTCACAGGAATGTCGCTTGCTTTTCTGCCTAGAGAGGCTGCCAATTCCTCCTCAATAGAGGTTTCCAATCATGCACTACTTATATTACCCATGATGCGAGACCTTAAATCATTGACGCTGATTTGATGCTCATTTTCACCTTGGGGGAGGGAGCGTGTCGCTTCTGCTTTTGCCTATAAAGGAGGCCAATACCTCAGCTATGACTAGCTGCAACCAATGCCTGCTCTGATTCCCCAGGATGCAAAACCTAAAATCATTGATGCTCCGTTGATACTCATTTCCAGGATGGGGCAGGGAGAGTTTGCCTACATATTTTGATGACAAAGGCAGCCACTTCTTCCAAAAACATCATCGACATACCATCGTTGATATTTTTCCATTAACAGTAAGATAATTGAATGCAACCATAAATAGAACAACCCGAAATGCAAAACCGGAGATTGGACCCGACGGGTCTAACCAAACCCGGCGAAACCCGCAGGTTGATGGGTACGGGGCCGGGTTTGGACCGCCGAGAAGCTGCGGATCGGGATTTTGGACCTTTCTGGAACCGAACGAAACCGTTTTTCCAGTCCAAACCCGGACCGCTGGCGGGTTACCTCGACCCGTTGCTAACACTATAGACAACTATACACTCCTCATAATAATTATGTATTCTGTTCGACAACTTCCAGAACATTCAGGAGCACCACTGAAGTAGTTATCAAGCGCCTGAGAGCACATCACTTTGCACTCGGCATATCTGGAAACATGTGGTAGCATCTGGAAGGTTCAGTGTGGTTGTTCAGAGTTGCTGAGTTGTTCAGTTGTGACTTCCAAACCATTTTACATTTTGCTGGTGAAACTCCATGAAATTCTAAGAGACTCCGGTCGAAGTGAGAAGTGGCTGCAACTGACTGCAATCACCAGCCAAACATCCAAAGATCTCAAGTTAGCGAAGAGATGCCTCAAATGAATATATGTCAACCACCTCACCAAGCTGAACTGGCAGTCAAAAACCAACAAGTGGTACACTTCTGGAGACATCCAGAAGCCTAAACAGGAGTTAGAAATTGGCTGCCCTTGGCTGCGAGAAGGGTTTGACTATGAAGCTATCAGTCCGAAATGGGACTGGGGGTAGGTCATGGCACTGTATTATTGCTCCAGCATGGGAAACCACAATTGTGCCAATTGATATTGTATAATCTCACCATTGGAACCCCCTGCCAACCATGAGATACCCATTCAACCATCCCACAATAGGTGCAAGATGCTTGCACCACCAACCCCACCAACCAAGGGAATGGGAGTGGAAAAGAAGAACAATGGGAATCAAGTTGCAGAGTTATTGATTGATCTTGCTGAGGATAGGTCTGGGGATAGAGGCAGTGCTCCCACCAAGAAAGAGGCTGGTATGATCCTGCCAGCTACCACAATGGGAGAGGCCGGCAAAGTCCTGCCTACTCCTGCTGTCATCACGGCTCGTACTAGCCAACCATCTCTCACAGAAGATGATGCCAATACAATGCCAGAGACACCTACCAATACTTTGCTGAGGGTACCGCAAAGCACGACCAGCCTGACTCTCACTGCAGTTGAAGCAGCAGTTCTGATGACGACACCATCGATCAAAATTTTGTGAGCTGCTTCCTGGATTGTCTCGGGCTCGACCCAAACTACAAGAGAATGTTGAATAATGAGATGAAGATATTGGCACACTACAAGAGAACCAAGGGGAACAAAGTCATACCAATCTTGCAACAAGCAGAAAATGAGGACCGTGAGTTGTATACGAAAGCACGTGCACAACTCACAGCAGCGATGTCTATGATAATTGAGCTAATAGTTCACTCTCATACTCAGTGTTGCAAGATCTCACACCTCGCCAGAGGCCATGGGAACAGGAAAACATATACTGAGAGTCGTAGGATCAAGCAGATATGCAAGGAGTGTTAATCTATATGTTTTTGCTTTGTGTTTCTGGTTGTCCTTTGGGATGATGTTATTGTGATTTGTTTTCTGGATCAGCTATAAGGTTTTATGTCATGAGGTAGAAGAGGGGAGCTTTGCACCAAGGGCCAGAGAGGAGTCATAGTGGGAAAATCTATTCCTCAAGATGACAGCCATTCTGCCTGACAAGGGGAAGCCAGGAGGGGGTGTATAGAGTTATGGGTATAATGGAGATGGACTAAACGATGGAAAGTTTATCTTTGGGCCACCTCAGGGTACATAGATATCATCCTATCATACAATGAATTGTACAATGCAACTGTCCCACTTCTCTGTCTAACTCATTCTTTCCGAAATTTTTTAGATCTATGGGGTTTGTGTAGTTTAACATGGCTGGATACCATATCATACTCTTCCAACCTGTTCCTAGTCACCTTGAACCAGAACTGCTGTTTCTTACCAATTTCCTCTAGACACTGCAAGAGGTGAGGCAGAATGTTGATGTTAGGCCATTTGACTACCAGCACTGCTATTTCACCACACTGCCAACAATTGTGTTTCCAACCAACTTGGCCAATCACTCAGCCAAATACTCAAACCAACCTTTTTGCCCAGGAACTTCAACTTTTCTAAGCACAATGCTATCAAGGGTCCAGTAAAGCACGGCAAATTCAACATTGAGTGTGAAAAATATATTCTTCTTGCAAAAAGGAACTCCCTTGCTATTACTGAACCTTGAAGTAGATCTGCTGCTTTTAGCTATTGTGTATCACATTCAACACTGCGCAATTACCAGTGAGGTATACACTCTGCTATGGTGGCTTACCACCACCAACAGCTTCTGACAGCACAGGAGGAAAAATCTGTTGTTTGCTTCTGCAAAACCTTAGATGAGGATGGCCATCCAGTCAATCTGCATATTTTAAAGGAATTTGCAATATCCAGGTTACCAGTTTTCAAATGCTGGGAAGTGGGAAAGAACTGCACTATATACATTCCAAACTGTCATCCTGAGTTAGCAGCAAGATTTAGTCATTGTTTGGACTGTCAAAGAGCTCATGCACATTATTCTGCAACTATGAAACATATTGTTCCCAAGGTAATTATACTCAATTAAAATTAAACTTGATACTAACATATACAGCTTGCAGAGCTCATTAGAGAGCTAACAACTAAAGTGGAGGATATCTTCAAACTGGATGAATAACGATTTCTTGAAGGCCAAGCACTGAAGATCAAAGTGATTGGTTGCAGAAGACATCAAAATTCCAACTGCTTTAAAGGTGAAAATCAAGAATCAGTTACTGTTGTTGACACAGTTTCATCAGAGGGCCAAGTACTTTCAACCTATGCACATTTAAAATCGAGATTAAACCAGATGGAATAGAACTTTAACTGCTTCAGCATTTGCAATATTTATGGAACTTCTTTCACTTCAAGATTATATTACTAATTGTACCTAATTTGCAGATATGATGGTGAGCAGTGCCTGCTAATTCTAAATAACTGGCCTCCCATTGTACTTTTAAGTTCAACCAGTACTGTTTGGATAATAATATTCACCCACTGTATCTACCTGACCATGCTACACACATTCTTCAATCACAGGATGTTCGATTATTCAGTCCACTGCTGCAAGCATACTGCTCAGAACTTGCCCTCTGAATCAGGTGGAGAGATAATGCAATTAAGAAAGTCAATTTTATAGGGATTACACCCAGTCTTTATGATAAAAATAACAGAATATGTTGACCTAATCTCAGACTTGTGACACATGCAATGAGAAGTATATACACACCAAACAATATCTGTTGTGCCTGTGCAGCTACTGGATTCTGGCCTTACAACTCTGGATGGCATTTGAGTTACACATTACCAACTATCACTCAGTCAATCTCAGCAACCTGATTGCAGTGTGCTGATCCCAATGGTGCAACCCCATACAATTCATGAGCCGTCAACCACCTACACCATACTGCAATGCATCTAGTAATGAAACATACACCTTCGTCACTTGAACTAAAGTATATTATCAGACTTCATGGGAGATGTGCAGAGTGTGCATATGCAGATTGAAATATGGAGGCAGAAATGCTGAGAAACCTATACTCTCAGGCCAAAGATCTATCTGCTACATCAGCTAAGAACCATTGCCAGCTCACTTAAGCTAGGGTAATCACACAGGAAGATGTAGTGCAGCTCATGGGAGAGAGACCAAAAGGAAGCAGAAAAATCTACCAGAGTAGAAGCTAGGAAACAGAAGCTAACTGCAACTGCTAGTAAAAAGCTCGAAGGTTTAAGAGATACCAGTAATCAGGAGAAGCAGCATAGCATGGTCAAGTGTGCTGGTACAAATTTGCAGAATGCTGGGAGGGAGGAAGAAGACCTGGTAGATAGAGGGTGGGTTTCTGAGGGGGAAAGTGAAGGGGAGGAGGACTCCCTTATACCTGCTGGTGGATTATTGGAAGATATGCACGCAGGAGATGATGGAGAAGTAGCTGGGATGGCAGGAAGAAAGGTTGAGATAGTTACAAGGTCAGGGAGAAGGGCAGGTCGTGTTATTTACGGTTGATATACTGCCCGCGGGCGTGAGCGGATACCCGGTCATGGGCGGTCACTCGGTAAATTATGTTAACTATATATAGCTGCCTTCTTTTAAGTTCTGGGTCAATTGACGCATCAGTTGTGGAGATATCGCGATTTTGGTGGGGCAGAATGGCAGCGCACAAGTGTCCAACTACCATGTACTGTCCGAGTGCCGTTAAGTACTTAAGTAGCTGGAGAGCAAGTAAGAAGAGGAAGAGGAATAGAGAGGAGGAGGAAGAGGGAGAGGTAGAGGGGCTCCCAGACAACCCAGACTCTGGGCAGACCAAGCAGAAGGGGAGGAAGAAGAGCTGCAAACGATCTTATCGGGAGGATTGAGATGGATAGGAGTTTTTTTTTTGCTGGTGGGCGACGGAGAGGAGGCTCAAGTCACATGACCACCCATGTGACTTTTCATCAGAGGTCAGGTGATTCGACATTTTGGGTATCCTTTCGATTCACTTCATGCATAATAGATCAAGACAATTATAAACACAAGACATACATAGTAGTAGGTACTCGTAACTTCAAGAACATACACCGATCACCAGAGAAAGCAAAACGTTCCCGCTTCCTAAAACGCCGCGACCAATAAGTGCCATGTCAAATTCGCATCCCCAAAAAATGCCAATATCAATTAATGGAAAGCTCTCTTAAGGTACTTCTATCTCCATCATCCTGATCTTGCCATTCTTCTCCACCATGGCGCCCTGCACTCGCCCTGGAATTGCTCGAAGTCTCGGTACCCTCGCCAATATGAGATGGCAACTGATGAAGCTGGGATTCTAAACTATAGGTCTGCTGATCTATATTTCCCCAGCCCGCACTACTCACTGAAGGTGAAAATCCTGGCAGGCCCAACTGACTCTTACTCGGACTGGGACTCGAGAACCCTCCCGAAAATATGCTCTGTGTATCCTCGTCGTCGTCGTCACATTCGTCGTAATCTCCGTTCTGCGATAGTGCCCCCGGCAAGCTTTGGTATTTGCCTTCCGTTGCGATGCCTCCACCTACTCCCGATGTGGAGCCTGCCCGATTGAGGGCTCCATGTGGACTGGGAAGGATACTTTCTGTTGGAAGTATCGAGAAAATTTCACCATCACCAGAGTTTCCGTAACTAGAATTTGCCGCGAATGGATCCGCCGCCCGAGAAATAAGATCATCCAACCCTCCTGAAGCATCCCATCCCTTTGAGGCAATCTTTTCAAAAATTTCCACCTCCGCACGTACTACTAAAGCGGAGCAATCAAGAATTCGAGCTGAAGTTTCTTGGGAGAGGTCCAGAGCGGCCCGGTAGTGAGCATACTTCAAATTTTCCAGCTCATCAATTTTGGCAGTAAGATCTAAAAGAGTCCCCCGAAACGATGATAGATCTGCCCGCGTGGTTAGGACTATTTGCGGTCCAGAACATAGGAAGTAAAGTACTTCGCTTCTTTTGACGGGCGAGCTTCAGATGTTGCGTTTCGCGCTTGTGCAGCTCTCGAGTCTTCTCGCTCGCTTGCTTTTTATATCGTTCCTCGTTTTCCGCATTCTTCTCCTTGTAACTGTCCACCTCATGCAACAGCGGAACTTCAAACCCCCGATAGATAGCGTCAGACAGCAAATGCATGTTACTAGCGACCAAATACTGCAATCCGCTCCCTCCCATCAATCTATCCGCAGTGTCACCAGCACCCTTGCCTAGGATCGGAGTAGATCATCAGTATTGTATGGAGGAGCAGAACGAAGCGGTAGGTTCGAGGGTTACATCTCGCGCAAGTCTCGAGTGCGGCACCGAAGGACGAAGCCGCAGCAGCAACTTGTGATAAACTTTTGCGATAAGCTTTTGCCGCTTCAGATAAAGTCTCGTAGGCCGCGATGGATACTTTAACATCGCCACTGGAGAGAAAGTACCCCGGTAAAGGTGGCGGCGGTGGTGGTGGAATATTGAGTGACGTGGTGGGAACAGCGGTAGATGCAAAAGAACGGGCTGGAGAAGGGGGAATCGGTGGTAGTTGGTTGAGTGAGGGAAGCATCAAGTTGACAGTGGAGGTCATAGAAGTGGTGGTGATGGTGGTGATGGTGGTGGTGGTGGTGGTGGTAAAGATTTGGTGTATAAGTGGTGGCAACGCAGATAGTTAAGAAAGTTGAATTGCTTTAGTTGGTGGTTGGTGGTGTTGGTGTAAGAGTGCGCTTGTCTGCATCAGACTAAAACTGTCAAGGGCATTATAACTTCATTGCAGAGACAACTGGCAAGCATACTTTTCACCTACTAACAGGACTGACAAATTGGCTTAATCTGAGAACAACTACATCACAGAAGAAATCAAGTTCTGCAAATTGATTGCTTGACTTGGATAGGGGTTATCAAGCTATATTACATGTGATAGATATGTTGGTGTTGTCAATTCCGACTGCAACTGAACTAGTAGATACCCACTGCAAAGGTTCATTTTGAACTTGTAAGCCTTATATTGTCCTGAATAGTAAGAATACAATATAATATCAGCAAATTGTAAAGCTGTTTGGAAGCTACTTATTCAAACCTCCCAGACACTTTGGTCAATCTTACCAGTACTCCCATGAAATTCCTGACACAGTGTAGGCCCCTTTGAAGCTAGGCAAAATACACTCAGATGCTCCAGAAAGAACCCACAGTTATGGAGGTGCATTCAAGGTACAATGAAGTTTGACTAATAGAGAGGACAAATTTTTGAAGCAGGTGAAACCACTGTGCAAATATTCAGGATGTCTTAAGTGCAACTGAAACATTGATCCCAGTCTGCCAAAGATCTTCGCATTTATACTATATGCTCACTGCTGTGGCTATATGGTTTGCTGGTTCTAGAACTGGAAGCCATTTTGTCTAATATATACATCAGTTAGGGGTTCTCCCTTAACAGTGGTAATGGTACATAACAGATTGCAGTGGATAGAATCACTCAGATGTCACCTGATCTGGTTCACATAACCGCAATTCATGAACTGTTGTCATGTATGCAACTCGAATGATCTGTAGTGGGATTTCAGTTGAGTTCCATGTACATTGAGCAAGGATTACTGACACAGAGCCTTGGCTGATTCAATTATGAGGACACAATTATGTCGCCACTACTGTGACGTTTATTGAGAATGTCAGCAGTGCACATAATTTTGAACCACACCTACGATAACTGTCTAGAGGGACCACACACAGCTATGTTACGATAATGTGGAGTTATATGTGTAGCAGACATTATGCAATATGCAATTAGGTGGAGATCTTTGAGCCTAGCTCCTCAGGAGGGAAAACACCTACAGTGGATCTTGACTGTCAAATAGTCGAGAGCTTAGCATGCCAAGTCTGAGGGATTAATGTAATTGGCTGAAGATATGAGGCCAGAAGCAAATCTGCTTATTGGTTTGAATTAGTACACATCGCAACCTCAAGAGGGTATCATAATCTACATTGGGAGAGTATCAGCTGGTCGCAAAATTAATCTCTAATGTAATGGCTGCAAAGCCAGAGTATGCTGAGGCATTAATACAATTGCGATAAGCACTGTTAGGCTATGTGCTGGCAAATGTCCCAACTACTTAACAAATGGAAACGAAATATCAAAGTTGAAGTTATGATCAGATGCTTCATTTGTTTGCTTTCTTGCAGAGCATGGTCTGCAGAAGCCAGGAGAGTAATACTTCAAAACCACTCGGGTATGAACATGATAACCTCAGGGAAGCATGGCCACCTGAAGAAACATGCAGGCAACCAAGTAAGAACATCATGGTCCGAAGATAGTTCTGAAGGAGATTACCCAGAACACCTGGCTATGAAATAATCACATTGTGTCGGCAATGAGAAGAACAAGCTCTAGCTGCAGACAGTCAGAAACCTATCTTCAAAAGAAAAATCTGAAATATTGTTCAGTTTTTATGATACCTATACTACAGTTATACTATTATAATACTATTTGGTCATACACGGCTCCCCTGCCCCGATGGTATTGACTTTTCAAGATGGTTCTGAAACCTTCATCAATACCTTCAAGCTACAAATTGATTTCTGCTGAGGAAATCAATACTTTTTTGCAGCACAGTCTATTTGATGGTTATAATTACAAATTGGATTACAATTGTCATTTGTGTGATACATTGATAAGAAGCAAAGAGATTTGATATCCAAACTGAGAAGGAAGGCAACAACTCCCAGATATATCCAATGGCAATCATTGATGACTGAACTTGCAGAGACACCTATTGGACCTCACAACAACAAATACATTACCAATCTACTGCGGAGATCTTGAAGAGGAAGGGTGTTGCCATTCTGCAAGACACAATCTCAGTGACAAAAAGGGGCAAAGCAAGTTTGGAAGCAAGAGGCCAGAATTCAGAATGTAGAAAGTAATCTGTAAAGTCAAAAGGATTTGATGTCAGAATACTATTGGTTATAGCCAGATTTGGTTGGAAACAGCTGAATACATTAACAGATTGGATCTAGAGCCAAGATAAGTATGTATACTTCACTTTACAGCACCGCCCTAACAAAATTGCTGTCAGATATTTGTCATTCACAACTACAGGCAGATACAGTACAATATACTATGACAGATATATTCAAGTATGGATTTTTATATATATATATATGGTAAATCTGGCAGCAGACAGTACTGGAGCCCAATGAGAACAGTACCAACAGATGGGAAATCAGTCTGCATAGATATCTACCCAGAAGGTGGAATTGAACGGACTTTGAGGCTATAATCGAGCAAAGTTAGAGATACACTTCGTGGTGGTGGTAGAGTGAATTTCGAAATGTACTGGAAAGATATAATGGAGTATATTCAGAGATCCACTTTGATGGGATGAGCGAGAAAGTTCAGAGATACACTTGGATGCTACGATGAGGTGGACTTAGAGATTGTATTTGGAGGCTGCGAATGAGCAAACTTAGAAATGCAACATCAGCAACAACTCAAGTTTCCTTCAGAAACACCCGAGTGTTCCGGACAGCTCTGATGGCTCTGACGGAACCTTGTACCCTCTGACGGAGAATTTCATGCTTCCCATCACTCAGGTGATGGCTCGCGTTGCATCGCATCAGCAAAATGTATTTTAGTCACTGGATGCCTCCAGGAGTGTCTGAGAGCATGTGGAGTGTAAACTTAGATGAGTCAAATTCAGGAGAGTATCAGGCCCTAGGAGGGCATTCCTGCCGGCCTTCAGAGCAACTGGAAGTGCGGACGACAAGCCTGGGAGCACCTCGTGCGCCCGCGACAAACCTGGGAGCACCGGCGACATGTCTGGGAGCACCTCGAATCACAGTAGAGCAGTCTGGGAAAAACAACATCTTCTTTTGGAACGCTGCTGGTGCACCTGAAAATCATAGCTACTACCAATCGTTCAACAATTTTTAAAACTTCAGTTTGTATTCTCATCTATGTATCTATGTATCAATATAGCTGCCCATCGACACATGGTATATCTCGACTGGCAGCAGGCAGTGCTTGAGAGCAATTCGAGGTGCGCCAGAAGATGACAACCGAGGGGACTCAGAGATATACTCCGAGGCCATGATCGAGTGACTTTGGAGATGCACTTGGAGGCAGTAATCGATCGTATTTGGAGATACACTTAGAGGCCGTGATTGAGCGAGTATGGAGATATGCACTTGGAGGCCATGATTGTGCGAACTTTCAGGCCGTGATCAAGTGTGTTTGGAGATGCACTTGGAGGCCATGATCGTGCGAACTTGCAGGCCGTAATCAAGCGAGTCTGGAGATAAACTTGGAGGCCGTGATCGAGTGAGTTTGGAGACACACTTGGAGGATGTGATCGACCGAGATTGAAGATACACCTGGAGGCTGTGATTGAGCGAGATTGGACGAGTACTTGGAGGCGGTCGATGGACGGTGCTCTGCGACTCAATTCATCAGTCAGTTAACTCGCAACAGTGGGAATGTAACAAGGTGACATTACCTTTGAAGCTATTATGGAGAACTGGCTGGTGGCGGTCGATCGGGAGGGAGGTACACCGGACGCTGAAGCTACATTCAGGGGTCAACTTGAAATCGTGAGAATGAAGGGATGACAGACAATCTTTAGTGTATGCTGTTCTTAGTGTATGCTGTACTCAGTGTACGCTGTACTTGGTGTATGCTGAACTCATTGTATGCTGCACTTGGTGTATGCTGTACTCGGTGAATGCTGCACTTGGTGTATGCTTTACTCGGTGAAAGCTGCACTCGGTGTATGCTGTACTCGGTGTATGCTGCACTCGGTGTATGCTGTACTCTGTGTATGCTGTACTCGGTGTATGCTCTACTCGGTGTATGCTGTACTCGGTGTATGCTGTACTCGGTGTATGCTGTACTCGGTGTATGCTGTACTCGGTGTATGCTGTACTCGGTGTATGCTGTACTCGGTGTATGCTGTACTCGGTGTATGCT